>Ga0070706_100007641_pt1 | contig 10113 bp, 12 predicted proteins | sample KBSK5501metaG_FD_65476 | JGI IMG/M metagenome (GOLD analysis project Ga0070706, IMG submission 65476) | Corn, switchgrass and miscanthus rhizosphere microbial communities from Kellogg Biological Station, Michigan, USA - KBS K5-50-1 metaG | ecosystem: Host-associated > Plants > Roots >...
TAAGGTTGTGAATCATCGGCCCGCCGATGCAGAAGCCCATGACCAGGAACTCCCGGATGCCGAGGTGGTCCATCAGCCCGAGCTGGTCGTCGGCGTAGGCGCCCCAGGGGCGGTCAATCTCCAGCGGGCCGCTGGACTGGCCGGGGTTGGCGTTGCGCAGGTCAGCGCAGATACAGCGGAAGTCGTCCTTGTACCTTTCCATCGGGTTGAAGGGCGAGGCTGTCTGCCAGGATGAGAGGGCTGAATTGAGCCCGCCGCCCGGGATGAGCAGCAGGGGGAAGCCGGAACCGACCTCTTCGTAGTGGATGCGGACGGGGCCTCTTTCGTAGAACGGCATGGCGATTCTCCTCCCTCAGCGAGTCGCCGTTACTCTAACTCACGGCGCTGACGTTTTCACGCCGCCCGACCTCGTCATGAGGGCTGATCCATCTGAAGCACGCCTGCTCACTTCCCCTTCGGCCCACGCGGGTCCACGGTGTCGGGGAGGCAGATCGCCTCCTGAATCACCTCGTCCGCCTGCAGGAGCAGCGACGGCGGGATCGTAAGCCAAGCCGTTCGGCCTCATGCCCCTCACGGGCTCTGGATCTGGCCTGTCTCCCGCATGAAGCGCTCGATGGTGTCGTAGGCGGGCCCTTGGCCCCGCGGCGCCGGCGCCGCCACATAGCGGCGCAGTGCCGCCTTGGTGCGGGCGCCGAGGCGCCCGTCGGCCGGGCCGGGGTCGAAGCCGGTCTTCGAGAGCGCCTGCTGCACTTCGCGCACATGCTCGGGCGTGGGATCTCGCACTCCGAGCCGGACCAGCGTGTCGCGGTTCAGCTCGCCGGTGGCCTCCAGCCGCTCGGCCTCCTGGTAGCGCTTGAGCGCTGCCTGCGTGCGCGGGCCGACGACGCCGTCAGCCGGGCCGGGAGTGTAGCTCTTGCGCTTCAAGGCACGCTGCGCCTGGCGAATGACCGCGCGATCCCAGCCCGGGCTGGTGCGCCCGGCCTCCGGCGCGATCGTCGCAGGGGGTGTCGCCCTGCTGCTCGGGGTTTCGTCCGCTCCGGCAGCCGGTGAGAGCGGTGGCGCCAGACCTGCGAGGAAGAACAGAGCCAAGGTGAGGGGTACTGAACGCGCCCATCTCATAACCGTAACCTCCGGAAGTGCCGGTGGAGAGTTCACTTATGATATCAGTACGATTCTCCCAAGCGTCATGGCATGACGCAAGTTGCGCTCGCCGTGGGCCCGGCTCGCGCACGTCCTTGACCCCTTGACCGACTGGCGCTACTCTCGCCTCACCTCTCCAACGTCACTTTCCCGCGCTGCCGGGAGATAACAATGTTTGCGGAGACCGGTTCGTCGACTCGCGAATGCTCCCCGACGAACGGGCCCGGGGGTAGAAGCCGCCAATATGCCATCCGAACGACTCTGGCCGACTGCGCCTCGGCGGCGAGCGGTGCCGCGAGGAGGCCGCCAGCCAGAGTGCCGAGGAAAACACGCCGGTCCATTATTGGATGACCTCATCGGCTCGCAGCAGGAGCGACTGGGGGATTGTCAGGCCCAGAAACGCCGCGAGGAGAGGAACGAACTCATCGGTTCTGGATTGATACATGAGAACGCCAATCCGCCTGACCGTCCCCGACTGCGGCTGCGCCTCGGCAGCGAGCGGCGCGGCGAGAGTGCCGAGGAACGCTCTTCGATCCATCACTGGATCACCTCCTCCGCTCGCAGCAGGAGGGACCGTGGGATGGTCAGCCCAAGGGCCTTGGCCGTCTTGAGGTTGATCACCAACTCGAACTTGGTGGGTTGTTCGACAGGAAGGTCGGCGGGTTTGGCGCCCTTGAGGATTTTGTCAACGAAGTACGCGGCACGTCTCGCCTGAGTTGGACACACGCCGTCTGCGGTCGCCCGCCGCGGGTTATGCGTGGCGTTAGGCTGCGAGAGCGAGGAGCATCGTGTTTCGGATTCAGAGGGTTTCGAACTACGGGACGTCAACTCCGGCTGTCGCTCGCACCTTCTATCAGGGGTGCGAGATCCTTGGCTTCTTCGGCGTGTCAGAGGCTCAGCGCGAAGAAGCCGAGGGCGTTCTACGTGAGCTGCAGCGGCATCTTGTCCGGTGCGTCGAGATCCGTGACTCGATCGCGCAGGAAGTGGCTGCCGCTCATGAACAGGTCAAGACCCAGGGGTTGAAGTTCCAATCGTCTGGTCGCGTGGTGACGTTGCCGAGCGTGCCCGATCTGCAGTCGCGGGCTGAATCTTTCCTCCAGTCTGCCAAACTCGCGATCCGTGAGACGGCGCTGCTCGTCAAGCCCTTCTACGGGGAGAAGCACGACCACCGCTATCACAGGCTCGCCGCCTGGGCAGAGAAACAGTTCGGTCCAGACGATAACTTCACTCAGGCCATCAAGGAGTGGGGGCCCTGGGTTAAGCGCATCATCGATATGCGAAACGCCGTCGACCATCCCGATGAGAAGCCCGGCGGCAAACTCATCGCCGCGGACTTTAACCTGAGTGGAACACCTGCAGCTCCAGAACTCGTCGATCCGGCCTGGGGCCTATCGGGTCAGCCACAGCGACCAGTCGTCGCAGGAATGGACGAGGTCATTGAAGGAATCATCGAGTTGGGCGAAGAAGTTCTAACTGGGCTCTTTTACAAGCTCAAGTACAATTTCCCACTGATTATCTATGAGATTCCAGCGGAAGAGCGAGATCCTGCATGCCCAACGCGGCTCCGTATTGGGTTTGCGCCAGACACAAAGCATGCCTAACCACGCAGCGTTGCCATGAACATTCTCACGGTCAATCTCCTGTTCAGCACGCTGATATTCTGGATCGGCAGCAGGATCTACATCCTCCCAAGACTGCACGAGCTGACGCCACGGACCATCCTGTTGCCTATCCTGCTGCTGCACTCCTTCCGACATCTCGGTCTCATGTTTCTGGCGCCGGGAGCGACTTACCCGGGCATGCCGCCGCAGTTTGCCTCCCCGGCGGCGTTCGGCGACCTGCTTGCCGCGGTGCTCGCGGTCGTGGCGATCCCAGCGGTGGCAACGCAGGCACGAAGCGCCCGATTCCTGGTGTGGCTTTTCAACCTCGAGGGCACAGTAGATCTATTCGCGGCGATCGTGCTCGCTACCGTGTACGGAGCGTCAGAGCACATGGGCGCCGCGTACTGGATCCCCGCGTTCTGGGTCCCGGCGCTCCTGGTGACTCATTACGTTACCTTCATCGTTCTCTGGAAGCACTGGAGGGGCGCGGCCTAACATGGCCATGCACCCGCCGGTCTCGGGCGTCACGGCGCCTGCGAAAGGCCGCAAGCGCCGCGCCGCCCGGCCCGCGGGTGATGGCCGGCGTTGGGCAGACCTTGGATGGTGACAGGGAATGGACTTCGTGCTGCGTTACCGTGGCCCACTGCCGTCGAACGGCGGCCCGCTGGACAAGCACCGCATTTGGACCGCCGTCCACCCTCAACTTGAGACGCTGTGCGGCCAAACGCCGCAGCTCCAAGAGGCCCAGAGTGACACGCTCCCAGAAGGGGTTCTTCGGGGTAGCGAGGTCAAGGTACCTCGGCCGCTCAAGGCTCTCTTCTTTGTGGTTCGTCTTGGCGGTTTCCGCTTTGTTCCGATTATTCACCGGCCCCACGAGCTTGCGTGCAGCCTCGACGTGATCTTCCTCAGGAGAGAGAAACCCGGATCCATCGTCCACGGCGGAGACCTCGACAACCGTCTCAAGACACTCTTCGACGCTCTCCGAATGCCACACGACCCATCGGAACTCTCTGGGGTAACGCCGCGCACCGCGGACGAGCGTATGTACTGCCTCCTCCAGGATGACTCGCTCATCACGCGCGTCTCGGTCGCGACCCACCAACTCCTGGAGCCGTTGGCTTCCGGAGAGGATGCAGCAGGCGTGGACCTCGTGATGCACGTCGTGGTGCAGTCTACGTACCCGATGTGGGGGAACCTTGGATTCTGACGTACGTGACGCTGCGATCGATCAATACGCCCGCGAGCACGATCGCTGCTATAGCGTGGTGCGGCGAGTTACCAACTGGCTCACGGAGCTTCTGTACAGCACTGGTCAGACCGCAGACGAGCGACGCGCTCGCGTGTTCCCGCGTCTGGCCGCCGAGCCACACCGCGCTCCAGATATCATTGGGCTCGGACCGGCTTCGCCGAGCGACGAAGCGGCCCGGCGTTTCCTGCTGGGCGAGAACGAGGATTAACCCCCTGCGTGCCTTCTAACCGCGCGCTTCAGCGGACGCGCTTCGCGCGCCGCTGAGCTGTCCACAATCATTCCTTTTTGAGCCCAGCCCAACTCTTCGTTAAGACTCCTGAAAACCAGTAGTTGCCCCGCACCCCTCCGAGAGCATTCTGGAACCCCTCCTCGCCAGGGTAAGACCGGCTCGATAGGGGTGGTCAGCCGGATCATCATTCTGGACGTTGCGCCATCCGTTCCTGAATCTCCGCGGCGAATAGATCGAGTGTAAGAGGACACGGAGGCTCGTTCGAATCGACGTACTGACAGTCCCTTTCGCTGCAGTGGACGAAGAGCTTGCCGTTACCGCCAACCAAGAGGCGTCGCCGAAGCGAAATTTGCACAGTCTCGGAAACGACCTTGCAGCCGAACACCTTGCTGGGTACGCGCGGCACTGATCTCGCTCCTCCGTCTGCAGTTCCATACTGAGATAGAGCAGACAACAGGTTGCGCACGACAAGCAAGAACTAGGGAGGGTAGCGTGGTCGCTAATCCCCGCTCGTCTCTTCCACGAAGACGACTCAATTAGTTTACAAGAGTTCGCCGCTCCGCGCGGGATCGAAGTCCCTCACTCGGCGCGGCGGCCAAAGCAGATAGCCGCCGCGTCGTGATGGTCCGCACATTCTCGAAGTCTTGGATCGGATTCCCTTTGAGGGCGACGAAGCTCGCTTGGTAGCCGTCCTCCAGGCGGCCGACCTTTCGCCGGGGGAAACGCGGCAGGGCGCCAGCAAAAGGCTTGGCGGGCGCCTTGACCACGGGCGCGTCGCCAACTACCCTGGCCGGCGATGACCGAGGCGTTGCGCATCTGCTCGCTCCTGCCCAGCGCGACCGAGATCGTGTTCGCCCTTGGCCTGGGTGAACGGCTGGTGGGCGTCACCCACGAGTGCGACCACCCGCCGGAGGCGGCGCGCCTGCCCGCGGTGACCGCGAGCACACTTGGCCATGGTCGGCGCGACAGCCGTGAGATCCACCGCCACATCGCTGGCGCGCTGCACGCCGGAAGCAGCATCTACACGCTCGACCAGGCGCAGCTCGAGCGACTCGACCCGGACCTCATCCTGACCCAGGAGCTGTGCGACGTGTGTGCGGTCTCGTATCGCGAGGTCGAGCGGGCCGTGCATCGGCTGGAGGGCCGCCGCACGGTGCTCTCCCTCGAGCCGACCACGCTGGGCACCATCCTCGAGTCCGTGCGGCAGGTCGGCCGGGCGGCCGGCGTCGCCGATCGCGCGGCTGCCCTCGCCGACGACCTGCGCGCTCGCCTCGACGCGATTGCGGCCGCAACGGCCGGCGTCGCCGTCGGCCCGCGGGTCCTCGCGCTCGAGTGGCTCGATCCCCCGATGGCGGCCGGGCACTGGGTGCCGGAGATGGTCCGCCTGGCTGGCGGCCAGAACGTTCTGGGGCTTGAGGGCCGGCCGTCGGAGCGGGTCGAATGGGTCTCCATCGCCGCCGCCGCACCCGAGGTCGTCGTCCTCATGCCGTGCGGCTTCGCTCTGGAGCGGACGATCGAGGAGCACGCCCGCGCGCCGCGGCCGCCGGAATGGTCAGGGCTGCCCGCCGTGCAGGGGGGACAGCTCTATGCCGTCGACGGCTCGGCGTACTTCAACCGCCCCGGCCCCAGGATCGTCACCGGGGTGCGCATCCTGGCCGAGATCCTCCATCCCGGTCGATTTCCCCGGACCACCCCGCCCGACGCCTGGCGTCGGCTCGGGTAGGCGTCGAAGGGCGCACCCGAGGCGGCGTACAGTAGTTGCAGCGGCGCGGCTTCCCCTCCGGAATCGTCCATCTGTGCGGGGCGGAAGACGCGCCCGGGAGGTGCGAGATGAGCACACTATCGGCTGAACGCTGTGTCGCCTGCCGGCGCGACTCACCTCGAGTGACGGAGGCCGAGGTCGCCGATCTCAAGCGCCAGATCCCCGACTGGCAGCTCGTAGAACGCGACGGCGTCGCCCAACTCGAGCGGACGTTCCACGTCCCGACCTTCGCCGACGCGCTGGCCTTCACCAACCGGGTTGGCGCTCTCGCCGAGGTGGAGGGCCACCATCCTGCTCTCCTCACGGAGTGGGGGCGAGTCACGGTCACCTGGTGGACCCACAAGATCCGTGGGCTCCACCGGAACGACTTCATCATGGCGGCCAAGACGGACGCGCTGGCCGCCGAGCCTGGATACGTGAGGCGCGGCGAGACCCGGGAGAAGGGCGCGTGATGGGTGTGCGGGCCATCCGGGACGCCGACATGGCCACCGCTCACTCACTGATCGAGGAGATCCGCCGCGAGCTGGACCCGGTCGAGCAGGAAATCCGCCGTCACCCGTACCTTGCCGCGCTGGAGTCGGGAGGTTTGCGCCGCGAGGATCTCACCCGCTTCGCGGGAGAGCAGTACCACATCATCGGCAGCGATCTCCGGAGCGTCGCGCTCCTAGTGCACCGCTTCGGGACGACACCGAGCGGGCCGTTCTTCCAGGCGGTGCTCGGTGGGGAAACGGCGGCGCTGGCGGCTCTCCGGGCCTTCGGAGCCGCTACCGGCATGGACGAAGGGCGATTCCAGGCGTACGAGCCGGCGCCCGGCGCCCACGCTTACACGGCCTACATGGCCTGGCTTGCCCTCTACAGCTCGGGCGCCGAGGTGGCCGCCAGCTTCCTGGTGAACTTCTCGGCCTGGGGCGCCAACTGCGGCCGGATGGGCCGCGCCCTTCGCGACCGCTATGGGCTCACCCGGGAGGCCACGGCCTTCTTCGACCTCTTCGCGGCTCCACCCGCCGAGTTCGAGGCCCAGGGTCTGGCCGCGGTCGTCAACGGCCTTGCCGAGGGCGCCGAGCCTCGCCTCGTCAAGCGGGCGGCCAGGCTCCTGCAGGGCTACGAAAAGCTCTACTGGGACACGCTCCACGCCCTCTCGATCACCTAGCCACGATCGAGGTTCGAGGCACCACGGTCCCGGGTGTTGCTCCCCGATCGCAGTGTAAGGTGGGAGGCGGGGATGCGGTTGGAGCGGCGGTTGCTCCCACCAAGCTACAGGCCCTCGGAAGTCCGGGTTCGACTCAGCCGCGAGTCGAATTCGGCCGTCTCAGTTGGACGCGCTAGGTCATCGCGTCTGGGCCCTGTCAGGTCGCGGGCGGAACTCGAGCACGCCACGACGAGCCGCGTCACTTCGGCTGAAGCCGGATCGTCCCGAACAGCACCGCGCTCTCGCCTTTGACGTCATCGGAGTGGCTCTCTAGTGTCACGGCGAGGAGGTCTGCAGGTTCTTCGTGAAAGATACGCCGGTAGTCCTCGTACACGTGTCGCGTCTCTCGGTGCCACCGTCCCAGCCCGGTCGACCCAGAGCGAACGACGAGAAGAGCTCGGTCTGTGTGCCTATCGCGCTGGCGGACGATCTCTCCAACCGGGGCGTTCGAATCCCAGATGTACCCGATGGCTCTTCTGTTCCCGAACAACGGGGCGTCGAACCACAACACGAGGCGCGCAGCCTGGTCGTTCCGATTCACGGCAAACTGTCGGACATCACCGCCAGCCGGGAGCACGAGCGGCTTCCACTCCCACACAAGCATGGAGACCATGGTGATGTCGGCGTGAATCATCCGGCCAATGGCCATGGTCTCGCGGTCGGTCTTGAGGCGTAGAGCTCGGCGCCCGTTATCGACTACGATCGCCGGCGGCTGCTTAAAGACTGGCATCGACGAGTAGATGCTCCACTTACTAGGGGCCGTGAGCGGGAGGGCGCCGAGCGGATAGTCGTTCCAGTCATCGATCGGCACGAGACCTCCGGCGGCAGCCTGAACCGTGACGGCGACACTGAGGGCAAGGACACACCTCGCGGCGCGATTCACGATGAACGTCGCTCCGCGTCGATCATGACGGCTGATCGATTCTCACGGCGAGGTCCTCGGCCCCAGTGTTCAGGGAGCACCACCTGTACGCCAGAAGTGTGAGCGCCGCTCTTGCGCGCACCAGAAGGGGCAGGGATGGGCTCGCCCGCAAGCCTTCGTGGACGTGGGGGTCGGTCATCTCGGCTGCGCCCGCTGAGGCCTGGTCCTAGGCGCCCGGGTCCAGTCAACCCGTACGGCTACTAGGTCGCCCTTCTTGTTGGTCCTCCGATAGAGTACCGAGGTCACAAGCAGCCGCCACTGAAGGTCATCCATTTCCGCGCTTTATGGCTTCGCGCTGTTGGTCTGACCCAGGGCGGCCTTGAGCCCCTGCGCAAGCTTGATAGGGTCGTCATTCGCCCAGAAGTGCATGTAGAAGAGCCGCGGCATGTCCATGAGGCCGTGGTTGTGGATTGCCGTCACGTCGATGCCGTGCTGCGCTAGGGTCTGGGCGACGGCGTTCACCTCCTTGTCGATCAAGACGAAATCGCCGGTGATGGCCGCCTTGCCGTCCGCGGTCGGCTGGAAGTTCATCACGGTCGTCACGCCCATGGCAGGCAGCAACTGCACGCCCATCTCGGTGATCACTTCTACGCGGGGGACGGTCACCTGTAACACACCGCCGTCCAGCGCCCTTCCCGTTCGCCCCAGGGCCTGCTCGATCTGTTTGGTGTCGAGCCCAGGCCCTGCGGCCGGGGCGACAGCCGCACTGCCCCCGCCACCGAGCGGTGTCCCGCTGGCGGACAATGCCTGGCGGAGCGCCGTCGCCAGCTTGACCGCCTCGCCGTGGCCCTCGTAGTGCATGTACATCACGTGCGGTGACATCTCATTCAAATGGTTGTGGACGGCGGTGACCTCGAGCCCCCCTCTGAACAGGCCGGCCATCACGGCAGGCACCTCCTGATCGAGGAGCACGAGGTCGCCCATCACCATCGCTTGATCCCCCACCGACTTGAATGCGGCGTACGATCCGAGCGCGAATCCGGCCTTGACCGGCACACCCTTCACAGTGACGGCGAGATCGGTACGCGGCATCCCGATACGAAAGACACCGCCTGGCTGTGTCTGTCCCGACTTGCCCAGGGCCGCCTCGACCGTCTTCCAGTCGGGTTCCGCCGCGAGCGCCAGTTCCGGCGTGCCGACAATCGCCGCCAGTCCGGCTACCAAGATCGCGTGCTTCAATGCCTGTCTCATCAGCCGCCTCCAGTCTTGCTCCCAGCTTCTAGTTGATGGTGGCCCTAGGTCTTGAGGGCCTTAAGAAGGCTCGAGGGATAACCAGTTGCCCTCTTAATGTCCATTGCCCTTGACCGCCTCGGACAGGGCCGCAGCCAGGTTGTGGCGCGCTGAGGTCAGGTGCGGGTGGACATCGAGGGCTCGCCTAAAGAGAGCCGCCGCCGCCCGGTACTGGCCAAGCGCCATGTAGCAGAGCCCCTGGCCGGAAAGCGCCCCGAAGTGGTGCGGGGTTCGGGCTAGAGTCTCCTCGCAGTCGGCAATGGACCCCGCGTAATCCTCCGCCAGGTAGCGGACCGTCGCCCGCTTGTTCCACCCTTCAGCAAAATCGGGGGCCCGCTCGATGATCCGGGTGAACAGGGCTAGAGCCTCCTCCAGTTCCTGGCGCTCCATCGCCTCAATCCCCTGTCGGAGGAGCAGGTCCACCTCGCGGATTCCCGAGCGGCACCAGACCTGCCAGAGCGTGGCTTCCGCCTCGATCGCCAGGGCCGGGTCATTACCGCGGATCGCCGAGAGCGCCTCGGCCTCAGTCATGGGGCTTCAGGTCTCGGCCGTGACTCGATCCTCTTAGCAACTACGCCTGTCGGATTTTGGGGGCTAGTTTGGGTTAAGGGGATCGGCGAGCCGTTCAATGCGGGATTGTCCAAGTGGATCGGCCGTCCTCACACCTCGATCTCAATGTTGGCGCCGGTGACCCTCACCGGGTAATTCTTGACCGCCTGCCCAGCTGGCGGCCCCAGGACGGCCCCGGTCCTGATGTCGAACTTCGCCCCGTGCCAGGGACATGTCACCTC
>Ga0070706_100007642_pt1 | contig 10113 bp, 5 predicted proteins | sample KBSK5501metaG_FD_65476 | JGI IMG/M metagenome (GOLD analysis project Ga0070706, IMG submission 65476) | Corn, switchgrass and miscanthus rhizosphere microbial communities from Kellogg Biological Station, Michigan, USA - KBS K5-50-1 metaG | ecosystem: Host-associated > Plants > Roots >...
TTCCGGAACCAGGCCATGTCAACGCCGGTTTCGAGAATGAGCTGCCGCCCCGTCACGGCGGCCACCCGCTCCAGCGCCAGCAGCGGATGACGCATGTGGTACAGGACGCCGAGGAAGAAGACGAGATCGAACACGCCCACCGTCTCGGGCGAAAGGTCGAGGACTCCGATCTCCTTCGACTCGACCCTTGATCCCAGCGCGCGATGCGCAAGGTCGAACCCGGCCTTGGTGCCCCATCCATCTCCGCCCCAGCAGAAATCGTCAGTGGCCAGGATGCGGGTCGCCCCACGCCGCTCGGCTTCGAACGAGAAGAATCCGTCCCACGCTCCGATGTCCAGGACGGAAGTGCCTGTCAGGTCCTGGGGGAGGTGCAGCGTCCTCAGCTTGGCTGGGGTGTCGTCCTCGCCTGGTGTCACGACACCGTCACCCAGATCGATCCGGTGGAACCACCGAAGCTCCGCGACCTTACGCCTCAACTCTTCGACTTCCGCGCTCGGCCTCGGCGCAATCACTCGGATGCCCGACAGCTTAAGGTCTAGGCGTCGTGCGCCCCGACCGGGACGGTTTCGGTTTCGGGCATCGGAGCCGGCTCGGGCGTCCCGTATCCGCGGCGCAGGATCTCGAAGTAGCCCGCGAGGCCGTGATGCTTGGCCACCCATGCTCGCCCCGCGTCGCTGATTCGGCGCATCTCGGCTGGGTCCGCCTGCAGGTTGCGAATGGCCTCGACGAGCTCATGGCCGCTTTCTACGCGCACCACGGGCGGCGGGTCGTCGGGATACAACGAGCCGTCCAGCCGCATGAACACGACTCGGCCTCTGGCCATGGCCTCCAGCTCCGACAGAGAGAGGATGCCGAGCCTCATCTGTCCGATCACGGCATCGAACCGATCGATCAGAGCCGGCACCTCGTCATGTGGGATGCGTTCGATGAACTTCACCCGTTCGCCATGCTGCTCGCGAAGCTGCGGCGCCAGGGGTCCCCAAGCGAGAGCGCTGAGCTCGACGAGCGCGGTGATTTGGGGCGCGACGGCGAAGATCAGCTCGGCGCCTTTGATCGGGTAGAGCCGCGTGAAGATGAACATCTTGCGTAGCTGACTCGGCGGCCGCACGCCCTGAAACAACTCCGGCTCGAGCGGGTTCGGCAGCAGGAACGCCTTGTTCGAAAACTCGGCCACATACGGCGCGAGGTCCGGAGTGACGTAGAAAATCGCCTTCGCGTGTTTCATTCCGAGCCGGCTGATCCACCGCAGCAGTGGGTTGCGCATGTTCGTGTGCAGGTCGTGGCCATGCCCATGCACCACGTATGGCTTGCCGCTCAATAGCCCGATGAAGCCCTGCGACACGAAGTGAACGTGGACAACGTCGTAGGGGGTCCTGCGCAGGTGCCAGACGATGGGCAGATATGCGAACAGGCGCGCCGGCAGGATAAGCAGCTTCGCGAACAGCGGCCACGACGCGCCGGGTTTCGGAAGGTCGATGAAGTCGGCTTCATAGCCCTCTGCGTTCAAGTTCCTGGTCTGGAGTCTGCCGACTCGGGCCACGTCGTTGACGACCGCGACTCGCCTGATCTGAGTCAACTCGTTCGAGCTCAGAGACCCCCCGAAGCGTCGCGGCCGTCGGGCGGTAAAGATTTCTTCAACACTGGCGAGACTTGACAATTATGCTTGCAGGCCGGATGCCTCGCGATCTGCCCAGCAGGACGCTCTATCAAGGCCGCGATCGCGCCGGCGCCCGTTCCTTCCTCCACGCGATCGGCCTCTCTGCCGAGGACATCGAGAAACCGTTTGTCGGCGTCTCCAACTGCTGGACCGAGACGATGCCCTGCAACTTCGGACTGCGCGAGCTCGCCACGCCCCTCAAGGCCGGGATCCGTTCCGCGGGCGCGAACCCGATGGAGTTCAACACGATCGCCATCTCGGACGGCATCACGATGGGAAGCGAGGGGATGAAGACCTCGCTGGTCAGCCGCGAGGTCATCGCTGACTCGATCGAGCTGGTGATGCGAGGCCACATGTTCGACGCCCTCGTGTGCCTGTGCGCGTGCGACAAGACGATTCCCGCGTCAGCGATGGCTCTCGTCCGCCTCGACCGCCCCGGAATACTTCTCTACGGCGGCTCGATCTTGCCGGGCACGTGGCGGGGCACGCAGGTGGCGGTCGGCGACGTGTACGAGGCGATCGGCGCCGCCGCGGCGGGCAAGATCAGCGACGCGGACCTTGCGGAGCTCGAGCTGGTCGCATGCCCGGGCGCGGGCGCGTGCGGTGGCCAGTACACGGCCAACACGATGTCCATGGTGATGGAGGTGATCGGACTTTCCCCGGTCGGCTTCAACTCCATCCCGCAGGTCGTGCCCGAGAAGCGCAAGGCGGCGGAGCGTATGGGCGAGGTGGCGATGCGTGCGCTGAACAATGACCTGCGCCCGAGCCAGGTGCTGACGCGCCGCGCCTTCGACAACGCCATCGCCGCGGTGGCGGCGAGCGGCGGCTCGACCAACGCGGTGCTGCACCTCCTCGCGCTGGCGCGCGAGGTTGGCGTGGAGCTCCACATCGACGAGATCGACCGCATCAGCCGGCGCACGCCTTTGCTCTGCGACCTCAAACCGGGCGGCCGCTTCGCCGCGGTCGAACTGCACCGCGCGGGTGGGATCGCGCTGTTGACCAAGCGCCTGATCGAGGGCGGCTTCGTCGACGGCGACGCGCTCACGGTCACCGGCCGCACGCTGGGCGAGGAATCCGAGAACGTCGAGGAGACGCGTGGGCAGGAGGTGGTGAGACCTCTGTCGAAGCCGCTGCGCGCGGAGGGCGGCCTGGTCGTCCTGCGCGGCAACCTCGCGCCCGAAGGGTCGGTGGTCAAGGTGACCGCGCACACGCCGACGTCGCACCGCGGACCGGCGCGGGTCTTCAACCGCGAGGAGGACGCTTTCGCCGCCGTGTACGGGGGCAAGATCAAACCGGGCGACACCGTGGTGATCCGCTACGAGGGCCCGCGCGGCGGGCCGGGCATGCGTGAGATGCTGCAGGTCACGGCCGCGATCGTCGGCGAAGGGCTTGGCGACTCGGTGGCGCTGGTCACCGACGGGCGGTTCTCCGGCGCGACGCAAGGCCTCATGGTCGGCCACGTGGCGCCGGAGGCGGCGGTGGGCGGACCGCTGGCGGCAGTGCACGACGGCGACATCATCGAGATGGACGTCGACAGCCGCCGCCTGTCGCTCGAAAGCGTCGACATCGGCTCAAGGCTCAAGGACTGGTCGCCGCCCGAGCCGCACTACCGGCACGGCGTGCTGGCCCGTTACGCGACGCTCGTGGGCTCGGCCAGCGAGGGTGCCATCCTCAAGCCGTAACGCTCGCGCCTGCGCGACGTTTGCAAGGTCGAGAGACGACTGTGAGGAAAACGTTCGCGGCCCTGGCCCTTGTGGTCGCTACCGGGTGCACCGCCCAGGGACCGCTCGTGTCGAGCACCTCGCCCACGCCTTCAGCTGCGGTCTCGCCGTCGCCCTCAACTCCTGCGTCGCAGTCCACCTCACCATTGCCCTCCGCCTTTCCGTCGCCATCGCCCATCCCGATCAAGCCCGGTACCTGGCAGCTGGCCGCCGCGATGTCGGTCCCCCGGGCCGACTTTGCCGCGGTACTCCTCCCAAGCTTCAAGGTGCTGTTCATCGGCGGCCAGACGTCGCCGTCAGCGGCCACCGCCACTGTCGACCTGTACGACCCGGTGGCCAACACCATCACCCCCGCGCCGCCGATGGCCACGGCTCGCATGGGCCACAGCGCCACCGTGCTGCACGACGGCAGGGTCCTGGTCGCCGGCGGCGTGGCGGCGCCGTACGACAGCCCAGCGCTGGCCTCGGCCGAGATCTACGACACAGCCACCAACAGATGGAGCGTGGCGGCGTCGATGGCTCAGCAGCGGGCGCACCATGGCTCGGCTTTGATGCGCGACGGCAAGGTGTTCGTCGCCGGTGGAGATGGGGGCGGGGGAGCATCGCCCCACCCGACAACCCCGGAAATCTACGACCCGGCGTCCAACACCTGGACCTCGGCACCTACCGTTTACGGCGTGCGGCCAAATGGACCGACCGTCACCCTCCTCGCCGACGGACGCATGCTGACTTTCGGGGGCGTCGCCCAGGTACAGCCTGGAAACTCGGTCGACCTCTACAACCCGGCGACCGGCCAGGCCGGCTATTCCTATTTCATGACGAGCGACACGAGCTGGTCAACGGCGGCCTTGATCGATAACGGCACCGTGCTGATCGCCGGCGGCCAGCAGACCTACAACCCGGCAGGCGCCCTGAACACGACCTCGATCTACGACCCGGCGCAGGACAAGCCAGGATGCCCCACGTGCACGCCATATGTCGCCGGGCCGCCCATGAGCGTCGGCCACTGCCATCACACCATGATCAATGCGCAGAACGGGCTCATCTTCGCGGTCGGTGGGCGGTGTGGTGGTTCGGAATCGATTGGGGTGGCCGAGTTCTACGACCCCAACGCCAAGCGGTGGACATCCGTGGCTCCGCTCCTGGAACCGCGCGGATTCCACGCCGCCGTGCGCCTGGCCGACACCAGGACCCTGGTCGCCGGCGGTGTGCTGACAGGTGGTGCGATCGCGTCGTCGATCGAGATCTACACGCCCGCCTGACCTAAGCGCGAGATCTGGCGGTCACAACGCGTCTAGACTCGGCGCGGAACTCGCAAATCGGCGCAAAAGGAGCGGAACAGCAGTGAAGGCCTTGACCCTCGTCGCGATCGCGTTCTGCGCCACCTCAGTGTTCGTGCTCGCCCAGGCTCGCCCGGCTCCGCCGCCGCTTGCGCCCGCATCGTCGACGCAGGTCGAGGTGCCGTGCTCGACAGGCGACAGCACCCCGGCGTTCAACGCCGCCCTCGCGCGAGCAGTCGCGGGCACCGACAAGGTGGTGCACCTTTACGCGTGCACCTACCACTTCAACTCAGCTCCAGCGCCGATCAGCAACGGCATCGAGGTGCTGGGCCAGGGCATGTACACGACGTATCTCGAGCGCGACTACTCGCCCGGTCATGGCTGCACCTCATGCGAGTTCATCTCCACGGTCGACATCGGGGAGACGATCAAAGACCTGGCCATCTTCGCCGCCCGCGGCACGAGCGGGGGTTGGGGCCTCCACGCCATCAGCACGGACGCGCGCAAGGGCAACGACGTGATCCTCGACAACGTCTACATCTCGGGCTACGGCACGTATACGCTGCCCGTCTTCCTCGACGGCAAGAAGAGTCTTTTGCCCCCGGAGGGGATCCGCAAGGTCAACTTCACCAACGTCGCGGTCTTCAACGGCACCTGGCACGGCTTCGAGTGCTGGAACTGCGTCGGCATGAGCTGGCACGGGGGAGGCTTGTGGGCTGGATTCGGCACCACGCAAGACGCGATCGTGGGCGGACCGCTGAGCACCCAGAACATGATCTCGGCCTTCGTGAACGGTACGGTCCAGTACTGGTCGGGCAGCGAACTGCACTAGCGAATTCGATGCGCCGGTGAGGCGCAAGAAGGCTGCAATCGCGAGCGTTTGGCATAGAGTTGCGCGCCTTGCGAAGCTCGCCAATCCGCCGCTTTGCGCTGCCGGTCGTGAGCGCCGTCGCGCTGTGGCTCCTACCTGCTCTGCCGGCGGGTTCGACAGTCGAGCTGAACACGCACACGGCGGCGGCGGGGCCCTGGCTCGACCGCTTCAACCAGTGGCGCTCCAACGCCGGCGTGGCGCCGGTGACCGAGGATCCGAACATGAGCACGGGCGACTACGACCACGCCCAGTACATGGTCCTCAACGACCTGATCACCCACTACGAGACGCCGGGCACGCCCTATTACTCGACCGCGGGCGACACTGCGGCTCGTAACAGCAACATCTACGTCAGCTCGTCCACGAGCACGCCCGACACCGCCGCGATCGACTGGTGGATGGGCGCGCCCTTCCATGCCATGGGCATGGTCGATCCAGGGCTCGGCACGACCGGGTTCGGCTCGTATCGCGCCAGCAAGTCGGGATGGGACATGGGGGCGGCCGTCAACGTGTTGCAGGGCAACCCCTGGACGAGCACTGGCTTCCCCGTCTTCTTCCCGGGTAAGGGCACGACCGAGCCGCTGACCAATTACAGCGGCAATGAATTTCCCGACCCGCTTCAGGCGTGTCCTGGATACAGCATGCCGGTCGGGCTTCCGCTCTTCCTCGAGCTGGGCCGCAACATGAGCACGAGCGCCGGTGCGGCGCACACGCTCACCGGCAACGGAACGCCGCTGGCGCACTGCGTGATCGACTCGTCCAACTCCGCGGTCGGCAGCTATCTCGCGGACCGCGGTGCGGTGGTCGTGATCCCACAGCAGCCGCTGCAGCAGGGTGTGAAGTACGTCGTGGCGCTGACCGTCAACGGAGCTCCGTACACGTGGTCGTTCACAGTCGGGCCTTTCGTCACCTGCACGTCAGTGTCCGCCGCCTCGGACAAGACCTCGCCGCAACCGATTGGCGCTAGCGTGACTTTGACCATGCAGGCAGGCGGATGCCCCAACCCTCAGCTCGAGGTCTGGATGCGGCCGCCAGGCGGGGCGTGCTGCCAGCTGCTGCAGCCGTACGGCTCGACGACAACTTATCTCTGGAACACGACCGGGCTCGCCGCGGGCACGTACACGTTTGCCATCTGGGCGAAGGACGCCAAGAGCAACGGCGCCTACTCGAACAGCCTCGGGAGCTACGACGCCTCGGTCGTAACGTCGTTCTCGATCGGCTCTCAATGCGCCTCCGTGACTGCAACGCCGGCGCCCGCCTCGCCTCAGGCGACGGGCACTGCGGTGACCCTCACAGGCGCCGCCGTGGCGTGCCCGAACCCGCGCTACCAGTTCGAGTTGCTGCGGCCGGGTTCGCAGACGTGGCAGGTGGTGCAGGCCTATTCGGCGACAGCGACGTACGCCTGGAATACCTCAGGCGCGGTCGGCGGAGCGTACGAGTTCGTCGTCAAGGCGCGTGACGCCGCCAGCGCCGGCACCGCCGGCAGCGCGACTGGGACGTGGGACGCGTACACAATGGTTGCCTACACGCTGGCTGCGACCGGGTGCACGTCCGTGAGTGCTGTGACCGCGCCCTCGGGTTCGGCGGCGGCAGGGACTCCAGTGACGATCACCGGGACCGCCACGGGTTGCGCGAACCCACGCTACCAGTTCGAGATTCTGCCTCCTGGATCACAGACGTGGCAGGTGATGCAGGCGTATTCGACGAGCAATGCTTTCAACTGGGCGACGACCGGAGCCGCGCAGGGCGCCTACCGGTTCATCGTCAAGGCCCGCGATGCGAGCAGCGCCGGGACGTCTGGCAGCTCGACCGGAACGTGGGACGCGTACGTGTCGATCCCCTATTCGCTGACGTCGGCGTGCACAGCCGTGACCGCGACGACCTCGCCGTCCGGCACCGCCTCAGCGGGCACGCCGGTGACCGTCACCGCCAATGCGACGGGCTGCGGAACCGGTGCGCGCTATCAGTTCGAAGTGCTGGCGCCCGGATCGACGACGTGGTCCGTGGCGCAGGTCTACAGCACCACTAACACCTTCACGTTCTCGCCTGTGATCAAGGGCACCTACAAGATCATCGTCAAGGCGCGTGACGCCAAAAGCGCCGGCACGTCTGGCCAGGGCAACGCGAATGGCAGTTGGGACGCCTACGTCGTGATCTCATATGCGATCACCTAGACGGGCTGAGGGCATACATCTCTTAACCCCGGGGCATTGACTCGCAGGGGTCCATAGGGGCAAGCTGAAGCGCTTTGCGTAAGCGGGCGCTGGCGCGGGCAGCGTGCCTGCTGCCGATCCTGGTGTTGCTGATCCCCACGCAGACGGCTCAAGCCGCGCAACCGGCAGCCGCTTCTGCTGCTGCTTCGCATGTGGCGGAGCAGAAGGCGCCGCAAGCCGTTCGCGCGGCGTCGACCTCGTACAACAACGCCGGCTTGACCCGGGACGTCTTCGGCTACTTCTACGGCACGAGCATGAGCGACCCCAACATCGGCTACACGACCTGGAACTTCGACATGCTCTCGACTGTCGCGTTCTTTGCCATCCACGTCGCGGACTCGGGCGTCCTCACCGCCGACTCGGACTGGACCGCGTGGAACTCGAGCACGCTTACCTCTATCGTCTCCACCGCCCACGCGCACGGCGTGAAGGTCGTCGTGACCATCAAGAAGAGCGGCGCGGGGATGTGCAGCGCCCTGTACGGCTACGCAAGCACCGTGGCTCAGATCATGTCCGAGGTCAAGAGCAAAGGCATCGACGGTGTGAACATCGACTACGAAGGCCAGCTCGCGACCTGCACGAACCCGAACAACGGCGGCACCAACTACACAAACCAGTACCTGATCGTCAACCTCGCCAAGGCGTTCCGCCAGGCGCTGGATGCGCAGCGTCCTGGTTACTACCTCTCTATCGCCACGTACTCGGGGTCGGCGACGCCCGGTTGCCCGACCGACTGCTTCTTTGACCTTCAGGGCCTCAACCAGTACGTGGATTCCTTTTTCGTGATGGCGTACGACATGGACTTTGCGAACCAGAACTCGGCGCCGATCAGCAACTGCCCGCTGCACTGCATGGCGCCCGAATCGCCGCTCGCCAACTACCAGTGGAACGACTCGACGTCGATGAGCCAGTACTCGGCCATGGTCGGCGCCGGCAAGACGATCCTGGGCCAGCCCTATTACGGCACGGTGGCCTGCGTGTCCCAGCCCATCGCGCACGCGCAGGCGACGACGCAAGTCCAGTTCCCGGGTTACCTCGACTCAGCGGGCGCGATGAGCTCCCCCGACGTCCAGCCGGGCACCTACTCGATCCACCGCGACGCGGACGACCCCGCCGGCATGGACCGCTGGGACACCTGGTACGACACGTCCTACGGGTGCTGGCGTGAGATGTACTGGTCGGACACCACGACGCTGTCGGTACGGTACGACCTGGTCAACCAGGACAACCTTCGCGGGGTTGGCTTCTGGACGCTGAGCAACGGCGGCGGGGCCGCGGAGCTGTGGGACCTCATCCGCGCCAAGTTCGTCGCGTGCAGCAACACCGACGTGGCGATCAACCCTGCGTCGCCGCAGCTCTCCGGCACGTCGATCCTGCTGAACGCGACGACCAGCTTCTGCTCGGGCGCGCGCTTCGCCTTCTACCTGCTGCCCCCCGGCGGCTCGTGGCAGCTCCTGCAGGCCTACTCGAGCAACGCTTCGTACACGTGGAACTCGCTGGGCCGGCCGGCCGGAACCTACTGGATCTCGATCTGGGCGTGGGCATCCAACAGCCCGGGCCTCTATGGCTATCCGGGCGCGAAGTACGACAGCTACAAGGCGGTGCAGTACACCCTGACGACGCAGCCGTGCACGTCGCTCACAGCGAGTGCCGCGCCGGCCACGGCGCTGAGGGGTACGGCGGTCACGGTCACCGCATCGGCGACCGGATGTCCGACCCCCAGCTATCTCTTCTGGTTGCGCGCGCCGGGACAGGTGAGCTGGTCGTTGGTGCAGACCTATTCGACCTCGCCCACGCTGAACTGGAGCACGGCCGCCGGCACGCCAGGGACGTGGGGCGTCGCTGTTTGGGCCCGCGACCGCAGCAGTCTGGGCACCGGCGCGAACGTCTACGGCAGCTGGGACGGCCTGATGTCCTTCACGTACACGCTGACGACGCAGCCGTGCGCCGCCGTGACGGCGTCCGTCGCGCCCGCGTCGCCGCAGCTTGCGAGCACGGCGGTGACCGTCACAGGCGCGGCGACCGGCTGCCCGGGCCCGCAGTACCAGGTCGAGATGCTCGCGCCGGGCGCGCTGAGCTGGAGGGTAGTGCAGCCATATTCGTCCACCGCCGCCTTCAGCTGGAACACCAACGGGGCGGCGGCCGGCGCGTACAGGTTCATCGTCAAAGCTCGCGACGCGAGCAGCCTGGGCACGACCGGCGCCGGCAACGCGAACGGCTCGTGGGACGCCTACACGACGGCCACTTACACACTGACGACGCAGCCGTGCACCGGGCTGACGACGTCCTCATCACCGTCCGGGACGGCGACGGCGGGCACCGCAGTGACCATCAGCGGATCCGCGACAGGCTGTTCGGCGCCGCAGTACCA
>Ga0070706_100007644_pt1 | contig 10111 bp, 9 predicted proteins | sample KBSK5501metaG_FD_65476 | JGI IMG/M metagenome (GOLD analysis project Ga0070706, IMG submission 65476) | Corn, switchgrass and miscanthus rhizosphere microbial communities from Kellogg Biological Station, Michigan, USA - KBS K5-50-1 metaG | ecosystem: Host-associated > Plants > Roots >...
CGCTCGTCCTCCTCGGTGTCCTGGCGTTCCGCTACGCGACGTTCTTCTCGGCCATCGCGTTCATCCAGCGTTAGAGCGATCCCGACCTCGAACGAGATCGACGAGGCCCGCGCCCGCTGGCGAGAGCTCGCCGGCGCAAGCGCGGGCCTCGGCGCTATCGCGGCATTCCATGACGACCGCCTCGCCGACATCTCCGCGCGCCCCGCCCCTGATGTCTCCGTCGATCTGACCTCCGACGCCGCGGCCGCGGCGATCCGCGACGGCACGCCACTCTTGCAGGCCGGCGCATTGGCGGTCGATCCGGACGAGGTGCTCTCGGAGCTGCGTCGTGCCGCTACGGCGCTCGCGGCGACCGCCGAGCTCGGGACGCCGGCGCAGCGGTCCGCGGAGCGGCTCGCGACCATGTCCATCGATCTCGCGGCGCTGCTTGGTCCGGCGCTCCAGGGCGACCGCGCCGCCATCGAGCGCGAAGCGCGCCGCATCGAACTCGATCCCGACGCGCTCGCGCGTCTGCTCGATCTCGCTCTGCAGCCCTTCCTGTGGGAGGCGACGTCGCACCTGGGGGCCATGGTGGAGATCGATGCGTGGGAACGCGGCTACTGCCCGGTGTGCGGCGCGTGGCCGGCGCTCGCCGAGCTCGTGGGGCCGGAGAAGCGTCGCGTGCTCCGCTGCGTCCGCTGCGGAAGCGGATGGTCCTGGCTCGTGCTGCTGTGCCCGTACTGCGGGAACGACGACCACCGCACGCTCGGCTCGATCCAGGAGGCCGGATCGGCTCAGCGCATCGACGTGTGCGATCGCTGCCACGGCTACGTGAAGGCGATGCCCTCGTACACAAGTGCCTCCGCCGTGCGCCTCATCGCCGAGGACGTGGCGACCCTCGACCTCGACGTCGTCGCGGAGGAGCGCGGATACCGGCGGCCGGGCGAGGTCGACGTCACCGTCGCCGGCATCCCCCGGCTCGCGCGCGAAGGACGCGCCTTGCGTGCTGTCCCGCCGGAGCGGCCTTAAGCCCTCGCCTCAGAGGAAGGCCGGTGGTCCAGGGCTTCTGGAACGCCTCCTGGGTGGCGCCCGTTGTGCCCGATCTTCATCTCCGGCATCCGCTCGCGCATCTGCTCCGCCTGCTGTGCGAGCCGCTGGCGAGCCTCGCGGCCCGGCATCGGCGTCATCAGGAAGGCGACGACCGCACCGACGACGGCGCCGAGCACGACGCCAGCGAAGAGCGCGCTCCCGACCCACATTGGATCCGGCGCTCCGATCGCCCGCCTTGCCTGAATGCGTCCCTGCTGGAGGAGCTTCGTGCCGCGTCGTCTCGCAACGGCACGAAGCTCGTCGAGCAGATCGACCATATCGCCACTGCTCATGTCGCGGAGATCGCCCATGTCTTTGACGTCACGCATGCGCATCCTCAGAGCCCTCACTTTCCTGCTCTGATGCCGAGCAGAGCGGGTGCCAGCTATGCCGTCGAGAGGGCGGCCTCGATGAATCTGTCGATATCTCCGTCGAGGACACGCTGAGCGTCGCCCGCCTCAACGCCGGTGCGGTGATCCTTGACCATCGTGTACGGATGCAGCACGTATGAGCGGATCTGGCTGCCCCAGTCGGCGGCCCGCATCTGACCGCGCAGCTTCGCCTGCTCCTCCTCCTGCTCGAGGATCCGCCGCTCCAGCAGCTTGGCGCGGAGCATCTTGAGCGCAGTCTCACGATTCTGTAACTGTGACCGCTCGTTCTGGCAGGCGACCACGATCCCCGTCGGAAGATGCGTGATGCGGACGGCCGTCTCGACCTTGTTGACGTTCTGGCCGCCGGCTCCCGCCGAGCGATACGTGTCGATCTTGATGTCATCGGGACGGATCTCGACCTCGGTGTCGGTCTCGACCGTCGGCATCGGATCGACGAGCGCGAACGAGGTCTGGCGGCGCTTCTGGAAGTCGAACGGCGAGATCCGCACGAGGCGATGCGTCCCGCGTTCCGTCCGCAGGTAGCCGTACGCGTAGGGACCCTCGATGCTGAGGGCGACGCTCTTGAGGCCCGCCTCTTCTCCGGGGGTCTGGTCGAGGATCTCCGCCTTGTAGCCGTGCTCCTCGGCCCAACGGAGATACATGCGCATGAGCATCTCGGTCCAGTCCGCGGCGTCGGTGCCGCCGACCCCGGCGGAGATCGTGACGACCGCGTCGCGCGCGTCGTACGGCCCGGACATCTGGGCCTCGACGGTCGCGCGCTCCACCTCGTGCTCGAGCGCCGAGAGGTCGCGCTCGAGCTCGGCGCCGACCGCCGCGTCCTCGGCCGCGAGCGGCGCGAGCTCCGTGAGATCTTCCGCGCGCTTGCGGAAGCCGTCCCAACGCGTCAGGCGGGAGCGAACGAGGTCGAGACGCTTGACAGTGACGAGAGCGTGGTCGCGGTCGGCCCAGAGGTCGGGCCGGGAGGCCTCCGCCTCTAGGCGGTCGGCCTCGCTTCGGAGGGAGTCGAGGTCAAAGGAACACCGCCATGCGATCGATCCGCTCCCGGAGAGCGGTCAGCGCCGCGAGGTCGAGGGGCACCGCTCAGCGCTTCGTGCGCTGGCGATCGAAGGAGGTCACGACCGGCTGGACCACCGGCGCGAGCTTGCCGGCGGAGAACGAGATGAACGTCACGCAGGGGCAATACGTGTTGCGCGGACACCGCGGGCAGTCGCCGTCACAGTCGAGCGTCGCGCCGTAGCTGCATTTGAGGCAGTTGTCCTCGCAGACGATCCATTCCTTCATGTGCAGCGAACCTCTCTAGTCCGAATGGACGCGTGCGGAGCCCGCGACGGGCGTTGGTCGGAAGATGCTCCCCACTGCGGCTGTGCCGCTTTTCGTACGTCAGTCTATCGACGCAAAGGGCCGTTTGGAAGGGTCGACGCCCATTTTGTTAGGCGGATCGCAGAACGATCGTCGCTCCTTGCCGCCAAGCAAGCGCTCCGACTGGGCGGTGGCCGAACACCTGCTCGGATCAGGGGCTGCGCGGGCGTCTGGCCGTTGCGAGAAGGATGATCGCGGTCGCGGCATAGGCCAACCCAAGGATCTGCGCCTCCTGGAGCCCTCCCAGGACCACCGGATCGAGGCGAAGGAAGGACGTCGCAAAGCGGCCCGCGCCGTACAGCCCGAGGACGATCAGGTAGGCCCTCCCCTCCGGCGGACGCAGCCCCTCACGCAGCCAGAACCGGTACGCGGCCCATGCGAGCGCCACGTCGAGCATGGCGTCGTAGACGACCACCGGATGCACGTACGTCGACTGACCGAGCGTCTCGGGGTGCGTATAGCGGATGCACCACGGCAGTCCGCTGCACGCGATGGAGTGGTGCTCGCCGTTGATGACGTCGCCGATGCGGCCGATGGCGAGGCCCGCGACGATCCCGATGGCCGAGACGTCGAGCATCGCCCCGACGGGCAGGCGCAGCCGGCGCGCGGCGACGACGCCCGCGATCGTCGATCCGATCGGCGCCGCCGTGACAGCGATGCCGCCGCCCCAGAACGCGAGGATCCGGATCGGATCGGACGCGTACGCCGACCAGTTGTCGGCGACGTGGCCGAGTCGTGCGCTGATGAGCCCGCCCAGCAGCACCCACAGCGCGTAGGGGTAGACGCGCTCGTCCGGAACGAGACGGCGGGCGAGGCGTATCGAGATCGCGATCGCGACGGTCGAGCCCACGAGCGAGAAGATCGAGTGCCACGCGACGCGCACCGATCCCAGAACGAGATCGGGCGCGAAGGTGATGTCGATCAAGTCGAGGGTCGAGGGATGAGGTGGAGCACGCGGGGAAGGACGTTGGCCTGCACGAGCGCGAGCGCGGGGAGGGCCACGGCCGCGGCGATGACCGCGACCTGCTGGTCCTGTCGCAGCCCGAGGAACGGTGTCGGATCGCCGATCCGCAGGTACCCGAGCATGAACCGCCCGAGCGCGTACCAGAGGACCCAGCTCCAGAAGATCCGACCCTGCGGCGGCCGTGCGAGAGCCGTGCGCATGAGGATCAGCACGAGGGCCACACCGAGGAGATCCCAGGCCATGTCGTACGCGACGACCAGGTGCACGGGTCCGACCTGGCCGAGGGTCGCGGGGTGCGTGTAGCCGACGCAGATCCCCACGTTGTCGCAGGCGACCGCGTGGTGCTCGCCATTGATGATGTCGCCGATCCGGCCGATGCCGAAGCCGAGGCTGAGTCCCGCGGCGGCCGCGTCCGCGCTGGCGCCGATCGGGACGTCCCGACGGCGGAGCGCCACGATGAAGCCACCGAGCACGCCGCCGATCGCCGCCCCCCACACCGCTATCCCTCCGGTCCAGATGGCGACGATCTGATCGAGGTGCTCCGAGTAGAAGTCCCAGCGGTCGATGACGTGCAGCAGGCGAGCGCCGGTGATGCCCCCGACGACGCCCCAGGTGGCCACGGCCCAGGCCGCGTCCTCGGTGACGCGTCCACGGAGCAAGCGGATGGGGAGCGACACGCCGAAGAAGATCCCGACGGCGGTGAAGATCCCGTGCCAGGCGAGGCTGAACGGACCGAGATGGATCTCGGGATCGAACGGGATCGGGATCAATTCATCGCCGCCTCAGCGGCCATGACACTTCTTGTACTTCTTCCCTGAGCCGCAGTAGCAGGGGTCGTTGCGGCCGATCTTGCCCTTTCCCGTGCCGCCGCTCGCCGCCCCCGACGCGCCGACCCCGGCGCCCACGGCGACCGGCCGCCGCGACGCGACCCGCTCGAGCCCTCCGGCGCTGGCCGTGCCCTGGGCGGCGCGCGTGACGCGCTCCTCCTGCTGCTGCTCGGTCTGTTCCACCGGTCGCACGCTCACGCGCAGGATCATCTGCGCCGCGCTCGCGGCGATGCGCGCGTTCATCTCTTCCCAGTAGCGGTGCGCCTCGTTCTTGTACGCGATGAGCGGATCCTGCTGCCCGTAGCCGCGGAGATAGATGCCCTCGCGCAGCTCGTCCATCTGGGTGAGGTGCTCGACCCAGTGCGTGTCGATCGAGCGCAGGAGCACCCAGCGCTCGACGTGGCGCATGAGCTCCTGGCCGACCTCGGCCTCTTTCGCCTCGTACGCCTCGTCGACGAGCTCCTCGACGCGGCCGACGAGGTCCGCCGCCTGGGCGAGCTCCTCGGCGGGGACGTCGCGCGAGAGCAACGCGCTGAGCGGGGCGCGCAGCCTCTCGACGTCGCGGTCTTCGGCGCTCTCCTGCGCCTCGGTCTCCGCCAGCGCGGCCGCTTCGTCGTGCAGGTAGTCGAGCACGGTCTCGCGGACGTCGCCCTGCTCGAGGATCTTGCGGCGCTCGCCGTAGATGACTTTGCGCTGCTCGTTCAGGACGTCGTCGAACTCGAGGGCGCGCTTGCGGATGTCGAAGTTGCGCGCCTCGACCTTGACCTGCGCCTGCGTGATGGCGCCGGTCACCATGCGCGACTCGATCGGCTGGGTGTCATCCATCCCCAGGCGGTCCATGAGCCCGACGATCCGCTCCGACGCGAAGACGCGGATGAGGTCGTCCTCGAGCGAGGTGTAGAAGCGGGACTCACCGGGGTCGCCCTGGCGTCCCGATCGTCCGCGGAGCTGGTTGTCGATCCGTCGCGCCTCGTGACGCTCCGTGCCGATCACGTGCAGCCCCCCGAGACCGACCACGCCCTCCTCGAGAAGGATGTCGACGCCGCGGCCGGCCATGTTCGTCGAGACCGTGACCGCGCCCTTCTGCCCGGCCTTCGCGATGATGAGCGCCTCGCGCTCGTGGTTCTTCGCGTTGAGGACCTCGTGCGGGATGCCGTGCCGGCCCATCTCGTCCGACAGGCGCTGGCTCTTCTCGACCGACGTGGTGCCGATGAGCACCGGCTGCCCCTTGGTGTTCCGCTCCTTGACCTCGGTGATGACCGCGTCCCATTTGCCCTGCTCGGTGCGGTACACGAGGTCCGGGTGGTCGGCGCGGACCATCGGGCGGTGGGTCGGGATGACGGTCACCTCGAGCTTGTAGACCTTGAACAGCTCCTCGGCCTCGGTCGCGGCCGTTCCGGTCATGCCGGCGAGCTTGCGGTACATGCGGAAGTAGTTCTGGATCGTGATCGTGGCGAATGTCTTTGTCTCTCGCTGGATCTTGACGTTCTCTTTCGCCTCGACGGCCTGGTGCAGACCATCGCTCCAGCGCCGGCCGGGCATCTGCCGTCCGGTGTTCTCGTCGATGATCACGACCTCGCCGTCCTTGACGATGTACTCCTTGTCCCGGCGGTACAGCGCGCGCGCCCGGACGGCGTTGTCGAGGAAGTGGATCGCGTCGGCGTCGCCGGTGTAGAGGTCGCGGATGTTGAGAAGACGCTCGGCCTTCGAGATCCCCTCCTCGGTGAGGGAGACCGCGCGGTGCTTCTCCTCGACGACGTAATCAGTGCCCTCGACGAGCCGCGTGGCCACACGCGCGAACCGGTAGTAGGTGTCCGTCGCGTCCTCGGCCGGCGCGCTGATGATCAGCGGCGTCCGCGCCTCGTCGATGAGGATCGAGTCGGCCTCGTCGACGATCGCGAAGTTGAGCGGCCGCTGCACGAGGTCGCCGAGGTCGAGGACCATGTTGTCGCGCAGGTAGTCGAACCCGAACTCGCTGTTCTGCCCGTACGTGACGTCGGCCAGATACGCGTCTTTGCGCGTCACGTCGCGCCAGTGGCGGTGCCGCCAGTCGACCGCCCCCTCGACCTCCGCCGCGGGGTCGTATACGGCGCTCTTGTCGTGCGCGATGAACGACACGCTCATGCCGAGGGCGTGGTAGATGGGCGCCATCCAGCCCGCGCCCGTCTTGGCCAAGTAGTCGTTCGTGGTGACCAGGTGGGCGCCCTTACCCTCGAGCGCGTTCAGGTAGAGGGCGAGCGACGCCACGAGGGTCTTGCCTTCACCGGTCCGCATCTCGGCGATGTGACCCAGGTGCAGCGCCACGCCGCCGAGCAGCTGCACGTCGAAGTGGCGCTGCTTCAGCGTCCGCTTCCCCGCCTCGCGAACGGCGGCGAATGCGTCGGGAAGGACGTCGTCCAGGGCCTCGCCCTTGGCCAGCCGGCCGCGCAGTACTTCGGTCGTCGCGCGGAGCTCGTCGTCGGACATGGCCGCGACGCGCGCATCGAGCGCGTTGACCTTGTCCACGACCTTGCGGAGCTTGCGGAGCTCAGCCTCGTTGGAGTCGAACAGGCCGCCCACGCGGCCCAAGAGGGTCACGTGACGCGGAGCGGCAGCTGCATCCCCGGCGGCTCGAAGAGCGCGCCGACCGACTCGCCCTCGTGGATGCGGCGGATAGCCTCCGCGAACAGAGGCGCCACCGTCAGCACACGGATCTTGTCGAGCTTCCGCTGGGACGGGCGGAGCGGCATGGTGTCCGTCGTCACCAGCTCCCTGATCCCGAGCGCGCAGATCCTCTCCGCGGCGTCGCGGGAGAGCGTGGGATGCGTGCACGCGACGTAGATGTCATTGACCCCGTGCTCCCGGAGCACGTTGATCGTGTTCACGACCGTTGTTCCGGTGTCGATCTCATCGTCGATGATGATCGCCCGCTTCGACGCGATCTCGCCGATCACGCCCACGATCTCGCTCTGCCCGCTGTTGTCGCGATGCGTCTTCTGCATGAAGACGAGCGGCAGGCCCAGGCGCTCGGCGAGCTTACGGGCCGCGTTCGCGTATCCGAGGTCGGGCACGACCATCGCCGTGTCCTCTTCCTCGCTCTCGAGCAGCGTGGCGAAATAGTCCACGAGAAGGTTCGCGGCCGAGAGCTCATCGCCGGGGATGCTGAAGAAGCCCTGGATCTGCATCTGATGCAGGTCCATGGTGAGAAAGCGGTCGGCGCCCGCGACGGCGATCATGTCCGCGAGCAGCCGGCCGGTGATGGGCACGCGCGGCTGGTCCTTCTTGTCGCTCCGCCCGTAGGCGTAGTAGGGCATGACGGCGGTGATGCGGCCCGCGGATGCGCGCCGCGCCGCGTCGATCATGATCAGCAGCTCCATGATCGCGTCGCTCACCGAGGGGTTGGCGCAGAGGGACTGAACGACGAAGACGTCGTGCTCGCGGACGTTCTCGAGGATCTTGACGAAGATGTTGTCGTTGGGGAACTTGGTCACCTCGGCCTCGCCGATGGGGATCTCGAGGTGGGCACAGATGTCCCGCGCGAAGTGCGGATGGGAATTGCCGGTGTAGACCGAGAGACCACGGAACACGGCATCCCCTCCCCTTGGTGAGTGGCAGGGGGCACTCCCTGCGTAGAAAGTGTATCGCCGCCATCCTGCGTCTACGCTTTCATGCGATGCTCGCCCGCGCCGGTCATCGCGCGCGCTGGATCGTCGTCTGGGCCTTTCTCGCGGCCTGGTTCGTGTCCCTGATGCTCGACCTCGGAGGCGGGATCGGGAACGTCCTCCTCGTCCTGGCCGCGGTCGTCCTGCTCTATGAGCTCCTGGCGGTGGACCGGCCCGCGGCCTGACGCACGCGAGATCCGTCCAGGAAGCGGTCGCGTGGCAGGCCCGCCTCGCGGATCATGCCTTCGGTGCGGTCGAGGGGACCGATCTCGCCGTGCGAATCCGTCCCTACCGAGAAGAGCGCGCCGCGGTCGCGCGCGCGGACGAGGAATGCCGTGTGAGGTACCGCATACGCCTCGTTCACCTCGATAGCGACCTTAGCCGGGACGCAGATCGCGATGAGCCGCTCCTGCCATTCGAGCGGCAGGCCCTCGTCCGGTGCGCCGAGCGCCGCGAGCGGGGAGAACGTCGGGTGCCCGAGGATGTCGATGCGCACGTGGTCGACGCCCTCACGCACCAGCTCGAGGGTCCGCTCGAGGATCCGCCGCCGGAGCTCGGGGTCCGCGAAGCGGGCTGCCTCGCTGAATGGACCGGGCCCGGCGAGCCCCTTCATGTACCGCCCGGCCTCATCGAAGCTGATCCTCCGTCCGTCGAGGTGGACCTGGTGCACCGCGCCGATGACGTAGTCGAGAGCGTCGAGCGTGGTCGGCCGGAGCCGCGGGGCGACACCAAGGTCGTACTCGATCCCGACGCGTAGCCCGAGCCGCGCGGCGTCATCGACGTAGCGCAGGACGTCGTCCTCGTTCCGCAGCGAATCGCGCCACGGAAAGTGGTCGGAGACCCCGTGCGGGCGCACCGCGACGGAAAGCGCGCGGTCGGCGAGCGAGAGGCGCCCGTCGCTGCGATCGGTGTGGACGTGGTGATCGAAGAGGGTCACGCGGCTTCTTCGGGATGGCCCGACCACGCGGCTTCGACCATCGTCCACAGGACACCCGAAACGAGCGCCTGACCGCCGAGTAGTAGCGGATAGCGCGCCGCGCTCGCCGCGAGGGTGAACTCACGGAGCCCAGCCGAGACGATCGCGTCAGCGTCGAAGAGATCGGACGCGAACCGTTCGGGCGGCGCGGGCCGCCATCCCAGGTGCGCGAACAGGACGCGCGTATCGAACAGCATCCCGTCGCCGAGCTCGCCCATCCGATCGAAGAAGGCGCTCGCCCCGACCTGCTCGTACAGGAACCCCAGGGCGGTGCGCGCGCGACCGGAGACGTCGCGCCCCGCGGCCTGCATGCCGCGCTCCTCGGCCAGCATGCGCACACGGCACGCGGTCTGGGATTCGAGGTACGTCCACACCGGCGCGCCCACACGGCCGGCGACGACGAGCTCGCGCTCGGGCGTGGTCACCAGCCGCATGAGCGCATCGATGCGCCCGCCGAGCTGCTCCTCCCAGGCGCTGAGCCGCGCGATCTCGGGCGGACAGTCCGGATGCCGGCGCAGCACGGTCGCGTCGGCCGGCGTATCGACGTCGAGCAGCGTCGCCGACGAGCGCTCGAGCTGGCGCGAGGGCAGGCCCGCCTGCTGATGCAGGAGGCGCGGGAACGGGTTATCGGTGGCGGGGAGAGCGATCGCGCCGAGTGCGCTCGTCGGGGTGAAGGCGACGAGATCGGCGGAGTAGTAGTTGTTCGACAAGACGAGCGCGTCGGTCGCCTCGAGATCCTCGCGGATCGCGCGCAGCCGATCGACGCCGAGCAGGGCGCCGGCGCCGGCGCCGATGGCGCAGACGCGGTGCAGACCACGGGCCTCAACGACGCGCGCGAGCTCCGCGCCGAAGTGGAACGGCTCGACCTCGCCGCGGTCGATGAC
>Ga0070706_100007645_pt1 | contig 10110 bp, 5 predicted proteins | sample KBSK5501metaG_FD_65476 | JGI IMG/M metagenome (GOLD analysis project Ga0070706, IMG submission 65476) | Corn, switchgrass and miscanthus rhizosphere microbial communities from Kellogg Biological Station, Michigan, USA - KBS K5-50-1 metaG | ecosystem: Host-associated > Plants > Roots >...
AATCTCGTCACGGTCTCGGTCGAGACGATCCGCCAGAACTTTCCCGCAGCGTTGAGGCTCGTCGCGGAGATCCTCAGGGAACCCTCCTTCCCCGAGAAGGAGTTCGAGGAGCTCAAGCAAGAGAACCTCGCGGCGATCGAACAGCAAAAGAGCGAGCCGGACGCCCTCGCGCCCAACACGTTTCAGCGGCACATGAATCCATACCCGAAGGGGGACGTGCGCTACGTCGAGACGTTCGAGGAGTCGCTGGAGGACTACAAGACGGCGAAGCTCGAGGAAGCGAAGGCGTTCTACGCCGCATACTTCGGCGCCTCCAACGGCGAGCTGGCCGTGGTGGGCGACTTCGATGCCGAGGAGGTCTCGAAGCTTGCGGAAGAGCTGTTCGGAGACTGGAAGAGCGGGGCACCGTACCGCCGGATACCCCAGACGTATCAGGACGTTCCCGCCATCAACAAGGCTCTCGAGACGCCGGACAAGGCCAACGCGTTCTTCGTCGCGGGCCAGAACCTTCCCCTTCGCGACGACGACCCGGACTATCCGGCGCTCGTGTTGGGGAACTACATGATCGGCGGCGGATTCCTGAACTCCCGGCTCGCCGTCCGGATTCGGCAGAAGGAAGGCATCTCCTACGGCATCGGGTCGCAGTTCTCGGCATCACCCCTCGACGCCGCCGGCTCCTTCACCACCTTCGCGATCTACGCGCCTCAGAACGAGGCCCGCCTCGAGGCGGCCTTCCAGGAGGAAATCGCGCGCGTCCTGAAGGAGGGTTTCGAGGCGAAGGAGATCGCGGAAGCCAAGTCCGGTTATCTCCAATCCCGACAGGTCGGCCGGGCGCAGGACGCTGGACTCGCGCGCACTCTCGCGACCGATCTGTACCTGAATCGGACGCTCGCGTGGGACGAGGAGCTCGAGAAGAAGATTCAGGCGCTGACCGGCGATCAGATCCTCGCCGCGCTGCGGCGGCGCCTGGACCCCTCGAAGATGACGATCGTCAAGGCCGGCGACTTCGCCAAGGGCGCAGCCGCACCGGCTCCGCAATAGGAGGAACAACGTGAAGCGACCGAGACGAGAGCTTCCGGTTCTGGCACTGACCCTATCGGCGGCTCTCCAGGCCGGCTCGGCGCTCGCCGCCGATGTCCCGGCGGCGAAGAAGGTGACGCACATGTCGACGGTGCACGGAGAGAATCTGCAGGACGACTATTTCTGGCTGCGCGAGCGGGAGAACCCGGAGGTCCGGGCGTATCTCGAGGCCGAGAATGCCTACACCGACGCGTTCATGAAACCGACCGAGGGGCTCCAGGAGACGCTCTATCGGGAGATGCTCGGCCGGATCAAGGAAACGGACCTGACGGTCCCCTACCGCGACCGAGGCTACTTCTACTATTCCCGCACGGAGAAGGGAAAGCAGTACCCGATTCATTGCCGCAAGAAGGGGAGTCTCGAGGCGGCCGAAGAGGTGGTTCTGGACGTCAACGAGCTCGCCCGCAGCGAGAAGTTCATGTCGGTGGCGGAGCGCGAGATCAGCGACGATGGCCGACTCCTCGCCTACACGACCGACAACACCGGATTCCGCGACTACACGCTCTGGATCAAAGACCTCTCGAGCGGCAAGCTCGGACCCGAGAAGATCGCGCGCGTGGCCTCGGTCGCCTGGGCCGCGGAAAACAAGACCCTGTTCTACACGACCACGGACCCGGCGAAGCGCCCGTTCCGGCTCTATCGTCATCGCTCGGGAACGGATCCGAAGAACGACGCCCTCCTCTACGAGGAGAAGGACGAGATGTTCCGCCTCGGTATCCAGCGCTCCCGCAGCCGCGCCTACCTGCTCTTCCCCTCACGCAGCCACACGACGTCGGAGATCCGCTATCTGAAGGCAGACGATCCGGCCGGAGAATTCCGCCTCGTCGCCCCGCGCGAGCACGAGCACGAGTACTGGGTCGATCACCGCGGCGACCTCTTCTACATCCTGACCAACGACAAGGGACGCAACAACCGGCTCGTCACCGCCCCCGTGGCCGATCCGCGCCGGGAGAACTGGAAGGAGCTGGTCGCGCACCGCGACGACGTGATGCTGGAGGACTTCGATCTGTTCGCGGGCTGGACGGTGCTCTACGAGCGGGAGGACGCGCTGCGGCGCATCCGGGTCATGGACGCAAGAGCGGAAGGGTCCTATCGGATCGACTTCCCCGAGGCGATCCATTCCGTCTCGCCCGAGGAGAACCACGAGTTCGATACGAAGACGCTTCGCATCGAGTACGAGTCCTTCACGACGCCTCCTTCGGTTTACGACTTCGACATGGCGACGCGAGAGCGCAAGCTCCTCAAGCAGAAGGAGGTTCTCGGCGGCTACGACTCATCCCGCTACGCCTCCGAGCGCCGTCACGCGACGGCCGCCGACGGCACGAAGGTCCCGATCTCGATCGTCTACCGCAAAGGGGTCGCGCGAGACGGCAAGGCTCCGTTGCTCCTGGAAGCCTACGGCTCCTACGGCGCGCCCTTCGACGTCGGGTTCAACTCCAATGTCGTCAGCCTGCTCGACCGCGGCGTCGTCTACGCCGTCGGGCACATTCGCGGCGGCGGCGACCTCGGAAAGAAGTGGCACGACGCCGGCCGGATGCTCTCGAAGAAGAATACTTTCTCCGATTTCATCTCGGTCGCCGAGACGGTGATCGCCGACGGTTTCACCTCCAGAGACCGGCTCGTGATCACGGGCGGGAGCGCCGGAGGCCTTCTGATGGGCGCCGTCACGAACCTTCGGCCGGACCTCTTCAAGGCCGTCGTCACACGGGTGCCCTTCGTCGACGTGATCAACACGATGATGGACGAGTCGCTCCCGCTGACCGTCGGCGAGTTCGAGGAATGGGGCAATCCCAAGATCAAGGAGCAGTACGAGTACATGAGGTCATACAGCCCCTACGACAACATCGAGGCGAAGGCCTATCCCGCGATGCTCGTGAAGACCTCCTTCGACGACTCCCAGGTCATGTACTGGGAGCCGGCCAAGTACGTCGCGAAGCTCCGCGCGACGAAGACGGATCACAATCCGCTGATCTTCAAGATCAACATGGCGGGTGGGCACGGCGGCTCATCGGGACGGTACGACCGGCTGCGGGAGACGGCGTTCAACTATGCGTTCATGCTGAACCAGTGGGGGATCGAGAAGTGACACGGGGCAGAGCCCCCTCACCCCGACCCTCTCCCGCCGGGAGAGGGGAATCGAAACAGACGAGCTCGCTCAGGAATCACCTCTCCCCCGCGGGGGAGAGGGCAGGGTGAGGGGGGCGCTTCTCTCTCTGATTCTCGCGGCGCCGCTCGCCGCTTCGCCTTCCTCCCTCCGCGTCACCTTCATCGGCAACGCCGCCTTCGCGATCACGGACGGGAGGAGCACGCTCTACACCGATTTCCCGTACCGTTCGGGAGCGTTCGGCTACATGACCTACGACCGGGCGTCCGTTCCCGACGTGGCGGATTCCATTTGTCTCGTCACGCACGGTCATGCCGATCACTTCGATCCCGACCTCTTTCGCACGCGGAAGTCTCTTCTAATCGCACCTGCTTCCGCCGCCGCCGGGGTACCGCGGAGCCGCGTCCTCCCCTTCGCGCCGAAGATGTCGTGGCGCGGGATCGAGGTCGAAGCCTTCCCGACGCCGCACGGATCCATCGAGCACGACTCGTATCTGGTGACCTGGCGCGGGCTGCGCCTCTACCTCACCGGCGACACCGACTCGCCCGACCGGCTGCTCGCGATGCGCGATCTCGACGTGGCGTTCGTCACTCCGTGGCTCTTAGCTGCGATCGAGAAGCAGGGCGCCCGGATCGATGCCCGGCAAATCGTGGTGTGCCATCACCGGCCGGGCGAGCGCGTCACGACCTGGCAGCGCCCTCGCGTGCCAAGCCAGGGCGAAACGTTCGTCGTCGAGCGGCCTCCAACCGACTAGAATCCGCGTCCAGTGACCCTCGCAGCCGGATCGAAGCTCGGTCCGTATGAGATTTCCTCTCCGCTTGGGGCCGGCGGGATGGGAGAGGTATACAAGGCTCGGGACACGCGTCTCGAGCGGACGGTCGCCATCAAGGTTCTGCCCGCGCATCTTTCTTCTTCTCCCGAGCTGCGCCAGCGGTTCGAGCGCGAGGCCAAGACCATCTCCCAGATCTCGCATCCGCACATCTGCGCGCTGTACGACGTCAACCGCGAAGGCGAGACCGAGTACCTCGTCATGGAGTACCTGGAGGGAGAGACGCTGGCCGACCGCCTCGGCAAGGGTCCGTTGCCCGCCGAGCAACTCCTGCGCTACGGAATCGAGATGGCGGACGCACTGGACAAAGCGCACCGTCAGGGCATCGTCCACCGCGACCTGAAGCCGGGCAACATCATGCTGACGAAGTCGGGCGTGAAGCTCTTGGACTTCGGGCTGGCGAAGTTCCAGGCGGGCGCGCGTGACGTCGCGTCGGGGGTCTCGCGTCTGGCGACGGAGGCGCAGGCGAGCCAGCCGCTGACGGAGCGCGGAACGGTGCTGGGGACATTCCAGTACATGGCGCCCGAGCAGCTCGAGGGCAAGGAAGCCGACGCGCGCAGCGACATCTTCTCCTTCGGCGCGGTGCTCTACGAGATGGCGACCGGGAACAAGGCGTTTTCGGGCAAGAGCCAGGCGTCTCTGATCGGCTCGATCCTTCGCGACGATCCTCCGCCGATCTCGGGGATCTCGCCGATGACACCGCCCGCGCTGGACCGCGTCGTCAAGACGTGCCTGGCGAAGGATCCGGAGGACCGCTTCCAGACGGCGCACGACGTGAAGCTGCAGCTGCAGTGGATCGCGGAGGGCGGCTCGCAGGCGGGGCTTCCCGCTCCTGTTGCCGCGCGGCGCAAGAACCGCGAGAAGCTCGCCTGGGGAGTCGCCGCCGTAGCGCTCCTCGCCGCCGCGGGTCTCGGCTTCGGCTTCTGGAAGCGGACGCCCAAGCCGCCGCGCACGATCCGCTTCGAGATCCCGGCTCCTCCCGAAGTCTCGACGATCGATATGCCGCGCATCTCGCCCGACGGCCGCATCCTCGCGTTCGACGCGACCGATTCGTCGGGCAAGAGCCGCATCTGGGTCCGACCCTTGAACGCGGTGGCCGCGCACCCGCTCGCCGGTACCGAAGGGACCAAGCGCGTCTTCTGGTCCCCCGACAGCCGCTATCTCGGGTTCATCGCCGACGGGAAGCTCCAGAAGATCGATGTCACCGGCGGTCCGCCGCAGAAGATCTGCGACGCCCCGACCGGCGCCGACGGGGCGTGGAGCCCGGACGGCGTGATCCTCTTCGACGGGACCGGAGCAGACCCGATCTATCGCGTTCCCGCTTCGGGCGGCATTCCCGCCGTCCTCGTCAAGCCGGAGACGGCGCGCAAAGAGACGCAGATCGGCTGGCCCGAGGTCCTGCCGGACGGAAGACACTTCCTCTACATGGCGATCGGCAACCGGGTCGCCGACAGCACGTACCGGATCGCTTCGCTCGACGGGAAGGAGAACCGGCCCTTCGCGCCGGCTCAGTCGGCGATCACGTACGTGGAGCCGGGTTACCTCCTCTACCTTCGCGAGCGAACTCTGGTGGCCCAACCCTTCGACGCGAAGGCGCTGAAGACGACCGGCGAACCGATTCCCATCGCCGAGCAGGTGGGGACCGATTCGGTCGGTCTCGCGCGCTTCTCGATCTCCCGCGAGGGGACCCTTGCGTATCGCACGGGCGAGGTGAACGACCGGCTCGTGTGGGTCGATCGCGCCGGCAAGGAGCTGGAGACGCTTGGGGAACCGGGCCAGTACCACAACCCGGCGCTCTCGCCGGACGGCACCCGGCTCGCGTTCGAAGCCGACGACCCGCGTACGGGGAAGACGGACATCTGGATCCGCGATCTCACGCGCGGCGTCAACTCGCGGTTCACGTTCGGGTCCGGGAACGCATTGGTGCCGGCGTGGTCGCCCGACGGCCGGCGCGTTGCCTACACGGTCGTGAACGACCTCTTCGAGAAGCCGGCGGACGGACAGGGAGCCGAGACGCCGCTCGCGAAGTCCGACGCGCTCAAGATCGTCGATGATTACTCCCCGGATGGCCGTCAGATTGCGTTCATCAGCCGCGGAAAGGACACGACCTTCGACATTTGGTTGGTGCCCACCGGCGGCGATCGAAAGCCCGTCCCCTGGCTGAAGACCTCGTTCTTCGAAGGAAACGCGGCCTTCTCACCCGACGGCCGCTTCCTCGCCTACCAGTCGAATGAGTCGGGACGGATGGAGATCTACGTGCAGAGCTTTCCGGGGCCCGGAGGGAAGTGGCAGGTCTCGACGGCGGGAGGCACGGAACCCCGGTGGCGCGGCGATGGCAAGGAGCTCTTCTATCGATCTGCCGACCAGAAGCTGATGGCGGTCGATGTCCAGACGGGCGCGACGTTCCAGGCCGGCATCCCGAAGCCGCTGTTCTCGGTCCTTCTCGACGCGCAAATCGGGCGGGCGCACTACCTCGCCTCGCGAGACGGCCAGCGCTTCCTGCTCGTCGCGACTCCGAGCCGCGACACGATGACGCCGACGACCGTGGTCCTCAACTGGCTCGCCGAGCTCGGCCACTGATGTGACGCTGGTCTCCGGCGCGCGCCTCGGTCCCTACGAGATCGTAGCGCCGCTCGGCGCCGGCGGGATGGGCGAGGTCTACAAGGCTCGCGACACGCGGCTCGAGCGGACCGTCGCGATCAAGGTCTTGCCTCCGCATCTGTCTTCCTCCGCCGAGGTCCGCCAGCGCTTCGAGCGCGAGGCGAAGACGATCTCGCAGCTCTCGCATCCTCACATCTGCGCGCTGCACGACGTCGGCAGCCAGGACGGGGTCGAGTACCTCGTCATGGAGTACCTCGAGGGCGAGACCCTCTCGGAACGACTCGCGAAGGGGCCGCTCCCGCTGGAGCAGACGCTGCGCTACGGGATCGCGGTCGCCGATGCGCTCGACAAGGCGCACCGCCAGGGGATCGTCCATCGGGACCTGAAACCGGGCAACGTCATGCTGACCAAGTCGGGCGTGAAGCTGCTGGACTTCGGGCTGGCCAAGGCTTTTGAGCGGCCGTTCGACGCGGCCGGAAGGGAGCAAGCGGCCGCGGGGCAACCTCCCATGGCGAGGAACAGTCTGACGGCTCTTCCGACCGTTGTGGGAAACCCGAACCTGACCCAGGAGGGAACGATCCTGGGAACCTTCCAGTACATGGCGCCCGAGCAGCTGGAGGGCAAGGAGGCCGACGCGCGCACGGACATCTTCGCGTTCGGCACCCTCCTCTACGAGATGGCGACCGGAGAGAAGGCGTTCTCCGGCTCGACGCAGGCGTCGCTGATCTCCGCGATCCTGCGCGACGACCCGCGCCCGATCTCACAGGTGCAGCGGATGGCTCCTCCGGCGCTCGATCGTGTCGTGAAGACGTGCCTCGCCAAGGATCCCGAAGATCGCTGGCAGTCGGCGGGCGACGTCGGCAAGGAGCTGCGCTGGATCGCGGAGGGCTCGCAGGCCGGAGCGGCGTTGGTCGCCACCCCCGCTCCGCAGCGGGCCCGCTGGCGCGAGGCGGCCGCCTGGGCCGCGGCGGGCCTCCTGACGCTCGCCGTGCTGTATCTCGCCCGAGAGATTCGGACACTCCGGAGCCGGCGTCCTCAGAAGATGCACTCCTTCCTCGTGGCGCCAGAGAAGGCGCCGTTCCGCCTCACGGGCGACGACGGCGGTCCGATGGTCCTGTCTCCCGACGGCCAGCGAATCGTCTTCGGGGCGGGCGAGAGGATCTGGGTGCAATCGCTGAGCTCGGGCGTCGTGCAGCCGCTGGCGGGAACGGAGGGTGGGAGGTTCCCGTTCTGGTCCCCCGACTCGAGATCGATCGGCTTCTTCTCCGACGGGAAGCTTCGCGCGGTCGACGGCTCGGGCGGGCCCGTCCGTACGCTCTGCAGCGCGCCGAACTCTCGCGGTGGCACATGGGGTCCCAACGGCGTCATCGTCTTCGCTCCGGAGATCCGAGCGGGTCTCCAGAAGGTCTCCGCATCGGGCGGGCAGCCCATCGAACTGACGCACGTCGACGAGAAGCTCCACACGACGCATCGCTGGCCCCACTTCCTTCCGGACGGAAAGCACGTGCTGTACCTCGCCGCGAATCACCAGACCCCGCGCTCCGATCAGGGCGGGATCTACGCCGTCTCGCTCGACGGCAAGGAGAATCGCCGGCTCCTCTCGAGCTACGGGAGCGCCCAGTATTCGTCGGGCTGGCTCCTCTCGGTTCACGACGCGAGCCTGATGGCCCAGCGGTTCGATCCCGTGACGCTCGCTCTCTCCGGGGAGCCGGTGCGCGTGGCGGACGACGTCAACTTCGACGAAGGGGTCTGGCGCGGGACGTTCACGACGTCCGACAACGGAATGCTGGCCTTTCAGATCGGGCAGGCGGGGATCGGCGGACAACTCACCTGGATCGACGAGTTCGGCCGGCGCCTCGGGACCATCGGCGAAGCCAGCGTGGCCTATTCGCTGCGCCTCTCACCGGACGGTCGGAGGGCCTCGGTGATCATCGGCGATCCGAACAACGACATCTGGATCTACGAGCTCGACCGCAACGTCCGCACCAAGCTCACGAGCGACGCGCAGGTCACGATGTCACCCCAGTGGTCGGCCGACGGCTCACGGATCCTGTTCACTTCACAACCCGCCGCGGACGTGTTCCCGCTTATGACGGTCCTCGCCAACGGCGCCGGAGAACGCAAGTTGCTCTATCGGTCGAAGGAGAGAATCGAGAGTACCGACTGGTCACGGGACGGACGTTTCGTTCTCGTGGATCGCGGCAACATCGGGGCGACCGACGTCTGGGTGATTCCGCTGTCCGAGCCCGACAAGTCCTCCCCGCTTGTCACTCCCGCAGCCTATCGATCAGGGGGGCAGTTCTCACCCGACGGGCACTGGGTCGCCTACACGTCACGCGAGACGGGACGCGCGGAGGTCTACGTGACCTCCTTTCCGGAGCGCGGCGCGCGGTGGCAGGTCTCGACGAACGGCGGAGCCCAGCCGCGTTGGGGCCACGACGGCAGCCGCGTTTACTTCGTCTCCGCCGGCGGCGAGCTCACGGCCGCGAGCGTCGACTCCCGCGGGAGCCGGTTCGAGATCCGGGAGGTCAAGCCCCTCTTTCGCGTGAACCTGTTCGCGGGCCCGAGGCTCGGCGCGCACGGGTACGACGTGTCGCCCGATGGGAAGCGGTTCCTCGTCAACAGCGCCGGCGAAGCCGGAGAATCCCGCATCGCGCTCGTCGTCAACTGGGACGCCGACCTGCCCCGCTGAGGATATATAAGCGCTTGCTTATGTGTTGGCTTACGGCAGCGGCTTGAGGTTCACCTCGCGCGCGATCTCCGAGCCGACGAAGGTCCGCATCTCGAGGCGCGGCGCCGTCAGCTCCCGCTGCTTCTGCTGGTCGGGCGTCTTCCAGTGCTGGGCCTGAATCGCCTTGGCCTTTTCGTCGTCGCCCGCGTTGAAGTCGAGCGCCTTCCCGTAGGTCGGAAACAGCGTAGCGATCGCGACGTCCCAGTCGTGCGCATCGCGGGGCTGCTTGACGTAGATCTTGCTGTCGAGGATCAACCCCTGCTTCTTGGACTCGGCGGTCGTGCCGATGTAGTGCGTCCGCAGATACTTGATGTAGTCGTCGAAGTGTCCCGGCGTCGTGCGGTAGAAGGTGATGTTCCAGACGGGTCCCTCCGTCCAGTGTTCCTGAGCGACCGAGGTTCCGGCACCGAATAGACAGAGCACCGCGCAGAGAACAAGAAGTCGCTTCATTGGGGATACCTCCTGCGCGCTTGTTTCACACGCGAGTAGGGCAGTCAAGCTCCGCCCCGCCGTACAATCGCCACGGCTCGCGATGGTCCTCTCCACCGGCACGCGCCTCGGCCCCTACGAGATCGTCGCGCCGATCGGCGCCGGCGGGATGGGCGAGGTGTATCGGGCGAAGGACTCGCGGCTCGGGCGCGAGGTCGCGATCAAGGTCTTGCCGGCCGACTGTTCGCGCGACCCCGAGCGTCTCCGCCGCTTCGAGCAGGAGGCGCGCGCCGCCGGAGTCTTGAACCACCCCAACATCACCGCGGTCTACGACGT
>Ga0070706_100007646_pt1 | contig 10110 bp, 9 predicted proteins | sample KBSK5501metaG_FD_65476 | JGI IMG/M metagenome (GOLD analysis project Ga0070706, IMG submission 65476) | Corn, switchgrass and miscanthus rhizosphere microbial communities from Kellogg Biological Station, Michigan, USA - KBS K5-50-1 metaG | ecosystem: Host-associated > Plants > Roots >...
GCAAGCCAGCATACAGTGTTTCTCCACCTACCTGGCAGCAGCCGGCGTCCAGCGCACCGCCGCCGCGCTCTACGAGGATGCCGAGGCCTGGCGCGGCATGTCGCATGGACTGCTCAAGGGCTTTCGCCAATGGATGCTCCAGCAGGGCTACCGCATCGGGACGATCAATACGCGCCTGGCGATCCTGCGCCAGTATTGCCGACTGGCAAACGAGGTGGGCGTGATAGCCGACGAGGAGCTCGAACTCCTCCTCTCTGTCAAGGGCTACAGCGCCAAGACCGGGCGCAATCTCGATGCCGACCGCGCGCGCCAGCAGCTCCCGACAAGCAAGAGCACCAAAAAGGCGACGCCTACGCCGCTCACCACGAGCCAGGGCCTGCGCCTGAAAACGACGACCACCCATCCCACACGGCGGCGGCGCAGCCGGCAGGATCAGGGACTGGAAAGCAGGGACGCGCTCTTGATGGGGCTCTTCATCGAACTCGCCCTGCGCGTAAGCGAAGTCGTGGGACTCAACATCGAGCACTTCGACCTGGAGCAGGGGACGGTCACTGTATACCGCGGCAAGACCGATGAAACGCAGGTGCATCAACTCAAAAAGCACACGCGCCTGGCGGCGGAGGATTACCTTGCGGCGAGCGGGCGCAGGTCCGGGCCGCTCTTCCTGGGCTACGCAGGCAAGCGCATCACCCGCTATGGCCTCTATGACCGGGTGCGCCTTTTAGGGGAGCAGCTCGGCATCGATCACCTCTCACCGCACGACCTGCGCCACTACTGGACGTTTGATGCACTCAGCAACGGGACGCCGATTGACCGGGTGCAGTCTGGGGGCAACTGGAAGTCGCCGACGATGGTCTTGAAATACGCCCGGCGCACCGGCATCGCCAACGAGGGGGTCATCATTAGTGAGTAGCCAGTGCGCCTTGTCAGAATGAATTGCTCCGTCCGGTGCATTTTGCGCCGAGAGTAGCTATTGGCTCAGGTCAGGGTGGCCACCATTCCGCACACAATATTTGCGAAGGCAGCTAACACGAACTCCAGAAGTGCAAGCGCAAACACTTTCCACTGATGCTTCACCTTTCTCATAGACTTTTCCTCCTCACTAGCCATACGTTGTACTGCTTGGGTAACAATCAGGAGGCCCAGCAAGATGATTGTGTAATGGGAGTCGAACCCATAAGCCGCTGACCCTGACCTGAACCAATAGCTACCATCTAGAATATTCTTTTTTCAAAGGACCAATCGGGTAGTGGGATGTGTACTAGCCCAAAACCAAAGTGGCGGGTCCACCTTTTTTTGTAGAAGTGAGCAGAAAACAACGCGAGGGAACAGAGGTCTCGCGCCACGATACAATGTACAACGATCGATGACCGATAGTCCTGCTATTCGCGTTGCCACGCAAGGAATGCTATACTAGCGCAAAACTGGGAAGGTGAAGCATGGCAAAGCAGAAGAAACGACGGCCCGGACCTGGCGGACCAGGGCAACACCAACCGAAACCACACTGGCAACCTATTGAAGCGCTGGCGATGGTCGCAGCGCACATCGACGGCATGCTCCAGGCGGATCGCGAACAGTACGAGACGCTCCTGCAGGCGAAACCGAAGCCACACGTACTTGACGACTCTACGGTCAACCGGTTGATTGCCGCTTTCACCACGCAGCGGAACGACTTTGGCCTCTTCGATGAGCAGCTCCAGCGCTGGGCTGCGCTGTCGCTCTCTGATCAGCAACGCCGTGAAGTGGAACGCCTGATTGAGCAGATGCGCCTGTTGCGTGAGAACAACGAGCAGGTATTGACGCTGGCGAGAGAGTTGAGCACAGGCACGATTGACAAGGTGATGGCAAAATCTGATGTGGAGCTGGGACTGGAGATGCTCATGAAGGGCTAGTCGAAGAGATAGGTCCGCATGGGTTCCGCTCTATCCGGCGCGTGCAGGTTTCTGCTCGGATGGTCGGATCATACTCAGACTCTTTCTTCTGGTGGAAAAGCTGCCTCTTGAATGAACTCGGCTAAGACAACCGAGTCTAGTTGGAGGATGCCATACTCGAGTTCGATCACGGTCTGGTCGCTCTCGTCGATCAGCCGGATCGCCACGCGATCCACGGTGCCAGCCTCCGTGCGAAAGGTGATTTCTGCTTCAAGATCGGTGTCCAGAGCTGCTTCTGAAGACGTGGCACGGAGCTTGCTGATCTCTCCCCAATCATCGGGATCGAACTCTTCAAGCCTGTCCAGCCATTCTCGTAAGGTGGTCATGCCGCTTCCCTCCCTGGGTCGTGTTCTCTTGCTCACGTCATTGTACCGCACATCCGGGGCTATCGTGATTGACCAGGTTGTCACGTTTCGTGTTTGATCTTGAGGCCTGCCGCGGCACGAGTCTCATTTGCTCCCATCCCACGGTTCGCACCACAGCTTTGCACGCGGCAGAGCCTCCGCCACCGGCAGGGCTCACCACGCTTCTACATCCGATCATCGGGTATTTCTTCCCCAAAAACACCGAAGCGGGCCAGTCATCGCGACTAGCGGCAGCAGGTGCGCGCCATTCTGGGTCACGCTGTATCTAGCGACGGCGAGGCGCGACACCTTGCCATTGAGATGGTCCATTGCCTGGGCGCACAGGGAGAAGACTACCGAGATGTGCTGGAGCAAGCCTTACAAACCCCGACTTCCGAAAGTGTGTAGTTTTCAGCACAGAGCTAGAAGAATCCTGCTTAAAGAGGGCTGTTCTCTTTGATCGTGGAAGGAGGAAGCTGCAAGTCCTACGATTCTTGACATTCCGTTCTAACGTGAGATACTGTCGAGAACGAAGCCAGTGGCTAAAGGAAGCAATACCGCATGGGAAAAACAGTAACGGTCTCCAAGTTCTCGGAATGGAAAGGCCTCGATCGAATAGGTCTGATCGTGCATCGGATGCCCAGTATCTTTCGAGAGATCAGCAAAGATGATGTCGGCATCGATGGCGAAATCGAGATTGTGGTGCCGAAGGCCAACGGTGAGGGATTTGAAACGACCGGCGGCATTATCAAAGTGCAGTCGAAGTCGGGGGCGAGCTACATCAAGCAGGACAGCGAACAATCCTTTTCGACTCCAGTCGAGCGCAACGACCTGGAGGCCTGGGTTGGCGCGAACGTGCCCGTGATCTTCATCGTCTATCACCCTGGCGACGACGCGCTGTACTGGAAAGATATCAAGTACTACGTGAAAACCACGCCCCAGGTATTCCAATCGCCCCTGCGTATTGTCTTCGAGAAGGCGAAGGACCTCTTTGACGAGAGGTGCTACCCTAGATTGTGTGCACTGGCTGCGGTCAGTCCACCGCCGATCTCCACGTTTCAGAAAGAGCGCCTCTACTCGAATCTCTTGCTCGTGAAAAGTGCTCCACGACTTGTGACACAGGCGAGTACCTCTTACGGGCACATGTGGGAGGTGCGCGAGCAACTGAAGGGCTTTGTTCCGCCGTCCTGCATCACTGGAGGGCAGCTCTACACCCTCTCCGATTTGCGCAACCCTCAGTGCCCGTTGCGGCTTTTCTGTGATACCACCACCATCCGGGATCTGCCCACCATGCGCTGGATCGAAGAGGAACAGGGTGCAAACGACTACATCTTCCTGCTCAATCAGCTGCTCAGTGCCCACCTGCGCCGCAATGGCCTCCACTTTCAGCACGACCTCCGCCGGCACTACTTTCCCCGCAAGGATGAGATGAGCGAGGAGTTCAAGCACGAATGGCTGAGTGTACGAACCGGCCACACGGCATACCGCACCGTTGTCAAGCACTATCGCTATGGCAGAGAGAGTTACTGGCGTCACCTCGCCGCGCAGTTCTCGTTCAAGCGTTTCGGCAGCCTGTTGTGCCTGCAGATTCTGCCGAAATACTTTTACACGACCGATGGGCAGACACCCTATGACACGACAAAGGTTGGACCAGCCACTACCAGGATCAAGGCGGTCGAGCACAACATCAATGTACTCAATCAGGTCTTGTTCTGGGCGGACTTCCTCTCCGAACGAAGCCCTACGATTGAATTGCGGCTTGACGGCAGAACGCAGATGGTCATCGAGAAGGAACCGCTCTCCGGCATCGCCCCGTTCGCTATCGTGAACGACCCGGCCGTCTACGACGAAACAGAGCTAGACAATCAACCAACGCTCTTTAATTTGTGGGAAGCAACGAACGAGGAAAACGATGACTTTTACATTTGAGCATCTGGAGGAACCCCTGCTGCAGTTCGGCGCCAATTGTGAGCATCAGGATTGTAAAACAGGGCTGGCGGAATACGGCCCGTTCGGGCAGAACATCCCGGGGCTGCATCCCTCGGAGATCAAGCTAGGGTTCATCGGCACGCGCGAGACGGTGGCAGGTGCCAAGGAGTGGGTCAGGGAATGCGGCTCTCCCATTGAGAGCAACAACATCAAGACCGTTGGCACTTCCTCCAGGTACGCGGGCGCAACGCTCTTCGAACTGCCCGAGCAGCGCACGCGCATCAACAAGATCCTCAATCGCGATTTCATCGGCTTCAACCGGGAGTCGCCGTTCAACTGCCGCTTCCAGATCAACGACCGCTGGGATCGCTTCGTCACGACCAGGGAACTGGAAACCCTGGTGCAGATAGAAGACAAACAACGGCGCATCTGGGAGCTGGTGGAGCTTTTTGCCAGTCAGATCGAAAGCCTGGCCACCACCTCGCCTGCGCCGACGATTATCATCCTGGCCTTGACGCCGGAGATCGTGGAATATGCCGATTCCGTCCAGATTTCGGGTAACTATTACCTGAACTTCCGGCGTGCTATCAAAGCAAGAGCGATGCGCTGGGGCATCCCACTGCAGCTCTTACAGCGCAGAACGGTCCTGGGAACCGACCGCACGCTGCAAGAGAAGACGCTGCGCGCCTGGAATTTCTGTACGGCGCAGTACTACAAAGCGGATGGCATTCCCTGGCGCACCGTCAGCCTCCCGCGCGATACCTGTTTTATCGGGATCAGCTTTTACGTGGCGCAAGACCTGGATGAAAAGACGACCATGCGCTCCAGCGTCGCGCAGGCCTTTGACTACCTTGGCCAGGGGCTTGTCCTCCGGGGGAACCCTTTCCCCTGGAATACGCACACGAATGGCCCTAGCCCCCATCTGACGCGAGAGGCGGCCTCTATCCTCATTCGAGACACGTTGAAAGCCTATGTGCGGGCCAACAGAGTACCGCCGCGCCGCGTCGTCATCCACAAAACCTCGGAGTTCTGGGGGCCTGAGCATGGAGAGTACAACGAACTCGGTGGTTTCTACGAGGGCATCGATGCAGTTTATCCTGATCGCGAAATCGATCTGGTCTCGCTGCGGCAAACCGGCTTGTATCTCTTCCGCGAAGGCAAGTACCCCCCTTTAAGAGGAATGTATTGCGCACTGGAAGGGCAGCACTTCCTGCACACCATGGGCTTCATTCCCTACTTGAATACGTATCCGGGCTCCTATATTCCCGAACCCTGGCAAATTACGGATCACCACGGGGAAAGCGCTCCCAAAGAGCTGTTGCGCGAGGTACTCGCCTTGACGAAAATGAACGTGAATAACTGCACGTTTGCTGATGGCGTGCCCATCACCTTATCATTTTCGCAGAAGATCGGCGACATTATGAAGCATATTCCAGAGGATAGGCAGGTGCAGCCCACCTATAAATTCTATATGTGAACATCCGTGAGGGCGTTTGGTGCGTGTTCATCACCAGATGCACAATCTTGAGCAGGACTCACCGCGCCTATATACCCGATCATTAGGCATTCCTTCCCCCAAAACATGAGAAAGGGCTAGTCGCGATGACTGGCCCCTTTTCCCCTGAAGCAGAACCGAAGCTAGTGTCCATGCTGCTGTAAGTAGCGCTCGATAGCAGGAAGCTCGTCCGGGTTGGCCGGGCGAAATCCCCCGTTTTCATTGATATAGACCAGGCGCGTATCTTGAAAATGCAGGATCATATCTGGATGGTGGTTGCCCTGCACATCTACGAAGCTGAGCGTGACCGGGATCAGATTATCACCATTGCCGTAAAGCTGGGGACCTATATACATGCGCGCTTTCGAGGCATCTCCGCCTGGGAACTCAATCACCTCAATCCGTCCGTTGAGGTTTAACGCGATAAAGTGGCTTGGACTAGCTGGTGAGTCATTCTGACCAACGACTGCGTCGATCTGAAAGGTGCGCGGACGACCGTAGTGAAGATCGTCCCACGTCGTATTCCACCAACTGACGACCAAGGTCAAGAGCGTCCACAACACCAGCATGAGGATCATTCCCAGGCCCAGGAGCAGCAAGGGGTGCGCGTGCAGCATCCCTCTGCGCCTGACACCCGTCCGGATCAGACGAGGCGTTTTCGAGCGAGGGCCGGTGGAAGCACCAGCAGGCGACGCCTGTCCATCTTCTTCGGTCTGTGGGGTCTTGAGGCGAGAGGCGCGCTGCGCCACCGGCGTGATGCTTGCCTTCCCCTGCTGATCGGCATCACTCTCGCTAGGGCGATGGTGCAACGCGCTGCGCGGCATGGCACGCTCGGTCGATTCCAGGACAGGCATGTACGTCTCCTTTCGGACAGGGCAAAACGACAGAACGACAACAACACCGAGAAGAAATAGGACCACGAAAGAAGAACGCTGGAAAGAAACAGGTGAAGCACAGACGACGCACTGCTTAGCATAGCGAACTGCTACTGATGAGTATACCTGAACATCCTCTCAAAATCCAGGTGTCTATACGACAATCTTCACCGAGCGCGAAAATGAGCACGCTGCCAGAGGGCAACGCTTTCCCTCTGGCAGCGTGCTCTTCCTACATGCCTCCACCTCCTCTCCTTCAACCACTGCGCAGTGCTTTCTTTAGAGACGCGCGGCCAATGCAGGCGATGATGGGGCCGCGAGCCGAAGTCGCCGATCGTGTGCCTCTGCCTGTAATGTGAGCGAGGAACCATCAGCGATGGCCTCTCCGCTCTCCAGCAGGTAGAGCTGCTGGAAAAGCTTGCGTGCCCGCGAGAGTCGCTGGCGCACCGCAGCCTCACTCAGGCCGAGTGCCTGCGCGATTTGGTGCGAGGGCAGCCCACCGACGATTGACAACACCAGGCACAGGCGTAGCGCCTCGGGCAGCTGGGCCATGGTCCGGTGTACCAGGTCACGCTCTGCAATGAGGTCTGCTGGGTCCTGCACAGCACCATCCATGCCATATCCGGCAGGCTGCACAGGGGCAGGGCGCTCACCCACCAGCTCGCCGTCACGCTCTTCCTGCTCCTCCTTGCGCAGGGCCGCGAACGGCACAAAGTGCACGAGGCGGCGGCGGCGCAGCGACATGCGCGCATTGTTTGCAGCAATCTGCATCAGCCAGGCTTTGGCGTGGAAGTTCGCGCCGCTCGCCTGCCGCGCCGCTTCAATGGCTTTGAAGGCCGTCAAAAAGGTGTCCTGGGTGAGATCCTGGCTCTCGTGCCACTCGCCGGTGAGTCCGTAGATCACCTGAAACACTAGTCGGCCATAGTGGTGAATGAGGGCCTCAGTTGCCTGTGCCGGAGGCTGGCTATCGATACTCATCGTGTCGCTTTCTTGTGAATGTCGCATGCAGACATTCTACCTACTAAGATGCTTGAGGAACACGTTCGTGACAACAAGAACGGCGGAGTAAGTCGAATGCGGCCCGGTATCATGCCTTGAGAACCTGGGTCTGGTCTCTGCTTTGAGCGTACCCGAAGGCGAGAAAAAAAGCAAGCCGGCAGGAGAAATACTCAGCCTATTCTCAGCTGCCTCTCAGCTTTCTGAGAGATGCCACCAGGACCTGCGAAAAAAGAGCGTTCAAGCCAGAATATCGACACGCCAAGATGAGCAAGAAAGCCTCTGATCCGGAAGAGGGAGTGTGATGCAGGGTCCCAAAAACCGCGTCTCAAGCGCTTACATCGCATGTACCACCAGATGTGTTAAGGCATCGACCAGAGCATCCTGTCCTCATCTTTTCTCCATGTACCACCGACATTTCATGCACACCATCGAAGTATGTAAACCTTTCAGCAGAACAAGCGTTCTATACTACAGATGAGGCTATTTTGTTCTGAACGGGGTGCAAACATGATGGACAATGTTCTCACGAACGTTATTTTTCTCGGAGCGCAAAGTCCTTTGGGAAAGAGATCACGAGCCTGGAAGAAATGGCAGAAGCGGTCAGCACCTACACGGCACGCGCCGCAGAGAAGTTGCGTGAGCAAGACTCCCTGGCCGCGCGCATCACCGTCTTTCTGCGCACGAACGCCTTCCGCGAGGATATGCCACAGGGGATCGCCCGCAACTGGAAGATGCGGCAGCAGCGACTCTCCGGTCGCTATACGACGAACTGGAATGAGTTGGTGTCTGTGAGCTGATGACTCATTTGCTCTCACCGGACCGACCATAAAGCATCACAGAGCCCCTACAGGGGCAAAAAGCAAGCATCTGGCTTCTGATGGCCGGCAGCATTGGCATTATCCCGATTATCCCTCCCTTATCTCACTGTGTTGACTCGAACCATCACTATCATGAGGCATCCTTCAGTCGAATCTGGACTTAGCCGGAATTTTTATGCTCGCGAGCATAAATTCTTGGCGAAAGTTCTTGACAAGAAAAAATGAGAGTGTCATACTTGTGCTAAGCGAAATTCTATGCGTCGCTCCTTCAGGGGAGGGAAAGACGGAAAGAGAGCATTGAAGTGGAAGTCTACATGGTCAATAACCGCAAGGGAGGCGTAGGCAAAACCAGTCTGACCGAACAGCTCGCTGCCATCCTGGCTGCGCTTGGCTTTAACGTTGCCGTAGTAGATGGCGACGATCAGGCGAATGCCACAGCGCTGGCGCTGCCGCGGCGTGATTTCCCCGCGACGTTAACCGATGTGATTGTGAAGGGGGCCCCGCTCATCGCTGCAATGAGACAGGTTCGCCGCCACCTCTGGATCGTTCCTGCCGATGAGGAATTAAAGCAAGCGGCAAGCTGGATCGATTCAAAGCAGGATTTTGACATTGTTTCCGATCGTATCGCAGACCTGCGCGAGGCCCTTCCGCCGCCCCCACCGCGAGATCGGCTGCTCTGGTGGTATAAACCCACGATCAACATTGGCGCGTTTCAGCTGGAAGAGACCACCGACGAAGAGTTTGTGACTCCACCTCCCTACCTGGACTTCCTCTTCTTCGATTCTCCTCCACAGGAGAATGACCTGACCATCAGCATGATTTATGCTTCGGATAAAATTCTTGTTCCGGTAGAGATGGATGCGTTTAGCATCGATGGATTGGCGAGACTCTTGAACAGTATTATCAAGCGCTTCCGCCACCGCGAGCGGAAAGTACAGATTGTCGGCATCTTGCCAAACAAAATCTTGCACAAGCCGGGGAACCAGGTCCCGATGGATTTCCTTGAGAGCGTCTGGAAACACTTCCCACTGCTTGCGCGACGCCCTATTCACCATGACGATGCAATCCCAATCTCGCAGGCCTATCACAAAGTGGCTCTTGAAATCAATCGCGATTCGCGGGCCACTCGTGAACTCTGCGCGCTGGCGCTCGAATTGATCGGCTACGAGGGCGATATGGCCGGCGTTCCGATCTGCGATATTTGTGATGCCGCGGTTGAGCGTGCCCAGAAAGCAGCAAAGCCGGTATAGGAGGCAATACTATGGAGGAGACGCAGGCGAAAGTTCCTAAGAAGAGAGAACGAGTTGATCGCTTTAAGCAGCGAGTGGCCGACAGGCTGAAACTCGATCCGGTCGCGGAGCTGCAAGAGTTCGGCTATGTCGGACAAAGAAGAGAAGCGCGTGAGGAGAGCATAGACGGGCAAGCGGCAGTGGAACAGGGCCAGCTGCCTTCCTGGTTCCAGCAATTTCAGCTGGTTCCGATCGATTCCGTCCGGCCAGGTCCCTATCAGGTTCGGATGCTCGTTGACCCGGAGAAGGACGAGCAACTTCGCAAACAGATCGAGACCGATCTCGAAAGACATGGAACCTTACAATGTGTCTTTGTCGTTTCTGTCGATCAGGACGATGAGCATTTCTACAACCCCAAAATGGGCGGGCACCGCCGCCTGAAGATCGCGCAGGAGCTGGGCGTGAAAGAGGTCTTCATCTGGATCGACTC
>Ga0070706_100007649_pt1 | contig 10108 bp, 11 predicted proteins | sample KBSK5501metaG_FD_65476 | JGI IMG/M metagenome (GOLD analysis project Ga0070706, IMG submission 65476) | Corn, switchgrass and miscanthus rhizosphere microbial communities from Kellogg Biological Station, Michigan, USA - KBS K5-50-1 metaG | ecosystem: Host-associated > Plants > Roots >...
CGAGTACTCCTCCACGCGGGCGGCGTCACGTGGCCCAAGCGTCCGTCACCACCGAAGATCAGAACACGCTCTCCCTACTCAGTCGCGTAGAGCCGTATAAGGACACCTAGGGGTGTCGCTCGGCCGATCGCCGGGTCAAGTCGAAGCGAACGCCGCGAGCGCAGCAGTCGTCGCCCACTTGTGATCCTTCTGCCATGGAGCGCCGATGGAACGCCGCAGGCCCTCCACCGCCGCGGACACCTTGATCGACTGGGGCTCAACAACATGAACGAATAGGCCGGCGTCGTCGGCGGCCTCGATCACGGCCCGCTCAAAGAGCTGTCCTTCTGCCGCGTGGAGCAGGGCATGCGACGCGAGAACCTGGTCGAGACTCGACGGGATGCGCCGCTCGGTTGCCACCACACCCACCGCATCGGCGCGTGCAACGGACTGCAGCGCACTTGCGGCGGCAGCGTGCGCCGCGCGGGCCACAGCGTCGATCACGCTCCCCGGCAATCCGCGTTCGGCTACGGCGTGATACGGCTGACGAGGCAGTGACTGGTCCACCAGCTCGACGCGTCTCCTGTCCAACACCACCGGCGAGCTTGGCGAGCCGGACACGACGACCAGCGCAGCCCAGCCCGAGTGGCAGCGGAACCCCACGGCGACGCGGCCTGTCACGAAGCGCAACGCTACGACTGTCAACCGGCGGTTGAGGACACGTGATCGAAAGGCCGCGCTCGGGAGGGGCCCGTCGGCGCGTCATAGAGTTGCATCGTGGTCCTGTCACTTGAAGACGTGGTGCCGTTACACGTCGCCGACGTGATATTTCCAGCCTGGCATCCGTTGCACGGCGACACGGGAGCGATCCTCGCGTTCGCGTTGCGACATCCCACCGGGTTGCTGCTGTTCGAGACTGGTATCGGCACTGGCAACCAGTTCATCGACGACCTCTACGGGGTGCAGCAACACGCCATCGACGCCGCGCTCGCAGCGCACGGCCACGACCTCGAGGAGGTGCGACTGATCGTCAACTCGCATCTGCATTTCGACCACTGCGGCAACAACTTCCGCTTTCCGGGCGTGCCGATATACGTACAGGCCTCCGAGTATGACGCGACGCGGGAGCCGTACTACACGGTGCCCGAATGGGTTGACTTTGAAGGCGCGGAGTACGCGGTCATCGACGGTGACGCGCAGGTCGCCGAGGGCGTGCGCGTTCTATCGACTCCTGGTCACTCACCCGGTCATCAGTCCGTTGTCTTCGACACCGCCGACGGCGCCGTCGTGCTTGCGGGGCAAGCGATCTATTCCAAGGCCGAATACGAGCAGCTCCAGGCGACCAACACCGTTTCCGAGAACGACCCGCCGCCCGACCCCGAGCAGTACCTGGCGTCGGCGGCACGACTCATGCAGCTGCAACCCCGTCGCGTTCACTTCAGTCACGACACGGCGGTTTGGGAGCCGTAGCGCGTCAACATCCGGAGCTCCGAGCCGGCGGTTGAGGACACTCTCGAGCGCAGTCTGTCCCTCGCTCGCCGATGAAGCTCTTCCAGACAGGTGCTCCGCAGGTCGTTCACCGACCAAGCGCTGACGGTCGCGCTGGCGTCGCGAGTGCCGCCTCGCCAAGCGGCGGGACATCGAGCAAACAATATTGACGTACGTATAGATACAGCGTAGGTTTCACCTATGGCTCAACCTAGCCACCGCGACCAACTGGTCAAGGGTGCGATCAAGTGTCTGCAGACGAAGGGCTATGCCCGCACGACCGCCCGCGACATCGCGACGGCTTCGGGCGCCAATCTCGCCTCCATCGGCTACCACTTCGGATCCAAGGAGGCCTTGCTCAACGAGGCGATGATTCGGTTGTTCTCGCGACGCAACTGGCAGGTCGGCGAACGAACACTGGCCCCGGAGAACGCCTCGTCCCTGGAGCGTCTCACGGCGATGTTCAACGCGGTGGGCGATGTGTTCAACGCGCCCCGTCCGCTGTTCGTGTCGTTCGTCGAGGCGCTCGCTGCCGCCGGACGCTCAGAGGACCTTCGAGAGCAACTGGCCACGCACTACCGAGACGCTCGTCAGGGCATCGCAGCGGCGGTCGCCGCGATCTTCGACCCGGCCGCCGGCCATGTCGGAGAAGACGCCGAGGTGATGGCGTCGCTCCTCATGGCGCTGTTCGACGGTCTCGTTCTGCAGTGGCTCCTGGACCCGGACGCAACTCCGAGCGGCCAGGAACTCATCGACGCGTTGGTGAAGACCATGACGGTCGCGCTCAACGAGAAGCCCCGACGCACGCACACCGCATCGCGGGATGGCGGTCGGCGGCGAGCGGCGCGCAAGACGGGAGCGGCGCGTGGTTAGACGGAATCGGGCTCTCGACACCGCCGTCGCGCTGATCCTGCTGTCCGGGGGGTTGATGACCTGGGCTGGCTACGTCCTTGCACGAGGCAACGCGGCCGCCGCGCTGTGGATCACGCTTCCCCCGGCGCTGGCTATCGAGGCGGCGTTCGCGTTGGTTCGGCGCGCCGATCGCAGTGCAGGGCGGCCCCGCTCGTCGCGGATCGCCCGACTGCGGCAGGGGACGGTGGTCCTCGTCGCGGGCGGGATCATGATGGTCGCCGGCTACGCCGCAGCCGCCTGGAGCTGGGTCCTGGCGCCTCCGCTCATCGTGCTCGGAGGGTTCGTTGCCGGCGGCGGGCTCGGCAACGGTGACCTCGAGCGCAAGCGGCATCTTGTTCGCGGCGCCGAGAAGTACGTCGCCAATCCCCCGACCAGAGCAGCATTGCTGCTCGGGCTCCCCCTGCCGCTCGTCCTCCTCGAGACCACCGGCCGCCACAGCGGCAAGCGGCGACGCACCCCAGTGATGAACGGCATCGTCGACAACGACCTGTGGATCGTCGCCGAACATGGTGAACGCGCCGGGTACGTCCGCAACCTCCTCGCCAACCCTCGTGTGCGCATCAAGCGCGGACGCCACTGGCTCGACGGAACCGCCACCGTGGTCGACAACGACGACCCATTCGACCGGGCAGCGTGGATCGCCGAGCAACGGCACCGTTCCAAGAAGTTGGAATTCCTCGCGACTCGGCTCTTCTGCGCCGATCCGATCACGGTTCGCGTCGAGCTCGGTCCCGCCATGTCGACGTCGTCGACAACCGCGCCCGTCGGCCTGGATCGCGAGCACTGACGTGAAACAACTCAACGGCAAGGTGGCCGCCTCGCTCGACGGCGAGTTCGTCGTCTTCCTCATCGGGATGCGCATCAACCGACCATGGAAGATTCACAAGTGGCTGCCCGTCTTCCTCGCCATGCCCCGCATGCTGCGCCACCTGAAGCGACATCCCGAGGTGGGCCTGCTCGGCTACCAAGCTTTCCCCGGCGTCATCGTCCAGTACTGGCGGTCCTTCGACCACCTCGAGGCTTACGCCCGCGACGATCACCACCACAGGTCCGCGTGGAGATCCTTCACGCAGCACATCGGCTCCAACAGCGGTGATGTCGGTATCTGGCACGAGACCTACCGCGTGGCACCCGGCCAGTACGAAGCGGTCTATGGCAACATGCCCACCTTCGGTCTCGGAGCCGCCGGCCGCATCATCCCCGCCACAGGACACCACGCCTCCGCTCGAAGCCGCCTCGAACACGCGGTCCAGACCCCGACACCTCACGACTGCTGAACCCCCGGCGACCTCGGTACTCCCAAGGAAGTCGCTCGGCCCGCGCTCATCGGGGCAGCTGGCTACCCAAATCAAACGCGATCCGACGTGCGGGCAAGCGGCGAACGGACCCCTGACGCCGAACACCTAGGGGCTGGAGGCGCCGGATCGCACCACGAGGCGTTGGTTCAATTGTGGCTGGATCGCAGCGGTCCGGCTCTGCGCGGAGTCTCCCCTTAGCGGTACGCGTCAGAACTGCTTTCAGCGCTGGCAGTTCAACGTCACATCGGGCGCTGGCTTGGACGAGGCATGAACTCGTAGCCTGGAGACTGCGGCACCTTCACCACGCGCCGTGGGCCGAGCGAACGATCGGCGGGAAGGGACGCGATGCGTCGGAGGACCAGCATTGCAGTCGTGCGCGCACGCCTGACGCGCCGAGCGACATTCGGTTCGAAGGAACGCGCTAAAACGATCGGCGGGTCAGCCCACTCCAAAGCCCGAGCAATTTCGAAAATCGAGACCGCCCAGCAGATCCACGCGGGGGTGAAGGCGAACGGGCGGACTATCCGGGCGAGGGGATGTTGGCGGGTTGCATCGGGGCCGCCTTTATCCGACGCTCACGTCTGGTGTGCGAGCTCGGCCCGGTCGTCAATCCCCTTTTGCGAAGGCGCGTCCGCTCCAGAGCGGGCATTAGGGCGCGGTCGCCGTGGGCAGCGCCTTGACCATGAGCACGCGGCCCTCTGCGCCGGTCCAGTGCCTGTACCACGAGTGGGTCCGCAGCCTTACGGTGCGGTACCCAGCGCGCTCGTAGAGGCGACGGGCTGGGTTGTTCGTTCGCACCGTCAGCGCGACTGATGCAAAACCAGCCGCCCGCGCCGACGTGTCCGCTTGTCCGAGCAGCAGACCGCCGAGCCCTCGGTTCCGGAGATCGGGCCGCACGTGCAGCTCCCGGACTACCCAGGAGTCCGCCGGGGTGGGCACCCGGACACGCTGGAGCGCCCATCCTCGAGGAAGCGTGCGCAGGCTCTGGCCGAGGCCCCAGACCCGCACCACCGCCGAGAGGAATCGCAAGCTGGGCCCGAACTCCTCGGTTCCTTGCTGGAGAAGACCCACGACCTCGCCGTCGACCTCGGCCACCATGCAGGACTTCCAGAGGGGCACAGACGATGCCTCGACCATGAGCCGACCGAACTGACGCGCCCTCTCTGCGCTGCCTGTGAGGGCGGCCGCCTCCGACGAGGGATCCGCCCACAGCACCTCGACCAGCACGTCGGTCTCGTCACTCCGTGCCGGTCGGACGAGCGCTTCCACCACCGAAGCATGGCTCTCGAACTCACGGTGCCGGAGCCTGATCCAATCTGTAGCCGCGCGATCAAGTGTTGGCCGCACGCAGTCCGGGCATTACGCGCTACTTCGGCGGTGTCCCTGCCACGCACCAGAAAGAGCGCCGATGTGCCGATCTGGCGCGGAGCTTGCCGCCCTGATCTTGTGATCTGGAGCGCGCGTTCTGGCGCGCCCCAGACCGGCACATCGGTGGCGATGCGCCACTCGATATGGGCTGCACCGGTGATTCCCGGTGCCGGCGAACTTGGTGGGAGGTCGCGTGTGATTTCTCGGCTGGCGCCTCGTCGTAGCAAGCTCCGAAGGCCCCTGGGAAAGGATCGGCCGGAAGATGCTGCTAGATGAGGTGTCCCGGCCATGAAGTACCAGAGGGCAGTCCTGCCAGCCCGGACCGACCTGAGGAGCCGGCGAACGCGGGTGGCCGCAAGGGTCATGGTTCGCGGCCTGGATCTCGCCGAACGACTCATGTCGCGGATGCTCGTCGACGTGACACCTCCGGCCGACGATCCCTTCTATCGCGTGCCCGAGAACCTGGCCGCGTTCCGCCCGGGCGAGGTGCTCGACGGTCGACGTGTCGAGGTCCGAGGGTTTCTCCGCTCGGTCAAAGCCGATGCGTGGCAGGTGAAGTTCCGCTCGACCGACACCCGCGGTGCGGCTGTGTCAGGAGTCACCACTTTGATGATTCCCCGGCGGCCCTTCAACGGGTCGGTCAGACCGCTGCTCTCCTATCAGCCCGCCATCGACAGCCTGGGGTCGGCCGCCGATCCCTCCTACTCGCTGCAACGGGGCGACCAGAAGGAACTTCCTCTCATGGTTTGCGCTCTCCGTCGAGGGTGGGCGCTCGTCACCACCGACTACACCGGACCGCGGCACGCCTTTGGCGTGCGCCTGGTGGCGGCCCGCTTGGTGCTCGACGGCATTCGCGCCGCCATCGCCTTCGAACCGGCTGGCCTCGACGCCGCCACGCCGATCGGCCTTTGGGGCTACTCGGGCGGAGCTCAAGCAACCGTCTCGGCGGCCGAACAGCACCCGAGCTACGCGCCGGAGCTGAACATCGTGGGCGCCGCCGCCGGCGGCGTCCCGGTCGACCCCACTTCATCGACTCGGATATTCGCTGACGGCAGCATCTTCAGCGGACTGGCGGTCGGCGCATGCATCGGTATCAGCCGCGAGTTTCCGGATGTCGACCTGCTCGGCGTCACCACACCACGGGGTCAGGCCATGGTGGCGTCGGCGGCCGAGATGACCGTCGAGCAGCTCATCATGAGCTTCCCCTTCCTCGATTGGGGCGACTACCTGACCGTCCCGAGCGTGTACGAGATACCGGGGATGCGTACCGCCTTCGAGGCGAATCGGCTCGGTCAGGCCACGCCCAGGACCACGTTGTACCTATATCACGCCGTGCATGATCAGAATCTTGCGATCGCCGACGTAGACAAGCTCGTCGAAACGTACCGTCGTGACGGGGTCGACGTGACCTACCGGCGGTTTCGATTCGGTGAGCACATCATCGCGATGGTCACCGGTGTGCCGAGCTCACGCCGATTTCTGAACGAGCGATTTGGGAGCCCGGTCAGTCGACGTTAGAGACGCGCGGGCGCCCGAGCGAGAACGGAGCAGCAACAAACGCCGGATCAGGGAGCGCATATGGGCCGTTCCAGTGCAGTCTCCGTTTCAGGGTGTCCGGCGTGATCAGTCCGAGAGGAACCGAAGGTGACGTCAGAATGGCGCGCCGGACCCTGGAGTCGATCCGAGATGAACCTGTTCCAAGTCAACCTATTCGTGCGTGACTTCGCCGCAATGCTTCGGTTCTACCGAGATGCGTTGGGCTTTGAGACGAACGACATCGAGCCGGGTCCTCCGTGCGTGCCGATGGTGAACTGGGCATCGTTGCTCTCGGGTTCCGTGATCATCGAACTGTTCGATGCGGCGACGTTCTGGGACGCCACGTTGCTGCGCGCCGCCAACAGGGACGCCGTGCAGTTGTGCTTCATCGTCGAGGACGTACAGGTGGAACGGGAACGACTTCTCGCGGCAGGCGTGCGGTGTGATCCGGTCGTCACGGAGGAGTGGGGTCGGTATGCGTCGTTCCGCGATCCAGAGGGCAACTGGCTCCAGATCTACGAAGTGTTCGATCGCCGCACATGAGCGCGGGGTACCGGCCCATCCGGGAGGTGCCGTTACATCTCGGATCGCGATGGCACCGATAGCGTCCTGATCCGCTCGGTATTGCGCGCCCACAGACTGTCCCAGAATGTTCAGCCAGACGCTTCGAGGTGCGTGTCACCCAACGCCGGCAGTGCGCCGGTCCTGTGGCCTGTTACTCGTCGAAGCGTTTGAGCCAGGAGCCGGCGACTTTCGCGAGTCGATCGGTGTCGAGTCTGTAGATGCGTTCGCGGCCCTGAAGCTCGACCCGGACGAGCCGGGGGAGAGTGCTACGAGAACGATCGGGTTACTCGGTCGCGGACACCATGGATGTCACCCAGGTGGTGGAGTCCCTCGTGCGCGGCCTGCCGAATCAGCCAACGTGGCGTTCGCTCCTCGCCCGGGACCCTCCGAGCGACCCGCTCCCATGTTTGCTCGGTGCTCCTCGCGGCCTCATCGAGCAATCCAGCGACGTTGTCGGCGAGCTCTGCCACGACGGGACGAAGCTCGCGCTGGTTGTAGCGGAAGCGCACGACGCGAAGATCATTGAGCATTGGTTCCAACATCGGCACGTCCTCGACACGCGTGCGGTAGAGACGGATCGTGTAGACGGCGTGCACGTCGCGCAGGTGACAGACATACTCGAGCACGGACCACGTGTCGTGGCTGGGACGTGCACGTAGCTCCTCGTCGGGTAGTCCGGACACCGCCTCCCCAACGCGCTCCGGAACCCCGCGTATGCGCTCCAACGCTGCCTCGACCGAAACCGACCCGTATGCGAAGCGGCACTCGCCGCATTCGTGCTCCTCGCCGGGAAGCGCAGGCAGTGAGCGGGACACCCCGGGCACTCCTCCAGTATCACCGGAGCCGGGCGAGTATCCCCGACCGCCGGATAGACGGCACCCCGAGGTGCCGTTCTGGCGCATCGAGTCCCGTCTGGGCTGCGCCATCTTGAGTGCGCGTTCTGGCGCGTCCCCGACCGGCACTAGGGACGCGGTCCGCGACCTGCTCCGTCGGTGACGGCCGCCGCGCGAGTATCCGGGGATGCCGGTCGAGCGCTGTGCGGAGTGTGGCTTCGACAGTGAGGTCTGGAACGATCAGGCCGCCGTGGACGCGATCGGGCGGCTCTCGAGCCAATGGGCCGATGCCGTCGCTGGTCTTGAATCCGACGAACTCGAGCGCCGACCCATACCGGAGATGTGGTCGATCGCGGAGTACAGTGACCACGTGCGCGAGGTGCTGTTCGGCATGCGCTTCGTGTTGGACAGTGCGGTGAATCAGCCCGGCATCGAGCTCGGTGACACGCCCGAGCCGGAGTTCGCGGCCGTACCTCGCGCCATCGACGTACGCGGGGCGCTCTCCGGCATCGATCGCGAGGCGAAGGCGCTCCGGGACCGCCTTGTCGAGCTCTCCGATGCATCGTGGGCTTCCACAGCAGTGGTCGGAACTGATGAGCTGGACGCGCATTGGATCGCTCGTCACGCGGTTCACGATGCCACTCACCACCTCCGCGACGTCAGTCGATTGCGCCACGCTCTCCGGTAGCGCCGAGGTGCATGTCCCACATCCTCGGATAGATGGCGCACCGAGGTGCCGATCTGTCGCGGCGCTTGCCGCCCTGATCCTGTGATTTGGAGCGCGCGTTCTGGCGCGCCCCAGACCGGCACTTCGGGGCGATGCCCCTTCGACATGTCCGCGCGTTCGAGCCCGTCCCCTGACGAGGAGGACCGCCTTATCCGGCGCGATCCTGTTCACGTCGGGCAGCGACGCGCTCGTGCAGTGCGACGAGTTCCGCGCGTGCCCGAAGCGCCACCCACGCCAACGGCAGCGTCGCGCGCCGCCATCCCGTCGCCCGGTGCTTGCGGTAATAGCGGAAGACGCCCTGCGAGTGCATCAGGTGCGTCCGGCGCGAGCGGCCCGTCGACACGCCACCCTCATGCAGGACCTCGAGCACGGGGGACGCGCGCACCTTCCACCCGGCGTCCCGGAGCCGGGTGCATAGGTCGAGTTCCTCGCCGTACAGCCAGAACCCCTCGTCGAACGCGCCCACCTGCTCGAACGCCGACCGCCGGATCAGCATGGCGGCGAAGCTCACCCAGTCGACCTCGCGCTCGGTGCTCCGATCCCAGCTCGTCTGCCGGTACGCGCGCGTGAAACGGTTGCTGGGCGCGAACGGCCCGAGGAACGCGTGGCCGACGGCCTGCAGGACGCCGGGGAAGACGCGCCCGCTCTCGTAGATCGAGCCGTCGGAGTTGCGGATCACCGGCCCGAGCAGCGCGACGTTCGGACGCCCCTCGCCAGCCTTCACGAACGCGCCGAGATCGCCCTGCCAGATCTCGGCGTCAGGGTTGAGGAACAGGATCCACGGCGCGTCCACGGCCCGGGCTCCCTGGTTCCAGGCCGCAGACAGCCCTCGGTTCGTCGGGTTCTCGATGAGGCGGACCTGCGGTGTACGCGTAGCGGCCGCCCGTGCGCTGCCATCGTGCGAGGCGTTGTCCACGACGAGGACGTCGAGCGCGAGCCCGCCCGACGCCTCGACGACCGACGTCACGCAACGCGCGAGGTACTCGCCAGCGTTGTAGTTCACGACGACGACGGCGAGATCGGCCGGGGACGCGGCCGGGACCTCCGGAGCGCTCATGCCCTGTGCGGCGTCCGAGAGACTTGGAAGAACGAGGGATCGCTGCCGAGCTGACGCCAGAAGTCGGCGCAGACGCCATGTTCGGCTTCGGCGAGCGGCCTCCATTAAGACGTCTGCCCGGACCCAATCGATCGCCGCTTCCGCCGGAGCCACGGGTCCAGCCTTCCCCACAGTCGCGGGACAGTGCCACCGCCCCAGACCGCCGGCTGGGCGGCGAGACTGGCCGGGTGAGCGCCGCGCCGTCCGCTCCTGCAGATGTGTGGGTCGACGAGCGACTTGTTGTACGGGGGTCGCCAATCGAAGGAAGCGGGCTGTTCGCCAGTGATCACATTCCCGCGAGGACAGT
>Ga0070706_100007650_pt1 | contig 10108 bp, 10 predicted proteins | sample KBSK5501metaG_FD_65476 | JGI IMG/M metagenome (GOLD analysis project Ga0070706, IMG submission 65476) | Corn, switchgrass and miscanthus rhizosphere microbial communities from Kellogg Biological Station, Michigan, USA - KBS K5-50-1 metaG | ecosystem: Host-associated > Plants > Roots >...
TAGCGCTGCGCGCGCGAACCAGCCGGGAAACATCTTCAACCCCGCCTGCGTATCCCGCACTCCAAGCCGGAGCAACAACTGCGCGATCCGCCGTCCGATCCTCGATGTCACACGGTCAAGTCTGTGCCGCTCATCCCGTGTCCGCACCGCGACCACGCAAACAGCCTTAGGACCCATCTCATATATCATCTGGGCCATCTGAGGAAGAGCCTCAGCCGGATATTCAAGATCTGCGTCGATAAAGCCGACCAACTCCCCACTACTGACTCGAAGCCCGCTGACGAGGGCCGCGCCCTTGCCTCGCGGCCGCGCATGGGTCACAAGCCGGACGTGACGTCCGTTGCTTGTCTGCACGACCTCTTGAGCGGTCCCGTCGGACGAGCCATCGTCAACGACAATGATTTCAGGGTCGTATCCGGCCTGGGTCAGGACCGTATGAACCGCCTCAATCGAGGAGCCGATTCGGCCTTCTTCATCTCTTGCCGGAATCACAATGCTGATCTGAGGTCTCAACGGGGCCAATGACCCCCGTTGACGAGTTGAAGGAACGCATATCTGCGATCAGGGACGTAAGTCCTGCCGGCGGGACGGAAACTCTCAATGATTTGAGTGATAACAGGGACGTAGATCCGGGTATATTGCGGGTCGTTGAGTGTCGAACCGGTGATCACAAAGCCTCTTCGGTCGACCGTAAAGTACACCTGCAATTGATAGAGGATGACTCCGGTGTTCGTCTGCCAGGTGTAGTATCGATAATAGGCGGCCTGCCCACCGATCGTCGCCGACCCCTCTTGCACCGGCGTATAGTCGTGGAAGACAGCCCTGAGCATCCGCTCACTGAGCCCCGCGTAATGTTCAGGCGACAGCGTCCCGGGGAGGTCCTCGACCACGACATTGACCGAGGCGGGGTTTGGTCCTTTCCGGGCAGTGGCGACACCCAGGACCGCGATCATTCCACCGTTGGGTTTGAGCACATGCCAGTCTGCCGGAAAATCGATGGTAAACCGGCCCTTCGGGTCCACGACGGGCCGCATCAACGATCCCTGCGCATCAGCGGGACGTATTCCGGCCAGGAGGAACAGAGCCAACAGGAGGCACCAGAGAGATCGGCCCGATCGCATCCCGCGCCTCCTTTCAGACAGATCGCGCTCCCCGCACAATCTGTCGTTCAGCGTCGCACGGAGGACCGCCGGGACGTGCGGCTCTACCAAGCGGTACCGGCCTCCTATCTATATTGCACTGGCGGCCGGCCCGTTTTCCGCTACGCATGCGGGTAGTTTTCGGGTAGTTTCAGTGGCCCCCGTAAACACCGCAGGGCGTGGTCGCCCCTTGTCTCTGGCTGGATTTGGGTGTCAGAGGAGAGCAGGAGCCGGTCGGGAGACCGTTATGCGAAGTGGACCTTCACCGTGTGATATCCTTGACCGCCGTCGGGCAGGGTGGGTTTCGGTTCCGCGGGCTGCAACACGCCTTTCCCGTCGGTCGCGCGGACCTGGATCGTGTAGTCGCCTGGTTTGGGGGGCGTCCACATCGCCGACCAAAACTGCCAGGTATTCTCGCCGAGCGCCTCTTTCACGGCCGCGGGATGCCACGTTTTCCCGCCGTCGGGGCTAAACTCCACCTTTGAGATCCCGCGATTGCCGGCGAACGCCCACCCGCCCAACGCGAGCTCGGCGCCCTCCTTCGTCTCGACCCGGAACGCACTGTTGACCTTCACGTAGGCGTCCTGGCTCCACCCCTGCTGCTCCCAGTATCCCTTGGTGCTCCGATATTCTTGGGTGGAGACTTCGATGGTGGCGAGCCACTTGGGCTGCTTCATGCCGTAGCGGTTGATCAGCAACACGCGGACGGGGGCGCCGTGCTTCTGCGGGATCGGCTCGCCGTTCATCTCGTAGGCGAGCAGCGTCAGTGGATCTGTGGCGATCTCCAGCGGAATGGACTCCGTATACCCGTCCGCGGCATGCCAGATCACCGTCTTCGCCCCCGGCTTGACCTCGGCCAGCGCGAGGAGATCCTTGACGCGCACGCCCTTCCACTTCGCGTTGCCGATCAAATCGCCGCCGACCTCGTTGCTGATGCACTCGAACGTCTGGTACCGTTCTACCGCCGGCACGGCCTTCTTGAATTCGTCCAGCGTCAGCTTGAGCGGTTTCGACACCGATCCCTTGACGTCGAGCGTCCACTTGCCGACGTCGACCGTGGGATCGAAGAAGTTCTTGGAGATCTGGTAGAACTGGCCGTTGGGTGTCACTTCCGGCGGCATGCCCTTGACGAGGGCGAACGCCTGGGCGGCCGCGGCTGCCACTCGCGAGGCCGCGCTGCCGATCCACGTTGCGCAGCGCCCTCCCGCCGCGGCGGCAACGAGCACGATGGCGGAACGGCGCAGGACGTCACGCCGGGTAACCGCATCCTGAGCCGCGGTGACCGGCACCGCGCTGGACGGGGCCGTGATCGGACGAACCCCGGCCGGACCGGCGAGGAGCACCAGCACCACCGCGTACACCACGCTTGCCAGGGCCATCGGGACGGCGGGGGACGTCACGAGCGTGGTCAGCGGAACGCCGAGGAATCCTCCCTCGATGAACGGCAGGAAGACGTAGGTGAGCAGCGCCCACGTGATCACCGCCACGAGCGCGGCGAGGACCGGACGCGCGCGGCGCGTCTGCCAGGTGCCCCAGGCGTACACCACGCCGCCGAACCCGAATCCGATCACGCTCGTCACAATCGCCATGACGAACCCCAGCGGTTTCGCGAGGTGCTGGAGTTTGGCCAGGGCAAGCGCGAAGAGTTGATACGGGAGGAGCCGGATCATGCGCTCAGCGAGCGCCTCCGGAAGCGTCGGCATCCCCGTCGCATAGCGGTAGGCAAAGAGCACGAGCATCACCACAGCACCACCGGCAGCGCCCGCCCAAAATCCACGTGCCAGATTAGGCCGCCTCATGATCGCCACCTCGGGATTCTTGGATGCTCAAGACCCCTGCTCATGCTATGCCGCCCGTGTAAAGGTCTGATAAAGTCTGGGTGACGCTCGAGCCGTCACGCGCGCTGGCCGCGGCCCGCCCACTCGTCGCCTGTGGCGGCGATCTCACGCTGGCGTTGGGTCGCCAGGTCGACCAGCCACTGAGGATCCTCGTAGACGTAGTCTTTCCGCAGGGGGTGGCCTTTCCAATCGGCGCTCATCATAATACGGCGGAGGTTGGGATGGCCGTCGAACACGATGCCGAAGAGGTCGAAGATCTCCCGCTCGTGCCAGTCCGCGCCGCGCCACAGCCCGGTCACCGTTGGCATCCGCGCATCGTCCTTGGACAGCGTCACTTTGAGGGTGAGGGCGTGGCCCTTGGCGAGCGACGCCAGCAGGTAGACTACGTCAAAGCGATCCGGCCAGTCGATGGCCGACACAAACGACAGGTACATGAGATCGAACTCTGGGTTGTCGCGGAGCCACCGGCAGACCTCAAGGATGTCCTCTTTCGGCACCAAGAACGTGGGCCCCAGGTGACGGTAGACCTTGGACTCTTCGCGCTTGAGGGGCCGGGGCGCGGGCTTCCCCTCGGCTTTGGCCTGTTCGGCGGCGGCCTGCCATTCCCGCTCCTTGGCCGTCCATTCCTCGTCGGCCTTCGCCTCTTCCGCCTGCTGCTCTGCGACCTGATCCCGCAGGCGTGGGAAGCGCGCCAGCAGCTGGCCGATGCGCTCGGGGGTCACCGCCGCTTTCCTCCGACGATGCCTCGGGCGATCGGCTCTTTGGGAGCCGCCTGGTGGAGGTCGTCGAGATCGTAGAGGAGCCGGCCGCGGTTGTACGTCGAGGCCTCGTAGTGGGGCACGAACACGATCGCTTCGGTCGGGCAGACCTCGACGCAGTACCCGCAATAGCAACATTTGTCCATCTCGATATCGAACCGCGTCAGCACCCGCTCCTTGCCCTTGCCCTCGGCCTCGATGTGGATGCATCGATCGGGGCAGATCCGCTCGCACTGGAAGCAGATGATGCAGAGATCCTTGCCGGTCTCCGGGTCGATCGGCAGGGCCAGGAGGCCGTGGAACCGGTGAGACACGTCGACCCTCTCGACCGGGTACTTCACCGTCACTTTGTGGCGGAGCATCACGCGAAAGCTCAACCCCAATCCGGTCGCCAGCGCGGTCACCGCCCGGGTCACGCGAGTCAACAACGGCATCTGCCTCCCCCTACCGGTCGACGTCCGACAGCACGATATCGATGCTGCCCAGGATCGCGATGATATCGGCGATCTTCCAGCCCTTCATGATCTCGGTCAGCGCGAAGAGGTTGCTGAACGACGGAGCGCGGATCTTCACCCGGTACGGGGTCTCGCCACCATCGCTCACGATGTGGATGCCGAGATCCCCTCGCGGCGACTCGGTGTGCACATAGGCCTCCCCGCGGGGCGCCTTCATGGTCATCGGGACCCGCGTGCGGATCTCGCCACCGGGCAGGCCGCGCAGCGCCTGTCGGATGATCCGCACCGATTGGCGCATTTCCGTGAGGCGGACGAGATACCGCGCGTAGCAATCGCCATCGGTGAGCACGGGGACGTCAAATTCCATCTTGTCGTAGACTTCGTACGGTGATGCTCTGCGCACATCGTAGGCGATTCCGCTCGCGCGCGCCACGGGGCCGGACGCACCCATCGCCAGCGCATCCGCGCGGGTCATCTTGCCAACCCCCTTGGTCCGAGCGATGAAGATCGGGTTCGCCGTCAAGAGGGTGTCGTACTCGTCGACCCGGGGGAGGAAGTAGTTGAGGAACGCCCCGCACTCCTCGACCCACCCCTCCGGGAGATCGGCGTACACGCCGCCAATTCGAAAATAGACGTGGTGGAGCCGGCCCCCCGTGACCTTCTCAAACAGGTCCAGAATCATCTCGCGTTCGCGGAAGCACCACAGGAACACGGTGGTCGCCCCGATATCGATCGCCCACGTGCCGAGCCACACGAGGTGGCTGGCGAGCCGGTTCAGTTCCAAGAAGATCGTGCGAATGTACCGGGCCCGGTCGGGGATCTGGATGCCGGCGAGCCGCTCCACCGCCAGGCAGTAGACCTCCTCGTTGTTGAGGGCGATGAGGTAGTCCATCCCCCGATCGACCAGGGCCACGTTCTGGACGTATGTGCGGTGCTCCATCATCTTCTCGACGGAGGAATGAAGGTACCCGATGTCGGGCTGGACCTCGACGATGTTTTCACCGTCCAAGGTCACGACCATCCGCAGCACCCCGTGGGTACTCGGGTGCTGGGGCCCCATGTTGAGCATGAGTTCCTCGGTGCGAAGCGCCATGCGCCGGTTCCTACGCGCCGCGAAGCGCCGCGGCGGCCTGCTGCCGCAAGATCGGCTCGCGCTTGATCTTTTCCTGGAGTTTCAGAATCCCCTCGATCAGAGCTTCCGGCCGCGGAGGGCACCCGGCCACGTACACGTCGACCGGAACGACCTGATCGATCCCCTTGAGGATGGAGTAGTTGTCATAGTAAAACGGGCCGCCGCAGGTGGCGCACGATCCCATCGAGATCACGTAGCGGGGTTCGGGCATCTGCTCCCACAGACGGCGGACGACCGGCGCGATTTTGATCGTCGCCCGGCCCGCGACGATGATGAGGTCGGCTTGCCGCGGAGTGGCGCGGGGAATGATGCCCATGCGGTCCAGGTCGAACCGGCTGGCGTACGCCGCCATCATCTCGATGGCGCAACACGCCAGCCCGAACGTCAGCGGCCAGATCGAAGAGGCGCGCCCCCAGTTGAGCGCCGCCTCCACCGTCGTCAGGATGAAGCCGCCTCCGGGAAGACTATCCAAGATCGCGACCGCATCCGAGATGGGAGTGACCTGGCTCCGGCGCGGAGATGCCTCGGCGCCATTAGGCACGGGCCCCGCAACAAACCCTGTGGACATGGTGGTGTGATCCCTCCGGATCGCAGGCCGTGCGTGATTCGCACGGACCCGTGGCTAAAATACCACGCCGGCCCCGCGGTCGCAAATCGCATCACCGCGCCGCACGACCGCGCGGCGGTCAGCGGGAGGCCAGCTCTTCAAGCGCGCCCTCGAGGGTGACCCATCCGAGCGTCGCGCACTTGACCCTGACGGGGAACTTGCGCACGCCCTGCAGGGCCTCGAGGTCGCCCAGGTCCCCATTCGAGGGTTCTCCGCGCATCATCGCCTTGAACGCCGCGATCAGGGCGCGGGCCTCCTCGATCGGCCGCCCTTTGATCTGCTCCGTCATCATTGAGGCGGATGCCTGGCTGATCGAGCACCCCTTGCCCTCGAACCGGACGTCGCGCACCACGCCGTCGCGGACCATCAAGGAGATCGTGATCTCATCCCCGCACAGCGGGTTGGCCCCTTCGCCGGTGATGTCCGCCCCCTCCAGCACGCCCTTGTTCCGCGGGTGGCTGTAGTGGTCCAGAATGGTCTCGCGGTACAGGTCATCCAGCGACACGGAACAGTTCCCTCGTCTTGAGCAAGGCCCGGGTCAGCACGTCGATCTCCTCCTTGACCGTGTACACATAAAAGGACGCGCGGGCGGAGGCGCCCATCCCCAGCTTGCGGTGAAGCGGCTTCGCACAGTGGTGGCCGGCGCGAACGCACACGCCTTCGGTGTCCAGCACCTGCGCGATGTCGTGCGGATGAATGCCGTCGATCGCGAACGCCACGACGCCGCCCCGCTCGTCCGGGCCTGGGCCGAAGATGCGGAGCCCGGGCACCTCCCCGAGGCGCTCCATCGCGTATTCGGTGATCTCGCGCTCATGAGATGCGACCGCATCCATCCCCAGCCGCTCGAGATAGTCGACCGCGACCCCGAACGCGATGGCGTCTCCGACGTTCGGGGTGCCGGCCTCGTACTTCCACGGGAGTTCGTTCCAGGTGGCGTGGTCCATCCACACGTCGCTGATCATCTCGCCCCCGCCCAGGAAGGGCCCCATCGCCTCGAGGAGCTCGCGACGCCCCCACAGCCCTCCGATGCCCATCGGCGCCAGCATCTTGTGGCCGGTGAACCCGAAGAAGTCGACATCGAGCGCGCGCACGTTCACCGGACGGTGCGGGGCGCTCTGAGCGCCGTCCACGACCACCACCGCACCGACGGCGTGTGCCGCCCGCGCGATGTCGGCGACGGGGTTCACGGTGCCGAAGGTGTTGCTGACGTGCGTCAAGGCGACGATTCGGGTCCGGGCCGTCAGCAAATGGTCGAGGTCGTCGAGCACGAGCCGGCCCTGGGCGTCGAACGGGATGTGGCGCAGGCGGGCCCCACGCTCCTCGGCCAGCATCTGCCAGGGCACCAGGTTACTATGATGCTCCATCTCGGTCACGAGGATCTCGTCCCCCGCCTTCACGCGGGGCCGTCCCCACGCGTACGCCACGAGATTCAACGCCTCGGTGACGTTTCGGGTGAAGAGCAGCTCCTCCGGGCCGGCCGCGCCGATGAACCGCGCCACTTTGGCCCGGGCCGCTTCGTACTCCGCGGTCGCGCGCTCGGCGATCGAGTAGACACCGCGGTGGACGTTGGCGTTGTATTCCTCGTAGTAGCGGACCAGCGCGTCGATGACCTGTCGCGGCTTCTGCGAGGTGGCGGCGCTATCGAGGTACACCAGCGGCCGGCCATTCACGCGTTGCCGGAGGATCGGAAAGTCCTCACGGATCGTCGGCGGGATTCCCATCGCCTCGCCTCCTCGCTTGCCTGCCTCGTCCCCCATCAGGTCTTACCTCCGGTGAGGCACGCCCGCAGAGCGCTGCGGATCCGGAGCGACCAGTATCTCATCACCCTCGACGCGAACGGGGTATACCGCCACCGACCGGACGGCCGGGAGCGAGAGCACCCGTCCGGTCTTGACGTTGAACCGGGCGCCGTGCTTGGGGCAGACGACCACCTCGCCGCTCAGCGTGCCCTGGCTCAGGGACGCCTCCTCGTGGCTGCAGGTGTCATCGATCGCGAGGAACTCGCCGCCGATGTTAACGAGCGCCACGCGGTGGCCGGCCACGTCCACCCGCTTCATCGTCCCGGGGACGACCTCGCCGGTCTTGGCGACCCGGACGTACCCGGTCATACATACTGCTCCATCTTTCGCTCGACGGTTTCGCTCAACCGCCGGCGCACCATCTCCAGCGGGATGCGATCGAAGATCTCGGAAAGGAACCCGTCGACCATCATGCGAACGGCGACCGCCCGCGGCAGCGCGCGGCTCATCAAGTAGAAAATCTGGTCCTCGTTCAGCCGGCTGGTGCTGGCGCCGTGTGTACAGCGGAGGTCGTTCGCCATGATCTCGAGCTTGGGCATGCTGTCGGCCCGCGCCCCCTCCGAGAGGATGAGATTGCGGTTGAGTTGGAACGCGTTGGTTTTCTGGGCCCCGTAGTCGGCCCGGATCAACCCGGAGAATACGGATCGCGCCTTGTCCTTCAGCACCCCCTTGTACAGGAGGTCGCTCGTGGTGTTGGGCGCGACATGTTCCTGCAGTGTGTGAAAGTCGAAGTGTTGAGTGCCGTCACCGAAGGCGATGCCCAGCATCTCGGAGGTGCTGCCCTGCCCGACCAGCCGGCTCTCCACGTTGGTCTTCACGAGCCCGGCGCCGAAGGCCACCATCAAGCTGTTGACAGTCGTGTCCCGCTCGAGGACCATCCGAACGATGCCGAACTCCCAGAGGTTCCGCCCCCAGTCCTGGAGGTTGACGTAGCGAATCTGCGCGCCCGCCTTGGGGACCAACTCGACCGCGTGATTGACCAGGGCCCGCGCCGAACCCTGCGCGGACGCGAAGACCTCGACGAGCGTCACCCGGCTGCGCTCCTCGGCGACGACCAAGGTGTGCGGGAGGAACGCGGCGCCGTCCCGGTCCAGCCAGGTCCCCGTGACCAGCTGGACATCGACCTCAAGGCCCTTCGGGACGTAGAGAAACGTGCCGCCGCTCCACAACGCGCCGTGCAGCGCACGGAACTTGTTCTCGTCGTCCCGGACCACCGTCCCGAGGTACTGACGGACGATGTCCGGATGCCTCTGCACCGCGTCGGACAGCGAGGTGAAAATGAGGCCCCGCTGCGCGAGCTCGCCGGCCAGCCGGGAGCGGACCTGCGCCCCGTTGACCACGAGGCGCACGCCCCCTGCTTGGTCGGTATCGCCGAGCAGCGCCAGGAGCGACGCCGGCGGCCGACCCTGCTGCACGCTGTACGGCAACACGCCAAACGCGTCGAGGTCGAGGGCGCTGATGTCCGTCCGGCGCCACTCCTCGTCGTCGGCGGATGGCAGAGGGAGGCGCACAAACGCCTCCCAGGCCGCCAGCCGGCGCTCGCGGAGCCAGGCCGGCTCCCCGGACGCGGCGCTCAGTTCCTCGACGAGCGCCCGGCTCAGGGTCATCGATGCCGCAGAGGGATTCTCACTCACAGGACTCCTCCATCCATGTCAATCCGAGGGACGCCGCTCCCCACGCACTCGGGGAGGGCAGAGCCGACGCCCTGCCCTCCCCGTGCCTCACGCTGTGCCCTCAGGGACGCGCGGCCGGTTGTGACGGCGCGGGAGTTAGCCGACCGACCCCTCCATTTCGAGCTGGATCAGCCGGTTCAGTTCCACGCTGTACTCCATCGGCAGTTCTCGCGAGATCGGCTCGATGAACCCGCGGACGATCATGCTCATCGCCTCGTCTTGGTTGATGCCGCGGCTCATGAGGTAGAAGAGCTGCTCGTCCGAGACCTTCGACACGGTCGCCTCGTGCGTGACCTGCACGTCGTCCTCGTCGATCTCCATCGTCGGGTACGTGTCGGACCGCGACTGGTCGTCCAAGATCAACGCGTCGCACCGGACCGCGCACTTGCTGCCCTTGGCTCCGGGGTAGATCTTGACCAGGCCCCGGTACCCGGCCCGGCCCCCGGATTTGCTGATCGACTTGCTGACAATAGACGACTGGGTGTGCGGTGCGGCGTGGATCACCTTGCCCCCCGGATCCTGGTGCTGCCCCTCCCCTGCGAATGCGATGGAGAGGATCTCCGCCTTGGCGCCCGGCTCGAGCATGTAAACGCTTGGATACTTCATCGTCAGCTTGCTGCCCAGGTTCCCGTCCACCCACTCCATCGTTGCGTCGCGATAGGCCACCGCGCGCTTGGTCACCAGGTTGTAGACGTTCTTCGACCAGT
>Ga0070706_100007651_pt1 | contig 10108 bp, 11 predicted proteins | sample KBSK5501metaG_FD_65476 | JGI IMG/M metagenome (GOLD analysis project Ga0070706, IMG submission 65476) | Corn, switchgrass and miscanthus rhizosphere microbial communities from Kellogg Biological Station, Michigan, USA - KBS K5-50-1 metaG | ecosystem: Host-associated > Plants > Roots >...
CGCCATCCTTCATGTCGATGCTCCACTTCTTTTGGCTTTTGATTTGGTTCCAACCGTATGTGAACTGCTCCTGTTCGCTTTTATTCCAAACTTTCTGAGAAATCACTTTTCGTTGACATAACAGAGGCGACGCCGGCAGTATTAGAGACCAGCTTGGTCTGGGAATAGCCGGCCTGTTGAGCAAGCAATCCCGAGGAAATTGCTAGCGTCATCGCCACTCCGATTAACGAGATTGCTTTTTTCATTGTGTCCCTAAGAAATATGAGTGTTGGATTTGTGCGACTCTGAATCTGAATAATGGTTCGTTGTTGAACATGCAGGTTGGACAGAGAATCGAGCATCAGATTGATTTTTCTTGAGTCTCGAACTCTCTGCCGCAACCGCATAATCCCGACATCTTGATCCCGACCTATTGACCGCCTGAAGCGGATGCGGTATTCGGGCTTGGAGAGTTCGCTTTGCCATGCATGATCAGCTCCCGTGAGGCCGGCAAGGTATAGACGCCGCTGGGTGTTTTGATACTGCTCAGAAAGTACTTGCCGCCGACATGCTCGAAGCTGAGAGTCGGCAGATTGGAAAAACCATCGTCGAACGCCACCGGAAGTACAAATACCTCCCCTTTCTTATAGCCACTGATGGCTAGTTCTCGATTTGCGCCAGGATTATTACGGCTTACCCTGTAGTCTCCCGCCGGGAGCGTTACGTCTCCCGCCACGAACTCGAACCCTTATCGATCTAAACCGACTCTTTCATTATTGATAACTGCGTTCGTGATGGTCCTATTCCGTACCTGCCGCCGCGTACGCTTCGGTCATCTACATACATGTAAGCGTCACTAGGTTAGACGCGCTCATGACTGACGAGATACATCACCAATGTCATTTGCTTGTCACTTTCGCGTCGATAGCGTGTAACTGATGTACCGCTAGCATTCACAGTCAGCGCTATGGCGGTCGACTGCTACGCGACAGGTGTTGAGTCTGCCTCTTAGAGAGTTGGCGGGAAGTTTAATCGGCGAAGAATTTCGTTACAGAGCGACACTGGTCGAATATGCGCGAGGGATCGAGTCACGAAGGCACTCGGCAAAGAGACCAATAATCTTCTTCGTCACCCTGCTGGTCGGAGCTGGCTCCTCGGCCGCAAAGGACCTCCGCTCGTCGAAGTATCTGTCAAGGCGTTCGCGAAGGTGTAACCGCACTCGCCATAGCCGTGCCTTCACTGCGGCCTGGCTAAGGTTTAGCACTTGTGCGGTTTGTTCGATGGAGAGTCCCTCGACGTCACGGAGTACAAAAACCGTCCGCAAGATCGGGCGTAATTCTTCTACGGTCCCGGCAAGGATATCTCGCAATTCGGAAGCCCAACATAGTTGCTCCGGATTCGGGGCACGATCGGGCACGTCCACTGGAAGCGCGTCCCCATTTGACTCAAAATCCTCGTCCAGAGAAACCTCTTTGTGGGCACGCTGTTTTCGCAGCTTCATAAGCGACTCGTTGACAGTAATGCGAATCAGCCAGGATGAGAATTGTGAGTCCTCTCTGAATGTCCCCAGATTCTGAAAGGCTTTCAAGAGCGCTTCTTGGACCGCATCTTCGGAGTCTTCCCTATTACGAATGACGGTTTGAGAAATTCGGAGAAGTCTGCGGTCGTATCGCTTTACGAGTTGCTCGAAGGCGGCAACATCCCCTTTCTTGCTAGCGTGGACAAGATCCAGGTCGTTGCTGGCAGCGAATTGTGTCGAGTTTGCGTTCATTGTCGTTCACGGCGCTTCGGAGAACGACCCTTTTGCTGCGCAACCGATGTGGCTGCGAGTGGGAGGCCGTCTCCTTGCGGACCAGTTGGACATCTGATCTCACTGCACCACGACTTTGCCGGTCATCTTCGGGTGAATGGTGCAGTAGTAGGAATAGGTTCCCGCCTTGGTAAATGTGTAGGAAAACTTCTCATCCGTATCGAGCACCTTGGACTTGAACACACCATCTGTGCTGACCGAGGTATGGGGAATGTCGTCTTTGTTTGTCCACGTGACTGTTGCTCCGACGGGCACTGTGATCGTCTCTGGTCCAAAAACGAAGTTGTCGATTTTCACCTCTGCGTTTGCAGCGGACGGCTGGTCATTGGCCGAGACGGTCGGTGATCCCGCGACTAACAGTACGATCGCAATGATTACCGAAGCTGCGAAACTTGCAACCCAGACACTGTTCCGTTTCATTGTTCTGTTTCCTTTAGCAGTTTGATTTTCTTCCTTGATTTTCACTGTTCGGGGACCGGATCGTTGGCGGTCCACACAAGACTTGAGTTAACGACCACCAGAGCCGCCACTGCCTGAAGCCGAAGACGCCGAGTCCGCAAGTGGCGAATCGACAACCGCAAGGCTGCGTCCGCTGACCAGATAGTTCACGTCCGTGATTCCCAACACTCGTTGCAACTGGTCGGCTGGCACCTTCATGGGTCCAGCTGAGGGAGCTGTTCCAGGCGCAGGCTGCGGGAAAGCGGTCGACATCGCCGTGTGGAACGACACCTTGCCTTCCACCTTCTGCATGATCTGGTGTATGTGGCCGTTCAACACCGTCACCGAACCGAAGCGCTTGACGTAAGACAAGGCTTGTACACTGTCGTCGGTTCCCCATCCCCAGTCTGGATAGATGGTCCACAGTGGAATGTGTGCAAAGAGCACAATCGGAGTGCTGGCAGAACGGCCCTTGAGATCGTCTTCCAGCCACTCCAGCTGTTCGTGACCGAGCGACCCCATGCCACCGGCCTTGAGATTGGCGACGTTCACGAGCCCCACAAAGTGGACGCCCTTTTGATCGAAGCTGTACCAGCCACTGCCTTTTGTGCCTTTCCCATAGCGCTGGAGATATTGCTCGCCGTTGTCGCTCAGCATGTCGTGCTCGCCTGGCACAAAGTAGATTTGTTTCGCGGACGCCGCTTTTAACGCCTGGTCCAGCGTGTCGAACTCACTCGGCTTCGAGAGCTGACTCAGATCACCGGTGTGAATGATGAAATCCGGCTTGTGGGGCATCGCGTTGATCTTGTTGATCGCCACCTGCAGGGTAGCGGTAACGTCCGGGTTGGCCGGCTTGTTAAAGCCGATATGACTGTCGCTGATCTGTACAAATGAGAAGTCGGCGCCATTGCCACCACTTCGGTGCGCGGTCTTGGCAAACGCCCGAGACGATGGAATGCCTCCGCTCATAGTCCAGACCAGACCCGTACCGGCCCATGCCATGCACTTCAGGAATCCACGACGATCTACCCCGTCGTTATTGAGGTCTTGCAATTTCTGATCGATAAGATCTTTTTTCTTGTCCGTCATCTGGCCTCCGTTGTTTTTGTAGCGTTCAAAGTTAATAACTGATCTGAGCCGGTTTTATTCCCAGCAAAAATGAAGGGGTGTTCAGAAACTTCTGCGGTTGCCTGGACCGCATTGCCGATTTCTGCAGCTGAAAGACTGACAGGGGAATTCAACGGTGGCGATGCCCACGGGAGGGGATGGCCTCCGAGAAAGGGAACATAATTCAGATCTGGCTTCGTATTGCGTCAAGGGCGGGTTCGGACCTGCGTTGAGCGAATTCGACGCGACGGGTGTTCCCGCGCCCGCCGCGTCCGCTCGTCGATCAGAACTAGAAATCCGCACTTTCCTTTGTGTTTGATTTTGGTTCAGAGCAGCCGTTCTAGCAGGGCCGGTTTTCCCGGATGGCGCCGAATGTCTGCCTGTGTTGGTGGGCGATGCACTTATTCCCGATTTCTTTCGGACCAGTCGTCGGTCGATCGCGCGTGGTCCTCGATTTGTCTGCGAGAAGTAAACGCTGCGTGGGCTTTTGGCGAGTGGTTCTTCGGTCGTTCATGTTGTATCTTCGGGCCGGCTTGAGGTGTTGAAGGCTGTAGGTGTTGATAGATCGTGAGCTTCTTACGCCGCCAGAGAGCTACACGCAGAACTGCTAGGAATATTAGCTTTAGAGTTTCCGCCGCTAAAAGGAGCCTGGATAACATTTTCGTTTGCCGGTTACAAGTGCGTACACACGGTGGAATATGAAGAAGTTACCGAAGCTGGGAACTCCGCTTCCGTCACTTCGCTAACCACCATGCGAGCGCCAGCCACAACGGCGCCACCGCGAGCAGCGCATTCCTGATGCCCCGCGCCACTGCCCCGACGTCGGAACACGCTATTTCATGATCCTGGTCGACGCAGGCACGCCTTTGCGCAAGGAATTCCACCAGTTCGACCTCGCCCGTGGGTGTCGGGGATTTCCGCGATGTACCTTCTGTATCTACCGGCATAGATGACTCTTTGCTATTGCCCCAATGCGTTGCCCTGTCCTTGTATGTATTCCTGAGTTGGATCTTGTCGGAGCACCTTAAACAGGGAGATTCACCCCGCTCAGGAAACCGCCCAAGTGCCCCGTCAAGGCCACTAGACCGACTGCCAGAAATTCAACGGCCAGACGGTAACTTGGCGGGTACACTGACCGTCGTCGCGCGCTGAAATGCACCCACCACACCAGCCAGATCATCAGCGTTGAAACAAACGCCAGAACGAGGTGCAGCAATAGCATGCCCTTTAGTTTCTGTCCCTCAAGTTGGAATTTCCACGCGAGTAGCCCAGTGGCGAGAACCGGGAGGGTTGAAATCGCCGCTGCCAGCAAGTTGTAGTACGCGGCAGCTGCCAAGCCGCCTCGTTTCGTCCACTGTTCTACGACGTCAAAGGCCACTGCCGTAATAAACAGGGCGATTGGAAAGTGGATCAGCACCACATGTTGTGCGTGCTTCGCCAAGAGCGCGGTCTTTGGATCGAAAGGATTCACCATCGCCTCACCCGTTCTAAGAATCTGCTTCTCCTGCAGTTCACGGTCCGACTCCTGTGAAATAAGTGTCACCATGGATAACGGACTTTTTGACGCTTTATTCCGCTTGGATCGCAAATTGTCCAATTGTCCAGCCAGACGACAAATTGATTCCCCTCAATGGAATATTTGAGGAGAAAGCTAGTTTTCACAGGTGACGGGGATTATTTGGGACGTTCATGAGAAGCGGTCGGCGTGATTGCGGCGTTTGTCACGCCAAAGCCTAGCCTGCCCCCTTAGTTTTCCTCAACATTCATTGTTTTAAGGGAATAAATCCAAGACCCTGAAGTTCTTATTATGTGGACCTGTCAGGAGCGAATCTCCAACTCGACTCGTTCGAAGAACTGGCCACGCCTCTCTTCGATCAGCTTTACAACTTCGCTCATTGGCTCACGCAGAATCGCGACGAAGCCGAAGACTTGGTTCAGGAAACCTACGTTAAGGCATTGAAAGGGTTCTCGTCCTTTCAATTGGGTACTAATTTCCGGGCATGGATCTATCGCATCTTGCGCAACACTTTCTTGACCTCTCGCAAGGGCCTGAAAGTCAGAATGACCGTACCTCTCGATTTCGATGAGGAGGAAGACGGACCGGAAGCTGCCATTGAGCGCGACACGCCAGAGACGCTCCTGTTGGCGCGATCGAGCCTCGAATTGCTGCAGAAGGCGATCGATGAACTCCCGGTGCATTTCCGAGAGATTCTTCTTTTATGTGAGGTAGAGGAGATGTCGTATCAAGAGATTTCCGAGACGCTCGCGGTTCCTATCGGAACCGTAATGTCGCGTTTATCGCGTGCCAGGCAGACTTTACGGAATCAATTGCGGCCACAATTGCAACAAGGAGCAGGACCACAAATTGCTAGGGGGACGAATCATGGTCTGTGAAACCCGGAAGGAAAGACTCGACACCTACCTGGACGGAGAGCTTCCACACGAGGAGATGCGAACTTTCGCCGCTCATGTGCGTAATTGCCCCTCCTGCTCCGCCGATGCCCTTTCACGCGTGCAGTTCAAGCGCGCAATTCACCTGGCAGGAAAACGCTTCACTCCTAGCGCTGAGTTCCGGAAACGGATGCAGCGAAATATGGCCCCCAAAGCGCGCCGCAGTTTCCGGCTGGGATGGATGTCAGCGGCTGCGGCAGCCGTTGTGCTCCTGGTCGGAACCTTGACTTCAACCTATCTGGGCAACCGATCCGGCAGAGACCAGGTGTTCAGCGAGATTGCAGACTTGCACGTGGCGACACTGGCCAGTTCGTCGCCGGTCGATGTGATCTCCACAGATCGGCACACGGTGAAACCCTGGTTCCAAGGGAAGATTCCCTTTGCCTTCAATCTGCCGGAACTCCAGAATAGCGAATTTTCTCTGCTGGGCGGGAGGATGACCTATCTTGAGCAAACGCCGGGTGCGCATCTCATTTACGACGCGCGGAAACACCACATTTCCGTTTTCGTATTCCAGGAGCGGTCCTTGCCAGCAAAGTTGACTGATAGCTCCCTCAAGCCGGCGAAATTGTCGTTCAACATGGAAACATGGAGTCAGGGCGGGCTCCGATATTTCGTGATTGGGGACGCGAGTGCTGCGGACATCGATAGTCTCGCAAGACTGTTTAAAACTGCGTCATAGAGTGGGCGACGGTAATCCTGTTAGCTTATACCGTTCTTCAGGACTTGATCTCTAAATCGCGATCTAAGCGGCGCAAGACAATTGCCGAGTGGCCATCAGAATATCGACAGGCACTGTGCCTCGGCAGCTTCACTGCAAATTCCAATCCTCCTGCTGAGAGTTGCCCCTTGCTGGTTAGCCGGGGCTAACACTCTTTCGTTTTCTCAGATTTTTTTTGCCGCGGTGGAATAATCCCTGGCCAACACAGTTTGGATAATTACAGGACTTCCTGACTTCAAGCTGCAGTTCTCGATCGGTCCTCGGCTTTGAGGAATTGAGGTCAACAAATCAGCCAGCTTACGTCTTACACCTAGGTAAGCGACTGTGTCTTATGGAGGAATACTCATGCCCCATTGGAGGAAGGTTCTCCTTTGTTCTTGCCTTTTCGCGGTAGTGGCCGCTTTAGGTACGGGACTCGCCAGAGTCGCAGCGAAGTCAGCAACTGAAGCGCCCGCCGGTTTTAACACTCCCAGCTTCAACAGTGCACAAAGCATCAGCAACGGAATCGTTGAGCAACCCGGAGACACTTTTGCTCAGGACCAGCAGGTCTATGAGGAAAACAAGGCAGTCGCGGATGGGCTTGGACCGGTATACAACGCCACCAGTTGCGTCGTTTGCCATCAAAATCCAAATAGTGGATCCGCCAGCCAGATAACAGAGCTTCGGGTGGGTCACAATGATGCAAATGGCAATTTTGTCAACCCGACAATCTTCATCAACGACGGAAAAGACACGATTACCGGCAGGTCCATTGTCAATGATCGCGCTATCGGTCCGGAGGCCCAAGAGCACATACCTGCGACCGAAAACATCCGCACGTTACGCGCTGCCCTCAACACCCTGGGCGATGGATTTGTAGAAGCCATAGAGGATGGGACTCTGATTGCAATCGCCGAGAAACAACCCGAACTGACCGACGGTAAGGTTCATGGGGAAGTGGTGCAGGCTCCGATCTTCGAGGCCCCTGGACAGACTCGCGTCGGACGCTTCGGTTGGAAGGACCAGCACAGCAGCTTGCTCTCCTTTATTGCCGACGCCTATCTCAACGAGATGGGCATCACTAACCGGCTGCGCCCCAAGGACGTTACGACAGTGCTCAAGACCACGACGGACCCGGAAGATCAACCGGACAACCTTGGCTTGGCTGACATCGACCACTTTGCTCAGTTCATACGCGGCACAATGGTTCCACCACGCGACACAGTGCTCGCTGCGACGCCCGCAGCCTTGAAAGGTGAAGAGCTTTTCCGGCGGGTCGGTTGCAGTGTTTGCCACGTCGAATCCATGACGACGGCTCCTGTAGGAACGGTCATCGATGGTGGCATGTTCAATGTTCCGGAAGCCCTGGGGGATAAAATAATTCATCCCTTTGGCGACTTTTTGTTACATGACATCGGAACCGGAGATGGCATTGTCCAGGTTGGACCGCAAGACACGGCCAACAAACTAAGAACTGTGCCACTTTGGGGTTTGCGCACAAAAGCCCGTTTCATGCATGACCTGAAGTCGTTATCTCTGGAAAATGCTATCTCGCGTCACGATGGCGAAGCACGCGGTCCTGCACAACGCTTTAAGGAATTGAGCCCTGACGATAGAGCTGCGTTGATTACTTTCTTGAACTCGCTGTAAAGGTAGTCACAAGTTAGTAGCTACTGAGGGCAAGGCCCGTTTGAGTGTCACGCCCGAAGAGTGTTTCGTCGTCTGACACAGCTACGCTGACCAAAGTTCAGCGTAGCTGTGCTTTCTTCTGGGGCTGGATTAGAACAACGTCATCCGCATTCCAAATGGGATTTTCTTTGCTAAGGCGAGAACGGTTCAACCGCTCCATGTTCATCACAATCTTGCCCTGCCCAGCAACGAAAACATTCTCGGTGTACTTTGTCCACTCTGTAACTTTTCTCGGACGAACTTGTCCTATCAGGACGCGGCGCTTCGACCATGGGCAACAGGTTGTCTGCTTCAGTTGCCTTATTGGTTAAGTGGACTGCGACTCAAGCTGTGTCAGCTCACAAAACTCAAAGGAGAAGTGAATCGTGAAAGCAACTCATAGACAAGATAGAACACCACTGGGTAGTTCTCGCATAAGAGCGATAAGCCCGATCCTTACACTCGCCGTGACTTTCTCTTTGGCGGTTTCGTCGGGGACCTTGCATGCAGCCCAGGTTCCCGTTAAGCAGCCGCTCTCGCCAGAAATCCTTGCCTTGCACGCTCGCGCCAAGCGTCCTGCAGCTACGGCCCCGACGACGAGCCTGGAACTTGCAGCTACTACTACTGCACTAACGTCAACGAGTTTCAATTCTGAGCAGGGACCTGGTCCTGGCCCAATTGGTCCCGGCCCGGGGTGCAATTTGTTCCCAGCGCCCGCGTCCATAGGCACCACAGTCCCTCTATCGTACTTTGGACCACCACCTTCCGACACCAATCGTAGCTTGGTCGGGCCTGTTCAATTGCTGGATACCGGAGTGGTTGACGTCGCGCATGGGACCATTACCATACCGCTTTATTTGGGCCATCTGAAGGGAAGCGGAAAAAATGTGTGGTATGTCTTGACCGATGTTGACGATCCCAATGTCGCTGCCGAGTTGGGTCTGAATTTTTCCGCCAAACTTACTTTCGCGTCGCACTCTGCTAGAACGGGAAACCTCGATGCGAACGGGAACATCGTATTTGACGCGGGCACTGTGAACTTTAAGCCTGAACGGAAGATTATTCCTGGCCCTGCCGGTCACGAATTTCCTCCCACGTTTGCGACCCCGGGTGCCATTGGGGACGCGAACTATGGTCCGCTCGTCCAAATCGTTAATGCCGCAAACGTGATTTACAACGCGCCCATGGTGGCTTTCGACGTGGACGCCAATCAGATCAGCTTCCCTAACGGCAATGTGGACTACACCAAAGTGCACGACCAGGTCGTGGCCATTGATCCCGTCAACATGACGGTAACTCTTAATCTCATTAACGGCTTCAGCTTCGGTCGCCCGGTGTGGTATCTCTCGATGGATACGAGCAACGCTCTAGGGGCCGCGATTGAACACAACACTCTCGCTCCGCTAATGCAAAAACTTCTGTTGGGTCACGATGACAGCTTCGCCAGCCCCGTCGAGCGTATCTTCATCAGCACCAATGGACCTGAATCGGGAGGCTGCAACAATCCACTGCGGCAAGGGCTGTCGGCAGATCTTGCCGACAGCTTTAGGCCAAACAACGTCTTGGGTGGAATCCCAACCATCGCGCTCGATTACAGCCCGTACTGGGATGCGCAGTTGTTCGAATGGACCCAGGATGCCATCGACCAAGGGTTCCGGGGACAGGTGCGCGAAGAGTTCCAGATTCTCACCTTTGTTCAAGACAAGTTGATCACTGGGCCAGGTGGAGCGGCGTTTGGGAGCTCGGGCTTCTCGATCAACTGCCCGATCGTCCAGCGTCTGGATTGAGAGCCGGCTGGCTGACACTAAAGCGGCCCGCCATCTCGCATTTCGACATGGCGGGTCTTTTCATACCGTAGCTTAGCCGGAATATTCCACAGCTCCCGATTGGTGCCGTAGCACGCTGAGCGGGCGTTGATACACAAGATGAATTTGCAATGTTTTGTTGTGGTCTGA
>Ga0070706_100007656_pt1 | contig 10105 bp, 10 predicted proteins | sample KBSK5501metaG_FD_65476 | JGI IMG/M metagenome (GOLD analysis project Ga0070706, IMG submission 65476) | Corn, switchgrass and miscanthus rhizosphere microbial communities from Kellogg Biological Station, Michigan, USA - KBS K5-50-1 metaG | ecosystem: Host-associated > Plants > Roots >...
TCGGCGCCGAGCGCCTCGCCGTGCGCCTTCGCGGTGCCGGCGCGGTTCGGCGAGCCCTTGCCGATCGTGGTCCTGCAGACGATCAGCGTCGGCGCGCCGGTCGCGCCCTGCGCCTGCGTGACCGCGGAGTCGACCGCATCGGCATCGTTGCCGTCGATCGGGCCGATCACGTTCCAGCCGTAGGCGCGGAAGCGTTCGGGCGTGTTGTCGATGAACCAGGGCGTGACCTTGCCGTCGATCGAGATGCCGTTGTCGTCGTACAGCGCGATCAGCTTCGAGAGCTTCCACGCGCCGGCCAGTGCGCAGGCCTCGTGGCTGATGCCCTCCATCAGGCAGCCGTCGCCGAGGAAGACGTAGGTGTGGTGGTCGACGATCGTGTGCCCGTCGCGGTTGAACTCGTGCGCGAGCAGCTTCTCGGCCAGCGCCATGCCGACCGAGTTCGCGAGACCCTGGCCGAGCGGGCCGGTGGTCGTCTCGATGCCCGGCGTCAGGTCGACTTCGGGGTGGCCGGGCGTCTTGCTGTGGAGCTGGCGGAAGTTGCGCAGCTCGCTCATCGGCAGGTCGTAGCCGGTCAGGTGCAGCAGCGCGTACTGCAGCATCGACGCGTGGCCGTTGCTGAGCACGAAGCGATCGCGGTTCGGCCAGTGCGGGTTGCGCGGGTTGTGCCGCAGGTGCCGGCCCCACACCGCGACCGCCATCTCGGCCATGCCCATCGGCGCGCCCGGGTGGCCCGAGTTCGCCTGCTGCACGGCATCCATCGCGAGCGCGCGGATCGTGTTGGCCATCAAGGTGGTCTGGTCGGCGCGGGGGGAAACGATGGAGGCCATGCGGTTGGGTGCGTGGTTGGGTGCGCGGTTGGGTACGGCAGCGAGGGCGGAAGGAGCGGGACCACCGTTGCCCGGCGACTTGCACCGGGCGGCAAGGCCCGAAAGCTCAGCATTTTACGGGCCTGGGTCCGGCCTGCCGCGGGGTGCGGCCGAACCCGTCGGCCCGCCCGGATAATCGCCCGCATGCATGGCCTGCACCTGACCGCCGACTTGCACGACTGCGCGGCCCACCGACCGGCGATGACCGACCCGCTCGCGCTGCGCGCGCTGTGCCTGCGCGCCGTCGAGGGCGCGGGGCTGCGCCCGGTCGGCGAGCTGTTCCACCGCTTCGAGCCGTTGGCCGCGGCAGTTGCTGCAACACATCGTCACGCTGACGGCGCACCGGTCGGCGGGATCACCGGCGTGATCCTGCTGGCCGAATCGCATCTCGCGGTGCACACCTGGCCCGAGATGGCCGCGGTCACGCTCGATGTGTACGTTTGCAACGTCGGGGCCGACAACTCGTCGAGTGCGCACGCGGTGCTCGAGATGCTGATCGCGGCATTCATGCCGGGCCGCGTCGGACGCCATGCGCTGGTGCGCGGCCAGGTTGCGGCAAGCCCCGCCGACATCACCGGTCCCGCGACGCGCCTCGAGCACAGGGCATCGGCATGAAGGCGATGATCCTCGCGGCCGGCCGCGGCGAGCGCATGCGCCCGCTGACCGACCACACGCCCAAGCCGCTGCTCGCGGTGCGCGGCAAGCCGCTGATCGAATGGCACCTCGAGGCGCTGGCGCGTGCCGGCATCCGCGAGGTCGTGATCAACACGGCGTGGCTCGAGGACAGGCTCGTCGCCGCACTCGGCGACGGCGCGCGCTTCGGCCTCGCGATCCGCTATTCGATGGAAGGGCGCGACCACGGCGGCGCGCTCGAAACCGCGGGCGGCATCGCGACAGCGCTGCCGCTGCTGGCCGAGCACGACGACGATGTGTTCTGGGTCGTCTCGGGCGACATCTTCGCGCCCGGCTTCGTCTTCGACGCCGACGCCGCCCAGCGTTTTGCGCGCAGCGCCGCGCAGGCCCACGTCTGGCTCGTGCCGAACCCGCCGTTCCATCCGAACGGCGACTTCGGGCTCGCGGCCGACGGCCACGGCCTGGCCGATTCGCCCGGGCCCGACGGCCGGCGCTGGACCTACGCGAACCTCGCGCTGGTTCGCGCGAGCCTGTGCGCGGGCATCGCACCGGGCACGCGCGCGGCGCTCGGCCCGCTGCTGTTCGAGCGCATGCGCGAGCGCCGCGTCACCGCGGAGATCTACCGCGGCGAGTGGGAGAACGTCGGCACTGCGGCGCAGCTCGCGGCGCTGAACGCGTAGTCGTGGATCGACTACGAGCGAAAGCGGCAACGGCCGACACGCGCAGCAGGGTTCGGGCACTATGATGTCCGCGGGAGAACCGCCGATCCGAGCGGCCCGGGATCGCTGAAGCGTCGTGCAGCGCCCTGCCCCCCGGCCAGTCGGCATCGTGCGCAGCGGCTGGTCGTCGCACTAGCCTGCGCCGACTTCTTTCAGGAAGGAAACCCGATGAATGCCAAGTCCGCCACCCTGTCCCGCGATATCGGAGCCGACGTCAGCGGCGCCATCTCCGATGCTGAAGAGATGCTGGCCGAAGCGGCCGGCAGCACCGGCGAAAAGGCCGCGGAGCTGCGCCGCAAGGCGCTGGAGCAGTTGAGCGCGCTGCGCGGCCGCCTGGACGACGTGCGCCAGAAGGCCCTGGACCAGAGCAAGGCCGCGGCCCGCGTCACCGACGACTACGTGCACGACCATCCGTGGCGCGCGATCGCCGTGGCCGGCTGCCTTGGGGTCGTGATCGGGATGCTGATCACGCGGCGGTGACCTCGGTCGGTCCGTCATGACGAGCCGACACGACGAGCCGGGCCTGCTCGACGCGGTGTCGAGTCTGGCCGGGCATTTGTTCGGCATGGTGCAAAGCCGCCTCGAGCTGGCCAGCCTCGAGCTCAGCGAGGCGCGCACCCGGCTGATGGTGATGGTGATCGCGAGCTTCGCGGCCGTGCTGCTGCTGGGCGGCGCGGTCGCGGCGCTCTCGGCCTGGGTCGCGGCCGCGCTGTGGCCGACGCTCGGCCACACGGTGCTGGGCTGGATCGCGCTGGCCTACGGCGTGGCCGGCGGCGCGGTCGTCTGGTGGCTGCGCTCGCGGCTGCGCAATGACCCGCCGTTGCTGGCCGACACGCTGGCCGAGCTGCGCAGCGATGCCGCCTCCATGCGCGCCGGCGCAGCGCAGGACCGGCGATGACCGCCAGATCGCACCTGGACGGCGAAGCGCGCCGCCAGCTCCTCTTGACCCGCATCGCGTTCGAGCGCGAGGAGCTGCACCGCGACCTGGCCCGGTTGCGGTATGCGGCGAGCCTGCCGCAGCTGTTGCGCTCGACGCTGGGCCTGCGCCTCAAGCCCGACTGGTTCGGTTCCGGCGGCAGGGGCAGCAACGACTGGATCGGCACCGCGCTCGCGTGGCTGCGCCGCTACCGGCTCGCCACGACCGTGATCGGCACGCTGTTCGGCGGTGCCGCCCCGCTCCTGCGCAAGCGCGGCCGCTGGCGCCGGCTCGTGCTGCTCGCCGCGGCCGGCGGCGCGGCGTATTGGATCTGGCGCAACCTGCCACCCCGTTCGCCCTGAGGTTGCCACTCGTTCGCCGAGGGCTTCGATACCTCACACCAGCCCGTGAACCCTCCCGCCTGCGGCCCCTACTGCGCCAACGGCGCCGCGATCGCGTCGATCGCCTCCAGCACCGTCGGCGTCAGCCTGCCGATGACCTCGACCGCACCCAGGTTGCTGCGCAGCTGTTCGAGCTTAGACGCGCCGGTGATCACCGACGACACCCGCGGGTTCTTCGCGGCCCATGCGATCGCGAGCTGCGCGACCGTGCAGCCGAGCTCGGCGGCGATGCCTTCGAGCTGCGTGATCGCCTTGGCCTTGGCCGGATCGTCGAGGTTCTTCGCGAGAAAGCCCATCGTCGGCATCGCGCCGCGGCTGCCCGGCGGGATGCCGTTCCTGTACTTGCCGGTGAGCAGGCCGCTCGCCAGCGGGCTCCAGGTCGTCAACCCGAGGCCGATGTCGTCGTAGAGCCGCGCGTACTCCTGCTCGACGCGCCTGCGGTGGAACAGGTGGTACTGCGGCTGCTCGACCACCGGCTTGTGCAGGTGGTGCTTGTCGGCGATCTCCCAGGCCGCGCGGATCTCGGCCGCCGACCATTCGCTCGTGCCCCAGTACAGCGCCTTGCCGCGTTCGATCATGTCGTGCATCGCCCAGACCGTCTCGTCGATCGGCGTCAGCGGGTCGGCCCGGTGGCAGTAGACGAGGTCGACGAAGTCCAGCCCGAGCCGCGCAAGCGAGCCGTCGATCGCCTGCAGCAGGTACTTGCGGTTCAGCGTGTTGCGGCGGTTGACCTGGTTCGGCGCGCCGTCATCCAGCCCCCAGAACAGCTTGGTCGAGATCACGTAGTTCAGCCGCGGCCACTTCAGCGCGCGGATCGCCTCGCCCATCACGCGCTCGCTCTCGCCGCCGGCGTAGGCCTCGGCGTTGTCGAAGAAGTTGATGCCGGCATCGAACGCGACGGCGAGCATCTCCTTCGCGGCCGAGGTGCCGACCTGGTTGTGGTACGTCACCCACGAACCCAGCGAGAGTTCGCTCAATTGCAGGCCGCTGCGGCCGAGTCGTCGATATTGCATCGTCGTCGCTCGAAGTGAGCACTGGTTGGGGAACACGAAGGCTAGCCGAAGCGCGCCGAACGCGCAGCCGCGCCGCACGGCTACAGTGCCGGCATGGACAAAGCCTCCCGAGATGCCTGCGAGCGCCGTCGCGCCCGGCTGGCCGCGGCGATGCGTGCCGCCGGCGGCGGCATCGCGGTGCTGCCGACCGCACCGACCCGCCCGCGCAACGCCGACAACGACCACCCGTACCGCGGCGACAGCAACTTCCTGTACCTGACCGGCTTCGATGAACCCGAAGCGTGGCTGCTGCTCGACGCCGACGGCCGCTCGACGCTGCTGTGCCGGCCCAAGGACATCGAGCGCGAGCTGTGGGAAGGCTACCGCGTCGGCCCCGCCGGCGCGGTGGCCGCGCTTGGCGTGCACGGAGCCGACGACGTGGCCGCGCTCGACGAGATCGCGATCGAGCGGCTCGCCGACCAGGCCACGGTCTGGTTCCCGTTCGTCGAGCCGGCCGGTACCGAGGCGCGCGTCGACACGTGGCTCGCCACCTTGCGCAGCCGCGAGCGCAGCGGCGTGCGTGCGCCGCACGGCAAGCGCGATCTCGCGCCGCTGCTCGCCGAACTGCGCCTGCGCAAGGACGACACCGAGCTCGCGACGATGCGCCGCGCCGCCGCGATCAGCGCCGGCGCGCACGCCCGCGCGATGCGCTACTGCGGCGCGCGCTTTCGCGCCGAGCCCGGCGGCAGCGTGCGCGAGTACGAGATCGAAGCCGAGCTGCTGCACGAGTTCCGCCGCCACGGCTCGCAGAGCCCGGCCTACCCGTCCATCGTCGCGGCCGGTGCGAACGCCTGCGTGCTGCATTACGCGGCCGGCGCCGCCGAGCTGCGCGCCGGCGAGCTGTGCCTGATCGACGCCGGCTGCGAGCTCGACGGCTATGCGAGCGACATCACGCGCACCTTCCCGGCCGACGGCCGCTTCAGCGCCGAGCAGCGTGCGCTGTACGAGATCGTGCTCGCCGCGCAGCAGGCCGCGGTCGCCGCGACGAAACCCGGCGCGCGCCAGCGCGACGCGCACCACGCCGCGGTGCGCGTGCTGACGCAGGGCCTGCTGGACGTCGGACTGCTCGACCGCCACGTCGTCGGCGATGTCGACGCAGCGATAGCGGCCACTGCGTACCGGCAGTTCTACATGCACGGCACCGGCCACTGGCTGGGCCGCGACGTGCACGATGCCGGCGAGTACCTGGCGCTCGACGAGGCGCCGATCGAGCAGCCTGACTACACCGGCAAGCGCGTCACGATGAAGCCGTGGCGCAAGCTCGAGCCGGGCATGGTCGTGACGCTCGAGCCGGGCCTGTACGTGCGCCCGGCCGACGGCGTGGACCCGCGCTGGTGGAACATCGGCATCCGCATCGAGGACGACGCGGTCGTCACGCCCGAAGGCTGCGAGCTGATCAGCCGCGGCGTGCCGGTGGAGCCCGATGCGATCGAAGCGCTGATGCGGTCTTGACATGAGGTCTTGACACGAGGTCTTGACGATGAAGACGACGAGCACCGACACGACGAGCACCGATTTCGAGCAGATGTTCGAGCTGGCGCCGGTGTCGCTCTGGCTCGAGGACTACACCGGTCTGCATGCGCTGTTCCAGCGCTGGCGCGCCGAAGGCATCACCGACCTGCGCGCCCACCTGAACGCCGACCGCACGCGGGTCGACGAATGCAGCAAGCAGCTGCGCGTACTGCGCGTGAACCGGCGCACGCTCGAACTGTTCGCCGCGCGCGACGCGGCGCACCTGGTCGAGAACCTGGCCCTCGTGTTCCGCGACGCGATGCTCGACCAGCACATCGAGGAGCTGGTCGCGCTGTGGGACGGCAAGCCCGGCTTCACGAGCCAGACCGTCAACTACACGCTGGACGGCCGCAAGCTCGACATCCTGCTGCACGGCAGCATCCTGCCCGGCCATCAGGCGCGCTGGGACCGCGTGCTCGTCGCGATCGAAGACATCACCGCGCGCAGCCACGCCGAGCGCGGCCTCGCCGCGAGCGAGCGTTATGCGCGCGGCCTGTTCGAGGACTCGCCGGTGTCGCTGTGGGTCGAGGACTTCAGCGCGATCCGGCGCCTGATCGACGACGTGCGCCAGCGCGGCATCGACGACTTCCGCGTGTTCCTGCAGGTGCACCCGGAGTTCGTCGAACGCTGCATGGAAGAAATCCGCGTGATCGACGTGAACCGGCGCACGCTCGAGATGTTCCGCGCGAGCGACAAGGGCACCCTGCTGCGCAGCCTCGACCAGATCTTCCGCGACGACATGCGCCCGGCCTTCACCGAGCAGCTGATCGACCTGTGGAACGGCCAGCTCTTCCAGCAGCGCGAGACGGTGAACTACGCGCTCGACGGCGAGCAGGTCGACGTGCTGCTGCAGTTCTCGGTGCTGCCCGGCCACGAGGAGGACTGGGGCCTGGTGCAGATCGCGCTGACCGACATCACCGCGCGCAAGAAGGCCGAGGCCTACCTCGAATACCTCGGCAAGCACGACGTGCTGACGCGCTTGCGCAACCGCGCCTACTTCGAGGAGGAGCTGAACCGGCTCGATCGCCGCGGGCCGTGGCCGGTGGCGGTGATCGCCATCGACATGAATCGATTGAAAGCCGCCAACGACCAGGGCGGCCACTCGGCCGGCGATGCGCTGCTGAGACGCGCCGGCGAGGTGCTGAACAAGGTCGTCGACAAGCCGGCCTGCGCGGCGCGCATCGGCGGCGACGAGTTCGTCGTGCTGCTGCCCGGCACCGACGAGCGCGGCGCGCAGCAGACCCTGGAGCGCATCAACGCGCTGCTCGACATGAACAACCAGTTCTACCCGGGCCTGTCGCTCAGCCTCGCGATGGGCTATGCGGTCGCGGCGCGCGGCGAACGCCTGGAGACGACCGTGAGCCGCGCCGACGAGCAGATGCTCGCCGCGAAGCGCGACTTCTACACGTCGAGCGGCTACGATCGCCGCGCCATGACCCGGACCCATGCCGCTCTGATAGTCGCCGCGGACCCCGCTGCACGGTTCACGGCACTACAGGGGTGCCGAGCACCAAGAACCATGACCCATGAACATTCGTTCGTACTATTTGATCGGCATCGCACTCGCACTCGGGCCGATGTCACCGGCTGGTGCCCAGAACGCCAGCGAGCTGCCGGGCGCAAAAGATTCCGCCGTCATCAGCCGCTACGCGGGTTCGGTTCTGCAGAACGCCGCCAGCGAGACGTTCGCAGCAGTGCGCGTGCCCGCCGGGCCTGGGCGCTACGCGCCTGAAGGCGCGCTCGTCTTCGACAAGTCGACCCCGGTCGAGGGCCGGATCAGCTCGTACTTCTATCTGGCGCCGAAGGATCGCAGCGCCCTCGAGGTGTTTCGCAATTACCGGACGGCCCTCTCGCAAGCCGGCTTCACGATGCTCTACAGCTGCGAGATGGCGACTTGCGATCAGGCGCTGATTCGCGAGCCCTTCCCTGCCGAGGTGGCGCGACCTCGCAAGTGGGCGCAGAACCGCGGCGACCCGTCTGGGTCGATCGACCGCGACGTCCGGTTCATCAGCGCGAAGGCGACCCGCAGTGGCGCCGATGTCTATGTCATGGCGTTCGTTGCCGAGCCCAACTCGATCTGGCAGGCCCCCGCCACAGTCTTGATCGTCGCCGAGCCTGCCGCGATGGAGACCGGCAAGGTGACGATCGGTGCCGATCAGTTGCAGAAGGGCCTGGCCGCGGAGGGCCGGATCGTGCTGTACGGCATCTACTTCGACACCGGCCGCGCGGAGATCAAGCCCGAGTCGAAGGCACAGCTCGACGAGATGGCGCGCCTGCTCACGAATGACCGCGTGCTGAAGGTCGCGGTCGTCGGCCACACCGACACCCAGGGTGCCCCCGACACGAACCAGGCGCTCTCGCAGCGCCGCGCCGAAGCGGTCGTGGCGACGCTGACCACGAACTACAAGATCGATGCCGCGCGACTGAAGGCGCGCGGCGTCGCGAGCTTCGCGCCGGTGGCGACGAATCGCACCGAAGCCGGCCGCGCGAAGAACCGCCGTGTGGAGCTTGTCGAGCAATGAAGAAACACCTGTCCGTATTTCCGCTTCAACTCCTGGCTGGGATGCCACCGCGCCGAATTGCCCGCGCCCTGGGTTTCGCTGTCGGGCTGATCGCCGCTGTGCCGACGCTGAACGCAGCGGGTACACCGGGGTCCCCGCCGCCCGGGCAATATCGAATCGACTCCGAAACGACCACCACGTCACGTGCCGGGCCCACGACGATCCAGTCGGTCCAGCGAATCGACGGCACCACCGGCCAAGTGACGCTGACCCAGAAGAGCTCGGTCGATCCGGCCAACGTGGCCACGCGCACGATGAAGGGCGACGGCCCGAACGGGTGGTGCGTGCCCCAGGGCGGCGCGATGCCGCCACCCAGGGCGATGCCAGGCGCATGCGAGAACGTGGCCCGCACACAGACGCCGGGCGGCTCGAAGCAGCGCGCCGATTGCAACGCCGGCCGCTTCGACGAGCAATGGCGTCGCGTCGACGATCGCACCTGGGACCGATGGCTTCGCGTCAGGCAGGCGACCGCGGCGTCGAACGTGTCGCCGCAACCCGCCCTCGAGCTCGCGATGCAGGGCATGACGCCGCAAGACCGTGCCCGTGCGCAGGCCGAGATGGCCGACATGCCGAGTGCCGCCGACATGGCCAGCGCCCGGACGAAGCTGGTCGCGACATTGGAACAGCAGGCGCGAACCGGCAGTCCCGCCGAGGCCGCCGCTGCGCGCCAGCAACTGGCCGCAATGCGCGGGTCGTCACCGGCCGGCGGTGGCGAAGCGGGCGTCGTCGTCGAGATCAGGGAGCGCTGGACGCGCGTCGCCGACACCTGCCGCGCAGGCGGGTGACGTCGATCGCGCTCACCGCTGATCGGCCGAGCGTGGCAATCGCATCCGGCTCGCCGATCGGTGAGAGCCCGACCACCGCGTCTGATACCGCTTTGCCGCTGTGCGCTACGGCGTGCCGCTCGACGAAGCGGCCTGCTCACCCACCGCGAGCCGCACGACCTCGGCGCGGCGGCTCTCGCTCAGCGGCGCGACTTCGCCATTGGCCAGGCGCACCCCGAGCTCGCCGAGCTCGCGCGGAATGATCGCCTGCATGCGCTGCCGGTTGACGAGCGCGCCGCGGTGGGTGCGGATGAAGCCGTGGTCGGCCAGGCGCACCTGCATCTCGGCCAGCGTCTGCCGCAGCAGCCGGACCTGCCCCTGCACGTGCAGCCCGACGTAGTTGCCCTGGGCCTCGATCCAGTCGACGTCCTGCGCGCGCACCAGCAGATCGCCTTGTGCGGTGCGGACCAGGAACGTCGGCGCCGTCGCCGGCGACGGGCCGTCGTTCGACGGTGCGGCCGCCGGCGTGGTCTGCGCGGCCGGCTCGGTCTGCGTGGCGTCCGCGCCGGCCGCCGCCGCGCGCCGCTCGCGCGCGAGCAGCAGCCGCCAGCCGGCCGCGAGCGCGAGGATGGTCGCGTAGGTCAGCACGTCCTTGCGGTATTCGTAGACGAAGCCGGCCCC
>Ga0070706_100007657_pt1 | contig 10105 bp, 9 predicted proteins | sample KBSK5501metaG_FD_65476 | JGI IMG/M metagenome (GOLD analysis project Ga0070706, IMG submission 65476) | Corn, switchgrass and miscanthus rhizosphere microbial communities from Kellogg Biological Station, Michigan, USA - KBS K5-50-1 metaG | ecosystem: Host-associated > Plants > Roots >...
GGACTTCGATGAGGGCGGCGCCGCTCGCCAGTCCAAGGACCAGGCCGAGTGCCAAGAAGGCAAACTCGTTCGCGGTCAAGTTCCGCCATCCTCCTCGGCCGCGTCCGGCGGCCTTGTGAAGATTCCCCCGCGGAGCGTAGCTGCGCGCGAGCCGTCGGTCAACTTTTCGGAGGCCGCCGACGAGCCGTCCGCGAGCGCCCGCGGACGACCGTCGACACGCACGGGGGAGCCGCGAATGGTAGATTGGGCTGGCCGGTCACGCTGCACAGCGTCGTGCCGGACGCTCGTCTCCCGGGACCGGACCGCATTCGAAAGGCACGTCCTCGACCTTGGCGATCGACCCCCTCCAGGAATTCCTCGTCCAGCCCGTCGACGCCTCCTGGCTCCAGTGCAACATCGAGTGCCAGGAAGCGTGCCCGGTGGGGACGAACTGCCGCGGGTACCTGAACCTCGCCGCCGAAGGGCGGTTCGAGGAGGGCTACATCCTGTCGCGCGAGCCGAACCCGGTCGCCGCGATGTGCTCGTACGTCTGCTCCGCCCCATGCGAGCGGGCCTGCCGTCGCGGCGACATCGATCGGCCCCTTGCGATCCGGGCGATGAAGCGGTTCCTCGTCGAGTGGCACGAGGCCTCCGGCATCCCGGACGTGATGCCCCAGATCACGCCGCGCGGCGAGAAGGTCGCCGTCGTCGGGGCCGGTCCGGCCGGCATCGCCGTGGCCCGCGAGCTGGCGATGAAGGGCGTCGGGGTCACGGTCTTCGACAGCCTGCCGTACGGCGGCGGGACGATGCTCATCGGCGTGCCCGCGTTCCGCCTCCCGCGCGAGGCGATCGAGATGGACGTCCGGCTCGTCGAGCGGCTCGGCGTCGAGTTCCGGTTCAACACAACCGTCGGGGTCGACGTCACGTTCGAGGAGCTCCAGCGCGACTACGACGCTGTCGCACTGACGGCGGGCGCAATGGACCCGGTCGCGCTCGACATCCCTGGCGGTGACCTCGACGGGGTCGACTACGGCGTCGACTTCATGAAGAAGGCGAACCTCGGCCAGGAGCTCTACGTCGGCAAGGACGTCGTCGTCATCGGCGGCGGGTACACGGCGATGGACTGCTCGCGGACGAGCCTCCGCCACGGCGCCGAGCACGTCTCGATCGTCTACCGCCGGACGCGGTCCGAGCTCGTCGTCGACGAGGAGGAGCTCGGCGAGACCGAGCGCGAGGGCGTCCGGATGGAGTTCCTCGCGAGCCCGATCGAGGTCCTCGGCGAAGACGGTCACGTGACCGGCGTTCGCTTCATCCGCAACCGCCTCGGCGAGCCCGACGCCTCGGGCCGTCGCTCACCGGTGCCGATCGAGGGCAGCGAGTTCACGATCCCGGCCGACGTCGTGATCCCGGCCGTGTCGCAGGCGGCGGACCTGACGTTCCTGCCGATCGAGGCGTCCTTCGAGATCAACCGCGGCCGGGTCAAGGTCGATCCCGCGACGTACGCGACCAACGTCCGGGGCGTCTTTGCCTGCGGCGACTTCGTCACCGGCCCGACGACCCTGATCGAGGCCGCGGGCCACGGGAAGAAATGCGCTTACGCGATCGATCGCTACCTGGCCGGCCGGACCGACGTGACCGTGACCCCGAACGTGAAGGTCACGAGCTCGTGGCGCCACGACATGCCCGACTTCTACGACGTCCTGCCGCGCCAGCACATCCCGATGGCGCCGCTCCAGTCGCGGATGCCCTCGACCGATCCGGAGGTCAACTTCAACATCCCGGTGGAGCTGGGCTACGACGCGACGGGCGCGGTCGCCGAGTCGACCCGCTGCCTGATGTGCAACTACAACATCTGGTTCGACCCGTTCCGCTGCGTCCTGTGCGGGGCTTGTGCCGACGTCTGTCCCGAGGGCGTCATCCACATGGTCGACGTCAACCAGCTCAAGACCGAGGGCCTCCTGCCGGAGATCGAGGAGTCGTACGGCTGGGAGAACGGCGGGGCGATGATCCTCGACGAGGAGCGCTGCATCCGCTGCGCGCTGTGCGTCAAGCGATGCCCGTTCGACGCCATTACGATGGAGCGGTTCGAGCTGCAGGAGATCTCGACCGACGGGCGGCTCTACAAGGAGTCGTACCGCGACGCGCAGCTGGCCGGCACCCCCGGCGTCGCAGGAGGAGCCCGGTGAGTTTCCTCGAGCGGATGGATCAGAGCATCCGCCGGAGCGCCGCCTGGCGATCGCTGTTCCGTCAGCCGTACCCCAACGACGAGCGGTCGCGCGCGTACGCCGTCATGAACAACGTCTTCCTGCACATCCACCCGGTCCGCGTCCGGCAGCACGCCGTCAAGTTCGCCTACACGTTCTGCCTGGGCGGCCTGTCGTTCTTCCTGTTCCTCGTCCTGACGATCACCGGCGTCTACCTGATGTTCTTCTACGTGCCGTCGGCGACGCTCGCGTACACGAACATCCTCGACATCCAGAGCCAGGTCACGTTCGGGCTGCTGACCCGGAACATCCACCGGTGGGCCGCCCACCTGATGGTCTTCTTCGTGTTCCTCCACATGATGCGGGTCTTCTACCACGGGGCCTACAAGCCGCCACGGGAGTTCAACTGGGTCGTCGGGGTCGTCCTGCTGTTCCTGACGATCATGCTCAGCTTCACCGGGTACCTGCTGCCGTGGGATCAGATCGCGTACTGGGCGATCACGATCGGCACGAACATGGGCGGGTATGCGCCGCTGATCAACGTCCCGGTGAACCGGCTGCTCCTCGGCGGGCTGGAGGTGGGCCAGAACACGCTCCTGCGGTTCTACGTGCTCCACATCATGTTGTTCCCGCTCACCGCGGCGATCTTCCTGGCCGTCCATTTCTGGCGGATCAGGAAGGACGGCGGCATCAGCGGGCCGCTGTGATGACCCCGCGTCGCGTTACCCAGATTCGGTTCACCCTTCGGCCGCTACGCGACCGAACCAGCGAACGAAGCCCGGCTCTATGTCGCCCGTCGGGTCATTCGGTCGCCATGCGACCGAACCAGCGAACGAAGCCCGGTGCGACGCGTCTCCTTCGCTCGTTCGGTCATCGGGCGACCGAAACGGTTCGGGTGGCCTGAGTCATGACCGACACCAAGCAACCGCCTGACACGAGGGTCGTCCTACCGGTCGAAACCTCGGGCCAATGGCCTCGACGGAGCTCGGCCTTGGACCTCGGTGAGCTCTTGCCATGACCGACACGAAGACGCCAGGCGATACCAGGGTCGTCCTACCGGTCGACCCTACTCGTCGTACGGAGATCGACAAGCAGCGGGTGCCGATGTCGGCACGGCCGTATCGGCTGCTCGCGCTCGTCAAGCAGGACGCCGTCGTCCGGGTCCAGAAGGAGCCCGACGACACGGTCATGGTCTGGCCGCACCTGCTCTCGATCGAGTTCCTCGCGGCCGGGATGATGAGCATCTTCCTCCTGCTGATGGGCCTCTTCATCAACGCCCCGCTCGAGGAGCTGGCCAACGGCAACGTCACGCCCGCTGTGGCCAAGGCGCCCTGGTACTTCCTCGGCCTGCAGGAGCTGCTGGCGTACTTCCACCCGACGGTCGCCGGCGTCCTGACCCCGCTCCTCGTCCTCGTCGGCGCGGGCTTCATCCCGTACGTCGACCGCGGCAACCTGACGGCGACCCGGCCGTCGGAGCGCAAGACCGCGGTCATCCTCTTCACCCTGTTCTGCGCCCTCGGCCTGATCCTGACGTTCGTCGGGATCTTCTTCCGCGGCCCGGGTTACAGCTTCGTGATCCCGTATCTGCCCTTCTTCGAGAACTCCTCGCCGGGCCTCCACTTCTCCCTCTGACCACGGACCCAAGGAACGGATGCTCAGCATGATCGATCGACCATGAGCAACTACCACGTCGAGCCGGCCGACCGGCCGAAGGCGCTCGCGCCCGAGGCGATCAAGTCGCTTCGCCGCCACCAGGTCAAGGGCATCTCGCGCCGGCAGCTGCTGCGTTACTCGATCGGCGGCGGGATCGCGCTGTGGCTGCTCGAGGTGACGGCCGGCACGATCGCGTTCGTCTGGCCGAACCTCTCGGGCGGCTTCGGTGGCAAGGTCAAGATCGGGACGCTCGACGACGTGAAGCTCGCCAACACGAACCTGCCGATCGCGGACGGCTTTCCGGCCTATTTCCCCGAGGCCCGGGCCTACATCATCCTCATCGACACGAGCCAGCAGCGGTTCGTGGCCGGCGACGACACATCCGGCGATGGGAGGGCGCTCAACGTCCGCGGCCTGTACCAACGCTGCCCTCACCTCGGTTGCCGGCCCAACCCATGCCTGAAGAACTTCTGGTTCGAGTGCCCGTGCCACGGATCGCGCTACGACCGGCTCGGCATCAAGGCGGCAGGGGCGCAGTACGGGCCGGCGCCGCGGAGCATGGACCGGTTCTCGGCGTCGGTCGACTCGGGTGGCGTCCTGACCCTCGACACCGGCAAGATCACGCTCGGACCGTTGCCCGTCGCCCTCGGCCAGCCCGGGATCATCCCGCCCAGGACGCCCACGGGATGCATCTGATGACCGACCGGCCACGGCGCATCCGATGACCGACCAGCCCGGGCCGCCGCCCGAGCAGCTTCCCGAACCACCGCCCGAGGAGCGCCTGCCGGCCACCAGACCACAGGAGACGCTTCCGGCCGAGCGATTCAACGCGCCACCGCCCGTCAAGTCGACGGCGGGCCTCACGCCTGCCCGCTCGGCCTCGATCGTCCGGCAGTCCGGGGCGGCCCGCTGGGTCGGCTTCCTGACCGTGATCGTCGTGAGCCTGTTCATCGTCGGCTACTGGTTCTACGAGCTCGGCGCGCCGCTCGGCATCTCGAAGCCGCGGCTCGTGATGGAGGCGGAGGCCCAGCAGGTCACCGACGTCGAGCGCGGCTACAACCTGTTCGAGGCGAACTGTGCGCGCTGCCACGGGCCGAACGGCCTCGGGCCGAACGAGTCGGATGCGGCCACGGCTGGCTACATCGGTCCGCAGCTGAACTCCCAGGAGAAGCTCTTCGCCCACCTCAACGAGCAGTACCTCCGCAACGTCCTGACGGTCGGCGGCCGCTACGTCTGCGGCAACCCGAATTCCCAGATGCCGATCTGGTCCGACCAGGGCAATCCGCCGGGCCCGCTCAACTACCGCCAGATCGATGAGCTGATCGCGTTCCTGCGGGCGACGAACGACCAGACCTATGAGAAGCGCGATCCCTCGACGAACGAGCCGATCCTCGACCCGGCGACGGGCAAGGTCGCGACGTTCACCGGGTGGCGCGATCCCAACTACAAGCCCGCGCCCGGCGCCACCCCGTTCCCGGATTGCTACCTCAATGCCCTGACGGGCGGCGCCGGCGCATCGTCCGCTCCGGCGGCCTCGATCGACGCGAACGCCCCGAAGGTCACGGTCACCGCGCCGAGCGGCGCAGCCACCACGGGGTTCGATCCGACCACGCTCCAGGCGGCCGCGAACAAGGGCTTCACCCTCGTCTTCAACGACCAGGATCCGACCGTCCAGCACAACATCGTGATCAACGATCCGAGCAACAAGACGGTCCCAATGGGTGACACCACCCCGTTCCTCGGGCCGAAGACGGTGTCGTATGCCGTCCCAGCGCTCCCGGCCGGGACCTACACGTTCATGTGCCAGGTCCACCCGACAACGATGAAGGGCACCCTCGAGGTCAAGTAGCGGCAAGCGGCAGACAGGCCGCCGGCATGAATGCCAATCCGGCACGTAGGAGGACGATGGCGCAGCGGGCGCTCCATCCGGCAACCACGCAGACTCGCGGACGAGCGCTGTTCGGCATGCTCGACGCCAACGGCTGGAAATGGGCCTCGCTCAAGGCCGTCTTCTGGTTCATCCTCATGGTCTTCATGCTCGGCTACATCCCCGACCGGGCGTACTACTTCACGGTCAACAAGACCATCGACCTCGGGATCCTGGGCTGGAGTCCCGTCAACTTCTGTCCGCCGGGCAATCTCACGCTGCCCTGCCCGGCGCCGACCGGCGCGGTGATCCCGTGGTCACCTTCGCCGCCCGAGCTCTCGCTGCCCGCGCCCCGGACCGACGGGTCCGTCGTCCAGTCGAGCACGACACTGCTCTACGTCGGCGGCTCCGATGGGACGAAGGCGACCGACACGACGTTCGTCGCCAAGACTTCGGGGGTCGGCAACTTCGACAAGTGGTCGCAGGATGGACCGAAGCTGCCGGCGCCGCGGACGGACGCCGGCGTCGTCTACGCCGGCGGTCGGATCTACGTCGTCGGCGGTTTCGACGCCTCCGGCAAGCCAACCGATACCGTCTTCGTCCTCTCGCCCGACTCCACGAGCGGCGCACTCGGCCAGTGGCAGACCGCGGCCGACCTGAAGCTCGACCTCCAGCTGCCCGAGCCGCGGGCCGGCGCGGTCCTCCTCGTTGCGACCGACGGGCTCCTCCTGGTCGGCGGGACGAACGGCACGGCGCCGCTCGACACGGTCCTGAAAGCGACGTTCGACAAGACCGGCAAGCTCGGCAAATGGGCCGTCGAGCCAGGCAAGCTCTACACCCCGGTCACCGACGCGTCCGCCGCTCTGATCGGCAGCTATCTCTGGGTGTACGGCGGCACGACGGCCGACGGCAAGGCGACGGCCACCGTCCAGCGTGGCGAGTTCGGCACGGGGGCGGACGCGAGCACGGTGACCCGGTTCGGCGTCCGGGGTGGGGGCACGGACCTTCCCGCCCCAAGGACGAACCTCAACGGCTTCGCCGCGAACGGCAACCTGTACGCCGTCGGCGGAAGCGATGGCAAGACCCCACAGGGGACGCTCTACTGGACAGTCCCGACGAACACCGGCGACCTCGCCGAATGGAAGCATCTCCCCGTCAGCGACCTGCCGGCGACGGGCCTGGCCGGAGGCGCCCCGATCGCTCTCGGCCCGGACGCGATCATCATCGGCGGCACGACGACGAACGGCGCGCTCGCGGCCAGCGTCCGGGCGAACATCGCGCCGGAGGCGCCGTTCTTCCAGCTCGGCCTCGTGGGGGCAACGGTCCCGGCCCTGAAGATCGACGGGGAGATCGGCCAGCAGCTCGGCTACCTGAACGCGAACACGGTCGGCATCGTCGATTTCACGATCTTCGTGATCATCGGCGTGGCGTTCGCCCACCGCGACAGGATCAAGGAATGGCGCGATCGGCGCCGTCGCGAACGGGAGCTTCGCGCCCGGGCCTGAGGACAGCGTCCCGTGCCCGAGTCGGCCGCGTCCGCCGCCGTATCGCGAACTCTGGAGCGGCGTCGGAACCCCGTCTAGAGCTCGCCCTCGCCCGGCTCGGGCGGTCCGGTTCGGACCGGCAGGCCGTCGCGCATCCAGGCTGCGATCCCGCCCTCGACGTTCCGGACGTCCGTCCAGCCGCGCTGGAGGAGGAACACGGTCGCCGACGACGAGCGGCTGCCCGAGTGGCACTGCATCAGGAGCGGCCGATCGTGGGGCAGCTCGGCGTGGCGCTCGGCGAACTGGGACAGCGGGATCAGGACGGCGCCCTCGATCCGCTCGGTCGCGAACTCGTTCGGCTCGCGGACGTCGACGATCAGCGGCCGCGTCGCGGGATCGCCGGGTGTGCTCGGGTCGGTGGCGGCCGCGGCCTCACGGGGCGTGATCGTCGGGATGCCGCTCGTGGCCATCAGCGGGTCCTCGGCAGGGTCGGCGCGTCCACGGTCGCGTCGGCCGGGTCGTGAGCGAGGCGGGCGAGACGATCGTCGATCGCGGCCACGAGCGCGGCCACGTCGATCCCCGATGCCGGGGCCGCCGGGCTGTCGATCGCCGCGGCGAGCCGTTCGCGGGCGCCGGTGAGGTTCCGGGCAATCCCCAGCGGGTTGCCGCGGACCCCGTGAACGAAGGCCGCCGCGAGCTTGATCAGGCCCTGCAGCAGGTCGCGCTCCGCCAGCACGTCGGTGCCCATCCAGGCCGGCTCGAGGAGCTCATGCGCCTCGAAGAAGTCGCCCCGATCGTAGGCGGCGACCCCGGCCTCGAACGCCCGTCGCCGGTCCGCCGCCGGGATCGGCCGGTAGGCCTTGAGGCGACCGCCCTGCAGGACGGTGCCCGGCCGGCTCGTCACGTCAGGTCGGCCAGCGCGTGGCGATTGCCGAACCCTTCGCTCAGCTCATGCCACGAGCCGATCTCGTCCTCGCCGAGCCGCCAGCAGAGCCAGATCTGGCGACCACTGGCGAGCGCGGGGAAGTCGATGAGCCCGGTCTGGATCTCGCGCAGGGTGATGCCGAGCTCGTCGATCCGGGCGACGCCGGCTTGCATCTGGTCGATGACGCCCTGCATCCGGAGGCGCAGGACGCGGACCTCGGGATCGGTCGAGGCATCAGCCGACTCCGAGGGCTCGGCCGGCTCCGGCGCTCGACCCTGGCGGCCGACGTTGGCCTCGGTCGGCGTCTCGCTCGGGCTCGTCTCGGCCGCCTGCAGCTCGACGACCCGGTCGCGGAGGCGGATCAGCTCCTCGCGCTCGTCGCGGAGCGATTCGAGGATCGTCCGGACTTCCGGGAGGGTGTCGTTGGCCTCGTCGAGATCGAAGAAGCGGCTCACCCGGAGAGTCTAGCCGCGAACGGCGCCGATCGGCGCAGGGTAGCTTGCCGTCGGCGCCGCGCTAGACTGCGCGGACCACCCGAAAGGAGCTCGACATGCGGGTCGCCCAGCGCATGAGCGTCATCGGCACCGAGACCGCGTTCGAGGTGTCCGCCCGCGCCCGCGCCCTCGAGGCGTCGGGTCGCGACATCATCCACCTCCAGATCGGCGAGCCCGATTTCGACACGCCGTCGAACGCCCGGGAGGCCGCGAAGAGGGCCCTCGATGAGGGCGCGACCCACTACGCCCCGTACCCCGGCATCCCGGCGCTCCGCGAGGCCATCGCCGAGGACGCCCAGGCCCGCAAGGGCTTCCCGGTCACGCCCGACCGCGTGTTCGTCACGGTCGGTGGCAAGGGCGTGATGCTGTACGCGATCCTCGGGCTGATCGACCCCGGCGACGAGGTCCTCGTCCCGGACCCGGGCTATCCGATCTATGAGTCGCTGACGAGCTTCGTCGGCGCCACGCCGGTGCCGGTCCCGATCCGGATGGAGCACGACTTCCGGATCGACCTCGACGAACTGGCCTCGCTCGTCACGCCTCGCACGCGGATGCTCGTGATCAACTCCCCGGCGAACCCGACGGGCGGCGTCCTGACCCGCGCCGACCTGGAGGCGATCGCCGAGCTCGCGATCCGCCACGATCTCGTGGTTCTCGCGGACGAGATCTACGGCCGGATCCTGTACGACGGCGAGGAGCACGTCTCGATCGCCTCGCTGCCGGGCATGGCCGAGCGGACGATCGTGCTCGACGGCTTCAGCAAGACCTTCGCGATGACCGGCTGGCGGCTCGGTTACGCGATCGTGCCGCCGTCGCTGATCCAGATGTACGGCCAGCTGATCATCAACACGATCAGCTGCGCCCCGACCTTCGCCCAGATCGGGGCCGTCGAGGCGCTCCGCGGTCCGCAGGGCCCGATCGACGCCATGGTCACGGAGTTCAAGGCCCGCCGGGACCTGGTCGTCGACGGACTGAACGAGATCCCGGGCATCCGCTGCCTGCGGCCCAAGGGTGCGTTCTACGCGTTCCCGGAGATCTCCGGGACGGGCCTGACCGGTGCCGAGCTGGCGAATCGGCTCCTCAACGAGGCCGATGTGTGCGTCCTAGCGGGGACTGCGTTCGGCGGGATCGGGACGAACCACATCCGGATCTCGTACGCGAACTCGCGCCAGAACCTGACGAAGGCGCTCGAGCGGATCCAGGCGTTCGTCGACGCGCTCCCGGCCGAGACCGCGATCGCCGGCTCCGCTCGATGAGCGATCGCCCGCGGGTCTTCGTCGCGCGGGTGATCCCCGAGGACGGCCTCGTCCCGATCCGCGCGGCCACGGAAGCTCACGTCTGGCCAGACGACCTGCCGCCACCGCGCGAGGCCCTCCTCCAGGCCGTCGCAGGTTGCGACGGCGTCGTCACGCTCCTCACCGACCGTGTCGACGATGCGTTCCTCGATGCCGCCGGGCCGCAGCTCAAGGTCGTCTCGAACTACGCGGTCGGCTTCGACA
>Ga0070706_100007659_pt1 | contig 10104 bp, 9 predicted proteins | sample KBSK5501metaG_FD_65476 | JGI IMG/M metagenome (GOLD analysis project Ga0070706, IMG submission 65476) | Corn, switchgrass and miscanthus rhizosphere microbial communities from Kellogg Biological Station, Michigan, USA - KBS K5-50-1 metaG | ecosystem: Host-associated > Plants > Roots >...
CACTCTCTGGAGGTGAAGCACAAAGAATAAGACTAGCTAGTCAAATTGGATCAGGTTTAACCGGGGTTTTGTACGTACTTGATGAGCCGACAATTGGATTACATCCTCGGGATGACCAAAAATTAATAGATACACTAAAGAAACTTCGCGATTTGGGAAATACTGTTCTTGTCGTAGAGCATGATGCGGCTATGATGAAAGCCAGCGATTATATCGTAGACTTTGGCCCAGGTGCGGGAAAGCTTGGCGGAGAAGTTATTGCGGTGGGGACTCCAACTGAGATAGAAAAAAATCCAAAATCTATTACTGGTCAGTATCTATCCGGAAAGAAAACAATCTCATTGGGACAACAGAAGCCACTTTTTGAGGCCAATCCACCCCCGAGGTGGAATAATTTGAAAATTTTTGGAGCAAATCAATTCAACCTTAAAAATATTGACGTTGAATTTCCACTTGGAAAATTAGTTTCGATTACCGGAGTTTCAGGTTCAGGAAAATCAACACTTCTGGTAGAAACGCTATATCCGGCGTTGCAAAAAGAATTAAACCCCATGTACAGGGGTGAGGCCGGTGGATATACCAAAATCGAAGGTCTAGAGAATATTGACAAAGCAATTCTTATCGATCAATCGCCAATTGGCAGGACACCAAGATCTAACCCTTCGACTTATACCGGAATGTTTGATCCAATCCGCGACGTTTTTGCAATGACCCGCGATGCCAAAACTGCCGGTTATAAAAAGGGTAGATTTTCTTTCAACGTTCGTGGCGGAAGATGCGAAGCTTGCGAGGGTCAAGGTCAAATTAAAATCGAGATGCAGTTTATGAGTGATATTTGGGTAACTTGTGAAGTCTGTCATGGAAAACGATATAACGCACAGACTTTGGAAGTCCTGTACCGAGGTAAAAGTATTGCAGATGTTTTGGACATGACTATTGATGATGCTAAGGATTTTTTCCATGCCCATCCTCAAATTGAGCAGAAGCTTGAAACACTTTCACTTGTTGGGCTGGGATATATGCAGTTAGGGCAGCCCGCAACCACTCTTTCCGGTGGAGAAGCTCAACGTGTCAAACTTGCAACTGAGCTTTCAAGGCGCGCCACGGGCCGAACAGTTTACATACTCGATGAACCGACCACGGGCCTTCATTTTGCCGATGTGGATCGTCTTTTACGGGTATTAAAATTACTCGTTCAAAAAGGTAACTCAGTTTTTGTAATTGAACACAATTTAGATGTTATTAAAAATAGTGATTGGATCATTGATTTGGGACCCGAAGGTGGAGACGGCGGTGGGAAAATTGTTGCCAAGGGCAAAGTAGCTGATATAGTTGCCAACAAGTCTTCATATACAGGTGAATATTTGCGCTGATATACTAGACTAATGATCAGAAAAATAATAAATTCGTTTCTCTTAGCCTGCTTTTTCCTTATATCTTGCTCGGTATCGGTTTTTGCTGCGAATGAGTTCACTGTGGACGCTGTTGTTAGCTATTCAGTTAACGATTCAGGTAAAACTCATGTCACTCACGATATTACTCTTCAAAATAATTTTTCGACTCTTTATGCAACTACATATTCGCTTTCACTAGAAAATATCGATGCTCAGAATGTTTTCGCCGTAGACGATAAAAATGCCTCAATTCCCTTTACCACAATCAAAAACGGAGATAAAACTGAAATAAAATTAACTTTTTCAGAGGCTGTTGTAGGCAAAGACGCCAAAAGACATTTTTTTATTTCTTATGATAACTCGAGTTTTGCCGTCCGCACTGGAGAAATTTGGGAAGTTTCAATCCCCAGGCTTAACGATACAAGTTCTTTTAGAAACTACACTGTCAATTTGAATATTCCTCTAAGTTTTGGTTTAGAAGCATATATTTCTCCAAAACCCATTAGCTCAATTGAGACTACCGAGGGCAAAAATTATCAATTTGAAAAATCTGAGGTTGCCCAGACAGGTATAACTGCAGGCTTTGGACAGTTCCAAGTTTTTTCATTTAACCTCTCATATCACCTAGAAAACCCATTAGCAGTTTCCAGCCAAACGCAGATTGCACTTCCTCCGGATACCGCTTTTCAAAAGGTCTACTTCAGTAAAATTGAACCAAAACCTACTAATGTAGCAATTGACGCAGATGGAAATTGGTTGGCAATTTATAAACTCTCACCCAGACAAAGAATTGACGTTGTCGCGGTAGGGTCGGTCCAGATTTTTGCAAGTTATAGAAAATTCCCAAAACCTTCAATGCAGGTTATTAGTGATAATCTTAAACCTACAGATTTTTGGCAAGCCAGTGATCCTCAAATAAAACAACTTGCAACAACACTTAAAACTCCACAGTCGATCTATGATTATGTTTCAAAGAGCTTGAAATACGATTTCACAAGAGTCCAACCCAATGTTCAAAGGCTTGGCGCTCTTAAGGCTTTAGAAAATCCCACACAAGCAATTTGTATGGAATTTACAGATCTTTTTATTGCTCTTGCAAGGGCAGCAGGAGTCCCCGCACGAGAAGTTAATGGATATGCTTATACCGAAAATCCTGAGTTGCAGCCTTTGAGTTTGGTCGCAGATGTTCTTCATTCGTGGCCAGAGTATTATGATTCGCAAAAAGGAGCTTGGATTCCGGTAGACCCAACCTGGGGTTCTACAACCGGCGGCGTTGATTACTTTTCAAAATTGGACCTTAGGCATTTTGCATTTGTTATGCACGGCGTTCATTCAACCCAACCATATCCACCGGGGTCATATAAATTAGGCAGTAATCCTCAAAAAGATGTTTTTGTTTCGTTCGGGAAATTACCAGATGATAGAACCAGTATCCCCAAAATTACTGTCGCAGGTGAAACGAGTTTTCCTTTTTCTAACTCCACTTATCATGTAGAAATTTATAATCCGGGACCTGGGGCTCTTTACGCCGCTTACCCGACAGTATATTTTGACGGAAAAGAACATAGCCGCGATTTTATTGAGATTTTGCCTCCTTTTGCCAAGTATGAAATGAATATTTCTGTGCCCTTTAGTTTACTTGGAAATAATACTCCGGATGTAGTCAAAGTTGCCTTAGAAGGAACCGAAATTCAAATTACTACTAATAAGACCCAGGTAATTATCGGAAGCCTTTTGATCCTGCTCACGGCATTAGGAGGTATAATGATGGCAATCCTAGTAAAAATGAAGAGAATTACATTTAAAGGTTTAAGAAAATTCGGAAATTCAATTTATGGCAAATTTAGTCGAAAAACTCACTCAAATTCAAATAAAGCCTGATACCTGGAGGGGTTTACCCGAAGGCCCGGGCATTTATGTTTTCTACCGCGATATAACCCCTATTTATATTGGAAAGGCTATAAATTTAAAGCGTAGAGTCGCCTCCTACTTCGATTTAGACCTGGAACCTAAAACTGCACGAATGATTAGCGAGGCTAATAATCTGGCGTTTGTTAGAGTTACGAGTGAACTCGAAGCTCTTCTTCTTGAAGCCTATCTGATTAGACAATATATGCCTCAATACAATATTGCGGCCAAGGACGACAAACATCCTTTATATATTGCAATAACCAAGGAAAAATATCCTCGAATTATATCGGTTCGAAAACTAGTGGCTAATGGCAATGAACTTACTGCCAGTTTTGGTCCTTTTCCGTCGTCTGCCAACGTTCGTTTAGTCCTTAGAATGCTCAGGAGAATCTTTCCGTATTCCGATCATAAACTGGGTAAACGGGGTTGTCTTTATTCACATATCGGGCTTTGTAATCCATGTCCATCTGAAATCGAAGGAATTAAGAATAATGAATTAAGAATTAAGTTAAGAGAACAATATTTAAAAAATATTAGAAGAATAAAAGCCATACTTTCAGGTAAATTCGGTAGAGTAAGAGACGAGTTGGAAAAAGAAATGGAGATTCTTTCAAAATCCGAAAAATTTGAAGAGGCGGTTGACTTACGGAATAAAATAAAAGCGCTCGATTATATTACCTCGCCTCAAATGCCAACAGAATTTTATATGCAAAATCCTAATCTTTATGAAGATATTCGTTCAAAAGAACTTAAGGATCTCAAAGAAATATTAACCTTTAAAGGAGCCTCCTTTAAAGGGTCGTTGAGAAGGATCGAGTGTTTTGACATTGCCCATCTGAGCGGAACTAATCCTACTGCCTCAATGGTCACTTTTGTGGGTGGTGAAGCCGATAAAACTTTTTATAGACACTTCAAAGTAAACCAGAAAAAAGGTAACAGCGACGTTGACTCACTAAAGGAAATAATTTCACGCCGTTTAAAACATTTGGACGATTGGGGTAAACCCGATCTAATTATTGTAGATGGTGGAAAGCCTCAGGTTTCAACTTTTTATAGGGCACTGGACGAAACGGGAATCCCAGTAGTTGGTCTTGCCAAGCGTCTTGAAACTTTAGTTTTTCCAATTAAAATCGAGGGAACTCTCTCGTTTAAAGAATATAAACTCCCAAGAGGGCCATCACTTAATCTTGTTCAACGCATTCGCGATGAAGCCCATAGATTTGCAAGACGATACCACCATGCACTAATATCTAAGAGTATCCAAAATGAGAACCATTCTTAAACACTTCATTATAGACACGGTTTCGCTGTATCTGATTTCTTTGGGCGTTCAGGGAATTTTCTTCGAAAAAGGCATCGAAACTTTACTTCTCACTGGCTTTGTCCTGATGCTAACCACACTGGTTATTCAACCCATCATTAATTTGCTTCTTTTGCCCCTAAATTTGATTACGTTTGGACTTTTTAAGTGGGTTACTTATGCAATTACACTATACCTTGTCACATTAATCGTCCCAGGGTTTAAACTTATTGAATTTGTCTTTGCTGGCTTTCACTCTGTATGGTTTTCTATCCCGGCAATTTCCCTGACCGGGGCCTTAGCATTTATCGCTTTTTCGTTCCTTATCTCATTTGTCTCGTCAGTGGTTTTTTGGATCTTCAAATAAGCATACTTTCCAAGTTTGAGGTATAATCTAAATAATGAAACAGATTCTGACAGTGATACAAATTGTCGTTTCACTTGGCCTTATAGGGCTTATTTTGATTCAAGCCAAAGGTACAGGTTTGGGGCGAACATTTGGCAGTGGAGGCGGAACTTCATTCAGTAGAAGGGGACTCGAAAAACTTCTTTTTAGGCTTACATTCATTTTTGCAGCTATTTTCATTGTTATTTCTATTCTCGAACTTTTGTATTAATTTATTTGATGCCTAACTTCCGATACATACTGCGTCTGACTGCGGCCTTTTTTTCCAGATTCAAAGTTCTAATGATTTTAGGGGTGTTTGTCGGAGTCGTGATGTTCTTTGCAATTAGATTTCTTGTTCCTCTTTTTTCCGGCTTTTCAACTACTAAAATTGGTTTGACGGGTAGGTATTCGGGAAACACTCTGCCAGCTCCAATTTTAAAAATGATAGGGGAGGGTCTCACGAAGCTATCTAAGGACGGAAGTGTAGAACCTGATCTTGCCTCTTCTTGGGAAACTCCGGACGTAGGAAAAACTTGGATTTTTCATCTCAAAAACAATAATTTTTGGCAAGACGGTAAAGCTGTAACAAGCGCGGACATAAACTATGCCTTTTCTGATGTTACAATTACGAGGCCCGATGTAAAAACCATTACTTTCAAACTGCAAACCCCATATTCCGCTTTTCCATCGATTGTCAGTAGGCCAACTTTTAAAACTGGGCTTTTGGGAACGGGAGTTTGGGAAGTTAAAAATCTGTCTGTTGTTGGAAGCATTGTTGAACAAATTGACCTTCAGAATAAAAGCGACGAACGAATTATATATAAATTTTATCCGACCGAGGAACAAACAAAATTGGCTTTCGAACTTGGTCAGGTCGATTCAATTCAGGGAATTTTTGATTTAGCTCCTTTTAATGCCTGGCCTAAGGTTAAGGTTGGCAAAAATATTGATACCGGGGAATTTGTGGCGGTCTTTTTCAACACCCAGGATAAACTTTTAACGGACAAAACCTTTAGGCAAGGTTTAAGTTATGCCATAGATAAAAATAAATTTGGTAATTTACGGGCCATTAGCCCGATTTCCACCGATTCTTGGGCGTACAATTCCCAAGTTAAGCCTTACGATTTCGACTTGGATAAGGCAAAAGGAATAATCAATGATTATAAAAAGAGTGCAAAGGTCAGCGAAGTTTCAATTAATCTAACAGCGCCTCCGGTACTTCTTACTCAGGCGGAAAGTATTGCTAAAGATTGGGAGACCGCCGGAATGAAAGTTAACTTGCAGGTTATGAGTAACATCCCGTCGGATTACGAAGCGCTTCTGGCTATCTTTGATATACCGGACGACCCCGATCAATATTCAATTTGGCATTCAACCCAGACTTCCACTAATATTACTCATTATAGTAACCCCAGAATTGACAAACTTTTGGAAGACGGTCGGACTGAAATTGATATACAACAAAGAAAACAAACCTATTTTGATTTCCAGAGGTTTTTGGTTGAAGATTCCCCTGCGGTTTTCCTCTATTACCCTACTACTTATACAATCAGTAGGAACTAATCGCTACACCCTGTTCCCAATCCGCCGACACAATCTTCAGGAGGGGGTGTTCCACGAGCGGGGCATTTTAGAGAATAAATACAGGCGTCGTTGGAGACCAAGCTCACGTTTGAACTGCCAATAAGAATCTGGTCAAGGTCTTGCGGAACGTAATTTAAAATATTGGATACTTTTTTACCATTTACATAGGCGATAGTTCCCGCGGGAATCGAAAGCTTGAAGGAATTAAATAACTCGGAAAGTGCGACGCCGGTTTTGTGGACATGAACTACTTTTCCGTTACCGTCGTGGAAATGAATATTTTCATCCAGTGGGTTAGTCTTACTTTCTTGATACTTGGCCAAAGTAAAGTCGATTGGGGATCCGTTTACAAAAACTTTCAAGTCAAAATGAACATGGTAGGCAAGATCATTTGTGCCCTGAGTAACGGGGTTATTATTGAGTGTGTCTTGGATTAACTTCTTAAATTCATCGTAACTGGTTGGGTTTTTGATAAGGATACCGTTAACAAAAAAGCTCGGAGTACTGTTTACTCCCGCAAGTTTTCCGTCGTTTGTTGAGCTCTCAACATGATCTTTATACTTTCCGGAATCTAAGCATTTTCCAAAAGACTGGGTGTCTAAACCCAATGTTTTTGCGAAAGATTTCAAATTTTCATCCGAAAATGCTCCTTTATTTTCTCCGGCCTGGTGGGAATAAAGATATTCATGGTATTCCCAAAATCTGTTTTGGTCTGAAGCACAAGATGCGGCTTCTGCGCCGTGAAGAGATTCATCGCCTATAAAGGAAAAATCTTTAAAAGCAAAAGTGATTTTACCTGCAAAATCTGTTAGGAACTGGTCAACCAATGCGTTATAAGCGCTACAGGCTGGACATTGATAGTCACCGAATTCTGTAATCGTAACGGTAGAAGTTTTGCTGGGAGGTAGAAATTTTCCATTTACAATGCCGGAGGTTTTTTGATAGTCAGGAGTTGCCAAAAGTAAGTCACTGACTTTGGTTCCATTTGTCGTTGATGATGAGCCCTTGCTTAGGAGTAAAACACCGCCAATTATTATGAGAATGGTGACTATAGTAACGACTAAAAATGTTGCGTTTCGCTTTAGAAAGTCCATATAGCTTCGCTATTCTAACAGTTTTAACTCTATAGTCCAAATGGTTTTAGTCATAAGGCCTTTTCCATGTTAAAATGTGATTGATCCTTCCAAAATCCATCGGATTTTGAGAGGAGAAATGATGGAGCGGTTAGGTTTAAAGCGAGAGCGCGAAACCAAAAGCGTAATCCATTTCGACGAGGTGGTCGTAGCTCAACGGTAGAGCGCCAGCTTGTGGAGCTGGATGTTGCGGGTCCGAATCCCGTCGACCACCCCAAGAGACCTATAGCATTGACAATTGTATATATTGGTGATATCATTCCCCAGTCTTAATTTTAGAGAATTTTTGCAATCTAAATTAAGTTTTGCTCATTAATTTTGTATGCATTATCAGGCGCAAGCCTGTTTTTTGCTCAGTTGGCAATTTGGCCAATTGAAATCAAAAGGAGTCACTGTGAAAAAAGGACCTGGTGGACGTGACGACGATGGTTATGGCCGTGGTCGATATACGGACCATCCCAATGACGATGGTGGAAGACACCACACTTGGTATGATCCTGACCATGACAACCATATCAGTTGGGATTCCGATCCCGACGGTGATTACCGGCCTGGCACAGGCCACGAGGACGAAAACGGTCGCAAACGCGACGATTGGGATCAAGGTCGCTAGGTTATTACCTTAAAAGGTAATGCAAGAGAGAACAACTAAGGCCTGACCAGCCCCCGTTAGCCAAAAGCTAATTAGTTGTTCTCTGTAATTCCTGCTAAAATTAAACTGCTATATATGTTAAAAATAGAAACAAAGGGAATCGAATCAATTAGGAAAGAATATCTGGATCAGTTTAATCTTTCTTCTATAAAAGACGCCTCATTGAATAATGGAGAAGCCCTTTTTTGTAAAGTTATTGAAGATTTTAAAAAAGGAAAGCTTTCGTCCGATGATCTTTCAACTTTTAGCTTTGAAATATTTCACGGAATCGCTAAACGTTACCCAAAATCTGATCTCTTTCAAGCATCTCTTTCAGCCTCCGAGTTAAGCTTCTATATTCGTTCCAGCTCATCCTATAAAAACATCCCTCAATGCCTCGGGGATATTGATAAATTTTATGACCACCGCAAATAATTAGTGGATATATTTGAAATATTAATGTTGAATTTCTTTTAAGTATCGCTAACTGAAATTATATTTTGTTCTAGGCCAAGCTCGCTAACGACCCAAAATATTAGGTTAGTTCCACTTCACGTACGTTTTTGATTTTCTCGGAGAAATCGGCCAAATGGCTGACGAAAATTATTGGACCCTCAAAATCATTTACAGCTCGGGTGATTACTGGAATATGCCGGAAGTTTATGTGGTTGGTTGGCTCATCGAGTATCAAAAGACCCGGTTTTTGAACAACAAGTCTTGCGTAGCAAAGTAAACCTTTTTGACCTTCGGAAAGAGATTCTATTTTTGTTTTTAAAACATCAGCGTTTAGTAAAAACTTGGCTCCGGCTTCGTATATTTCCTGGGGTAACGCAGTTGGGAACACCGAAAGCAAAGAATCGTACGCAGTTTCTTCAAAGTTAAGTTCAGAAAAATCCTGACTGTAATAACCGATTCTAATCTTTGGATTTATATCAGCAGATTCTCCGCTTAAGATTGATCGAAGGAGAGTACTCTTTCCAATTCCGTTCGGTCCTTTGATTTGCAGCCTCATTCCTTTAACAAGCTCTGTAACTATTGGCTTAGTAATCCTAACGATGTACCCCACGTATTCCTAGTTTGGAATTTTAAAATCGGTAATAGTTTTATCCTCTCTTCGAATTTCCACCAAATCTTCTTTATCTTCTTCGATGTTAGCTCTGATTTTTCTGGCAAGTTGACTCATAGCGATGCTTTTGCCACCCAGTTTATTAATTTTTAAGAAGCGGTCTTTAATGCTTTTTTCCAAACGGGCATTATCTCTTCTGTCACGCTCAAGTTTGGCTGCAATTTCCGCAATCACGTCGTAATAATTTCCAACAAACTGTTCGACCTTGTGGGTGTGAACGTCAAGATTTAAAACGCCATCGGTAAAACAGTTAAGAAAATCGGCATCGTGGGAAATAACAATACAAGTTTTTTCGTAGTTCATAAGAAAAGTAGTTAAAAAGGAAACACCTTCAGGGTCAAGGTTATTTGTAGGCTCGTCCAAAAGAAGGACTTCCGGTTTCGTGATTAAAGCAAAGGCGAGAAGAAGCCTTGCTTTTTGTCCACCCGAAAGAAATTTAACTTTTCTATCAAGAGGAACTTCAAGTTTAACGGTAGCCAACATTTTTCGAATGTCACTGGGTTCGCAATCGAAATATTCCTGAATAGTTAAGTCAAGTTTGTTTTGAGGGACCATCTGTTCGGCAATTCCGATGGTTGTACCATTTTCGAGGCTTATCTTACCCTCTTGAGGTTGAAGCTGACCAAGAAGAAGTTTG
>Ga0070706_100007661_pt1 | contig 10101 bp, 3 predicted proteins | sample KBSK5501metaG_FD_65476 | JGI IMG/M metagenome (GOLD analysis project Ga0070706, IMG submission 65476) | Corn, switchgrass and miscanthus rhizosphere microbial communities from Kellogg Biological Station, Michigan, USA - KBS K5-50-1 metaG | ecosystem: Host-associated > Plants > Roots >...
GACAGCAGGGTGTTGGCATCCGGCGGCAGATAAACGCGAATGATATCCGCCTTTTTATTCGCCACATGATCGATGAAACCCGGGTCCTGGTGACTGAATCCGTTGTGATCCTGCCGCCAGACGTGTGAGGTCAGCAGATAGGTCAACGACGCGATCGGCCGCCGCCACGGAATTTTGCGCGAGACCTTCAACCACTTGGCGTGTTGATTGAACATCGAATCCACGACGTGAATAAAAGCCTCGTAGCACGAGAAAAATCCGTGGCGGCCCGTCAGCAGGTAACCTTCGAGCCAGCCCTGGCACAGATGCTCGCTCAGGACTTCCATCACGCGTCCGTCCGGCGAGAGCTCTGTGTCGCTCTCCAGAATCTCACCCATGAAAGCACGGTCGCTCGCTTCGAATACAGGCGTCAATCGATTCGACGCCGTCTCATCCGGGCCGAAGACGCGGAAGTTGCGTGCCTCGCGATTCAACTTCATTACGTCGCGTAGAAAGGTGCCCGTGACGTGGGTGGCCTCGGCGGTCACCGCACCGGGGCTTGCCACATCCACAGCATAAGCGCGGAAATCGGGCAGCGCGAGTTCGCGCAGAAGCATTCCGCCGTTGGCGTGCGGATTCGCCCCCATGCGGCGATCGCCCTTTGGCGCGAGCGCGGCAAGCTCCGCATCGAGCCTGCCTGTCGCGTCGAACAATTCGTGCGGCCGGTAGCTCTTCATCCACTTTTCCAGAATCCGCAGATGTTCGGGATCCTCGGCCAGTTTAGTCACGGGCACCTGATGCGAACGCCACGAGCCCTCGATCTTAAGACCGTCGACTTCGGCAGGTCCGGTCCAGCCTTTCGGAGTGCGCAGTATGATCATGGGCCAAATCGGACGCGCTTTGAAACCGTGGCTGCGCGCTTCGGATTGGATCTGCCGGATTTCCTCGACGATGCGATCGAGCGTCGCGGCCATGAGCTGATGAACGATTTGCGGTTCGTCTCCTTCGACGAAGTAAGGCTGGTAGCCATAACCGTGCATGAGCGCCGCCAGTTCCTCGCGGCTGATTCGGGCCAATACGGTTGGACTGGCAATCTTGTAGCCGTTCAGATGCAGGATCGGCAGAACCGCGCCGTCGTGGACCGGATTCAGAAACTTGTTCGAGTGCCAGCTCGTTGCGAGTGCGCCGGTCTCCGCTTCACCATCGCCCACCACGCAGGCGACCAGCAAATCGGGATTGTCAAACGCGGCGCCATAGGCGTGCATCAACGAATAGCCGAGCTCGCCACCTTCGTTGATCGAGCCCGGCGTCTCGGCCGCGACATGGCTCGGAATGCCTTCGGGAAACGAAAACTGTTTGAACAGTATTTTCAGGCCCCGTTCGTCCTGCGAGACGTCCGGATAGCGCTCGGTATAGCTTCCCTCCAGATAGGTGTTGGCCACCAAGCCCGGTCCGCCGTGTCCTGGACCGGTAATATTGATTATGTTCAGATCATACTGAGTGATGATGCGGTTGAGATGGACGTAAATGAAGTTCAGTCCGGGGGTGGTGCCCCAATGGCCGAGCAGGCGCGGCTTCACGTGCTTCAGCGTCAAAGGCTCTTTGAGCAGTGGATTATCGTAGAGGTAGATTTGGCCTACCGAGAGATAGTTGGCTGCCTGCCAGTAGCGATGCATCCGCGCGAGCAGCGCGGGCGGCAGCGGTCCACTCGACACTGCCTGCGACGATCGCAGCGCGCTCGCTTTTTCGATCGCGGCCGAACGCTCGGTGTCAGATTGAGCCATTTTGTGTTCTTTCCTATGAAAGCGCGCTTCAGCGGTCCTCAAGACAGGAGCTTGACGGCGTGTCTGGCGATGATCAGCTCTTCATCGGTCTTCAGCACGCGTACCTTCACACGGCTACCCGGCGTCGAAGCTTCCGCAGAAATCACGGGCGCGTTATCGCGGTTGCGCGCGGAGTCGAGCACGATTCCCAGGCACTCGAGGCCTGCACAGATGCGCTGCCGGATCGCGCTAGCGTGCATTCCGATCCCTCCCGTGAATACCAGTATGTCCAAACCGCCCAGCACGGCCACGTAAGCCCCCAGATATTTTTTCGCGCGATAGCAAAAGAGCTCCAGCGCTTCGGCGGCATGAGCGTTGGTTGATTCCTGGTCCAGGAGCTCTCGCACGTCGTCACTCGCGCCTGAGACGCCGAACAGGCCGGATTGCCGGTTGATCAATGTATTGACCGCCTGCGCCGTCATTTTACGTTGTTCGATCAAATAGAGTATGGCCTCCGGATCGATATCGCCGCAGCGCTTTCCCATCACGAGCCCTGAAGCGGGCGTGAATCCCATCGTCGTATCGATGCTTGTACCGCCTTGAATCGCGGCCATGCTTGAGCCGCTGCCGAGATGGGCGACAATGACGCGGCCATCGGCGAGCTTGCCATCGAGCGTGCGCAGTTCCTGCGCGACGTATTCATAGGACAAGCCGTGGAATCCGAAACGCTTCAGGCCTTCATCCATAAAATGCCGCGGCAATGCGTACCTACGCGACGCATTCGGCATTCGGCGATGGAATGCCGTATCGAAGCACACCATCTGCCGCAGGACCGGGAACAATCGGCTGACGAACTGAATTGCGCCGATGGCCTGCGGCAGATGATCCGGGACGAGCGGCGCCCATTCCTGTAGCGCGGCCATCAACTCCGGCGTCACAAGCTGCGGTTCGCAATATCGGCTTCCGCCATGAACGACGCGGTGGCCCACGCAATGCAATTGCCCGAGATAATCGTGCTGGCGAAGCCAGTCGAACGCCGCTTGCAGCGCCGCGTCTTGATCGGACACCGGAGCATGGCGGTCGAACAATGCGGCCCCACCGGCATCGGTGATGCGCATGTGGCTGTCGGCAGCGCCGATGCGGCTCACCTCGAGCGACAACACGAGCAGCTGCGTCTCGCTTATCTGATATAGCGCGGCCTTGAGACTCGATGAACCGGTATTGATCGCGAGCACGCGACGGTCAGATAAATTCGTCATCACGGCACCGCTTCACGCATCGTCAAAAATTCTTCTGCCATGGTCGGATGTATGCCGATGGTAGCATCGAGCTGACGCTTGGTAGCTCCGCAATTCAGCGCGACGGCAAAACCCTGGATGATCTCGCTTGCCTCAGGCCCGACCATGTGGGCTCCGAGCACGCGCTGACTTTGCTTGTCGACAACGAGCTTCATGAAGACCTTTTCTGAGCGGGCGGTCAACACGCGCTTGAGCGGCGTGAAGCTCGATTTGAAAATCGCAATGTCCAAACCGCGAATGCGCGCATGCGCCTCGGACAGGCCAACTGTTGCCACGTTCGGATTGCTGAAGATTGCGGTCGGGATATTGTCGTACGATACCGTCTTCTCACCCTTGTTGAACAGCCTGTCGGCCACAGCCATTCCTTCGGCAAGCGCTACCGGCGTCAACAGCACACGGTCGGTGACATCGCCGATCGCGTGTATCGAGGGCACACTCGTCTGATAATTCGCATCGACCATGACAGCGTGGCTGGAACTCAGCGTCACGCCGGCATTTTCCAGACCGAGTCCGCGCGCATTGGGAGTGCGCCCTGTCGCGAACATGATCGCGTCGCTTTCGAGTACGGTCCCATCCGTCAACGCGATGTCGAGCGCGGATCGCCTGGCAACGGCCGCGATGTGACTCCAGAAAAGAATTCGGATACCTTTTGACTGCATCTGCTCGCCGAGGACAGTCCCGAGGTCGGCATCAAAAGTTGTCAGGAGGCGTCCACCACGGTGCACCACTGTAATATCGACGCCAAGTCCGTGAAAAATGGAAGCGAATTCCGCGGCTACATAGCCGCCGCCGACGATGACCATGCGCTTGGGCAGAGTGCTCAGATGAAAGGCCTCATTGGACGTAAAGCCCAGCTCGGCGCCCGGAATCGAAGGCATTCGCGGCCAGCCTCCCGCGGCGATCAAGATGTGCTCGGCCGTAATCCTCCGCCCGGCTACTTCGATACTGTGCGGGTCCGCAACTGTAGCTCGCGATCGGAAGATTGCAACGTTTACATCCTTTAACTTCCGTTGGTACACTGCGCTGAGGCGCTCGATCTCGTCATTCTTGTTCGAGACGAGCGTCTTCCAATCAAATTGGGGCGTCCCCATCCGCCACCCATAGCTTCTGGCATCCTCGAAATCGTCTCGGAATTGCGCGGCGTAGGCGAATAATTTCTTGGGAATGCAGCCGGCATTGACACACGTTCCGCCGAGATAGCGCTCCTCGGCAATAGCAACTCGCGCTCCGAAGTTCGCGGCAATGCGGCTCGCCTGCACGCCTCCCGAGCCTGCTCCGATGATGAACAGATCATATTCATAGGCCATCTCTGGATTCCTTAGCGGCATGCCCGAGAATGAGATTATCGCGCATTGTCCAGACTGGAACCGATTACAAGGCGGGACAAAAAAAAGCCAGCCGCTGCTCGGCTGGCCTTGATGTTGTCGAGCGGTGCAGTAATCGAAACTACGCGCGCATTTCGACCCAGCGCCTAGCTAGGCTGTCAACTGCAGTGCGCGCCGCTCGCGCTGGCCGTCATGCGGGATCATCTTTTCGGCCGCGGTGGCGAGGTTACAATCGCGAGCGTGCGCTGCTCGACTCCGCGGTCATGCGCCGGGCGCGATGGCAGCTTGCGTTGTTCCTTCAGAAATTGCATGCACAGCGCGGCAGGCAGCGGACGCGAGAAATAATAGCCCTGCATCTCGTCGCAGATGTGCGCTGCAAGAAATTCGAGCTGCGCGTCGTTCTCCACGCCTTCGGCAACGACTTTCAGCCGCAGCGCGTGCGCCATCGTGATCACCGCCTGCGCGATCGACGCGTCCTCCTGGTTGCCGGGAAGCTCGGTCACGAACGAGCGGTCGAGCTTGAGCGAGTCAATCGGGAAACCCTTCAAGTAAGACAGGCTCGAGTAGCCGGTGCCGAAATCGTCGATCGCAATGCGCACACCCAGCGTCTTTAACTTATGCAGCGTTGCACTCGTCGCCTTCGCGTCGTGCATCGCCGCGCTCTCCGTAATCTCAAGCTCCAGTAAGCCGGGATTGACGTCGTATTCGAGCAGCGCGCGCATCACCATCGCCACGATGTCCTGCTGGTGGAACTGCTTGGCTGAAAGGTTGACCGCTATTGGCACCGGCGTGATGCCCTCTTGCTGCCACGCCCGTAGCTGGGCGCATGCTGCGCGCAGCACCCATTCGCCCGCGGGCACAATCAGGCCCGACTCTTCGAGCACCGGAATGAATTCCAGCGGCGGCACCAGGCGGCCGTCCGGACGCTGCCAGCGCAGCAGCGCCTCGACGCCCGTGATCTGGCCCGTGCGCAGATTCGCCTTGGGCTGAAAATGCAGCACGAATTCGTCGCGCGCCAGCGCGTTGCGCAGGTCCTTTTCCAGCAGAAGTTTCTGCATCGACCGCTCATTCATCGCGGCGGTATAGAACTGGTAATTGTTCTTGCCGAGCTTCTTGGCGTCGTACATCGCGGCGTCAGCGTTGCTCATCAGGGTGTCGGCATTGCTCGTCGCGGGAAGGCAGATTGCGATGCCGATGCTCGCTGTAATGAAGACTTCGTGGCTATCGACCAAAAACGGCCTGGCCATTGTGTCGATGATTTTCTGCGCTACGACGCTGCCGGCCTGCTCGTGCGCGAGCTCGGACAGAATGACGGCGAATTCGTCGCCGCCCAAGCGGCCGACGGTATCTTCGGCACGCACGCACTGTGTGAGGCGGGACGCCGCCAGCTGCAGCACCTGATCGCCGACGCCATGTCCGAGCGTATCGTTGACGGCCTTGAACCCGTCGAGATCGACGAACATGACAGCGGTGGTCCAGTTTCTGCGCTGTGCCTGCTCAAGTGCGTGCTCGAGCCGATCATAGAAGAGCTTGCGGTTGGGCAAAGTGGTGAGTGCATCATGATGCGCGAGATGCAGTACACGCTCCTCGGAATGCTTGCGTTCGGTAATATCTTCTGCAATTCCCGCGATTCGGTAAATCTCGCCATTGGAGTGCCGGATCGGAAACGCGCGATCATGCACCCAGCGTATTGATCCGTCGGGGCGCACCAGCCGGAACGTCTCGTCATATCCTCCGCTCGCGGCATGGTTGCGAGCGGCCTGAACGCGTTTGCGGTCATCGCGATGCACGATTTTGACCAGTATGCGCGGGCTCGCTTTCGCCGCGTCGATTGCATATCCGGTAACGGTTTCGAACGCGGGGCTCAGATACACCACTTTGCGCTGGCTCGCATCGGTGATCCAGCACATTTGTGGAATATTGCCAGCGAGCTGCTGAAACTGCTCTTCGCTTTCGCGCAACGCGTGCTCCGCCTGACGGCGCTCGGCCACTCTGCCAAGCTGCGCGCCGATGTTAGTCGTCACCTCGAGCAATGCGTTGTCCGGCTCGAGCGCAAGCTCCGAAAAGAATTCGAGGCATGCGACGACACGGTTACCGATGGTCACCGGGAATGCGAACCCTGACGTGAGTCCCAGCCGCAGCGCGACCTCCTTGCGTTTGAAGTGCTCAAGCTCGGACAGACTTGTGATCCATACCGGCCGGCGGCCCTCCATACAGCGAGTAAGGAATCCGCCACTACCGGAATCTATTACCAGCGGATCTGAGATCCGCTTGAATTCGGCATAACGTTCGGCATCGCGCAAGTGCCACAGCGAAGTCTGCGCGCCCGTGGAATAGGCGGCATCGCCAAACATGACGACGTGACCAACCGGCCAATTGCCATAGCTGCAGATGCGCGACAGGCACGCCCGCAACGCCTGCTCGGGTGTCGCGGCCTGATTGGCGGCAACCGCAAGCGACTCGAGCAGTATCCGTAATCCGTTCTGCTTTCTGAGCGCGCTCTCAGCGCGCTTGCGCTCGCTGATGTCTTCCATCACCCGGATGAAATAGAGCACGGCGCCAGCAGCGTCGCGCACGATCGACACGGTCCGATTCACCCAGATCACTGCACCGTCTTTGCGCACGCAGCGCCGTTCCGCGGCATAGGTCTTGGTTTCGCCGCTGACAAGCTGCGCCCGCCGTTTCACATCCATGCCGCGATCCTCAGCAGGCGTGATGTCGTAGGTGGTCATCGCGAGCAACTCACCGCGGGTGTAGCCGAGCATGTCGCACAGCTTCTCGTTGACCTGGAGCAGGCGTCCGTCCGGAGCGGTATGGCAGATGCCTACCGCAGCTTGCTCGAACGTCGCGCGGAAGCGCTCTTCGGCTTGCTTGCGATCGGTAATGTCCTGCATCATGATGACGAAATAATCGGGTTCGCCGGTCGGCTTGCGCAGCAGCGATACCGAAATCGCGGCCCATACGGTCGCCCCGTTTTTTGCGATATAGCGCTTCTCGCGCGTCGGCTTCAGGGTCTGCGTATCATCCGCCTGCAATTGCGTGCGCAATCCGGTGCTCAGCGGACGATCGTCGGGATGGCTTACGTCGAAAAAAGTCCGCTCGAGCAATTCCTCTCTGGAATAACCGAGGGTATTGCAAAACTTCTGGTTGACGCGCAGGTACCTGCCGTCGAGTGCCGCGTGCGCGATTCCTACCGCAGCCTGCTCGAACGTCGCGCGAAACTGCGCATGATTGGCGGCGAGCGCTGCAACCGCGCGTTTTTGCCGGTGCAGCGCCGCCATCAGCAAAGCGCTGAAGAAAACTACGATTACGCTGACCAATGAAGCGACCAGATAATCATTTCTTTTGTTTTTTGAAATTTCGGCAAGGATCTCGGCCTGCGAAGTTCCGACCGCTACGACGAGCGGATATTCACTCAGTGTGCGATAACTGATGAAACGCGGAACGTTTTCGTTCGAGCCTCGGCTGAGGAAATGGCCGTTGGCGCTTTTCGCCTGTTCTTTAAAGAACGTGGTATTCGAAATTTGCTGTCCGAAACTCGCGACATGGCCGGATCGGCGCGCTCGCGTTATACCGTCGAGACCGACAAGAGTCACCAGCCCTTTGTCGCCAAGATCAGCCTTCTGATAGAAATCGATCAAATATTGGGGGTCGATCGAGGTCGCGGTTATACCGGCGAAGCTCCCATCCGGCCTGTTGATGCGCCGGGTTATCGGAATAGACCACTTGCCTGTGATCCGGCTCAGTAATGGTTTGCCGATAAAAAGTTTGCCGCTGTCCTCACGCGCATGCACGAGAAACGGCTCGCGATCCGCAATATTGGCCTGATTGAACGCTCCGCTGCTGAACACCACGTCGCCACGCTCATCGACGACTGAGACGTGCATCAAGAGTTTGCTGTCGATGAGCCCTTCCGCCACGTAGTTGGACAGGTTGGTCTTCGCTCCCAGCCGCGCGTACTCATGCGCGATGTAAAGCGTAACCGCATCGACGCCTTTGAGCATACGAATCGTGTGTTCCTCGAATGCCGCAGCCAGGTTGGAATTTTGTTTGATCGCGTCGGCGATTGTCTTCTCGCGCTCTTTGTGCGCCTGCCCGATTACGGCGCCCCAGATTGCGCCGATGAGCGCGAGGCAGAATATCGCGATCACCGCATTGATGCCGAGCGATGCCGTGAACAAGCGCCACGCCGGGCCGCCTGCAAGGAATGGCCGCGTCCTGGCCGCACGCGCAGCGCGTGGCCGAGCGTCGGGCTTGGATAATTTGCGTATGTGCCTCATCGTGCAACTCCGAAACGTTGGCGCGCCGCCGTCAGGAACGGAAATCACGCGCCCCAGCCGCCATCTTGGCGTCGAGAGTAACCCGAACGGTGATACTACGTAACCAGGGAATTCCTGAAGGAATTCCAAGGATTATCCTCAGGGATCAGGAAAAAGCTGGTGCCGCGCGTCCGGCACGGTCAAAAGGAGCAATTTGCGTGCCTGTATTTTCGATCCAACCGCGGACAAACGCGGTTTTCATCGAATAAACGTTAAAAATTGCCTTGTCCGGACGGCAGAAGGCCGCCCGCGACGACTAAAGAGTGCGATGCAGTCGTTGCCGCTGCGCGCGGCGGACCCAGGTTTACGGTTTTTTGATCAGCTGCTCAATGGAATGCGGTATTCCAATGACATAGCCTTGCACGTGGTCGATACCCGCGTCAGCAAGCTGGACTCGCAGGTCGTTGCTTTCGACGAACGGCGCGATGGTTTTCATGCCGATGACCTTGCTGACTCGGGCGATAGCCTTGATCTTGGCCGCGTTAACCACCCCGTCGCCCATGTTGCGAACGATGTCACCATCGATTTTCAACCAATCCACCGGAAGTTGCTTCAACATGTCGAACGAAACTTTGCCGGCGCCGAAACCGCTAAGAGAAGTCCGGCAGCCGACCCGACGCAAATCCGTAATGAAGCGTGCGACGGTAGCAAGCCCATCGACCGCCTCCTCCTCGTTGACCTCGAAACACAGAACGTGCGGCGGCACTCCGTGCTGGCCGAGCTGTCTGCGCACGTAGTCACAGAATCGCGGATCACGTATTGTCGATGAAAATAAATTCAAAAAGTACATGGAATTCCGCCAGGACGAGGTATCACGCCGATGCTGTACATGCCAGTTGATCACGCTGCGCACCACCCAGTAATCGATATCGGTGGTCATGTTGAACTGTTCGGCCACCGAAATAAAAGCGCCCGGCGGCGTAAGGTTGTCCTCTTCTTCCTGAAGCCGCAGCAAAATTTCGTAATAAAATCCGGAAGCGCCGGCGGCTGCGGCGGCCGGAACTATCTCCTGGCAGTAAAGCCGGAACTCATCGCGTTCGAGCGCCCGGCGCAGCCGTGCTTCCGGATCGTTCCACCCGGTCAGCTGTTCAGTCATTGACTTTAGGTAAAGGGTCTGACCGCTCTCATTCGTGAGCGCCAACGGATCGCCGGAAACGCGCTCCTCGCCGCCGGCCGCGTTGCCGTCATGCGCGCTGGCGGCGTCTTCCAATAAGGCAATGAACCCAGCGGGCTTGCCGTTGTCATCAAAATAAGGCAAATATGAAATCTGCAAGTGCCGCGTCGCGCCGTTGACGACGGTTTGGGTTCGTTCATAGTTGACCTGCTCTCCAGCGAGCGCCTTGGCGACTTTCTCCTGAATCTCCGCGTACACCGTGAGCCCCAGCACGTCGCTCAGAACTTGTCCATCCACCTGAAG
>Ga0070706_100007662_pt1 | contig 10100 bp, 10 predicted proteins | sample KBSK5501metaG_FD_65476 | JGI IMG/M metagenome (GOLD analysis project Ga0070706, IMG submission 65476) | Corn, switchgrass and miscanthus rhizosphere microbial communities from Kellogg Biological Station, Michigan, USA - KBS K5-50-1 metaG | ecosystem: Host-associated > Plants > Roots >...
AGGCGCAGTACCGGGAGGCCATCCTCGAATACCGCAACGCCCTCCGGATCGAGGGGACGGACCCCCACGCCACGCGGCAGCTCGGCCTCGCCTACTACCAGACTGGCGAGCTGAGCCGCGCCTTCCCCTATCTGCTGAAGACCCAGGAGCGCGAGCCTGACAACCTCGACGTCCGGCTCAAGCTGGGGACCATCTATCTGCTAGGAGGCCGGACCGAGGAGGCGGCCAGCGAGGCCGAAGTCACCCTCCGAAAGGAGCCCACGAATCTCTCGGCGCTGACCCTCTTGGCGGGGGCGGCGAAGACCCCGCAGGAGGTGGACACCACGATTCATCGGCTCGAGACGGTGCGAGCCGGCCTCGAGAGCCAAGCGAAGTTCCACCTGACCTTGGCGGGCCTGTATCTTCGCAAGCAGGACGCGGCGGCAGCCGAGCGCGCCTTCCAGGAGGCGGTGGCCCGGGAGCCGAAGTCAGTCGAGGCGCACATGGCGTTCGGGAACTTCTCCCTGGCTAAAGGCGACGCGGCGCAGGCCGAGCGCGAGTTCAAGGCTGCGGCGGAGATGGCGCCGCCGGGGTCGCCGGCGCGCGTCAAGGTCGCGGAGTTCTATCTCCTCCTCAACCGCCGGGACGAGGCCAAGGCCATCCTGAAGGAGATCACGGAGAAGGCCCCCGACTATCTGCCGGCCTGGCGCCTCCTCGCCGAGATCAGCCTCGTCGAGGGGAGGCTCGACGACAGCGTGAAGGCCCTCGCCGTGGTGCTCAAGAAGAACCCCTCCGACCTGGATGGTCATGTTCTCCGAGGCCGAGTGCATCTGGCGAAGGCGGAGACGCCCCAAGCGATTCAGGAATTCCTGACGGTTCTGAAGGCGGAGCCCCGGCTGGCGTCCGCCCGTTACCAGCTCGCATTGGCCCAGCTTCAGGCCGGGAACCTGGCACAGGCGAAGACGGAGCTGAGGGAGGTGGTCACTGTCGCGCCCAACTTCGCCGAAGCGAACCTGCTCCTCGCGCAGGTGAATCTCCAGACTGGAACCGTCCAGCCCGCCATTGAGGATCTCGAGACGTTCATCGCCAGCCAGCCGAGCGTGTCGGGCGCCTATGCCCTGCTCAGCTCGGCGTATCTGGCCCAGCGAGACGCGGTCAAGGCGACCGCTGTCGGACGTAAATTCGCGACCCTCGCCCCCACGGATCCGCGTGGGCCCTACCTCATCGGGGCTGGGCTACTGGCACAGGGCAAGCGCGCCGAGGCGCGGCGTGAGCTGGAGCGCTCCCTGTCCCTCGGGTCAGGGTTCCTCGAGCCGCTGGCCCTGCTCGTCCGGCTCGACCTCGCCGAGCAGCACCCCGAGGCGGCCCTCGACCGGGTGAAGAGGCAGATCGCGCTGGTCCCGACGTCCGGGGTTCACCACGCCCTGCTCGGCGATGTCTACGCGGCCCAGCGCCAGACCAAGCTCGCCGAAACTGCTTACCTCGAGGCGATCGCGCTTGACCCTCGCCTGATCGACGCCTATCTCCGCCTCGGAACCCTCTACACGGCCTCCGGGCAGTACGACCAGGCGCTGGCCAAGCTCTACGAGGCTCTGAAGGTGAATCCGCGGAACATCGGGGCGCTGCTGCTCGTCGGTGTCATTCACGAGACAAAGGGAGACATCGCCCAGGCACGCACCGCCTACGAGAAAGCGCTCGCCGTGAACCCCCGATTCGCCCCCGCCGCCAACAACCTGGCCTGGCTCTACACCGAGCACGGCGGCGACAAGGAGAAGGCCCTGCAGCTCGCCCAGACGGCCAAGGAGCTAGCCCCCGAAGACCCGCGGATCTCAGACACGCTGGGCTGGATCTTTTACAAGCGCGGCGTCTACCAGCACGCCCTCGCCCTCCTCAAGGAAAGCGCGTCCAAACTCCCGGACAATCCCCAAGTGCAATACCATCTGGGAAGAGCCTACGCACAGGTCGGCGACAGGGACAACGCCCGGAAAGCCCTGACCGTTGCCGTCAACTCACCACAGGCCTTCCCAGGCAAGGACGACGCCCGTAAGGCGCTGGGCGATCTGAAGTAGGCGAGCCGCTTACGACGCGCTGGACTCGATGGTGCACATCAACAGGGTCCGCGGGCCGGGGCGGGCGGCCTGTCAGGGATTGCATCCCCGTGCCTCACGCTCGCCGGGGACGAAAACGGCGTCGAGAGCATTTCGCGCCCTCGACGCCGTCGGCGCTACCGGACGTGATCCGTCGGACGCTACTCCGACTGTTTTATCCAGCGGGCGACGGGAATGGACATCGTGGACGCGCAGGACGGGCACGGGCCGTTCACCACGTAGATTGATTCGCAGGCCACACAGAGCATGGCTCGCGCCAGCGGAATGACCGTGCTGGCCCGGATCGTCCGCAGGACGTTGTCCTCGTTCACCGCTTCACCTGCGCCTTCTGCGCCCTGGGCAGGGTCGGGAACTCCTCCCAGGGCGGGACGCCATCAAATAAATGCGCGTGTTTAACGCGTTTATAGGCAAGTCGCGACAGCCTGTCAACAGAAAAGTACTACGGGTTGGGGTCTGCCCGCGATTTGCCGCTAAATGGGGGCTATTTGTGGGGGTCAGGGGCTGGGCCGTCCAAACTTGGAACTCGCCGGCGGGGTGATGGGTGAGGATCGAGAGGATTGGGATGCGCGAGACCGCCTCTTCCGCGACTTCTTTGCGTCGCGAGATGGCGAAACGCCGACCACGCTCCGGACCTTAGCGAGCAGGGCGCGGATGTATCGCATGGCTGCGGCGTCTGGGGGCGGCTGCTACCACGCTGCTACCAGAACGCCCCGCACTAGGACGATCTAGGAAGACATGCAGCTAGTCCGGATCGCTCTCGTTTGTTCGGCTTAGGTTGTTTTGGGTGTCCTGAGTACGTGGTTCGGGGCAACTCTTAATCAGGGGGACCACCGGCTGACGGCGGGCCCAATCATCGTTCGGGCCAGGTCACGAACAATCGGTCGAGCCTGCGCGCCCGACGAGTCCGCGAACAAGCGCGCGGAGGTACCTATAGGGGGGTGTCGGTAGGGGGAGTCAGGAGGGAGTCAGGAGGGAGTCACTTTTGTGGCTGCACCCGCGCTAGGTTCCTAAACTGGCCATGTAGGTCTCCGCGAAGCACCAGGGCTCGGCACGAATCCGCCGCTGAGATCTCCAAGATCGATGACCAAGCGGACAAACTCGCGGGCCGCGAACAAACGCGTGGAAGACGCGGAGAAGGCGCTGCAAGCCCAGAAGGCCACGCAGCCCGTCGCCGGCAAAGAGGACGAATACAAGGCACACACGAAGAAGTTGGAGGACGATGTCGCCGCCGCCAAAGGGTCAGCGCAACGCTATGCTCGAGCTGATGAGAACCACCGCGCGGAACGCCACGGAGGCGTTTGGGAAGATCGCGCAGGTCGAAGCCGGCGGTGGTTTGATTCCGCGGCCGGACGCCGGCGCCCTGCGCGAGATGCAAGGCGACTTCCTCCTCAAGGACGTGAATCGCGATCTCATCACGACATGCCTTATCGAGCTTGGTCTCCGCGATCCCCTCACTGCGCAGAGGCAAGCCGAAAAGGACAATCTCCAGAAGATGATCGATCACCTGGCGAAGCTGTTCGTCGTCGGACCGAAACCCGATGGCGACATCGCCGAACTCTATTCATCGGCGATTGCCCGAGGACGGAGCACGGCTCTTGCGTCGTTCTGCAACGACAACCTCGTCCGGCTGATCACCGAGGCTAGCACGATGTTTCAGGCCTACTGGCTCAAGCGGGCTCAGCTCGACGCCGACAAGGCGACCGCGCGCTACGCGGGGGAGACGGCAAAGTTCAGCGCCCAAGACCGACAACTGTTCATCGACTCCATTAAGCTGTGCAACACCGAGTTCAAGAACGACGAGGCCTGCCGCAGCGCATGTCTCGATCAGGTGGCCCCCATCAAGAAGTAGCGCCAGCACGAAGCGTTTTTGAACCGGGGAGACCAGGCGCTGGCCGGCTGAGGCGCTTACCCCAGAGAGCTGAGAACTCGTTAGGAGCCTGCAGCCGACCGAAAAGGCCGGCGCGATGTATTCTTATTCGGGGCCAGGCCTGCTTCTACCAAGACCCTTCAGCATGTGCTTGAACGTCTAGCACTTCGAGCGATCTCGCATCCTTTCTCGCTGATTGCCTTTTTCTACCTATGCGTCTCCTCGACAAACGGGGCGGCCCCCCGGGTCTCGACGCGGTTGGCCTGGAGAAACTGCTCGAGGTCATTGCGGTCGAGGACGATCCGCCGACCGACGCGGTAGTAGGACAGCCGGCGTTGTCGGACCAGGGCGCGGACCATATAGACGGATACGCCCAGGACCGGGGCGGCCTCCTCCACAGAGAGCCGTCGCGCCTCCGTCGTGGTGGTGGTCGCCTTCGGTATCCCGGTTGCCCTCCGCGATCCCGATATACTGGGCATCTTTTGGCTTGCATTTAATCACGGTCCTGGGGTATGTACTATATTATCTGATCGTATACCCGTGTATTAGGGGGGGGGGCGCATGCACCCGAGCATCAAGACGCGCCGCGCGGGACCAGGCCTGTCAGGCGAGGACTGGTGGAGGGCCTTCGAGCTGGAGTGGCCCCGTTCTCCTTATCGGATCTTGGAGCATCCGGAGGGCCCGTGGGACGCGCGCTGGAGGGCCCTCCCCGAGCGACGCGGGCGGCTTGGGGAGCCCGTCCCTCCGACGCCCTGGGCGTGGGCGAGACACGAGGCCCCCATCGAGGACTCCGTGTATGGGCCCCTCTCGGCGTTGTCGAGTCCCCCGGCCGGCGAGACCGTCAACGTCTTCGCCCTTGGCTGGCCGGCCGGCGGCATCTTTGTCCCTGAGGACACGTCAGCGCCGCCACGTGCCTATCGGCCGCTCCCAATCGCAGCCGAGATCCTGCTCGATGCCCAGGGCGTGGCGCCGGCGGATCCGCAGGCGCTGCTGGGGTTCGTCAACCGCTGGGGGCGTCTCGGCCTCGGCATTCCGGGTCACGAGGGCTTTGAGGTCGACGGGGTCATGTGGACCGGCGAGTGCCTGCGGGAGCTGACCATCTGGGTCGCGACACTCCACGCCCTCCAGAACAAGCAGCCGACCACCGCCACCTGGACGGACCTGGCCAACCTCCTCAAAGACAAGCTCAGTGGCGTGCAGTTCGGGGCCCAGCTCGGGCGCCAGGGTCTGGTCCCGCTCTTTCCGCTCCGACGGCTGCTCGATGCCCTCTACCTCGAGCTCTGGGGGCTCACCACGGGGGCCAAACGCCTCCGACAGTGCAAACGCTGTGAACACTTCTTCATCCGGGGGCGGGAGGATCAGATCTTCTGCACGGGCCGATGTGCCCGGCTCTGGCACGTCAAGCGCTGGAAGCAGCGCGAGCGGCAGCAGCGGCGCAAGCGACGTCATCAACGGGAGGGAAGCTAATGGCGGTCAAGCGCACACGCACGGGCTATCAGATCTGGTGGTATGACGCCGATGGGCGCTTCCGGAAGCGCACCGTTCGGGGCATCGGGCGCGACGAGGCGATCCGGATTGAGCGCGAGATGCTGGCCGCGCGCGATCGCGGGGAGCGACCTCCGGATGAACGCCACGCCCCGTCCTTTTCTGCCTTCGCCGCGGCATGGATCGAGGAATGCCGCTCGGGCTGGAAGGCCTCCACCCTGGCCCAGTATCAACAGATCCTCAAGTCTCAGCTCTTGCCGGTCTTCGGCGAGCTGCGGATCAGCGCCATCACCGAATCGCGCATCCGTCAGCTGATCACGAGCCTGCAAGATGCGGGGCTGTCAGCCCGTCGGAGCAACCTCACATTGCTCGTACTGAAGATGATACTGCGGACGGCGGTACGGCGACGGTATCTGCGAGACGATCCGACGAATACCATCCGGTCACTGCACGAGCCCAAGACTGAAGTCGATCCGCTCGACCCGGCGGACGTGGTCGCATTCCTCGCCGCGTGCTCAACTTGGTGGCGGCCGTACTTCACTGTCTCCTTCTGGACGGGCGCCCGGCCGAACGAGCTAGCGGCGCTCCGGTGGGGCGATGTCGATGGAGCCCGCGGGATCTTCCGCATCCGCGCGGGCCGCTACCGGGGCAAGGAGGGCCCGCCCAAGACGGCGAGCAGCGTGCGCGACATCGACATGCTCCCGCCGGTGATCGAGGCCCTCAAAACCCAGAAGGCACAGCAGGCGGCCGAGCGTCTGAAGGCGGGCCGCGGAGCGCCCGAGCCGGGGCAAGATTATGTCTTCACCGGGCCGGAAGGCGGCCTCTTGAACGTCAACGCTCTCCGAGACAGAATCTGGTATCCGACGCTCGCCAAAGCGGGCTTGCGTCGCCGCACGATGTATCAGACCAGGCACACGTTTGCGTCGAACGCCCTAGCAGCTGGAGAGGCACCATCTTGGGTGGCCGCCATGCTCGGCCACGCGAGTCCGGAGATGCTGTTCTCCGTTTACGCCCGCTACATCCCGAACCGGACACGGCGCGACGGGAGCGCGCTCGTGAGCAGAATGAGCGAGCCCAAGCAGGGAGAAAATGCAGAGCCGGCGGCCTCGGCCGTACTCCCGAAATACTCCCGATGATGAGGGTCGCTTCCGGTTAGACTAGGCGAGTCAACGGCTTGCAGATCAGTGGTGCCGAAGGGGGGACTCGAACCCCCACACCCTTGCGGGCACATGACCCTGAATCATGCGCGTCTGCCAATTCCGCCACTTCGGCCCGGGCAAGGCCCACATCATACCGAGCGCGACAATGAAGTCAAGGGGCCGGGCGGCTCGTGAGCGCCATGCCCGTTGAGAAAATCGTCTCGACGAATCGAAAGGCTTTCCACAACTTCACGATCCTCGAGACGGTCGAAGCCGGACTGGTGTTGCGCGGCACCGAAGTCAAATCGCTCCGGGATGCGCAGGTCAATTTCAAGGACGCGTATGCCACCATCGACAACGACGAGGCGTGGCTCGTTGGCTGCCACATCCCGCCGTATCACCACGGCACGGACGCCAATCACGATCCCGACCGTCGGCGCAAGCTGCTTCTGCATCGCCGCGAGATCAGCCGGCTGCTGGGCAAAGTGGCCGAGCGTGGGTTGACCCTGGTGCCGCTTCGTCTATACTTCAAGGACGGACGGGCGAAGGTGGAGTTAGGGCTCGCCCGCGGCAAGAAGCTCCATGACAAGCGCGCGGCGATCCGAGAGCGGGACGCCAGGCGCGAAATGGCGAAGGAAGCGCGCAATCGACAGCGCGCATGAAGGGGGCGACTGGTTTCGACGGGGATCAGTGAAGCTCAGGTGGCATCCCGAGGTGCTCTCTCCTCGTAAAACTGGGGGCACGGTTATAGCTGCCGACAATCAGCTAGCCCTGGCGGCCTAACACCCGCCAGCGCCCTCCGGATCGGGTCAACGGGGTCCGGGTTCGGGCGTCATATTCCGGTGACTGGCTCCTAACCCGGCTCCGGGGTGCGGGGTGAGACTTAATGGAGCTGGCCGTCCGGAGATCCAGCCGGTTGGAGCGTCGGGCGGCGAGAGCAGAAGAAAACCGGCTATGGATGTAGATGCCTGCGGCTGAGGGTTTCCGGACGTGGGTTCGATGCCCACCGCCTCCACCAGTTTAATGAAGTCGAACCGCCCTGCAAGTCCTGGATCAGTTCCAGGGACCTGCAGGGCGGTTTCGGCTTGGTAGTACGGCCGACCGACTTGGGGGGTGACCGGCGTTAGGCGGATCGGACCCAGGATCCACCCAATGACGTGCACTGCGGCGAGGCGCCGGTTCAGCGTCGGAGGATCTGCCGGTTCGCGCCGTGTTCCGGGTCTGTGGGCCTCACCTGGGGCCCCAGCATGATCAAGCGGCTTCGAACTGGTCGCTGGCCGTCACCATTCCCGTTCCGTTTCTCGCTGCATTGTGCCAGAGCCCGATGTCCACGACATCGCGAGCACGGAGGCGAGTATGTTCAAACACATTCTCCTGCCAACAGACGGTTCCGTTCTATCCGAAACGGCTGTCAAGAAGGGGGTGGAATTCGCCAAAGAGATCAACGCGAAGGTTAGCGGGCTTACGGTCACCAAGCCGTTCCACGTCTTCACGACTGACGTGACGGAGCTCGAGGACACCAAGGAAACCTACGCCGAAGAGTCGAAGACCTTCGCCGATAAACGCCTGTCGGTGATAGAGCGGGAACGATCCTGAGGTTGTCCGGGCCATACTTGCCCGTTGAGACCCCCTGATTCGTGAAATCCAGCGGCTGGCGGCGGAGCCGGTCCGATCGGGGGCCGGACAGCCGTGTGAGCAGGTCCTCATCGCCCATCTCATCAGCGTGGCTGGCTGGGCCCAAGGCTCGCCCCGCTACTACAAATCGGTGCAGGTGCATGTTTCTCCAGCCCATGGTCTCCTGGAATTTGTGGAAGAGGCCGAGTGGGATATTGCCAGGGATCCGGAGCCGGCGCCACACGGGCGGCTCGATCCGGGTAAGGGTGATCGTGAGCTGGTAGACAGGAACTTCCTTGGGCGCCGTCGGCGCTCCGCGAGGGTGCCGTTGGTTTTGCTTATAAATTATTTGAAACGGCTCCGATCCGCGCCAAGCGGAGCCGTACCCGCTATTTTCCGAGGACTCTCTCCACTTGGCCGATTCTCTTTTGGACCTTCCCACCTATCTTTTCGACATGGCCTTCGGCTTCTAAGTCGGGATTGTTCGTCGCTCGTCCAACCTTCTCTTTAACTTTACCTCTCACCTCGTGAAACTTTCCTTTTGCTTTGTCCTTAGTGCTTTGCTTCATGGATTGTCTCCTTTGGCTCGATCGATTTGCGAGCCCCGCTAAGAACCTTTAACCGTCCGTGCATTTCCAAACACCTTTCCCTCGATTTCAGATCGATCCTAAAAAGGTCAACGCAACGCGCCGACCAAGTACAAGACCACCACGATGAGCAGGACCGTCCCGACTACCCCCAGGCCCCCGCCTGTCCCCCATCTGGAATACCCATAATAGCCGCCGCCTCCGCCGAACAATAGCAGGAGAACAATAATTAGTAGTAGCATCGAAAGTCTCCTTTCAGCTTGTGACTCTCGGCGCGCCACACTCGTTGGCTGGCGTTGGCGGAGGGGTGGTAGGCAGGAATCAGCCCCTAAGCGGGGATGCGCGATTCATACCTCAACGTGAACCACATTGGAACGTCACGGTCTTGGTTCCGTCCGAGTTGGTCACCATGCTAGACGTCATCGGCTGCGAGCCGTACTTTAGGCAGTAGGCGTTAGCGGTCTGCGACGCTTGCACCAGCTCCTGGTCCGTCCGATAGGTATAGCTCAGGTTGGGATTGACCGGCGCCGGCGCGGGAAGAGCGGTCCGCACGCATTCGAAGACTACGGTCTTGCTGCCGTCCGCGTTGTTCGTGAGGGTCGCAGTTCGCGGGGCGGTTTGATACTGACCACAATACCTCGTTGCGTTCTGGTTAGCTTGAAGCAGTTCCTGGTCGGTCCGATAGTTATAGGTAACGCTGGGGCTGCTCGATTGCACCGGCTGTTGCGACGAGGGCAACGGGCCACAGGAGGCAACGGCCCCCGCCGCCAACAAAGCGATGTTCAACCCCCGGAAACGGCGAAAGACCATGATCATCGGACCCTCACTTTCTCAGCACGAGCCGAGCTACTCGGAATCGGGACTCAAAAAATGGGATCTTCATTCACTGAATCAAGAACGATTCGCCTCGGGCACCCTAGCGGGCTCGCATTACAAATCCATCTGCCATCCAGTTCCTCATTGCCAAGTCTCTTAGCTGGTGTGTGGCAACCACGCTAGCAGTGTCACGAGCGGATTGCATATTGGACCTAGGTCCAATGGGCGGGCGGGTCCGTGACGACTAGAGTGCGAGGAAGCAAAAAGAAGGAAGCGCTATGAACCCGAGATGGAACTCGGGCTCGGTTTCGAATCGTGGCGCCTAGAGTCAGAAACCAGGGCGAGCCGAACAGCAGTCGAATGGAGGTACGGCCATGAGACCACTGAGAGGGTTTGGGATCCTTGTCCTCACCATCGTGTTGGCGTCGGCCTGGGGGTGCGGTTCGACGGCAACGAAAGAGGGGACCGGAGAGTACGTCGATGACTCCGTGATCACGGCGAAGGT
>Ga0070706_100007663_pt1 | contig 10100 bp, 8 predicted proteins | sample KBSK5501metaG_FD_65476 | JGI IMG/M metagenome (GOLD analysis project Ga0070706, IMG submission 65476) | Corn, switchgrass and miscanthus rhizosphere microbial communities from Kellogg Biological Station, Michigan, USA - KBS K5-50-1 metaG | ecosystem: Host-associated > Plants > Roots >...
GACCGGTGAGATGTCGCCGGCCCGCGCCGCGCGCGACCTGGCCGCGGTGACGGCGTGGCACCGCTGGCTGCGGCGCTGGGGGTTGCTGCGCGCGTTCAGCGTGCCTCAGGATGGCACCGCCGAGCCACGGGCGTGCCTGGTCGTGTGGGCCAGCGGGCCGGCCGCCGCGCAGCGCCTCGGCGCGGGCTGGGGGCGCGTTACTGGGTACACCGTGACCGCGGTGCCGCTGCTCGACGGGACCGCCGGAAGGGGGCGCCAGAGGTGACCAGCGAGGCGGAGGCCGCGCTGACCGCTACGTTCCGTGCCGAGTGGCCGCGGCTCGTCGGGGCGGCGCTGCGGATCGCCGGTGACCTGCAGACCGCCGAGGACATCGTCCAGGAGACGTTGCTCGCGGCGCTCGACCGCTGGCCCCTGCTTGGCGTTCCGGAACGGCCGGGCGCCTGGCTGATGACCGCGTGCCGGAACCGCGCCCGCAACGTGGTCCGCGACATGGAGCGGGCCGAGCAGCGCGCGCTGTCCCTGCGGCCGCTGCTGGCCGGGCAGGCGCCCGCGGACGGCGAGGTCCGGGAGATCACCGATGACCGGCTGCGGCTGATCGCCATGTGCTGCCACCCTCTTCTCCCCACCGACGCCCAGGTCGCGCTCACCTTGCGGATGGTGGCGGGGCTCACGACGGAGGAGATCGCACGCGGCTTCTACCAGCCGGCCGCGACCATCGCCCAGCGCGTCGTCCGCGCCAAGCGCACGCTCAAGGAGCATCGTGTCGCGTTCGCCGACGATGACCCGGACGTCGCGGGCCGACTGCCGTCCATCCTCGACGTCATATACCTGGTGTTCAACGAGGGTTACCTGCCCGCCACGGGGGACCGGCTTACCCGGGGTGATCTCGCGCTGGAGGGCCACCGGCTCGCCTGCCTGCTCACCGAGCTCACCCCGCAGCAGCCGGAGCCGTGGGCGCTGCGCGCGCTGCTGTCCTTCCAGCTAAGCCGCTGGGACACCCGGACCAGCGGAGACGGCGCGCTGCTCACCCTGGACGCCCAGGACCGCAGCCGATGGAATCGCGAGCTCATCGACGACGGCGTCCAGGCGCTGGCCCGGGCGCGCACCGGCCCGCGCGGGGCGCTGCTCCTGCAGGCCGAACTGGCCTGCTGCCACGCGATCGCGCCGGAGTTCGGCGCCACCGACTGGGCCGCCATTCTGGCGCTCTACGACGAACTTCAGGCCGTGCAGGCCACGCCGGTCGTGGCGCTCAACCGCGCCGTGGCGGTGGCCATGGCGTCCGGCCCGGCGGCCGCGCTCCCGCTCCTCGACGAGCTCGTCGATGAGCCGGCGCTGCGGCGCGGGCACCGGGTCTGGGCGGTGCGGGCCGACCTGCACCACCGCCTCGGCGACCGCGCGGCCGCGCTCGCCGACTACGCGCGTGCCCTGGACCTGGTCAGCAACGATGTCGAGCGCCGGTATCTAGCCGCCGCCCGCCAGCGCGCCGCTGACCGCGACCAGACCCTGCGCCGGGCACGCTGATCGCGGGCCCGGGAGGAATAAGGATAGAAAGGCTGATCGAACACATGCCATACGCAGAACACGCGGTGACCGTCAACCGTCCCGCTAGCGAGGTTTTCGATTATCTCGCCGACGGCGCGCACGGCCGCGAATGGAGAATCGGGGTCCTGGAGGTCGAGCGAACGTCGGCCACGTCCGGGGAAGGTGCGACCTACCGGCAGGTCCTTGCCGGGCCGGGCGGCCGGCGGATCGACGGGGACTACCGGATCACGGTCTACAACCCGCCACAGCGCCTCGAATTCCAGGTCACCGCGGGCCCGGCGCGCCCGAACGGCGTGTTCGAGCTGACGGAGAACCCCGACCGGAGCACACGGGTGCGCTTCGCCCTCGACGTCCGGCCGACGGGCGTCATGCGGCTCATGACCCCCATGATCGCCAAGCAGATGCAGCGTGAGGTCGCAGCGCTCGATTCGCTGAAGGCCATCCTCGAACGGGCCGGCTGACTGGGGCTTTAGACGTTCAGGAGCTTCTTCAGGAACTGGCCCGTGTAGCTCTCCTCGGCCATCGCGACGTCCTCCGGCGTGCCGGTCGCCACCACGGTGCCGCCGCGCGACCCGCCGTCGGGCCCCAGGTCGATCACCCAGTCCGCGGTCTTGATGACGTCCAGGTTGTGCTCGATCACGATCACCGTGTTCCCGCCGTCCACCAGCCGGCCAAGCACGCCGAGCAGCTTGCGGATGTCCTCGAAGTGCAGCCCGGTGGTGGGCTCGTCCAGCACGTAGATCGTCCGCCCGGTGGAGCGCCGCTGGAGTTCGGAGGCGAGCTTGACGCGCTGCGCCTCGCCGCCGGACAGCGTCGGCGCTGGCTGGCCGAGCCGCACGTACCCAAGGCCGACGTCCACCAGCGTCTTCAGGTGGCGGTGGATGGCAGGGATCGGCTCAAAGAATTCAGCCGCTTCCTCGATCGGCATGTCGAGCACGTCGGCGATCGTCTTGCCCTTGTAGTGGACGCCCAAGGTATCGGTGTTGTACCGGGCGCCGTGGCAGACCTCGCACGGCACGTACACGTCGGGCAGGAATTGCATCTCGATCTTGATGGTGCCGTCGCCCGAACACGCCTCGCACCGGCCGCCCTTGACGTTGAAGGAGAACCGGCCCGGCAGGTAGCCGCGGATCTTGGCCTCGGTGGTCTGCGAGAACAGCCGGCGGATGTGGTCGAACACGCCGGTGTAGGTGGCCGGGTTGGAGCGCGGGGTGCGGCCGATCGGGCCCTGGTCCACGTGCACCACCTTGTCGAGGTGCCCGGTCCCGGTGACCTTGCCGTGCCTGCCCGCCACGGTGCGCGCGCCGTGCAATTCCTTGGCCAGAGCGTTGTACAGGATGTCGTTCACCAGGGTGGACTTGCCCGAGCCGGACACCCCGGTGACCGCGATGAAGCAGCCCAGCGGGAAGGCCACGTCGACGCCGCGGAGGTTGTGCTCGGTGGCGCCCTTGACCACGACCTCCTTGCCCTTGACCCGCTTGCGGCGGGTGGCCGGGAGCGGGATGGACTCCCGCCCGGTCAGGTACGCGCCGGTCAGCGACTCCTTGCTGGCCAACAGGTCCGGCAGCGGCCCGGACACCACGATCCGGCCGCCGTGCTCGCCCGCGCCGGGGCCGATGTCGACCACCCAGTCCGCCGACCGGATCGTGTCCTCGTCGTGCTCCACGACGATGAGCGTGTTCCCCAGGTCTCGCAACCGCAGCAGGGTTTCCAGGAGCCGGTGGTTGTCCCGCTGGTGCAGGCCGATGGACGGCTCGTCCAGCACGTACAGCACGCCCACGAGGCCGGAGCCGATCTGGGTGGCCAGCCGGATCCGCTGCGCCTCGCCGCCGGCCAGCGTGGCCGAGGCGCGGTCCAGGGTCAGGTAGTCGAGCCCCACGTCGAGCAGGAACCCGAGCCGGGCGTTGACCTCCTTCAGGATCCGCCCGGCGATCTGCATGTCCCGGTCGGACAGCTCCAGCGAGAGCAGCAGCTTGGCGAGCTCGCCGATGGGCAGGGCACAGTAGTCCGCGATGGACCTGCCATCCACGCTGACCGCGAGGGAGATCGGCTTCAGCCGCGCGCCGTGGCAGGTCGGGCAGGGCACCTCGCGCATGTACCCGGCGAAACGCTCCCGGCTGGAGTCGCTCTCCGCCTCCGAGTGCCGCCGTTCGATGTAGGGCACCACGCCCTCGAAGCCCGTGTAGTACGACCGCTCCCGGCCGTACCGGTTCCGGTAACGGACGTGCACCTGCTGGTCGTACCCGTAGAGCAGGGCCCGCTGGGCGGCCGGCGACAGCCGCGACCACCGAGTGTCGAGGGTGAACCCGAGCGCCGACCCCAGCGCCTCCACGAGGCGCATGAAGTAATCGCTGACGTGGCCGCTGCTCCACGGGCCGATCGCGCCCTCCGCCAGCGTCAGCGACGGGTCGGGGACGACCAGGTCCGGGTCCACCTCCAGCTTGGTGCCGAGGCCGGTGCACTCGGGGCACGCGCCCCACGGGGAGTTGAACGAGAACGACCGCGGCTCCAGCTCCTCGAACGACAGGTCGTCGTAGAGACAGGCCAGGTGCTCGGAGAACATCCGCTCCCGGTGCGGGTCGTCCTCGGGCAGGTCGATGAAGTCGAGCACGACCACGCCGCCGGACAGGCCCAGCGCGGTCTCGACGGAGTCGGTGAGCCGCCGGCGCGCGGACTCCTTGACCGCCAGCCGGTCGACCACCACCTCGATCGTGTGCTTCTCGTACTTCTTCAGCGCGGGCGTCTCGCCGCTCCCGGCCTCCTCAAGCCGCACCACCACGCCGTCCACCCTGGCCCGCGAGTACCCCTTGATCTGCAGCTCGCGGAGCAGTTCGGTGTACTCGCCCTTGCGCCCGCGCACCACGGGCGCCAGCACCTGGAACCTGGTGCCCTCGTCGAGCTCGAGCACCCGGTCCACGATCTGCTGGGGGGTCTGCCTGGCTATCGGCCGGCCGCAGATCGGGCAGTGCGGCTTGCCCACCCGCGCGTACAGCAACCGCAGGTAGTCGTAGACCTCGGTGATCGTCCCGACGGTGGACCGCGGGTTGCGGCTGGCGGCCTTCTGGTCGATCGACACGGCCGGCGACAGGCCATCGATGAAGTCCACGTCGGGCTTGTCCATCTGCCCGAGGAACTGCCTGGCGTACGCCGACAGCGACTCCACGTACCGGCGCTGGCCCTCGGCGAAGATGGTGTCAAAGGCCAGGCTGGACTTGCCCGAACCGGAGAGCCCGGTGAACACGATCAGGGAGTCCCTGGGCAGGTCGAGCGAGACGTCTTTGAGGTTGTGCTCGCGCGCGCCGCGCACAACGAGACGATCAGCCACAGCGCTCTGCTCTCTGGTTCCTGCCGCGATCGAGGGACACGTCATGGTATCCGGGGGCGCCGACAAAACCGGTTCGCCGCGACTCCCCCCGGGCCGCGCTCCCAGCGTCCCACGCTGTACGCAAGGATGGCCCCGATACCCGAAAGGGGATAGCGCATGGACGAGGCCAGTCATTCCCTGACCCGGATCGCGGCGGCGGGCGACCGCCTTCTCGCGACCGCCGCCGCGCTGACCGACGCCCAGGCGCGCGAGCCGTCGCTGCTGCCGGGCTGGACCCGGGGGCACGTGCTGACCCACATCGCCCGGAACGCCGATGGGCTGCGAAACCTGCTGATCTGGGCGCGCACCGGCACCGAGGTCCCCATGTACGCCAGTGCCCAGGCGCGTAACGATGACATCGAGGCTGGCGCCGGCCGGCCAGCGGCCGGCCTCGTTGCGGACGTGCGCGAGTCCGCCGCAGCCTTCGCCGCCGAGGCGGCGACGCTGACGGGGTACGACTGGACCGCGCAGGTCCGCGCGCTGTACGGGCCACCCTTCTCGGCGCTTGGGGTGCTGGAGCGGCGGCTGTCGGAGGTGGAGATCCACCACGTCGACCTGGCGGCGGGGTACTCCCCCGCCGACTGGCCGGCGGAGTTCGTGGCTGATGCCCTGCCCAGGGTCGCCGACTCGTTCGCAGGCCGGGAAGACTCCCCGCGGTGCGACGTCTGGACCGAGGGCCCACCGCGCCAGCATTTCCGGATCGGCCCGGATCAGGCCAGCGCACCGCAGGCGGTCATCCAGGGTTCGCCCGCCAGCGTGCTGGCATGGCTGCTCGGCCGGGCTGACGGCACAACGCTGACCGTTGCTTTTGGTGGCGCGGTGCCAGAGTTGCCCCCGTGGAGGTAGGGCTCCACGGATGGAAACGTTTTGTAATGAATGAATGGACGCGACCGTAAGGAGACGCCGTGGCCTACACCGGGGACGTGGCCGTTGGGGGCCCGCCTGATGCCAGGGAGATCACCGGCCTGACCGTGACCAAGCTGGCGGTGGGCCCGATGGACAACAACGCCTACCTGCTCCAGTGCACGCAGACCGGCGAGCTGGTGCTGATCGACGCGGCCAACGAGGCGCCCCGGCTGCTCGAGCTGCTCGGCGGCAGGCCACTGTCCAGGATCGTGACCACGCACCGGCACTGGGACCACTGGCAAGCGCTGGCCGAGGTGCAGGGCGCGACCGGCGCCGAGGTCATCGCCCACCCCGACGACGCGGGCGAGCTGCCGGTCCGCGTTACCACGCTGGTGCGGCAGGGGGACGCGGTGCCGGTAGGCGCCACCACGGTCTCCGTGATCCACCTGCGCGGGCACACGCCGGGCAGCATCGCGCTGTGTTACGACGCGGGCGGCGAGCTCTCCAGCACCCCGCACCTGTTCACCGGCGACTCCCTGTTCCCGGGCGGGCCAGGCAACACAGAGCACGACCCGAAACGGTTCGGCCAGCTCATGGACGACCTGGAGGAGCGGGTGTTCGGGGTGCTGCCCGATGGCGCCTGGGTCTACCCGGGCCATGGCAGGGACACGACGCTCGGCGCGGAGCGCCCGCACGTTCAGGAGTGGCGCGCCCGGGGCTGGTGACGGTGGTGCCGGTGGCGCGGCGGCGCGTGATGCTTTACCTCGGCGGCGTAGACGACCACGTTGCTCAGGTAGGAGCCGGTCGCTGAGTCGAACACGCCGCCACAGGTGATGAGGTGCAGCTCGGCGTCTGGTTCGGGCCCGTACACCCGCCACGTCGGGAAGTCGGCCTTGGGGTAGGTGTGCTCCGCGTACACCCGGAACACGGCCAGCGAGCGGTCGGCCCGCCGCACGTACACCAGGTCGCCGCGGTCGAGCAGGCGGAGCCGGAAGAAGACGCCGGGCCCGAGGGTGGAGTCGATGTGCCCGACGATGACGGCGGAGCCGATCTCGCCGGGCCGCGGGCTCGCTGTGTACCAGCCCGCCACCGAGGTGCTGGACGGCACCTGGAGGGTGCCCTGCGGGGTCCGGCCCAGCGTGACCAGGGACGTGCGGACGCCGATGGCGGGGATCACCAGGGCGACCGGGCGGGATACCCGGCGGCCCGCGTGGACCGGGGGCGCCGCGAAGATCCCGCGCGGAGCCGGGGCGGCCTTGGCCAGCGGGCGCGGGACGTCGCCTGGGTGGCCGGCCAGCCGGCTCAGGCCGACCGCGCCACCGGCGACCACGGCGAGCCCAGCCAGCAGCACCGTCCAGGCCAGCGGGCTGCGGACCAGCCGGAGGCGGCCGCGGTGGCTCGGCAGCGGCGTGAGCTGACCGGGATCCGGGGCGGCCTCGTCCGGCCAGATGTCCCAACCCGCCGCGGGCCCGGCGTGCTGGCTGGGTGGCCACCCGTCCGTTCCGCCGGCGTGGTCAGGCTCCGGAGCGTCCCCCCAGGGGGGCCCTCCGGAGCCTTCCCCGCTGTGCGGATCAGCGCGCGTGGCGGGCGGTCCCCCTCACCCGGCGCATCCGGAACGTGCCCGCGAAGGCGAGCAGCGCACCGGCGGCAACCAGGCTGATCCACAGGACCGGCGACGGGGCCGGGGACGGCGCGGTGCCGCCCTGGCCCGTAGCGGTGCCGCCGGACGGCAGGACCGTGCTGCCCGCGGCGTCCTCCAAGGGGTCAATCGTCAGGCGGTTGCCTGCTCCGTCCAGCACGACCAGCGTGTAGATGGTCCCGGCGGCCAGCGTGACGTTGCGGGCGCCCATCGCGCCCATGCCCTGCACGTGCACGCGCCAGGTGCCGGGGACGGCGGGCACGTAGTTGGTCACGTGGGCGAAGGCGAGCGCGCTGGCAAGCGTCTGGTCCCCGGCCATGATCGTCACCGTGCTGTGCTTCAGCGACGCCTGGATCACGCGGACCAGCGATTTGCCCGGCGGCGTGGTGAGCTTGTCCTGGAAGACCTGCAGCCGCAATCCGGCCTTCGGGCCCATGCCCGCGACCGTGTACGCGGCGCCGGATGCGATGCGCACGTTCGTGGACAGCACCGGCGGCGTGGACGGCTTGGCGCCATTGAGTCGCATGGCCACGGTGTACTCGCCCGCGCCGACCGGCTCGTAGGGCGAGACCGTTCCATAGCTGACGTGGTGCAGGACGATCATGGCGTGGGAGTTGCCGAATGAATAGAGGTAGACGTCCACCGCCGGGGTGTTCGGCGACAGGTGGGCCAGCCGGATCCAGCCGTGACCGGAGGACGCGGACGCGGCCGGTGCCGCCGCCACGACCCCCGATACCAGCGTGAACAGACCAAGGACTGACACCACGAGGGGTGCCAGTGCCCTGGAGGCCATGGGCCTGAGTTTCATGTATGTAGTCCCCTCCTTGCCTCAACCGTGTGATCCGAGCAGGCCAAGCGGAGTTGGCGCCGGATACTCGACACGGAGCACGGTCCGCGAGCCGAGCCGCACTATGGTGACCGCCGAAGGGCGGTAGGGCGGGCGCTGCGCACTGAGGAACGAGCGCAACACCTGAGCGGACGCCGACTGCTGCCCGCCGTCGGGGGAAGTCCCCGTGATATCGGCGGACCGTAGCGGCGCGACCACGCTTACATTACTGCCGGGACTACCGCCAAATCCGAGGATTTCCACCGGATATTGCCCGGAAAGCGTCACAAGCATCCCGAGCAGACGGGGATCGACGTAGCCCGCGGCGATCTGACCGCGGGCGGCGGGTGACATGTGAAGCTGGGGGTTGTGCAGCATCTGCGCGCCCGACGACTTGCGAGCCGCCACGTCGGCGGCAAGCTGTGACATATAGACGCCTGAGCCATCGGGCGCGATTACGCGGATCTGGATCTGCGCGGCGCCGGAGCCGAAGCTCGCGAGGACGACCGGTGCGTAGACGCTGGTCAGCCGGGGCCCGAACTGGTTGCGCAGGGCCGCAGTGGCGACCAGGACCTCGGAGCCGAGCGGGTCACCCTGGCCCGGCCCCAGCACGATCAGCCGGCCGGCCGGCACGTGCGCCGCCTCGAGTGCGCCGCACATGGCGGGGTCACAGGACACGACGGCGCCGGTGCTGACCTGCCGGGCCACCCAGACGGCCGCGTGGCGCCTGGCCGCCGCCGCGGCGGCGAGCCCGCCCGCGCCGGGGCTGGGCCTTGATCTGCCCTGGGTGGCCCGGTGCTGGCCGCCGCTGACGCTGCCCCTGCTCAGGGCCAGCGGGATCGCGGCCGCCACGAACACGATGGCGGCGAGGACGAGCACCAGGCCGGCGCGCCACCGGGGGTTCGCTAGCCGCCGTCCGGTCCACAGTCGCACGGTGGTGGCGAGAACCGTGCCCCAGGACGGCTCCGGCGGCCGGCTCGCGCCATGCTGGGCGGCGCCGGGCTGGATCGTGCTCGGCGGGATTGCGGCGCGCTGGACTGCGCCGGGCTGGATCGCGCGCGGCTGAGCCTGCTCCGGCCCCGCGGTGGCGGGCTCCGCGGTGGCGGGCTCCGCCGTGCTGCGCTCCACCGGGCTGGGCGGGATGCGCACGAACGCCGCCGCGGGCACTCCCCGGCGGGCCTCGGGCGTGGCTTCCTGGCCTGCCTCGGGAGCGTCTTCCGGTCCCGGCTTGGGCGCGGCCTCCGCCGGGCTCTCGTCCTGGGCGCGTTCCGCCGCGGGTGGTTCTTCCGGCGGCGGGGGCAGGATGATGGGCGGCGGGGGCAGCGGCGGGGGCGGTCGGCGCGGCGCGGCGCCGGGTGCCATGCGGGACTGGCCGGGAGTCCGGCGCGGCAGCGGGGCCGCGGGCTGACGCGCTTGTGCCGGCGCGCCGTTCGGCGCGGGACCGTGCGGAACCGCACCGTTCCCGAGGGCTCCGCCCGGTGCGGCCGCGCGCGGCGGGGTCCCGTTCGCGGCTACCGCGGGCGGGGTGCTCCGCGCCCCGGCTGGCGACGGAATGTCGGGCCCGGACTGGGCCGGTGCCCCGCTGTTCGCGCGGTTTCGCCCGTCGAAGGGCACGAACAAGCCGCCCGGCTGCTGGTTGCCCAGACGCACGGGCCCGGTTGTTCGCGCCGGCGGACTCACGGAATGTGACGGGCGCCGGTCCCGGGACTGCATACCGAAAAGCCCCCCGGTCGCCGAGAGAATGAGCAGGGTCGGGACCGCTTAAGGACAGCCGAGCACACCTGTATCTGCTATTTCAACCGGAATAGCACTTTGTTACTAATAAACTACGTAGTGCAATGAAAACGGTCGTTCTGCCGAGCCGAACCATTACGGAGAGTTAA
>Ga0070706_100007666_pt1 | contig 10095 bp, 10 predicted proteins | sample KBSK5501metaG_FD_65476 | JGI IMG/M metagenome (GOLD analysis project Ga0070706, IMG submission 65476) | Corn, switchgrass and miscanthus rhizosphere microbial communities from Kellogg Biological Station, Michigan, USA - KBS K5-50-1 metaG | ecosystem: Host-associated > Plants > Roots >...
CTGCGCGACAAATCGTTGCCACAGCGGCTAAAAGCCGTCACTGATTCGGAACGGCTTTCGCGGCCCTGAAGGGCCGCTCTTCCACGGTGCCGCACGCATCCACGATGCTGCATGCATCCACGGTGCTGCATGCATCCACGGTGCTGCGTGCGTCCACGGTGATGCGTGCATCCACGGTGATGCACGCCTGCGCCAGTTTTTCCGCAGTCTGTGAAGCCGTGCTCTACCGAGAAGTCGTGCCCTTCCCAAAAAGAGGTCAAATCGAGTTTTGCCGCAGTCTGTAGAGTCCATTCACTGTTGGGCTCCGGGCGGCACGGCTTCAACAGGTTGCGGAAAAACGAGCCTGCGCGACAAATCGTTGCCACAGCGGCTAAAAGCCGTCACTGATTCGGAACGGCTTTCGCGGCCCTGAAGGGCCGCTCTTCCACGGTGCTGCACGCATCCACTTTTAGACCTTAAACTGCAGTGCAAGGCAACGATTGTGCTTTTGATTGCCTTAGATTTTGATAAAGCGCTATCGGCTGTCCACTTCGTGTTTCGTCGCGAAGCCCTTCAAGATAGGTCTAAAGCTGCCATCCCTAAGTCCTGCATCTTGTTGAATTTACGTTTCCGCCTGGGTTTGATTTCCCCATCTCCCGCCCCAGTTCGGGACGGTTTGGCTCACCCCAATAATTCTTTGCTCTAGTGTCCGTCTTGTTATAACATTTTTGACGCGTTGTCAGAGCAGTCCCCCCGCTTCTGAGCTGCTCCGAGGTTTGACCGAGGCGAGGATATGAGGATGGCGAATTACGGCGCGCTCTCTGAACAAATCATAAAGAAAACAGCGACGCGCTACGCCGCCGCGCTCTTAGCAACTGCAGTTGTCTTGCTGGTCCGTTGGGCACTGCAACCCCTGCTCGGCGATTACGCTCCCTACGTTATGCTCTTCCCAGCTGTAGTTTTTTCGGCCTGGTACTGCGGTGTCGGTCCGTCAGTCCTGACCGCTGTTCTTGCCATCCTTGGGGCGCAATATTGGTTCATTCCTCCTATTCACTCATTTCGCATCGCCAACACGGCACAGTTGGTTGGCATTCTTGCGTTCTTGTTGGTTTCTGGCGCCACTGTGGTGATGGGAGAAGCACATCGCCGCCGTGAGGAAGCACTGCGGAAAGCGCAAGACGAACTGGAAGGCCGAATCAAACAACGTACGGCGGAACTCGATACCGCCAATCATAGCCTCCGCGAACTCACGGCGCGTCTGCTCCAACTGCAAGATGAGGAGAGGCGGCGCATCGCCCGCGAATTGCACGATAGCGTTGGGCAACTGTTAGCGGCCCTGGGGATGAACCTATCTGTCGTACGATCCGACATCGAACGACTTACCAAGACAGCTCGCGCCGTCACGGATAGCGAGGCTCTGGTTCAGGAAATGAGCAAGGATATCCGCACGCTGTCTCACTTGCTTCATCCGCCGCTGCTCGATGAAACAGGGCTTTCGTCAGCTCTTCGTTGGTACATAGATGGATTTGCGCAACGCAGTCAGATTAAGGTTGATCTGGAGTTCCCAGAGGGTTTCGGGCGGCTGTCACGGGAGTTAGAAATTGCCATCTTTCGGACAGTGCAGGAATGCCTCACGAATATTCATCGTCATTCAGAAAGCCCCACAGCCAAGATTCGCATTGTTCGCGCCGCTAGCCATGTTCGCGTAGAAGTGGAGGATCGAGGCAAAGGCATACCGCCAGAGAAGCTCAATGAAATGGCCTCTGCTGGCGCTCCCGGAGTTGGAATCAGAGGGATGCGAGAAAGACTGCGGCAACTCGGCGGCGGGTTGGAGATTAATTCCAATGGCAAGGGAACACTGGTAGCAGCCCAATTGCCGGTTGCGCACGCCGCAGCGCGCTCGGCCGACGCCGCCTAGGATTCTGGGCCAAGGACTTCCTCCTTCGCACCTCGTAAGTCTTTCCTTGAAAATCAGGACTACCTCACCTGCCCAGTCTATCTTTCGTCGCGCGCTTCATTCTTACTTGCAAATCTCGGGAAGGTCCCGGAAACCCACACAAGACCGCAGTCTGCGCGCGTTCGCCCAATGCATGCGCTAGTCGGGAGTCACAACCCGAGCAGCATATTGCTGGGAATGCAGCTGGCAAGACAAAACCCCGGAGTTGTCTCCGGGGTTCTTTGTGCAAAGCAGGTTATGTGCGCTGTTATCAGCTACGCTTGAAGCCACGGCGAGCCACGCCCGCAAGTCCGACAAGGCCAGTACCGAGAAGCATCAAGCTACCAGGTTCAGGCACCACACCGACGTGGCCAGGTGCGTAGATCCCGCCTTCGGAGTTTGGCGTGACCTGTGTGATGTCCGTGATCACCGTCGTGCAGCCTTTATCGGTGCAGACGTTGTTCAAGGCCAATCCATAGATCACCGTCCCAGGCTGTAAACCAGAAACATTCACCGTTAGAGTGGTGTTCGCGGCCAGAGCTGTAGCCAGATCCACGTACCCAAAGCTGGTAGCGGTCCCGAAGCCCAGTCCCGTGAGAGTGTTGTTGATGGCATTAATGGCGCCACCTTCCGGAAAACTAGACAGACTGGTGAAGCTGATTCCGTTCAGTGTCCCGGTAAGAGGCAGAGGAGAAGCCGCGATCAGGACGATGTCAAGCGCGGACCTGTTCCCCGTCATCTGTACGGTGAAACTGCTCCCGGTGATCAACCCTTGAGTCGTACCCACAGGCAGGCCGGTGCCGGCTTGGCCCACGATGTGAACGTTGTTGGTCACATGAGAAGCACAATCGTAGGTGGCAAAACTGATACAAGTATCCGCGAACGCGGGGCTGACCAGCAGCAGCGCGAGCGCGAGGATGGAAAATGCGAAAGTCTTACGCATGTCTCTCTAGTCCCCTTTTCTTAAGCGGCGTTTGATGACGCCTGGCAATGCCCGTTAGCCCGGTGCCAAACAAGACCACAGTCCCGGATTGGGGCGTGACGATCGGTGGCTTACAATCTTCGTCGTGCTTCGGATCTCAAGTAGGGGGAACGATAGCGCTAGCACTTTGGAGAACCTCGAAGACCTCCGAACAGCCTCCACAGTTGAACTAAGCAACTCTGCTTCCAGAGCTGAAAAATCGGCTGAACAGCCGGAGAGCTTGTAAGGTACCGGTAACTCAACTGCTTGTAGACCTGCCCGCGATCGATGCTTAAGTAGACGCATTCCTCATGGAGCATTCGCGCACAAGTTTTCACATCTCAGGCTTGCAATAGTCCGTTTATTCCACACGAACAGAAGGGGTTACCTACGTAACCTGAGGTTGGATCAAAAACGGAATTTCCCAAATAGAATGCAAACAGAACACCCCTTTTTAAAAGCTAAGAAATGTTTGAGCCCAAAAATCCAATTGGAGAAACAAGTGTGAAAACTGCATCGTTGGTACTGGTCTTATTCTCTCTCTCATTGTTGATTGCCTGTGGCGGTGGTGGGCAATCAGGTGGATCGGGCTCTACATCTGCTCTTGCTCCGTCCCTTTCGTCGCTTCAGGTGACGCCAGCTACCATGTCAATTTCCGCCGGAGCGACTCAGCAGTTCACGGCGACGGGAAAATTCTCTGACGGCAGCAGCAAAGACATGACCAGTTCCGTGCAATGGAGCTCGTCTGACTCGACTTTCGCGACAGTCAACAGTGCGGGTGCCGCAAGTGGCGTCGCGGTCGGCGTGGTAACAGTTACCGCGCAATCTGGAAGTATCAACGGGACAGCAATCCTCACTGTGACCAACGCTGCGGCTAACATGACATCAATTACTCTGTCTCCACTAGCTTCCTCCATGCCGGTCAACACGACCCAGCAATTCACCGCCACCGGCAGCTACAGTGACGGAAGCAGTCGCGATCTCACGGCCTTGGTCAGCTGGAGTTCATCTGCTCCTTCCAACGCAACCATTGATGCAACCGGGCTGGTCACCAGTGTGGCTGCGGGCTCAACCACCATCACTGCCACGCTCGGCAGCGTCACGCAAAGCACGACCCTCACCGTCACCAACCCGACCATCACCTCAATTTCGATCACGCCGGATGGACTGACGCTGGGCATCGGCATCAACCAGCAGTACACGGTTACCGCCACATACAGCGACTTGTCGACGCAGGATCTCGTTAGTGGTGTAACTTGGAGCTCGTTATCGACATCTGTAGCAACCGTCAACAATTCCGGCCTCGCCACCACCGTGGCGGCGGGAAGCACGACTCTTACCGCAACTCTCGGGTCACTGACTGACACTACGACCCTGACTGTCGTGCCTGCGAATTTGATCTCTATCGAAGTAACTCCTGCAACTGCGTCGATTGCCGTGTCAACCGCGTCGATTGCGGCAGGAACATCTCAGCAATTCACCGCGATCGGAAGCTTTGACGATGGCAGTACGCAGGTACTGACTTCAGTGGCGTGGTCGTCATCCGCATCGACGGTCGCGACCATCAACTCTGCCGGCCTGGCGACAGGGGTTGGCGTCGGCACGGCAACCATCAGCGCGACTTCCGGCTCAGTCACGGGGACCGCGACTCTCACTGTGACCGGCGCAACCCTGGTTTCGATCGCAGTCACGCCAGCTAGCTCGAGCATGGCAGTGGGAACTACCAAACAGTTCACCGCGACCGGCACTTTCAGCGACAGCACTACGCAGGACATCACCGCCTCGGTTCTATGGAGTTCCTCGAGTGCGGCCACTGCGACGATCAACAATCAGGGGTTGGTTACCAGTGCAGCGACTGGGGTCACGACCGTCACGGCAACTTTGGGTTCGGTCAGCGGCTCTACTGGCTTGACCGTTTCGATTTCGCACCTGGTTTCGATCGCCATTACCCCAAGGAATCCGACAATTGCGAAGGGCACGTCTGTGAAGTTCACGGTCACGGGTACCTTCAGTGACCTAAGTACGGCCACCAATCTAAGTGGTGTCAGCTGGAAATCAGACCACCCGCAATTCGCTCAGGTTCGAAGCTCCGGAGTGGCTCACGGCAAGAAGGCCGGATCAGTGACGATCACTGCCACGGTTTCCGGAGTCACCCCGGCGACAACTACTTTGACCATCTTCAGTGGTACGCTGGCTTCGATCGCGATTACGCCAGCAGCCCCGACGGTGTCCGCAGGAAGCACTCAGCAGTTCACGGCGATGGGTACGTTCAGTGGCGGCGTAACGCCGCAGGACATAACGCTCACGACTCACTGGAGCTCGTCTTCTTCCAGCGTGGCGACGATTGCAAATGGCCCGAATGGGGCCGGTTTGGCAACTACTACCGGCGTTGGCACCACGAACATTGGCGCCACCTCCGGAGGAGTGACCGCTGCTTCGCCCGCTACTTTGACCGTTCAATAAGCGAGCGGCGAGCAATTACGGAAGAGGGCTGACCGGAGTTGGCACCACGGTCAGCCCTTAACCATTTCTGACACCAAACGCGCTGAAACACGCATGACCTTTTTCCACAGAGTTGTAGTGCAATTGGCACGTTTGTGCCATTCACGCCGCTTGCTCTTATATTTACTATTTGCTCGAGCAGTTCTGGGGGAGGGCTGTTTGAGGAGCGCCCCAAGATTCCAACTGGAGTCTGGGGCGCTTTTCTCTTGTAATCCCCCAGCCTTTAGGCGTGACCGCATCAACGACTGTCTTAGGTGACTGTCAGAAGTCCAAACAATCGGTTTCAGCTGAAGACGTTCAAGTTCCGCAGATCAGAGAATCTATTCTGGATTCATCCGGTACGACCAGAATCCAGCCGTCTGCTGTTGGAGTTGTCGCAGGGAAGAAGCACTGACAGGCTGTGGGATCTCAGGCTCGCGGGAAGTTGTTTCCCCCAAATTTACCTCGAGCACTGCTGCCTCGACGATCCGATGTGCGGGAGCGAGTGAACAGGCAGGATCGGTTGCCATCGCGTCGCCTGTGAGCAGAAAAGCCTGGCAGCGGCAGCCACCAAAATCTTCAGTGCGGCGTTCGCAACTGCGGCAGGGCTCCGGCATCCATTCTTCGCCGCGAAAACGACGGAACGCCGCCGACTCCCGCCAGATCCATCCCAGAGATTGATCGCGCACGTTGTCGAACTCGAGGCCCGGGATCACTCCGGCAGCATGACAGGGAAGCGCGTTGCCAGGCGGATCAATCAGCATCAAGCGGCGGCCCCAACCGCCCATACACGCTTTTGGATATCGGGCATAGTAATCGGGGACGACGGAGTCAATTCGAATCTTGCCTGCCAGCCGCCTTTCGGCCGCAGCTACGATTGTTAGCGCTTTATCGAGTTGTTCTCGGGTCGGAATCAACGCAGCGCGATTCTGCAGAGCCCAGCCATAATATTGTGCGTGAGCAATCTCCATGCGGTCAGGCTGGAGTTGTTCGATGAACGAAATCATTTGCTCGAGATGATCGAGGTTCTGCCGGTGCACTACCACATTCACGGTAAATGCAACCCGATGCTTGTGGATGGCCCTCGCTAGCTCCACTTTATGGGCATGGGCCCGTGCGCCGGCGATCCAGTTCGCCGCGTCTTCTCGCGAATCTTGGAAGCTGAGTTGAATGTGGTCGAGCCCGGCATCGACCAGCGCCGCCAGCCTTGATTCAGACAGACCGATGCCGGAAGTGATCAGGTTGGTATAAAGATTTGCCGAATGCGCTCCGGCGATAAGTTCGCCCAGATCCGCGCGCGCCAGTGGCTCGCCCCCAGTGAGGTGCAGGTGGAGCACCCCGAGTTCTCCAGCTTCGCGGAAGACATGCAACCAAATTTCGGTGGAAAGCTCAGAATTCGCGCCTGCCATTTGCAGCGGATTCGAGCAGTAAACGCAGTGCAGCGGGCAACGGTGTGTGATTTCCGCAATAATTGCGAGTGGGTTCGGCAACATCAAAAATCCACAATCCGTTTCTGCTGCAGTTGTTCGAGAAACGTGGCCACATCGTCGCGGATCTGCGCCGGTTCGGAAGCCGTGTAATGTGCTTGCAACTCCTGCACGATCTCGCGAAACGTATTTTGTCCGTCGCAGCGTTCTAGGATTTTTCTTCCCGTTCCCTGCACCCGGATCGCGCCCTCGGGAAACAGAATCATCTTCCCTTCGTCACCCCCTCCCCAACGACACCCCGCAGCGAGGCGCGGCTGGCTGGCATCTACCGGCCGTGGCACGGCTAAGCTGCCTCGACTTGGAACGCGCCCGGCGGAGGCCAGCCCGGCTGCACGTAAGCGAAGTAGAGTGCATCGAGCTGCGCCCACAGGATGTCGCACTTATCACGCAGCGCTTGGATCACAAGTTCCTGTTCGCTGCGTGTGTGCGCGTGCTGAAATACATAGTTGAAAGCAAACTGCGCGTCCTCCGGAGCCTGATGAAGCCGTTCCTCGAAATAATCCAGTCCACCCGAGAGCCACGGATAATGCTCTCGCAGGCGCTCCATGCGCAACGAAATCAAATCACGGGAAAACAATTCCGTCAGCGATGAGGCCACGGCTTCGAGCAACGTGCGATTCTTCACCAGGTTTAGATACTCATTCACCGCGTAGCGCGTGGCCGGTAGCACTTCTTCTCTACGCGCCACTCGATCCGCGTCCAGTCCCGTGGCCACGGCCAGTTTCAACCATCGCTTGATCCCGCCATCGGTCGTGGCATCGCCGTCGTGATCCAGCACGCGCTTGAGCCAGACACGCCGGAATGCCGGATCTTCGCTGCGCGAAAGAATGATTGCATCTTTGATCGGGATGCGGCTCTGGTAATAGTAGCGGTTCAGCGCCCATGCCTGCAGTTGACCGCGAACCAGGCGCCCTTCATGCATCAATTCGTGGAACGGATGGCGGTGATGATAGCGCTCTTCGCCGACTTCCCACAGCCGGGCCCGCAATTCCTCTACTGAAAGCAACTGGTCCTCAGCGGCAGGGTCTACAGTTCGAATTGCCATCCGTCCTCTGCCACCTCCCAACCCGCCTCGCGGACAGCGCGAAATTCTGGCCCGGTCTCGTTGAGTATGGGATTGGTATTATTAACGTGCAAAAAAATCTTGCGAGGGCGCCGCAGCGCAGCCAGGCTGCTCAAGCTTCCGTCCTGGGAAGAAACAGGGACATGCCCCATTTCCCGTGCCGTCTGTCCGCCGCCTTGTACCCGGATCAACTCGTCATCGCTCCAAAAGGTGCCATCGAAAAGCAGCGCATCTGTGGATTCTAGCTGTTCCAAAAGCGCATCGTCCAATCGCGGAACTGCGGGCATGAAAGCTAGCCGTCCACCCGAGTCCGATTCCAGAATCAACCCCAGTAGTGCCTCGGATGGTGAGAGAGTCGCGGCGTCTTCCTGTGCAACGTACGCTGGATAACGAGATCCCAATATCAGCGGCTCGCAGCGCAAACCCGAATCCACGCCTTCGGCGGAAAGTAGCGGGAATTTTTGTGGGGGCCTAATCTCCGACCACACTGCCTGGTTGGGCGCACGATTCAGCATACGAAACATGCTGTTTTCTTCGCGCAAGATTCGCAGGATCGAAGCGGCCGCATAAATGCGCAGCGGTTGCAACTCTCGCAACAGGAGAAGTCCGAGCACGTGATCGAGATCAGCGCTCGCCAGCACTACACCGGCAATGGGAGACTGGCGGCCCCCATCACGCGGATGCAGTTCGGGAGTCGCTTCGATCTGCGTGCGAAGATCAGGAGACGCGCCCAGCAGGAACCATGAGCCGCCTTGATGGCTTACGGCAACCTGCGTCTGTGTCCGCGCTTTGCCGTGAAACTTTCCAGCGCGCAAGGAACTACAGTTCTCACAGCCGCAATTCCACTGCGGAAATCCTCCTCCCGCTGCGGACCCCAGAATCTTTACGTGCATGGAGCTTTAGAGTTTGCGCCGGCGTAGAAATTGATCTCTCTATTCAGGGTCGAGCGTCCCTTTCATTCCGCTACCCAGCAACTCATCCATGCTAACACCGCGCGCACCGGCAGGTCAGGCCGAGCCTACTCGCAGGTAACGCAGGCAGGGGGAAAAGGAAATAGGGAACGTAATAAATGGAGCACTCAGCCGCAGACGGTGAGTGCGGAGATCAAATCAAGTGCAGGTTCCTATGCGGGGAATCTTGTGCCTGAGGCATTGGCGTGCAACCTGAGACCAGCGAATTAGTCTGAACAATCGCGACCTGCGACCGGAAGCCGTCGGCCGATCACCCGTTTCCCACGAACTGTAAGCAGCGATGCAGGTTGACGCCCCAGATGCATGGTTCGGTGGGCAGCTTCTCTATGCCGATTTCCCCCTGCAGTTGCGTGCCCATGTTGCCCGTCCACACAACACGAAATTGGGCCTTGTTTCCCTCGTACTGCACATCCACGATTTCCCCAGGCTTGATCCGTGGACCTACGCCCTGCACTACAGCGCCGACGCTGCTGATGTTTTTGACCCGGGCCAGTTGCATGAAGGGGCGAGAATAGCTATCCACTCCCCAGATGCGCACCGGCAGCATGGCGTCCACTCGCGACTTGCGACGTTGATCCATAATTGCGGCTACCGCTTGAAAAATCTCTAGCGAGATCGTATTCGAGTTTATGGGGGGAGCAAAGTAACAGCAGTTACCCGATACTGGTGTCCAAAGTCACCGCTGCTTTGGCTTTCTAAAGAGTCATTGGCGAGAGCCCTTTTCAGCTTGTCTCCTATGGCGCGGTCAATTGTACGTGACTCGCCGCAGCGAGACAGCTTATCTCATTCCCACGACCCACGGGGCAGACAATGCGGTTTGTATAAGAACAGCTTGTGGGGACTGAAAAGACTCTGGTTCGAGTGGAGCACTGCTCTAGTCAAAATCGGGCATTGAGCACGCGCCGGCACCGCGCGGATCGCCGCACGTGCCGCACGCTTCAGGCGAACTGGTATTGGTCGATGAACCCTTCGCCGAAACCGCGAACAGCGAGAGCCGGGGCTCGAGTTTCTTGCTGTGGCACTTGGGACACTCTGCTTTCTCGTTGCCATAAACCAGGGCCTCGAACTCGTGCTGGCAATTCTTACAGATGAACTCATAGATCGGCATGTTATAACTCCTCGTGTGGCGGGGGCAACCTCGCCCGCGGCTAAGGTCGACGAAGCGGTCAGCCGCACTTCTATTTAAAATCAATGGGTGTACGGTATGCAATCAAACA
>Ga0070706_100007667_pt1 | contig 10094 bp, 8 predicted proteins | sample KBSK5501metaG_FD_65476 | JGI IMG/M metagenome (GOLD analysis project Ga0070706, IMG submission 65476) | Corn, switchgrass and miscanthus rhizosphere microbial communities from Kellogg Biological Station, Michigan, USA - KBS K5-50-1 metaG | ecosystem: Host-associated > Plants > Roots >...
CCATCGAACCTCTTCCATCCGCCCCGTTCGCCACCCGGACTGAATACTTGTTCAATCCGATCAAACGCGCAAGGGAGACCTCAGACTCCGGCTGGTCGAAGGCGCCAGTTCGACAGCGCACGTCATCAGCCCGGCTCGATAGCGGCCTGATAGGCGCTCGCGGTCTGCCGGAGAGCCTGGGTCAGGCGGCTGCGCAGCTGCTCGCCCTTGTCGGTGACCGGGGCATCGGGCCAGCACATCGTCAGCTCCAGCCGGGTTCCGCCGGGTGCAGGCTCCACCCGGTATCGCATCTCGTAGTGCGGCGGCTCCAGCCGCTGGGTCACCACGCTCCGGCCTTCCGTTAGTTCGCGGACCATGCTGGCCGAAGCGATCAGCCGGCCGTCGGCGTGCCGGACGATGACATACCGCATTTCCCCGGCCTGCCGCTCCCGGGTGCCGGGAACCCGGCCGGCGCAGATCGCGGTCCAGGGCTGACGAGGATCGGCCGGGATGCCCGGCGCGCAGATGGCCTGCCACACGGCATCCGGGGAGGCACCGATAACTACGGCGGTAGAAGTGCCCTGCGGCGAGGTCAGGGCCGGCAGGCCGGCACAGGCCCGCCGGAGGGGGGCCGGGATGCCCGCCTCAGGCCACGGCCGCCGCCCTTCGGCGACGTCGGCCAGCGCGCTGAGCCACGCCTTGAGCTCCTTGCGCCAGAAGGCCTGGTAATCGGCCTTGTCCTCCCGCGGCACGGTGACCGAGACCGTGAGCCAGACCATAGCGCCGCGGTCGTGCGGCTGGACCGACAGCGTGAAGGCCTGCCGGCCCGCCGGCTGGGTGCCGCACGACCGCAGGCTCATCACCTGCCCTGGTACCTCCTCGCGTATCTCCTGCACCGAGCAGCACAGGCCGTTGCCGAAGGGGACGAACCAGCACCGAAGTCGCCCCGCCTCGGTCACCTGCGGCACGTCGAACGCGAAATGACCGGGCCGCAGAGACCAGGCCGCGCTGTCACTGACCAGCGACCACGCATGCTCCGGCGCCGAGTCGACAACTGCCTTCCGGGTCACCTCGACAGTGCTCTCCCACATCGTGCCTCCGTGAGACGTCAGGACCGCGCGGCGTCCGCACATGCTCCCACGGGATACCCGCCGACCGCGGGTCGCCGAGCGACGGTGCCGGTCGCCCGGGAGCGTCCCGTGCAGGTCCGGGGCGCTGACCAGCATAGACTTCTGCCTCACAGGCAACGTACGTAACTCCGATAACGCGCCGCACCCGGCGGAGGGGAGGGACCCTGGACCCGGTCACCCTGGACGCGCTGACAAAGTCGGCAGGGCTGGTCCGGTCTCCCCTGGGCGCCGTCGTCTTCGACACCGAGCTGCAGATCGTCTGGGTCAATCAGGCAGCCGAGCGTCTCGGCAACGGCATCCCGGCTGCGGCGTGGCCCGGGCGCCGGCTGGGCGAGGTGCTGCCCCACCTGGACATCGGCCTGATCGAGCGGTCGCTGCGGCGGGTGCTGGCCACCGGCGAGGCGGTGGACGGCCTCGAGGTGAGCAGCCACGCCGACGACCCCGGCGGGGAGCGGTTCTGGAGCTGTGTCCAGTTCCGGGTCGACGGGCCAGACGGCCGCGGGGCCGGGGTCGCCCACGCGATGCAGGAGGTCACAGAGCGGGCCCGCAACCAGCGCCGGCTCGCGCTGGCCGACGAGGCCAGCGCCCGGATCGGGACCACGCTGGACATCACCCGCACCGCCGAAGAACTGCTGGAGGTGGCCATCCCGCGGCTGGCCGACGCGGGCGCGGTCGACCTGCTCGCCACCGTCATCGACGGTGACCAGCACGCACCGCACGCACACGACGACAAGATGCGCCTGCGGCGGGTCGCGGTGCGGTGGCCGGCTGACCGGCCGCCGCCTCCGGAATACCTGCGGCAGGCATGGCACGAGACCGACCCCGCGAAGGACTACCACCGGCGCCTGATCGCCGGCTTGCCGGTCTACATGCCGGCGTTCGGGGCCATGACCGCCGAGCAGATCAGGGAGGGGGACTCCGGCACGGGCTTTGACCGCATGATGGCCGCGCACGCGGCGGGCGCACACTCGCTCTTGACCGTGCCGCTGACCGCCCGGGGCGTCATCATGGGCATCATCGTGCTGTACCGCCTGGCCGGCTCGAAGCCGTTTACCGGCGCGGACCTGGCCCTGGCCCGTGACTTTGTCTCCCGCGCCGCGGTGGCGGTGGACAACGCCCGGCTCTACACCCGGGAGCGGGCCACCGCGCTGGCCCTGCAGCGCGGCCTCCTGCCCCGCCAGATCCCCGAGGTCCCTGGCCTGCAGCTGGCATGGCGGTACGTCCCTGCCGAGGCCGCCGCCGAGGTCGGCGGGGACTGGTTCGACGTCATTCCCCTGCCGGCCGGCCGCTGCGCCCTGATCGTGGGCGACGTGACCGGGCACGACATCGCCGCCGCCTCGCTGATGGGCCAGCTGCGCACCGCCACCCGCACCCTGGCCGCCCTCGACCTGACACCCGCCGACCTGCTCACCCGGCTTGATCAGATCACCGCCGACCTGACCGACGAGGAAACCAGCGCCACCTGCATCTACGCGGTCCATGACCCCGCCACCGCCGAGTGGGAGATCGCCAGCGCGGGCCATCCTCCGCCCGCCCTGGCCCGCGCCGGCCACCACGCCGCCTTCCCCGACCTGCCATCCGGCCTGCCGCTGGGCACCGGCCTCGGCGACGCCCGCTACCGGGCCACCCGCCTGCACCTGCCTCCCGGCAGCACCCTGGTCCTCTACAGCGACGGGCTCATCGAAACCCCCGCCACCGACATAGACGCCGGCATGGCGCGCCTGGTCCGCACCCTGCCTACCACCACCGGGCTACCCCTCACTCAGGCCTGCGACAGGCTGCTGGCCACCCTGGCCCCTCACCCTGCCGACGATATCGCCATCCTCATGGCCCGAACCTGAGCCCGGGGTTCCCAGGCACCGCGGAACGGGGAGCAGCCCGGGAATACGCGGGCGACCGGCAGACGCTGTAGGGTGATAGTTGTAGTCGACGATTGCGATCGTGAAGGCGTCCGCATTTTTCGACAGTGGGCGTCGCGTCGTCTGGCTGTGGGTTCTTTTCCTCCGGGGGCGGGCAACCAGCAGCTGGTCCGCATGACCGTGCGGACCCGGGCTCGTCTTTGAAGGAGACAGCAGAATGGCGCAAGGGACCGTGAAATGGTTCAACTCGGATAAGGGCTTCGGCTTCATCGCACCCGATGACGGCAGTGCCGACGTCTTCGTACACCACTCGGCCATCGACATGGGCGGCTATCGCAGCCTCACCGAGAACCAGAAGGTGGAGTACACCACCCGGCAGGGCCCGAAGGGCCTGCAGGCTGACCAGGTCCGCGCACTCTGACGGCATGCATGCGGCGGGCCCGTGTTTCCGGCGCGGGCCGGCCGCACGCTAGTCACGGCACCTGCACCCCTTGCTGGCCGGCGCCACGGCCTAGCCGCTCTGGGCCCTGGCGGCGCACCCTTGCCCGCTCCCCGCAGGAGGACGACGTTGACCGTTGATGCTGCCAGCCCAGCTGCCGAACGCCCTTCCCTGGCTACACCGGCGATGCCGATCACCGGCCGGGGCAGTGAGTATGCAGAGCTTTCCCGTGCGGTTCGCGGGGCCGGGCTGCTGCACCGGCGCCCCGTCTACTACAGCATCAAGATAAGTGTCAACCTGCTTGTGCTGCTCGGCGGCTGGGCCGTGTTCTTCCTGCTCGGTCGGTCCTGGTGGCAGATGCTGGTGGCTGTATTCCTCGGGGTCATGTTCACCCAGACCGGATTCATCGGGCACGACGCGGGCCATCGCCAGATCTCGGGCTCCAAGCGCGCCGACGACCTGATCGGCCGCATCCACGGCAACCTGCTGATCGGCCTTAGCTACGGCTGGTGGACCTCCAAGCACAACCGTCACCACTCCCACCCCAACCAAGTCGGCCGCGACCCGGACATCGCCGGCGCGGCGATCGCGTTCACCCCGGACCAGATGCTCGCCCGGCGCGGGATAGGAAAGTGGCTGGCCGGATACCAGGCGTGGCTGTTCTTCCCCATGCTGCTCCTGGAGGGCATCCATCTGCATGTCGCCGGGATACGCGCCCTGCTTGGCGGCCGTCGCTTCACGGTGAAGCTGACCGAGAGCGCACTGCTCATCGCGCACATCGGCGCCTACCTCACCGCCGTGTTCCTGGTCCTCTCCCCGCTGCAGGCAGCCGCCTTCATCCTCATCCATCAGGGCCTGTTCGGGATCTACCTGGGCTGCGCTTTCGCGCCGAACCATAAGGGCATGCCGGTTCTCGGCGAGGATGAGAAGATCGATTTCCTCCGCCGCCAGGTCATAACCTCGCGCAACATCCGCGGCGGGTGGCTCACCGATTTCGCCCTCGGCGGGCTCAACTACCAGATCGAGCATCACTTGTTCCCCTCCATGCCGCGACCCAGCCTGCGGCACGCACAAGGGCCGGTACGGGCGTTCTGCGACGCCCACGGCGTTGCCTACCATGAGACCCGCCTCATCGCCTCCTACGCGCAGGTGCTGCGGCACCTGCACACCGTCGGCGGCTCGCTGCGGCCCGAACTCGAGTACTGATTCGCCGGGGACGCGGGCAGACGCCGCGATCCTGCGCTGCTCGCAGGTTCGCAGTCGGCGGCTATCCGGGAGCGCTGGAGCGCGGCACGACCAGGCCCGACTCGTAGGCGGTGACGACCGCCTGCGTCCGGTCCCGCAGGCCCAGCTTGCTCAGCACGCGGCTGACGTGCGTCTTGACGGTCTCCTCGGTGACCACCAGCCGGGCAGATATCTCCTGGTTGGACAGGCCCTCGGCGACGAGCCTGAGAACCTGGGTCTCACGCGGGGTGAGCGCCGCGAGGACGGCGGCGTAGTGGGTGTCCGCCCTGGGGCGCATGAGGGCGAACTCGCTGATGAGACGGCGGGTGACGGTGGGGGCGAGCAGTGCCTCGCCGGCCGCGATGACCCGCACCGCATCGAACAGCCGCTCCGCGGTGACGTCCTTGAGCAGGAAGCCGCTGGCCCCGGCGCAGAGCGCGTCGTAGACGTACTCGTCCAGGTCGAACGTGGTGAGGATGAGGATGCGCGGCCCGCCCGGCCCCGCCAGCTGCCTGGTGGCCTCGATGCCGTCGGTGTTGGGCATCCGCACGTCCATCAGGACGACGTCGGGGCGCAGCTCGCGGGCGGCCGTTACGGCCTCCGCCCCGTCGGAGGCGGTGCCGACCACCGTGAAGTCCGGCTGGGTGTCGAGCAGCGCCGCGAATCCGGTGCGCACCACCTGATGGTCGTCGGCGACAACGATCCGGATCGGCTCGCTCATGATGTGCTCCCCGCTCACGCTGCGGCCTCGGCCGCGACGGGCAGCACGGCCTCGACGACGAACCCGCCGCCGCTCGCCGCGCCGGTGCGCAGCTCACCGCCCACGGCCGCGGCGCGCTCGCGCATGCCGAGCAGCCCGTGACCGCCGGGCGACATCGCGGGCGGAGGGCCCGGCCCGTTGTCACGGACGCGCAGCCGCAGCGCCTCGGCCGTGTAGCGCAGCTCCACGTCGACGGCGGCGCCCTCGGCGTGCCGCCGGGCGTTCGTGAGCGCCTCCTGGATGATGCGGTAGGCGGCCAGCTCGACGCCAGGGTCGAGGGCGGCCATGGGACCGGAGACGATCAGGCGGATGCCCGACCCTGAGGCGCTCCTCGCCTCGTCGAGCAGCTCGTTGAGCTGAAGCAGGCCGGGCTGCGGCTGCCGGTCCGCGGCGCTGGCCCGGGTGTCCTCGCGCAGCACGCCGAGCAGCCGCCGCATCTCGGTCAGCGCGGCCCGGGCGGTGTCACCGATCGCGGAAAGCCGCTGCGCCCCGGCGGCGGGCATGTCCGGTGTGGTCAGCCGGGCCGTCTCCGCCTGTACGGCGATCATGGAAATGTGGTGCGCCACGACGTCGTGCAGCTCGTGCGAGACCCGGGCGCGCTCCCCTCGCGCCGTGTGCTCGAGCAGCGAGCCCGCGATCACCTGCCGGGCGGCCTGGTGCTGCGCGGCCTCGCTGCGCGCCTGCCAGGCCGCGCCCGCCCACGCCGCCGCCGGGCCCAGCGCGGCCAGGGTCACGCTGAGGACCCTGGCCGCGGAGATCCCCGGCTCTGCGGACGACACCGCCAGGAGCGTGAGCGCCAGCACCAGGAACGGCAGGGCCAGGACCGCCGCCACGAGTTGCCTGCCGCTCCGGCCCAGCCGGCAGAGGGCCGCGAGCTGCGCGATCACGGCTGCGACGGCCAGCGTATGGAACGCCGACAGGGACAGCACGCACGCGCCGCAGACGGCCAGGGTGGCCGCCGTCGGGTAGGCCCACAGGAGGCCAAGCGGGAGCGTGCCGAAAAGCGCGAGCAGCACGAGAGCGAACTGCTGGGCCCCGCTGTAGCTAAGGCCGGGGCTCAGCGGCTGGGCCAGAACCTGGGCGGCGGCGGCCACGCCGAGCAGTCCCGCCGCCACGGCGGGCGCGTGCGACGCGGTGGCCAGCCGTCGCAGCCGCCTCGCCGATCCGGGACGCCAGTCACCCGCTCGGTTCACGAAGCCATTGTCCTCGCTGGCCAGCGACTGCGCGTCCCTCGCGACGAGCATCCAGAGGTCCCCCGCACGAGCGATGCGCCGCGGCCGGGGTCCCCCGTGCCAGCGGCGGCACAGACGGCTCCCCAGCGTGACGACCCGGCGGCCGGCGTTTCCCTACCGTTGCGAGCATGGAAGCAACCATCGAAGTCCGCGGCCTGCGCAAGCGGTTCGGGCCGACCGTGGCCCTGGACGGGATGACGTTCACCGTCCAGCCCGGCCAGGTCACCGGGTTCGTCGGCCCCAACGGCGCCGGCAAATCCACCACCATGCGCGTCGTCCTCGGCCTGGATGCCCCGGACGACGGCACCGCGCTGATCGGCGGGCAGCGGTACCAGACGCTGCGGCACCCGCTGAGCCACGTCGGCTCGGTGCTGGACGCGGGAGCGCTGCAGCCCAGCCGGAGCGCCCGCAACCACCTGCTGTGGCTGGCCCACTCCCAGGGCCTCGGCGCCCGGCGCGTCGACGAGGTGATCGAGGAGGCCGGGCTGGAGAAGGCGGCCCGGCGCAAGGGGGGCGGCTACTCCCTGGGCATGCGGCAGCGGCTGGGGATCGCCGCCGCGATGCTCGGCGACCCGCCGGTGCTGATGTTCGACGAGCCGTTCAACGGCATGGACCCCGAGGGAATCGTATGGATGCGCGGTTTCCTGCGATCGCTCACGGATGAGGGCCGGGCGGTCCTGGTGTCCAGCCACCTGATGAGCGAGCTGGAAGGCTCCGCCGACCACCTGGTCGTGGTCGGCCGGGGCAAGGTCATCGCCGACACCACGGTGGCGGAACTGATCGCGGCCGCGTCCGATGACCGGGTCGCGGTACGCACCACCGCGGGCCCGGAGGCCATGGCCGCGCTTACCCGCGCCGGCGCCACCGTCGCGGCCACCGACCGCGACAAGCTCACCGTGTCCGGGCTGCCGACCGAGCGCATCGTGGCCCTGCTCAGCGACCGCGGGGTGCCATTCTCGGAGATCTCCTCGCACCGCGCGACTCTCGAGGAGGCCTACATGGAGCTCACCCGTGAGGCTGTCGAGTTCCGCGCCGCAGCCCCCGGCACCGCGCCTAACACCCCGGAGGCCGTCAAATGAGCACCGGAACGATCACCCCGTACCGGTCCGGCCAGCGGCCCGGGCGCGACGACTTCGCGCACCTGCTGCGGTCGGAGTGGACCAAGTTCCGCACCGTGCGTGGCTGGGTGATCGCCATGATCGCCGCAGCGGCGCTGGCCGTCCTGGCGGTGGTGGCCCTGGCGGCCGCCGCCAGCGGGGGGCAGAACCCGGCGGCTGACCCGGCGGCTCCGGCCAACATCGGTCCCGACAGCCCGACGGTCGCGATCGGCCCGGGCGGCGAGGCGGTCACCGACGACTTCTACTTCGTGCACCAGTCGCTGGACGGAAATGGCAGCATCACCGCCCGGGTCACCTCGCTCGCCAGCTCCATGCGGCCCGGCGAGGCGCCGCCCGGCGAGACGACGCCGCGGGGTCCGCAGCCGTGGGCCAAGGCCGGGATCATCATCAAGGCGAGCACCACGCCGGGGTCGGCCTACGCCGCTGTCATGGCCACCCCCGGGCACGGCGTGCGCATGCAGTGGAACTACACCGGCGACACCGCCGGGCTGCCAGGCGCGGTGTCCGCCGCGTCGCCGCGGTGGCTGCGGCTGACCCGTTCCGGCGACACGATCACCGGCTACGACTCCGCCGACGGCAGCCACTGGACGCAGATCGGCACCGCCACGCTGGCCGGGCTGCCGCAGACCGTGCAGGCGGGGCTGCTCGTCGCCGCGCCCTACAACCTTGTAGCGACTGAGAATTTCGCCAGCAACACCGTGACCCTGCTCCCCACGCAGGCGACTGCCGTCTTCGACCGCGTCGGCCTGTCCGGCGGGCATCCGGGCGCCACGTGGAGCGCCGGGAATGTCGGCCGCGCGATCGGCCAGAAGGTCAAGGTGTTCTCTACTGGGAAGAAGATGACGCTGGCGGACAGCCTGGTCAGGTCCGGCGGCACGTTCAGGGTGACCGGGTATGGCGGTGACATCGCGCCGTACGTGACCGCCGAGGACCCGCTGGGGACGGTCCTCAAGGCCACGGCCCTCGGGCTTATCGCGGTCATCGCCCTCGGCGCGCTGTTCATCACCGCTGAGTACCGCCGCGGTCTGATCCGCACCACGTTCGCGGCCAGCCCGCGCCGGGGCCGGGTGCTTGCGGCCAAGGCCATCGTGATTGGCGTGGTGACGTTCGTGGCCGGGCTGGTCGGGGCCGCCGTGGCGGTGCCGATCGCCGAGCGCAAGCTGCACTCCGGTGGCTGGGTGTCGTCGGTGTACCCGATCTGGTCGCTGACCAGCGCGCACGGGGTGCAGATCGTCGTAGGCACGGCCGGGCTGCTCGCGGTAGCCGCGATCCTGGCCCTGTCCGCCGGGGCGGTGCTGCGCCGCAGCGCCGGCGCCATCGCCGCGGTGGTCGTGCTGGTGATCGTCCCGCTGATCCTGGCGGTCATCCTGCCGCAGGGGCCAGGCCTGTGGGTGCTGCGGCTCACCCCGGCCGCCGGGTTCGGCGTGCAGCGGGGGATACCGCAGTACTCGCAGGTGATGCACGTCTGCGAGCCACACAACGGCTGCTTCCCGCTGGCCCCGTGGACCGGGTTCGCTGTGTCCTGCGCCTGGGCCGCGGCCGCCCTGGGCCTTGCCGTCTACCTGCTGCGCCGGAGGGACGCATGAGCGGGGGACTGCGCGCCCAGGCCGGGACGCTGCGGGAAGCGGTGCACGCGGAGTGGACCAAGCTGCGGACGGTGCCCAGCACCGGGTGGCTGCTGCTCACCATGATCATGCTGGTCGCCGGCGTGGGCGCCCTGGCCACAGAGGTGGTCAAGTGCCCGGCCACGTGCGGCCAGGACACCACCAAGCTCAGCCTCACCGGGATCCAGCTCGGGCAGGCAGCCGTCGCCGTCCTGGCCGTGCTGGCGATGAGCAGCGAGTACAGCAGCGGCATGATCCGGATCACGCTCACCGCGATGCCGCGGCGGCTGACCGCCCTGGCCGCCAAGGCGATCGTGCTGGCCGGCGCTGTGCTCGCGGCAGGGGCCGTCGCGACCGCCGGGTCGGTGCTGGCCGGCCGGTACATCCTGCCCGGCAACGGCTTCACCGGCGCATACCACTCCGAGACGCTGTCGCTGGCCGCCGGGTCCACGCTGCGCGCGGCGGGCGGGTCGGTGCTGTACCTCGCCCTGATCGCGCTCTTCAGCCTGGGCCTGGCCACCGCCCTGCGGGACTCCGGCGCCGCGATCGCGGTCATGCTCGGCCTGCTGTACATCGTGCCGCTGCTGACCGACCTGGGCAGCCTGGACCCGCGCTGGCAGCACCGGCTGCAGGAGTGGGGGCCGATGACCGCCGGGCTGGCCATACAGGCGACCCGGGGTCTCAAGACGCTGCCGATCGGGCCGTGGCCGGGCCTCGGCGTGCTGGCCCTGTGGGCCGCCTGGGCCCTC
>Ga0070706_100007668_pt1 | contig 10094 bp, 10 predicted proteins | sample KBSK5501metaG_FD_65476 | JGI IMG/M metagenome (GOLD analysis project Ga0070706, IMG submission 65476) | Corn, switchgrass and miscanthus rhizosphere microbial communities from Kellogg Biological Station, Michigan, USA - KBS K5-50-1 metaG | ecosystem: Host-associated > Plants > Roots >...
GCTGCTGTATGCTAAAGGCCATCAGAGGTTCCTTTCTTCTTTTGACACAACGATACGACTCGTCATAGTCTATCAGAAGATGAACCTCTCTTCTTATTTAAATGGCATTGCCCCCTAGTGTTCTGTCTAAACCAGCTACTAACCTGCTTCGACATGTCTAGCTCAACGATACCAGAGGAGCGGGAAGGTGACAAAAGCCTTAGTAGCAAATCACTATTTTTTGCTAAAAAAGCAGTTGGTGGACAGTATCAATTTATCGTTGCTAGGGTAGGACACTAAGTCGTATGAGGCTGGACAAAGGTGGGCAGTCCTGGTGACGGAAAAAAGCGCGATCAGAGACGTGACAAAACCATCGGCATCACTCTTTCCTCGCAGCAGTACCCAGCAGGACTCTCAAGCCCTCTGCGAGGCTCGTTAACTGCCAAACGTAGTCGTGCCCCCCGTTGAATTCGGTATAGTGCAAGCAATAGCCCTTTGCTTGCAAGATATCACGCAGGTGTCGATTGGCAAGCAGCAGATTCGGCCTTGCCCCCTCCCAGCAATGGGTTTCCAGCAAGCCGGCGCTCAGATACCAATGCAGAGGCAGGCGTGGGCTGGCAACCAACTGGCGGGGCAACCATTCGTACTCCACTTCGGAATCGGGCTTCCAGTAGAAGCTCCCAGACTGAGAAAGTACGTTGCCAAACACCTCGGGGTATCGCAGCCCGGCGTAGGCGGCGGCCAGCCCCCCATAGCTCATGCCGCCTACCACCATCTGGTCCGGGTGAGGGCTCACCTGGTAATGGTGGCGTATCCAAGGCAGCAGCTCCTGAACAAGAAAATCGGCAAAGGGGGCATGGCAAGCCAATTCCGTGCTGCGAGCGGTATCGTCGGGATGGCCGACCATGACCACGAGGAGTGGGGGAATAGAGCGTTCGGCAATGAGCTGATCGAGCATCGGAGCAGTGGGAAGGACGTGGGCGTAGGCCCAGCGGTCGAACAAAAGCAGGAGGTGCTGTGGCTGGCTCGCAGCATCGGAACCGGCTGGGGTGTAGATGCTGAGAGGTCGCTCGTTCCCAAGCACCAGGCTCCTCAAACGGACACGCTCCACCTGACCGCTGGGGAAACTGGGTCTCGACTCCAGCCAGGACTCAGCTTCGGCTGGCGGGATCTCAAACCACGACCTGGGCATGGCTTTGTCGTGGAAAGCGTCTTCGTCTGGAGGAAAGATCAGTGTTCGTGAGTTAAGTCGATCAGGGTATGCCACCCCATCCACGGAGAACCTGTATTCCGTGCGCAGGCCAGGACGGACCCGGTAGGTCTTGTACCAGAGGGAGGTAGCGAGAAGACGGGTCATGGGCTCGTTGATCTGCCCTCTCCCGGATAGTGGGCACACCACTTCGACACTCCTGACGGCGAGAGGGGCATGGTAGAGAAAGGTGACGAGCACTTGGGAGTCGTCCCGGGTGATGGATTCGATCAAGGGGGTTCCCACCGCCTCAATCTCTTGCCAGAAGAGATCGAGCGCGGCTTCGTTTCCACTGGTGAGAGTGTGTTGCAACGCGGCCAGGCGGGGACTGAAAAGAAGTTGTGCCTCAGTCATAATGACTCTCCTTCCATGGAGGGAGAACCACGCTTGCGTTTGAGCACCGCGTTTCCCCACACGCTGATTTTGCCGCTTCAATCGTACCGAGATTCGCCGTCTTTTGCAAGATCTTTCCGTCACCAGGTCTGCCCACCTTTGTCCAGCCTCATACGGCTTAGTGCCCAGGGTAGAATATGCAATTGATAGGAAGAGACTCGCCGTTTCTCACATGCGCTGAATGGCCTTTGGGTTCAAAGTATACAGTCTCGTTCCTGTTGTCTTGCGGTCGTCAATATAACTGGCTTGTGGCTGATCAGGTCCTCTGAAAGTGACCTCCAGGATTACCTGGAAATTGTGAGGTCGCATCCACATCGGTAGATGGGAAACATAAATTGTCTCTTCCCCGATAATCAGCATTCTATGATGGCCGATGATGGCCGGCTCCCTTGCCTCAGCGTTCTGATCGGACCTAGGCATATCCATGCCGGGCATAGTGTCCATAAAGCATTCTCCTTTACGTACATTCAGTTCAAGGTAAACGTATTGCTCTTATGCTGCGGCGCATGCTGAGAGCAGGGTACTTTTCGCCAGCTCAACATGGTGACTATCGTCCTCTCCATCTTTCGCTGTTGCTGCTCGTGAAAAAGAAGGACTGCTTAGCTCCTTTTTGGGGTCAGCATATCCAATCTTGCTTTTTGTACGCTAAGCGGCCCCTGGGGAACAACGTTTTTCCGTTCCGTTGTTCCCCGGAGGCCAATCGCAGGTGGAGCTGCGTGGCTTGCGCTTAGGCAGAGATCAAAGGAATGGCCAGGAGGACGAGCACAATGCCGAGAGCCTGGATGCGGATGACGCGCTCGCGCAGCACGAGCGCCGACAGCCCGACCGTGGCCGCCGGATAGAGGGAGGACAGGATCGCGGCGACATCGAGATGGCCACCGGCAGCGGCGAGCATGAACCAGACATTGCCGAGGGCATCCAGGACCCCGGCTAGCACCACCAGCGGGGCGACCGTTCTCGGGGGGAGCAGTGGCCTCTGCCGCACTCGCAGCAAGACGAGCAACACTCCAATGGAACTGAAGCGCGCGGCGGCCAGCGACCAGAAGGTGGCGGCGGGAGACACGCGGCTGATGAGGATGAAGAAGCAGCCAAAGCCACAGCCGGACAGCAAGGCCAACCCGATCCCCTGTGGTGGTCCTGCTGTGCGCTCTGGGCGTGCGATCAGCCCAATCGAAAGCCCCGCGAGCACAAAGCCTCCCAGTTGCAGCAGCGTCGGCAGTCCTGCCGTGAAAGCGCTGAAGAGGACGGGCAGCGCTACGGTCAGCACGGCTGAGGCTGGGGCAACAATGCCCATCTTGCCGTGGGAGAGGGCTGAGTAGAACGCGAGCAGCCCGAGCACACCCGTCACCCCGGCCAGCCCTCCCCACAGCAGATCCGCAGGGTCGGGAACGGGCTCTCTCCAGAGTATCGCCAGGGTGAGTAGCAGAACGAAGCCGACGGTATAATCGGTGAGCACCACGCTTCCTGCGTAGGCGCGGCGGGAGGCCAGTCCGCCGCTAAAGTCGCCGCTGCCCCAGCACAGCGAGGCAGCCAGGCCAAAGATGATCGTGGCAAAAAGGTGCGTCTTCATCGAGAGACCTCCTGACTTTTCTACACTCATTGCTATTTCCAGTCTAGCTGAGAAATGATCTCCACACAAGCTCCATTTTGTGCTAAAATGAGGAGACCAATTAGAACACAGCAGGAAAGGAACATGCCATGAGCACTTCCCTGGTTGCCTCGCTCTCGCTACGATTGGAACTTGAGAGACAGGGGGCGGTGCCCTTGTTTCGTCAACTGTATGCTGGCTTACGTGCTGCCATCCTGGCGGGTCGTCTTGAAGGAGGGACACGCCTGCCTCCGACGCGACAACTGGCGGAGGAACTGGAGATCTCGCGCAAAACGGTGGTCAACGCCTTTGAACTCCTCATTTCGGAAGGCTACCTGGAGGGAAAAGTGGGCTCAGGCACCTATGTCGCGCGCGTGCTCCCTGACGAGCTGCTCCAGGTGCGCCGACGCGCTTCCTCCGCGACCCCTGCACCTCCCACTTCTCTGCGCACCCCTCACCTGTCCAGTTGGGGCGCGTCTCTCGTCAGCAGAACGATCCGTCCTCCGGATAGCGGACAGGCCTTCCAGCCAGGCGTCCCGGCGCTTGAGGAGTTTCCGTCAAAACTCTGGTCGCGCCTCTCTGCCCACGCGTGGCGCGAGGCCGGCAGGGAGCACCTCGGCGACGGGGATCCGGTGGGGTATCAGCCCTTGCGTGAGGCCATCGCCAGCTACCTGCGGGCGGTCAGGGGATTGACCTGTGAGCCGGAGCAGGTGATCATCACGAGCGGCATGCACCAGAGTCTGGCCCTGGTGAGCAAGATGGTCCTGGCCCCCGGCGAGACGGTCTGCATGGAAGATCCCAGCTCTCTAGTCGCCCAGCAGATCCTCATCGACGCGGGAGCGGTGGTCGTTCCGGTTGGCTTGGATCAGCACGGCCTCTCGGTCGAGCAGTTAGCCACCGCTGAAACAGGCAGCCAGCCCGTGCGGCTGGTCTACATCACCCCCTCCCATCAATATCCGCTCGGGGTCACGATGAGCCTCTCGCGCAGGCTGGCACTGTTGCACTGGGCGGCGCGGATGGGTGCCTGGATTGTGGAAGACGACTACGACAGCGAGTATCGCTACGCCGGGCGACCCCTGGCCGCCTTGCAGGGCCTCGACCAGGTGGGGTGCGTGCTGTATATGGGCACGTTCAGCAAAGTGCTCTTCCCCGCCCTGCGCCTCTCCTACCTGGTAGTGCCGAAAGCCTCACGCGACCTGTTTGCCCGAGGACGGGCGGCACTCGGGAGGCAGGCGCCGCTCATGGAGCAGGTCGTGCTCACCGCGTTTTTCACCGAAGGTCATTTCGCGCGCCATCTGCGCCGCATGAACGGCATCTACCAGGAGCGGCAGGCCGCGCTCGTCGAGGCCGTGCAGCAGCGGCTGGCAGGCGAGCTGGAGATCAAGCCGACCGCGACCGGGCTGCACGTCATAGGCCGACTCCCCCCAGGCGTCGACGACCGGCGCGTGTGGCAGCTAGCGCTGGCTCAGGGAGTCGATGCGCCGCCGCTGTCTGTCCACGCCAGGCTCCCGCAGCCACGCGGGGGCCTGGTGCTGGGATACGCCTGCGTGAATCCGCCCGAGATCCGTGCGGGCGTCGAGCGGCTGGCTTTGGCTTTGAAAGCCGTGAGGCGGGAACGGAGGAGATGAGCGTCGCGTTTGAGAGCGGATGAGTGCATGCGAGCTTCTTCTCACCGTGTCCCTGGTGGATGTCATCTCAGCCTTGGAAGAACTCTACTAGCACGGGAGCAAGGACCTCTGGAGCGACATCATGCGTTTGCCCTTCCAGGATCCGAAGCCCCGCACCGGGCAGGGCATGTGCCGCCTCTTGCGCAGCGTCCAGCATGAAGGCGGGACTCGCTCCCCCAGCCATGACCAGCGTGGGGACCGTGATGGATGCCAGCCGTGCGGTAGGGACAGCGCCATCTCCCATGATGGCATCGTCGTAGGCCAGCGTCGGCGCTACCGCCTCGAAGAGCGGCCAGATGGGCGTCTGGCGCATCCCGGCCACCGCTGAGGCCTCCGCGCCCCACGTGGTCATGGCGAGCGCGACGGCGTCCCCCCGGCGTCCCTCGCTGAGCAACGCCGTTAGTTCTCTCGAATAGTGCTGCGCTGCAGCCCGTGCCCGCTCGTCACCGGAGTTGAATGGCGGCTCATACAAGGCCAGTTTGGTGATCGCAAGACCGCTTGCCGCTGCGCCAAGGGCCAGGACCCCGCCGGAGGACATCCCGAACACACACGCCGATCCCCCCGCTTCCTGGATGAGCGCTTCCAGGTCTTCCATCTCACGCTCCACCGCATATGGCGGCGTATCGCTGCTCTCACCACGCCCTCGCCGGTCGTAGTGGAACACTGTGAATTGCTCCGCGAGGAGGGCAGCCAGGTGCGCCGTCGGCGGATCGATGGCTCGATACTGAAAGGCTCCCCCCACCAGCACGACCGCTGGCCCCGTGCCTGACAGGTCGAATGCAATAACTGTGCCGTCTTTGGACAGGACTTGATTCATAGTTCTTCTCCTTTGCTCATGCGTGAGCGTTTCTCTCCTGGACAGGTGAAATGTGTCATCTACTCAACCTTCGTCAAGGTCCCCTCCATGGAGGGGACCCAGTTGCCCTGTGCGTCTAAGCGCTCATGGTGGGCCGTCTGCGTTTTGCCCTGGTCCGTAAAGACCGCCGTGCAGCGTGTCTGCTCTCCGGTCCATTTCCAGGTGTCGCCACTGGCTGTTACCTCCTGGGAACTGATGTTGCCCTGGCTGTCAAAAAAGTGTGTGCGATAGGTCTGACTCGCTGCGTCGTAGCCGAGGATCTCCGTCCCGCCCACGTCGAGGGTCCCGATGCGACCATAGGCCGTGTGCAGCACGAAAAACCCACCGGGCATCCATTCATACACGTCGCTGGTCAGGATCGGGACGGCGGGGCCGTCGGCGCTCGCGATGGTATTCCCCTCGTTGATCCACTTGCCGATAAAGATCTCCAGGAGTTGGTATTCGGGTCCTGGCTGGATACGATGCCCCATCAGACCGCTCTGCACGGTCGCCGTGGACTGCTGTACAGTCCGGAGGTCGTTGTTTTCTGTCATGATGAGTGATCCTTTCTTGTGCTCTTTCTAAAGTCTGTTCGTGATTCAAGCTCGCGGAGGTGGTCCCATGAAGGATGAACGCTTCACGAACCCCTGCCCGGTTGATAGGAGGTCACGAACAGACTCTAGAGGTCCAGGGTATAGCGCTTTGGGTTTTTGGGATCGATCAAGACGGGGACCAGGCTCCCTCTCGTAAACAGCGGGCGGGAGTTCATGATCCAAGTCCAAAATGTATACGTTTGCCCCGTGCGGGGATCGGTCCATGTCGCGGTGACATAGTAGTTGTCCCGAGCAAAACCAGACGCGGTTTTTCCCGTTTCGTGCCGGATCGAGATCACCAGGGCCACGACCTGTTTCCCATGCGATCGAAGCCGCTTGAGCTTGTACGCCTGATACACGACGAGTGATACCATCAGGTTCACCGTCACAAAAGCCAGGAGAAGCTGTACCATGATGAAACTTCCCTCCTTTTCCAGCTCCTGGCCAGGATTCGAGATCGAATCACTAATACTACAACTCACCTTTTGATAACACACCGGACAGGACCGTTTCCGTGTCGTCCGGCTTTCCAGTGGCGACATAAGGAGTCTGTTCAGGCCTGGTGCCCCTTAGCTCACAATCAAGCGTGAGCGTCGGAAACTCACCAGCGAAGCTCCCAGCAAGATCACATCCAGAACAGCAAACACGGCCAGAACAAGAAGCAAAAACTGCGCATAGGTTAACGACGCGACAAACTTCGCAGGCAATGCTTGCAAGGCAGAAATCCCTCCAAACACCAGCACTAATGTGCCGATACTCAAGATTTGTTGCGCTTGCCGTACGGTCGATGTCCGCAGCGATACCAGCACTCCGGCACTTGCTCCCAGGATACAGGTCACGAGACTCAACGCAAGAGCTTCAAGGAACAGGTCGAAAGGATGATAGAACATCCACCCACCACCGTTCCCCCTGAACAGGTTGACCAGAACCAGGCCGAGCAGCAGGCCACCGAGAGCCATTCCCCAGGCATATCCCACGGTCACAACCACCTTCCCCAGCAGAATCGCTCGATCGGATATGCGGCTGGCCAGCAAGGTTTCGAGTGTATGTCGCTCACGCTCCCCAGCAATGGCATCGCCAATGAAGCTAATGATGACAAAAAATGGAATCCAGAGAATCACAAACAGCTCGATAAGCGGGAGTGCTAGCCACCCAAGCCCGAACTGCAATGGGAGGTAGATACCCATAATACCGATCAAGAGTACGGGGCGTATCAATGCCTTCCACCCGCCCTGGAAGAGCAGGTCCTTCGATTCTTTCCACATCATGGTCCAGATATCGTTCATCTCTGTTCTTCCTCCATTAATGTCAAAAACACGTCTTCCAGGCTGGCCTTGCCCCGGCGCACTTCCTCCACCTCTGCGCCCGCATGCACCAGCAGGCGAACGCACGGACCCATCTTGCCCTCGCCGCGCAACTCTATGAGGAGATGGCTGTTGTGCACTTCGGCATGGGCGACCTCTGGCCGTTCTCGGAGCGTAGCCAGCATCTGCTCGGTGAAGCCACTCCCCACGACCTCGGCCTGCGGGCCGCCGGTCCTGGCACGCAGGTCATCGGGGGCACCAACCGTGACGAGTTTGCCCTGGCGAATCACGCCGACCTGGGCACAGAGCTTTTCGGCCTCGCTCAGATTGTGGGTGTTGAGGAAGACCGTCACTCCTTCGCGCGCCACCAGGCTGGCCAGGTCCTCGCGCAAAGCCGCCGCCGCTATCGGATCAAACCCGGCTATTGGTTCATCCAGGAAGACGAGTGGCGGGTGGTGCAAGAGCGCGCGGGCGACCGCGAGTTTCTGCTTCATGCCCCGGCTCCACGTGCCCACCTGGTCCCGGCGGCGGTCCCAGAGATCCAGGTGGGTGAGCAGTTCTTTGATGCGTGCTCGGCGTGCGGGCGCCGGCATCCGATAGATGCGCCCGTAGAAGTCGAGATTATCCTGGGCGCTCATGCGCTCGTAGAGTCCCGCAAACTCAAGCAGCGCCCCACTGCGGGCGCGAATGGCCTCAGCCTGGGTGCGGGTATCAAAGCCCAGCACCCTGGCCTGACCCTTCGTTGGTTCCAGCAGGCCCAGCAGCAGATGGATGGTCGTGGTTTTGCCCGCCCCATTTGGTCCCAGAAATCCAAAGACGATGCCTGCTGGTACCTCCAGGGAGAGATCATCAACGGCTTTGACCGTGCCAAAAAAGCGGGACAGGTGTTCGGCGTGGATAAGTGGTTCTGGCATACCTCTCCTTTCAGAGCATGAGAGCGTTCATTCCTTGCGGGTGGCCCGGTCGAACAGCGTCACCAGTTCCTGCGCATACAAATCGGTATCAAGGGTTGGATGAGCCGCGAGAAGGGGCGCCACCGCATCAATAGCCCGTCTGATGGTCACCGCCATCACGCGCAGGTCGAATGCTCTGAACTCCCCTTCTTCTTGCCCCTGGCGCAAGAGGGCCTCTAAAGCGGTCAGAATCCACTCTTCGGTTCCACGGTAGCGAAGCTTGCCGTCCGCCGTGCGAAAGTTGAGGGCGATTTCCAGGAGCGCCACCATCCGCGTCCGGTGGGTGCCAATATAGTCAACTGCTGAGCGAATATAGGCTTGCAACCGAAGCTGAGCCGTCGGTTGCGCAGCGATCTGTGGGGTCACGGCCTGCACAGCAGCCGTGTAGATCTCGGTGACGACCTGTTCGAGCAACTCCTCCTTGCTGGTGAAGTAATAGGTGATCACGCCTTTGCTGATGCCCGTCTGTTTGGCAATTTGCGCCAGCGATGCCTGGGCATAGCCCAGCGTGGCGATGGTCTCGATCGCGCACTCGATGATCTGGGCCCGCCGGGCTGCTTCGGTGAAAGTAGGGTGGTGCTGGTCGTTCGGTTTGTCTTTTGTCCGCATGGCCAAAGCATAGCACAATTGGCTGAGAGGTGTCAACCCTTTTCCAATGAGTGCGTAGAGAGGTTCCCCTTACAGGTGGTACTATACAACGTGACGACTACCAGAACCGCTATGGTGGGGATAGCCAAAGCACTCGCGCATGTCTCCTTCGGGAAAGAAAGCAGATCAGTGCAAGCCTCGCCACGGATGGTGGCTCTCCCGCACTTTTGATGAATCGGGGATGAGGAGCTATGAGAAGATTTTTGGCAGTTTTTGCAAACTTCTCTGTTTTTGCTGAAGCCGCTTCTCAAGCATACTCAATGGCCCTCTGATTGTCAACAAGCAAGCAGCGTTTTCTCTGTTTCATCAAAAGAGCGGGAGACCCCGGATGGTTTACAAATCCTGGCAATGACGTTGACCGATGCATCTCTGACCTTTAGTGGAGGGAACTTGAGGAATCGGTGTCGATCACTTCTTTGCGCGCACACCTTCACAAGCGGTTCGCGGCATCTGCTGGTAAATTGGCTGAAAGTTCGGACAAAAATGAGCGTGGAGAGCCTGTGTGTCCGAACTTTCAGCCAAAAAATGATTGGCCCAAGGTTCGACACAATTTCCACATTCTGACTCATCTGCTAACAACACACCACTTTTCATGCGAAAGATGCATGGCAGATTTCCACCCCTTGTCTTGAATATTCCGCTCCTGAAGCGGTACGGGGCGAAGGAATTCCTTCTTGTCCCAACCTTGAGCCCAAAATCCAATCATTGGGGCTGATTTGTCCGAACCTTCGGCCAATTTACCATCTGCGAGATAGAAATGGTAAATGCCCTGAAAGCGTGATGTCGCGGAGCGACATGAAAGCGGATGAAAATGGACTATACTGATTGGGGTGATGAGCGTCAGTGGTCGTGCTCACATTGATACCCTCAGTTCGACCTGAAAGC
>Ga0070706_100007670_pt1 | contig 10093 bp, 5 predicted proteins | sample KBSK5501metaG_FD_65476 | JGI IMG/M metagenome (GOLD analysis project Ga0070706, IMG submission 65476) | Corn, switchgrass and miscanthus rhizosphere microbial communities from Kellogg Biological Station, Michigan, USA - KBS K5-50-1 metaG | ecosystem: Host-associated > Plants > Roots >...
TACGACGAGTCGCTGAAGCAACTTCGCCTGACAGCCCTGGACTTTCCGGCGCATGAAGAGCCGTGCGCGGCGGGGGAAGTCATCCCCCTCGAAGGGACATCAGCCGGCTTAGCCTTTACCACTCGGGAACCTGTTTTGAGCGACTACCGCAAGACCGAGGACGCTCGCATTGCCAGCTCTGGCATTAAATCCGGTTGCACCGCGCCACTCCTCTTTCGCGATCGGGCGCTCGGTGTCTTGAGCATCAAGAGCCTGCATGAAAACGCTTTTTCCCGGGAGGACGGGGAACTGTTCGGCCAGGTTGCGAAGCAGGTTGCGATTGCCGTGGAGAATGCGCTCGCATATCGCGAGATCGAAACCTTAAAAAACAAGCTGGAAGAAGAAAAGCTCTATCTTGAAGAAGAAATTCGCACTGAATACAACTTCGAAGAAATCATTGGTAACAGCCCGGCGCTCAAACGTGTCTTGCAAGACGTAGAGACAGTCGCAGCCACTGACTCGACAGTATTGATTTATGGTGAAACCGGCACTGGAAAAGAACTTATCGCCCACGCCATTCACAACTTGAGCCAACGCCGCGAACGAACTCTGGTCAAGGTAAATTGCGCGGCGATTCCGACTGGTCTGCTTGAAAGCGAGTTCTTTGGGCACGAGAGGGGCGCCTTCACCGGCGCGATTGATCGGCGCATTGGCCGCTTTGAACTTGCAAATCAAGGGACCATCTTTCTTGATGAAGTCGAGGATATTCCACTAGAGCTCCAATCAAAACTCCTTCGTGTATTGCAAGAGCAGGAATTCGAACGTTTGGGCAGCTCGCGCACTCTTCGTGTGAATGTCCGCGTCGTCGCTGCTACCAACAGTGACCTTGCCGAACTGGTAGCTGAAAAGAAATTTCGCAGCGACCTCTACTATCGTCTGAATGTTTTTCCGATTAACGTACCGCCGCTGCGTGAGCGTCCCGAAGATATTCCCTTGCTGGTTCACTTCTTTGCAAACAAGTTCGCTCAGCAGATGAAGAAACCAATCGAGAGCGTTTCGAAAGAGACCATGTCAGCGCTCACCAATTATCACTGGCCGGGAAACATCCGGGAGCTGCAAAACCTTGTCGAGCGCGGCGTGATTCTATCGCGCGGTTCCAGTCTCGAGATACCTCTTACCGAGCTGAAGCATTCAAGCAAAGTGTCAAATCACGGGAACGGTTCGACAACACTCGAAGCCGTCGAACGCGACCACATTCTTCGCATACTCAGCGAATCGAGTTGGGTGATTGGTGGCCCAACGGGAGCAGCCGCTCGTCTTGGATTGAACCGCACAACCCTCAATCACCGTATGCGCAAGCTCGGCATTACTCGTCCTCAGCCACAATAGTGGTGACCGCGGCTCGTCATCTGGCCGCATATCGTCACGTCTGCGCAGAGCTTCTTCGTTTATTAGCCACAGAATTACACGGATAGACACGGATCAGAAAAACAAGCAATTGGTTTCTATTCTCTGAGAATCCCGGTTTATTTGTTGGCCCAACACTTCTCGTACGCCATTAGTAAAAGTGACAAAACGCAGAGTTAATCGGGCCGGAGTCTGAGTGGCAAGGCGGTTGCTAGTCGCAGGAACATGAACTGTCTTGGCGCGGTAGTGAAGGGCGAAGAGAAACTGACCTTCAGTCGCAAACACAGGCTGGCATCGAGGGGGGCGGGCCTGTGGGCGAGAGTGGGCGGGCTTGAGGGTGATGTGGGTCTCCTGGCGCAAGTCCCCCACTCTTTGTGATTCACATTAACCAGCAGAAAGAGGAACAAGAACATGAGCAAGCTAGCAGGAAAAGTCGCGGTCATCACCGGAGGCAGCAGCGGAATTGGCCTCGCCGCGGCACAGCAATTCGCCTCGGAAGGCGCGCACGTTTTCATCACGGGCCGACGACAAGCGGAACTCGATGCGGCCGTAAAACAGATTGGCAAGAATGCCACTGGTGTTCAGGGTGACGTATCGAACCTCCAAGATCTCGATCGCTTGTTCGCCACGATCAAGCAGCAGGAGGGGCACATCGACGTCCTGTTTGCCAATGCCGGCGGTGGTGAGTTTCTTCCGCTCGGATCGATTACCGAAGAACACTTTGACAAGACGTTCAGCATCAATGTCAAAGGTCTGCTCTTCACAGTGCAAAAGGCATTGCCGCTCTTTCAAGATGGCGGATCGATCATTCTGAACGCCTCGGTCGCCGGTTCGAAAGGAATCGAAGCGTTCAGTGTCTACAGCGCAACGAAGGCCGCGGTGCGATCATTTGCCCGCACGTGGACAGTGGATCTCAAGCCGCGCAAAATCCGCGTCAATACTATCAGCCCTGGTCCGATCGACACGCCGATTCTCAATGGTCTTGCATCCACTCAGGAAGAACTTGACGCGCTCAAGACCAGTCTCGCTTCCAGCGTGCCGCTAGGACGAATGGGCCAGCCCGAAGAGATTGCCAAAGCGGCCCTGTTCCTCGCATCGGATGACAGTAGTTTCATCACGGGCATCGAACTGTTTGTCGATGGCGGAATGGCGCAAGTCTAAGCGTAGCGATTGAAAAGACGTGTGAAATGGCAACGGCGATATTCGAACTAATCGCGATCAATGTCTCGAGAGTGCTGGAGGCGGTATTTGACGAGATCGAATATCGCCTCGCCAGGCGCGCGCTGCGCCATGCGGGATGAGTCAGGAGTGAACGAACACCGATGAATGAGGTTTCTATGCCAGCAGGGTTACAAGTCTTTTTGCGAAAAAACAAACTACTGATTTCCATTGTTGCTGTATCAATCGTTGTGGTCCTCGGCGCGCTTATCCTGGCCGGCCGCTCAGGGAAGCCGGCGCAGGCCGCGCCGCGACCACTCGACGTCGAGGTGGTCCAGGTAGAGCAGCGGGACGTTCCTATCTACAGCGAATGGATCGGGACAACCGACGGAATGGTGAACGCTGACATCAAGGCGCAGGTGACAGGCTATCTGCTCAGACAGGACTACAAGGAAGGCTCTCTTGTAAAGAAGGGGCAGTTGTTGTTTGAGATCGATCCACGACCGTTTCAAGCCACGTTGGATCAGGCCCACGGCCAGGTCGCGCAGTTCGAGGGTCAACTTGAGCAGGCCACCTCTCAGGTGGCGCAGGCAGAGGCGCAAGTGGCGCAAGCCAACAGTCAACTTCTGCAATCGCAGGCGCAACTCGCGCAGGCGCAGGCCAATCAGGTCAAGACCCAACTCGATGTGAACAAATACGCGCCGCTCGCGGAGCAGAAGGCAGTCACGCAACAGGATTACGACAACGCCATTCAGGCTAATGTCGTTGCGAAAGCTCAAATTGATGCCGCAAGGGCCGGGGTTGAGACGGCGCGTGCGCAACTACGTGCCGCTAATGCCCAGATCGGAAGTGCCAGGGCTGCGATTGCGACGGCAAAAGGACAAATTGCAAACGCCAATGCCGCGGTCCGAACCGCACAACTTAATTTGGGTTTCACTCGCATCATCTCGCCTATCGATGGAATTGCCGGCATTGCTCAGGCGCAGGTCGGAAATTTAATTAGCACGACGAGTGCACCGCTGACCACGGTTTCGACCGTCGATCCAATCAAGGTTTATTTCACACTTAGCGAGCAGCAGTACCTTAATTTTAACAAGCGCAACCTCATTGAAGCGCAAAGGGGCGGGAGCGTGGCTCAGATCGAGCTTGAATTGATCCTCTCCGACGGAACGACATATCCAGAAAAAGGAAGTTTCTTCTTTGCGGATCGGCAGGTCGATCCAAAGACGGGCGCCATCCGTCTGGCCGGAATATTCCCCAATCCCGGCAATGTGCTGCGGCCCGGACAGTATGGCCGCGTTCGCGCGGTGACCAGTACGAAGGAGGAAGCGTTGCTCGTTCCACAGCGCGCCGTCACTGAGTTGCAGGGCAGTTACCAGGTGGCCGTGGTCGGCCGCGATAACAAGATAGAGGTCCGCACCGTTAAGGTTGGCGAGCGTGCTGGCACGATGTGGGTCATTGAAGATGGATTGAAGCCGGGCGAAACGGTCATAGCGGAAGGCACGCAAAAGGTCAGACCGGGCGCTGTAGTCAACCCGAAGCCGTTTGCGGGTAGTGCGGCGGGTTTGATAAGGACTGATCGATGATTTCGAAACTCTTCATTAACCGGCCGATTGTGGCGATGGTCATCGCCATTGTCACAGTCATCGGCGGCCTCGTCGCGATGCGTGGGCTACCGGTGGCGCAGTTTCCGGAAATCGTACCGCCGCAGATCATCGTCAACACGACTTATACGGGAGCAGACGCGGTGACGATCGAGCAGTCAGTGGCCACGCCGCTGGAACAGCAGATGAGCGGAGTCGATAACATGCTCTACATGCAATCGACCAATGCGAATGACGGAACGATGACGCTTACCGTCACCTTCGACGTCGATACGAATCCCAACATCGATCAGGTCAACGTACAAAACCGTGTGGCGCAGGCACAGCCAAACCTTCCCACCGACGTTAATCAGTTTGGCTTGAACATGCGCAAGTCAACGGGAATACCTACGCTGGCATTTGCAATCTTTTCGCCGCAGCAAACTCACGACTCGCTCTTCCTTGCGAACTACGCGACCATAAACATTACCGACGCGCTCTATCGCGTTCCTGGGGTGGGTGAGGTGCGCCTGTTCGGCGCCAGCGATTATGCGATGCGCGTCTGGGTCAAACCCGATCTGCTCGCCAAACTTGGGTTAACCGTTCCCGATCTTGCGCGCGCAGTTCAGCAACAGAGCACAGTCAATCCCGCCGGCCAGGTTGGCGCCGAGCCCGCGCCGAAGGGCAAGGAGATGACTTACACGCTGCGCGCCCAGGGGCGGCTTCAGACTCCGGAAGAGTTTGGCCAGATCGTAGTGCGTTCCAATCCGGACGGCTCGGTGGTGCGGCTCAAGGACGTAGCGCGGATTGAGCTCGGCGCGCAAAACTATCAGCAGGTCGCTCGCTTCGGCGGCCAGCCTGCCGGCATCATCGCCGTGTTTCAGGCGCCCGGATCGAATGCGCTGGCAGTGGCCGACGGGGTCAAAAAGACGATGGCGGACCTGAAGCAGCGGTTTCCCGCCGATCTAGATTACGCGATTGGGCTCGACACGACCCGCTCGGTTACCGAAGGCATCAGTGAGATCGTTCAGACCCTGCTGATTGCGATCGTACTGGTCATCCTTGTGGTCTTTGTCTTTTTGCAAAACTGGCGCGCGACGCTGATACCGATGATCGCGGTGCCCGTATCGCTGATCGGTACGTTTGCCGTCTTTCCACTGCTCGGCTTCTCGATCAATACGCTATCGCTATTTGCTCTTGTGCTGGCAATCGGATTGGTCGTCGACGACGCGATCGTCGTTGTCGAGGCGGTCGAGCACCACATTGAGGAAGGCATGAGTCCGCGCGACGCGACGTTTAGGGCAATGGAGGAAGTATCCGGGCCTGTCATCAGCATCGCGCTAATCCTGGCCTCAGTCTTTATACCGGTTGCGTTGGTCAGCGGAATTCAAGGGCGCTTGAACAAACAGTTCGCCGTCACCATCGCCGTATCCGTGATCATCTCAGCCTTCAACGCATTGACGTTGTCGCCGGCACTGTCGGCGTTGATGCTGCGGCCGCGAAAAGAGTCGCGTGGCCCGCTGGCCCGATTCTTTGGTGCGTTCAATCGCTGGTTTGCGAAGGCCACGCGCGGTTATGTCAGCTTAAGCCGTGGACTAATCCGCAAAGCAGTTATCGCTGTGTTGATTCTGGGGGGATTTGCGGTTGTGGATGGATTCTTCGGGAACAGGTTGCCGACCAGCTTTCTTCCCGAAGAGGACTACGGCTTCCTTTTTCTTAATATTCAGCTTCCGCCGGCGGCTTCGCTCGAGCGGACGGATCAGGTCTCCCGCAAAGTCGAGACAATTCTGAAGCAAACGGACGGCGTGCAGTTCGTCACCAGCATTAACGGATTCAGTCTGTTGAATCGAGTCTCGGCGAGCTACAACGGTTTTTGCTTTGTTTCGCTGCAGCCCTGGAGCGAGCGCAAACATACGGCCCAGGAGATCCTGAAGGGCGTCAACGCGAGGCTGGCAAGCGAAGTGCCCGAGGCGATGGCGTTTGCGTTTAGTCCCCCGGCTATTCCCGGTCTCGGCAACTCCGGCGGGTTTTCATTCTGGCTTCAGGATCGAAGCGGCGGCTCCGTGGATTTTCTCGATCAGAATCTCCAGAAGTTCCTCGCGGCAGCCCGCCAACGCCCCGAGTTGGCTGGGGTCGGCTCCCAGTTCTCCGCGACTGCACCGCAAATCTACGCGGACGTCGATCGGGACAAAGTGTTGAAGCAAGGCGTGGCCGTCGCCGATGTTTATCAGACGTTGCAGGCGTATCTCGGCGGATTGTTCCTGAATCAGTTCAACCGCTTCGGCAGACAGTGGCGAGTATTCCTCCAGGCGGAGGGTGAAGAGCGCCTCAGCGACCGCGACATTCAACAGTACTACGTGCGCAACAACGATGGGAACATGGTCCCTCTCTCAGCGCTGGTAACAACGCGCAGGATTTCTGGCCCGGAGTATACAAACCGCTTCAATGTCTATCGCGCGGCTCAGGTGATTGGCGCCGCCGCGCCGGGATACAGTTCGGGGCAGGCCATGGCCGCTCTCGAAGAAGTGGCAAAGCAGGAGCTGCCGCCCGAGATTAGTTACGATTGGGCTGACCTTTCTTATCAGGAAAAAAAGGCTTCGGGAACCACGACCTCAGTGTTTGGGCTCTCCCTGATGTTTGTCTTCTTGATCCTCGCGGCCCTCTACGAAAGCTGGACGCTTCCGTTCTCCGTGTTACTTACGGTGCCGATCGCGATCTTCGGCGCGTTCCTTGGACTATGGCTCCGAAATTACGATCTCGACGTGTACGCGCAGATCGGATTGATCGTCCTAATTGGCCTGTCAGCGAAGAACGCGATTCTGATCGTCGAGTTTGCCAAGGCGGAACTGGAGAAAGGGCGTGACTTGATTGAAGCGGCGCTGGAAGGTGCACGCTTGCGCTTGCGGCCGATTCTGATGACGTCGTTCGCTTTTATTTTCGGATCAGCGCCGCTGTGGATCGCTGCGGGCGCGGGCGCGCAGGCGCGGCGCATCCTTGGCACGGTTGTCATTGTTGGCATGCTGGCTGCAACTTCGATCGCGATATTCATTATTCCCGTAACTTTCTACCTGGTAGAGAAGTTCAGGATGAGGTTTAGCAGGAAACGCGCGCCCGATTTCACTTCAACGATACCGGAGCCGGCAACGGGAGATTGAGAACCGAAAAGCCACGCACAACAAGGGATGCGAGCAATTTGTTTTAGTGCCGTAGGCACCGAATGTTTATAGCAACTGAGGCTAGCTTGATTTTTCTTCTCGTTCACAACAAAGCACATCGCGCTCCGCTGGAGCGCCAGTCCTATCGGGCGCCACGGTCTATAAACATTGCGCCGCTCTGCTGCGGAGCGAATGAAAGAGTTTTAGAACCAGGAAGAACGATGCTACATAGACTAATAACAGCGGTCGTGGTGCTCAGCCTCTTGAGCACAAGCGCAATGGCCCAAAAGAAATACCAGCGTCCGCCCGTTAAAACGCCTGACACATTTCGCGGAGCCGACTCGACTTCGCCGCCTGATCAGAGTTCCATCGGCGACCTCAAGTGGTTTGAAGTTTTCAAAGACGAAGAGCTGCAGAAGCTGGTCAGGACAGCAACGATCCAAAATTACGATCTGCGTGCGGCGGTCGCGCGAATCAATGCAGCGCGCGCCAATCTCGGTCGCGCGCGATCTGATCAGTTTCCGCAGTTTGAGGCTAGTGCTGATCTTACAACTACGCGTGCGTCCAGAAACGGCCAGTTGGGTGCTTCTGGCCAGGGCGGCCCGGGAGGTAAGGCGCGTAGTTTTGGCAGTGTCCTCCTGAATCTCCTTAACTTTGAGTTGGATGTCTGGGGACGGCTGCGACAGCAAACTAAAGCCGCGCGCGCTGAGTTGCGGGCTTCTGAAGAAGACCGCAAAGCGGTAATGACAACTGTCGTGGGTGATGTCGCTGCTGGGTATTTCAGCCTACTCGAACTTGACAGCGAACTCGATATTGACAGGCGCACGCTGACTACCAGGGAAGATTCCCTTCGGCTTATCAAGTTACGGCAGCAAGGTGGCGTGGCGACAATGTTGGATGTTCGTCAGGCAGAGGAGTTGGTTTATCAGGCGTCCGAGACGATTCCTGATACTGAACGAGCAATCGAGCAGACTGAGAACCAGATCAGTTTGCTCCTGGGCAATAAGCCGGGACCGATTCCCCGCGGTCAGTCTCTAACTCAACAACAAAAACTACCAGCGGTACCGGCTGGCTTACCTTCTTCATTGCTTGAGCGACGCCCGGACATTCGCGCCGCGGAAGAGAATCTGGTGGCCCAGCACGCGCTTGTCTATGCGGCCAAGGCCGCTTACTTTCCCCGCATTAGTTTGACCGGACTGCTGGGGTTTCGAAGCAATCAACTCTCGAACCTGTTCACTGGCCCAAGCGGTGCATGGAGTTTCGTTCCGCAGATCACTCAACCGATATTTACCGCGGGCCGACTCAAATCAAATGTGAAATTCGCCAAAGCGCAGCAAGAGCTGGCACTCGTTCAGTATCAGCAAACAATTCAAACCGCCTTTCGTGAGGTTTCGGACGCGCTGGTCCAATATCACAAGGTGAAAGAGATTCGTGCGCAACAGGAACTGTTGGTGACAACGCTGCGAGACCGATCGCGGCTGGCTTATCTGAGATACGAGGGAGGAGTGGATACCCTGCTCAGCGCCCTTGATGCGGATCGCGAGCTATTTAATTCGGAGTTGAGTTTGGCGCAGACCAGACGCAATGAGCTGCTGGCCCTTGTCCAGCTCTATAAAGCGCTGGGGGGAGGTTGGCAACAGTAATGTGGCGCAAGCTGTCCACATGCAGGAGACGGGCTTGCATTATGAAAGAGCAGACAAAGAAAGGTAAGCTAACTGCATGAGCAAGAATTTGAATGACTATGTGACGTTGGGACGTTCCGGGTTGCGGGTGAGCCCGGTCTGCCTGGGCACGATGACCTTCGGCAACGAATGGGGCTGGGGCTCGGAAGAAAAGACCGCGCGTGAGGTTTTCGATCGCTACGTAGAAACTGGCGGCAACTTCATCGACACAGCCGACGGCTACACCGAGGGCCACAGTGAAGAGTTGCTGGGCAGATTTATCAGCGAGCGCGGTGTGCGCGACCGAGTCGTGCTGGCGACGAAGTTCACGTTCAATGCCGAGCCGGGGAATCCGAACGCTGGCGGCAACGGCCGCAAGAATATTTATCGCGCGGTCGAGGGCTCGCTTCGACGATTGCAAACGGATTACATCGATCTTTACTGGCTGCATGCCTGGGACACCATAACTCCGGTCGAAGAAGTGATCTCGACACTCAACCATCTGGTGCGTGCCGGAAAAATTCGGTACTACGGTTTTTCCGACACGCCCGCGTGGTACGTAGCGCGGGCCAGGACGATTGCTGAGAAAGATGGGAAGGATAGTTTAGTCGCGCTGCAACTTCAGTACTCGCTGGTCGAACGCAACATCGAGCGCGAGCATATTCCCGCGGCGCAGGAACTGGGACTAGGTATTTGCCCGTGGAGTCCACTGGCGGGAGGTTTTCTTAGCGGCAAGTACCAGCGACAGGGAGATACCGGACAGGGAGAAGGCCGTTTGGAAATCACCAAAGAAGTTCCCAATCCGGATTTCCAGAGGTTCACCGAACACAACTGGCGAATTCTCGATGTCCTGCTCGACGTGGCGAAACAAATCATCCGTCCACTGGCGCAAGTCGCACTGAACTGGGTAGTGACTCAACCTGGCATCACTTCGACGATCGTCGGCGCTTCGAAGCCGGCACAGCTCGAAGACAACTTGCGCTTTAGTGAGTTCGAGATTCCTACCGAACTGCGCAAGCGGCTGGATGAAGTAAGTGCGCTCGAGCCGGTTCATCCGTATGTGTTTTTCAATCCGGCGATGCAGGGATTGATCAGCGGCGGCACGAGCGTGCAGCCTTGGGCGCCCGCTCGCGTATATGCGCCACCGTCG
>Ga0070706_100007672_pt1 | contig 10092 bp, 8 predicted proteins | sample KBSK5501metaG_FD_65476 | JGI IMG/M metagenome (GOLD analysis project Ga0070706, IMG submission 65476) | Corn, switchgrass and miscanthus rhizosphere microbial communities from Kellogg Biological Station, Michigan, USA - KBS K5-50-1 metaG | ecosystem: Host-associated > Plants > Roots >...
AGCTTAGCCCCAACATACTCGCTATCTGTCTCATCTAAACGTTGGACTTCGCTATAGGTCTTCGGCGTGAGTGTTCCGATTTCGCGAATCTGCTCCTCAGCGTCAGTCAGGATGCTGATTTTTCGTGTATAGAAGAGAGGTGCCAATGAGTCATCCTTAGGCACTCGCGTCCAGCCTGCCGATTCTCGAACTGAACCGTTTTCACATAGAACTGCCCGGCGCAGCCTCCACATGCACTCCGCAATCTTAACAACGAGCCATTCCTCAAATATGCCTACTGGTTGGAACTCCTGGTGCAAGCCGTCAAGCAGCGACTGAAACTCCTTTTCGCTCTTGTAGCCATCGCAAATGGGGATGACGATGTGCTTCGCAAATAGCCCGAGTGTTATGGCGTTAAACCTGGCGATGCGCTTGCCCCGCTCAGTTCGCGGACCAGTCGATCGCTTGGAGTTTTGGCGATTTGCGTCGATCTTAGCCTTTGTCATTGCTTTGCGACACCTCATGTCGTCCTTTTGCCCGTCGTGAATGGAGTCACTGACTGTCTTCATCAATAGATTTGTTGCAGGCCGGGAGCGCCGGGTTCTGGTTGCGCGGGGGTTGCGGATTTTGCCGGATTTCGCCGGATTCTGCCGAGTTAAGTGCTTTATCTTCTTTACTTGCAATGGGCGTTACAGGTCTCATAATCCGTAGGTCGTTGGTTCGAGTCCAACCGCCGCCACCATTCTCGTCAACTATTGGCAGCGATCGGCAGGGACGGCGTTCTCGCCCAGTTGCGTCGGGGGTTGCACAATGTTGCGCACTTGCCGTAGTCCAGCCGGTCCACTTCACATGGGTTGATGGATTACCGAGTTCACCTGCGGGTGCTCGGATCGAAAAAGCCCGAGATGCACAGGATCTGACCTGCGGGCCGCCTGCTCGCAACCCCGCGTTCGATCAGCCTTTCCTCACTGCTCGATTAATGGTAAGTTCCAGCGGGGACACTAGAACACTCCTCTCTGCTCCAATGCCGCTGTATGCCTGAGCGATTTATCTTTTCCGACCTCCGTGAGCTCTTTGCTAAGGCCAATGAGGAGAAGTCCGGGGACCAATTGGCAGGGTTGGCGGCACGATCGGAGCGGGAAAGGATTGCGGCCAAGTACGAGCTCGCCGATCTGCCGCTTGCTGAAATTGTCCAGCAGCCTTTGATAGATCCTGCCGATGATGACGTCAGTCGCCTAATTCTTGAGACGTTTGATCAAGAAGCCTTCGGCACGCTCCGAAGCATGACCATAGGAGAGTTCCGCGAGTACATCCTGGACGATGCCACCGACGAAGCAGAATTGAAACGGCTGCAGCGGGCAATCACGCCCGAAATTGTGGCGGCGGTCGCCAAGATCATGAGCAACAAAGACCTGGTACTGGCTTCAGCCAAGATTCGGAATGTCACGCGGTGCCGAAATACTATGGGGGAACGCGGAGTGTTAGGCATCCGCGTTCAGCCCAATCACCCCAGCGACGATCTCGGCGGGATTCTGCTGGCGGCCTTTGAGGGGCTGCTCTATGGCTGCGGGGATGCAGTCATTGGCGTGAATCCCGCTACGGATTCGGTGGAGACGGTCAGCTCCATCCTGCACGCGCTCAATCGCCTGGTCGAAACCTACAAGGTCCCTACCCAGACCTGCTGCCTGGCCCACATTACCACCCAACTGGCCGCATTGAATCGTGGAATGCCGGTAGACCTGCTCTTTCAATCGATTGCTGGCACGGAAGCTGCCAATCGCAGCTTTGGCGTTACTCTCGCGATGCTGCAGGAGGGCCGGGAGCAGGTCCTCGAACATCACAGCCGACGTAATGGGTCCTGGAAGGGGAACAATTTGATGTATTTCGAAACCGGTCAGGGGAGCGCCCTCTCGGCGGAAGCTCACAATGGAGTCGATCAATTGACTCTGGAAGCGCGGGCGTACGGGGTTGCGCGCGTATTCGAGCCCTTTCTGGTGAACAGTGTCGTCGGCTTCATCGGTCCGGAATACCTGTACGACGAACGACAGATCATTCGTGCCGGGCTGGAGGACCATTTCATGGGTAAGCTCCTCGGTCTGCCGATGGGCTGCGATGTCTGTTACACCAACCACGCGGCTGCTGACCAGAACTCTGCCGATAATCTCCTCTTGCTGCTGGCGGCGGCGGGATGCAACTACTTCATGGGAGTCCCCTGTGCCGATGATGTAATGCTGAACTATCAATCCACCAGCTACCATGATGCACTGGCAGTGCGCCGGATCTTCAAGCTGCGGCCCACGCCTGAGTTTCTGAGCTGGCTGGAAGAAATGGGCATCTATCGCGATGCCCAACCGGCGTTACTTGATGCAACCGCGCGGCACCGGTTGATGCAGGGGTTGCAGTCATCGTTAGAGAGGATCGTCTAGATGACAGGTGAACCAGACGAGTCCCTTGCTTCATCGGATTGGCCCGAGATCGTGCGCAAGATTCGGGCACGGACGCCGGCGCGTTTGCTGGTTGGTCGCGCAGGAGCCTCGTACCGGACCGGCACTCAATTGGATTTACGTGAAGCGCATGCGGCTGCACGCGACGCGGTCCGCACTGAACTGGATCTGCAAGCTGATTTTGGAACAACGTTCGTGAAGCAGTGGAACCTCTTCGAGGTTTCTACACAAGCGACATGCAAGGATGAATACCTCCTGCGGCCGGATCTCGGCCGACGTTTCAGCCACGAGTCTCGAGAGAAGCTGTTGGAACGCTGTCCTACAGGTAACCATCTGCAGATTGCTGTCGGAGATGGCTTGTCGGTCACTGCCGTTTCGAGGCAAGTCCCTCCGCTATTACCCCCGCTTTGTGCGAGAGCCAAGGCTAAGGGATGGAGTGTCGGCCATACCTTTGTTATTCGTCATTGCCGCGTCGGGATCCTGAACGAGATTGGTGAATTACTTACTCCCGAGGTTGCGATTCTACTTATCGGCGAACGGCCGGGACTCGCGACCGCCGAGAGCCTTTCGGCGTACATAGGATATCGGCCGCAAGGCACTCACACCGATGCCAACCGAAATCTGATCTCCAATATCCACGCTCGCGGGGTGCGCACGGATGATGCGGTGGTTCGAATCCTAAATCTCGCTGGGCGGATGATGAAACTGCGGGCCAGCGGTTACAGTCTCAGAGAAGAATTGCCGGCACTTGGGAGCAGTGAGAGCTTCATCTAAGTTCTCAACAAGTCTCCACTCGGAAGGATTCACGACTCAGCACGAACTGCACAGGAAGCGCCGAATACCAAAATCGTAAACGGCAGCTCCCACCAAGCCGCCCAAGAGTGGCGCCACCACCGGCACCCACCAGGAGCCAGTCCCATCGGTTAGACCGTTATTGCGAAAGCCGGCAAGTACGGTGAAAAGGCGTGGTCCAAAATCGCGAGCAGGGTTAATCGGATAACCGTGCATGCCACCGTAGCTCATTCCAATGGCTACAACAACTAGACCAATCATTACCGGGGAGAGGTTCGCTCCCGGAGGAGTATTGAATTCATCGGTGATGGCGAGTATCAGTAGAAGTAGCAAGGCCGTGCCGATCACCTGATCCAAAAACCCGGCCTGCGGCAATGCGGGGAACGCGGGAAAAGTTGTGAACACGCCCGCCGTTTTCTCCAGTTGCGGATCCACTTGCTTGAAAGCCGGCAGGTAATTTCGATACACCAGCGCCGCCGCAACGAAAGCTCCCGACGTCTGCGCGATGGAATAGGGCAACACCTTACGCCAGGGAAAGCCGCGGAACACTGCCAGTGCCATTGTCACCGCCGGATTGAGATGTGCTCCCGAGATTTTTCCGGCGACATAGATACCCATGGTCACTCCGAGTCCCCAGCCAAGAGTGATGTTGGTATAGCCGCCGTGAACCAGTTCGCCCGGAGTGCGGGACGGAAACAGTACAACCATGGCAACAACGCCTGTGCCGAGAAGGATCAATACGAACGTCCCGAGAAACTCAGCAATCAGTTCCGCAACCAGTGTGGGTCTGGTGTTCATCACTTCGCTCCTGTGCTTGAGTTGAGAGCGTTCCAAGGTCGCGGAATAGTCTAGCAATGAAAGAGACTTGAGGTTCCAATGGGCGGGGGATGCGACGCAGCATGGTACCTGCGGCTCGGCTCACCGCAAGCGAACCGAATCGCGGCAAGATAGCGCTGACGGCAGTTTTAGATAACAGTCCACTCCCTGAAAGCAGGAGGGTCCTGCCCCAGGGAGAATGACATGCAACTCTACATTTGCAAAACGATACCTGAAAATCTTTCCTGGTGCCGACGGAGTCCCGCCTATACCCGCCCCATCAGAGCCAGGATAATCACGATCAGCAGAACCAAACCCAGCCCGCCAGTTGGGTAGTACCCCCAGCCGCTGCTATACGGCCACGTCGGCAGAGCGCCGATCAGCAGCAGAATCAGGATGATAATCAGAATGGTGAACACTTGTTAGCTCCTCCCCTGTGATCCGCCGACCCCGTTGTGTGTAATCAGCGGATGAGTATTGACAGCTACCACCTACTTTCCATAAGTGCCGGTTGCCGGCTGCGGACGGTCACTCTTCGCAAAATCTGCCGCAGCTTCGCCGCTCGAGGAAATGTCCTCTGCCCCCGTGAGTTGGAGGATCTCTTTCGCACGCTTAGTCCACTCAGAATCATCACAATGGACTGAAAGCAGAATGCCGCCCCCGCGAATGCGGCCGTCATATCGTTTCGCTTCGTATTCCGGCAACCCCATGCCGATCAGGGCGCCTGTGAAACCGCCAATTGCTCCACCTACACCCACACCGGCAAGAGCGGCCACGATCGGCCCCGCCGCCAGCAGCGGGCCCACGCCCGGGATGGTCAGCGTTCCAATCCCAAGCAGCCAGCCCAGTACGCCTCCCACGACCGCTCCGGAACTCGCGCCGGCCGTGGCGCCTTCTGGGGCCTTAGTCGCCTTCTCCGTGGCTAACTCGTTCGTGCCCATGTTCTCCGGTACGAGTACGGAGATGTCCTCATGCCGGAATCCCGATTCTTTTAGTTGATAAAGACCTTTCTTAAAATCCGGTTGCTTCGCGTAAATGCCGAACACTGCTGTGTTCTTTCCCGCCATAATCATAAACTCCTCGGAAAATTTCCTTTCGGTACCCTTCGGCGAAAGGACTGGATTATTCGACTCCAGTACGGCTGAACTGAGAATCAAGTTTTCTCTGTAGGTCTATTGGGGGACTTCCTGTACCGGGTTGAACGCTCCAGGCGTATTACTCTTGACTCTCGTGAGCTACAAAGATTTCAGCGGCAGATTACAGTCTGGCCCGAATTGCCGCTTAACGAACCCCACACGTCGAAGTCTCGCGACAAGCGTCCGGGCTTTGGACGCAACAATCCAGGCTGAAGCGGCAAGGGTCTAGACTCCAAAACTTCCTCAATCAAAAGTCGGGATCTGGCGTGCCTAATAGGGCTGACGGACGAGGGTCATCTTGCATCTAATTTATACAACGCAAAGAAAAATCGGGTCATAATACGTGATAAATATTCTGCGAAATGCTTATAAGATGCGGCCCTTCTCGCTGGTTGCGCTCGCCTTGACCGCTGCTTGCCTCCTGTTCTTGCCGCCAGTTTCCGCCCAGCAATTGGCCAAACGCCTAATCCTCAAAGATGGTTCCTACCAGCTCGCCACCAAGTGGGAAAAGAAGGGCAACCGCATTCGCTATTACAGCGCGGAACGCGCCGAGTGGGAAGAGATCCCGGACTCGCTGATCGATTGGGCAGCAACCGAAAAATATGAAAAAGATCGCGCTGCTGGCGCGCCGCCGCCGGAAGCCGTCGAGCTGGACAAAGAGCTTGAGGCCGAGCGCAAAGCCGAAGAGCTGAAGTCTCCCCAGGTCGCGCCCGGATTGCGGCTGCCTGAAGAGGGCGGTATCTTTCTGCTGGACAACTTCCAAAGCCAACCACAATTGAACGAACTCCAGCAGAGTGGCGGCGAGCTCAACAAGAACATGAAAGGCAACATTCTGCGGGCGGCCATCAACCCGATTGCCAGTGCTAAGCAGACCATCGAACTCAAGGGGCAACACGCCAAGGTGCAGTCGCACGTCACCATGCCCGCCATCTATGTAAATGTCGAGCAGGACAGTGCTGGGCAGAATCAGGCCGCGAACGCCGCGCCTCAGCAGCCGCAAAAACCGCAGCAACCCGAGCAGCCGATAGATCGGTTCCGCATCGTCCGCATGCAGGTCAAGTCCGACAAGCGCATTGCCGGCGACATCAAGATCGCGGTTTATGGGAAGGTGAGCCAGGAGCAAAAGCTCGTGCCCACTACTTCACAACCGATTTCCGGCGGCTGGGTGAAGGTGACTCCGACGGCCAGTCTAGCTCCCGGCGAATATGCGGTGGTGGAAATGTTGGGGAAGGAAGGAATGAACCTCTTCGTCTGGGATTTTGGGGTGAACCCCTCCGCGCCAGCAAATCCGACAGCCTGGAAACCAGATCCGCGGGCGATTAAGCAACCGACGCCAGACAGGCCGGTCGGGCCGGAAAAACGGGACAAGCAATGAGGTAACGCTTGGCTAATTGCCTGAGGGTTTCAGCAGGATTACGCCATCACCGCGCATCTAATCCGGATGTTGCCGGTGATATTCCATTGCGTGACGTGTGTACGACTTCTCTTCTTCAAGCCCTCTGTTGATACAGGAATTCATCCTGTCGCAAACGGGCATCATCAAGCAAGAGCAGCATAGCCGTAGAGCGGGTAGGACAATTTTCATGACACTTTGAAAGCCAACTGCCGAGTGCTATTGAGGATCGCATAATATAGGGACGCTACACGTCAGGCCGTCGAAAATACGGCTACTTGGATCGACCACGGGAATGGCCAATGCAGTAGCTACTTTGCGAGGGGCTGTTTCGTCTTATTTCAACCCGGGCACACTAGTAACGCTCGCGCGGGAGCAGGGCACATGAGACTTCGTCAGCTGCGGCCAATGCCAAGATTTTTGGCTTTGCTGGGAATGGTCTGCAACCTGGCGTTCACCTCTGCGCAATCGCAGCCGAGCTTTTCTGAATTGAAAGCGAAGGCAGAATCTGGCGATGCGCAAGCGCAGGTGAAAGTCGGCCTGGCCTATGCTTCCGGCAATGGTGTCCCAGTCGACGATTCTGATGCCGTGCGCTGGTTTCATAAGGCGGCGGAACAAGGCGATGCTACGGGGGAGTACTCGCTCGGCGAAATGTACGCGATGGGCCGGGGTGTGAAAAAGGATTACAAACAAGCGGCCCAATGGATTCAGAAGGCCGCGGATCAGGGCGAAATAAGAGCAGTATCCAACCTTGGTGCCATGTACCTCAACGGCTTGGGAGTCAAGAAGAATGAAAAGAAGGCCTTCCAGTTAACGCAGCAAGCCGCCGACAAAGGGCTTGCAGCTGCCCAGTTCGGGTTGGGTGAAATGTATGCCAGCGGCCGCGGCGTCAAGCAGAACCTGCCCAAAGCTGTAGACTGGTATACCAAGGCAGCCGACCAAAATGACGCGCCAGCGTTGAACAATTTGGCATGGCTACTCGCCATTGCGGGTGATATGACCATCAGAAACACGAGTAAGGCCGTCGATCTCGCTCTCCGTGCCGTCAATGCAACTCAAGAGAAAGTTCCTGAATATCTGGACACTCTTGCAACCGCCTACTTTGCAAATGGCCATCCCGACAAGGCCCTCAAGGCGGAGCAAAAAGCGCTGGCGCTCAGACCCGACGACAAGACTTACCAGCAGTCCCTCAGGAACTATGAAGAGATCGCGGAAGCGGCCAAGAATCTGCCAGCCTCTCTCTCTTCCGGTGAGTTAGCGCATGCTGGGCCGGGCGTGACCCCTCCAAAGGCCGTCTACACGCCGGATCCGGGACCTCCCGCCAAAAAAGGGAGTGCAAAAGTAGTTCTGTGGGTGATTGTTGGAGCGGACGGGAAAGTACATGATCTTCGGGTAGTACGCTCCGCGAATCCCGACCTCGACCATAAGGCGCTGGACACTGTCCGGAGATGGACTTTTCAGCCTGCTCGCAAGAACGGCCAAGCGGTAGCGGTGCAGATCAGCGTTGAGGTCAGCTTCCGCCTCGATTGATCCTGATGGACGTCAGGGCGTTTCATCGGAGTGCCTCAAAGTCTCGTCGTACTCCTGCCGGGTTTCCCATGCCGGAACCATAGCGTGGAAACCGTATAATGTCCCTATATTATGTGACTACCAATAATTGCTAAGTGCTGCGCGCTGCCTTCCTACTTCATCACTCCCCTCTGCGCGATCCCGATATTGTCGCGGCTACTGTTTTTGACGAGATACATCATCTCGTCCGCTTGGCGAATGATGTCTTGCGGCGTCTTGGCGTCATGCGGATATGTAGCCACACCAATGCTGGCGCGGACATTCAGGTTCAGTCCTTCTTCCGTGCAAAAGCTGCTGGCGCGGAGGTTGTCGCGCAAGCGCTTAGCCACCACCAAGGCGGAATCTTTTCCCGTCTGTGGCAGCAGAACCACGAACTCGTCGCCGCCATAACGGAAAGCGAAATCAATTAAACGCAACTGCGCTTTGATTAGATAGCCGATCTCGATCAGCAGTTTGCTCCCGATTAAGTGGCCGTGCGTGTCATTGACCTGCTTGAAGTGATCCAAATCTATAAACAGCACGGTGAATTCGTAGCCAAAGCGCGACGAGCGGTAGACCTCGGTTTCGAGAACCTTGTAAAGATGCCGGGCATTGTAAAGACCTGTGCAGTCATCTGTAATCGTGAGTTCCTGGATTTTTTCCACGGCGCGCGCATTGTCGATTGCGATGGCCGCGTAGTCACAAAGCGACTGCAGAAAGAACATCTCTTGATCGCTAAACCCCTTCATATCGACGTTGACTAGCTGAATGACGCCCAGCACACGGTGCTTGGAGCGCAGCGGCACACAGATGATCGAACGCGTCTCCCATTTGGTCATCTCGTCGATTCTTTTGGCGAAACGTGGGTCATTGAGGACATCGGGCACGATGACCTGCTCGCCATGCTTAGCCACCCATCCAGCAATGCCTTCGCCGACTTTGAGCCTTACATTTTTAAGCGCCTCGGCCGCATCCCCCACGGCAATGGCGAAATACAGCTCCTCACGCTCCCCGTCGACCATAAGCAACGACCAGGTATCCGGGCGGAAATACTCAGCCATTTTTTCCATGATGGTCTGCAGGATGGAATCGAGGTCGAGCATCGATGTTAGGGCCTTGGCCACATCATGGAAGATGTTCAGTTCTTGGATTTGCCGTTTGCGGTCGGCGCCGGCGGCCTCGGGCATGCCCAGAATCCTCAATGTTCGGCAGGAAATGCTTGAATTATATGCGCCGTTCAGAAATGCCGGCAACCACCCTTGGTAACCAGAACCCCTAAGGCCACGAGCCTGTGCCTGGGACAGGGGCGCGAGGACCACAGCGCCAGACACGGCATGAACCCTTCTGATTCGTTTCGCACTCCAAACTTAATTTTTAATGGCTCCTATAACTCAAACCTAACATATATTTATATCTAGACGACTACTGGAGCGCCGGGCCGAGCCCCATCGGCTCGACAAGAGAGGGATAGGTAGTGCCATCCTTGGGCCAGCGGTTAAGGCGGGAGCGAGAACAGCGCGGCATCTCTCTCGATGAAATCTCTCTGTCCACCAAGATCGGCACCAGGTTCTTGCTGGCCATGGAAGAGGATAAGTTCGACAAGCTCCCCGGAGGCGTCTTCAACAAAGGATTTATCCGCGCTTACGCCCGGCGCGTCGGAATCGATGAAGAACAGGCCGTTACCGACTACCTCGATGCCGTTCGCGAAAGTGCACCCGCCAACGAGCTTGACACATCGCCAGAAGTCTATCCTGTGGTTCTGCCGGAGGTTGTCAAAAAGAGTGTCGCTGAGCAGATCCCCTGGGGTGTGCTGGCCTCTTTGCTGCTCGCGGTTGCGCTCGCGTCCTGCGTATGGAGCTACTACACGCGGCCATTGCCGCGACCCGGTCCGTACAGGATGCCAACAGCTTCGAAATCCAGCAGTTTCCTCGTGTCGATCAAGGCCCGCGAAGACTCCTGGATTTCGATTACCGCCGATGGAAAA
>Ga0070706_100007674_pt1 | contig 10091 bp, 10 predicted proteins | sample KBSK5501metaG_FD_65476 | JGI IMG/M metagenome (GOLD analysis project Ga0070706, IMG submission 65476) | Corn, switchgrass and miscanthus rhizosphere microbial communities from Kellogg Biological Station, Michigan, USA - KBS K5-50-1 metaG | ecosystem: Host-associated > Plants > Roots >...
TTCGGATCGAGCGCATGTCCCATCAAGTCGCCCGCCTGCTCGCGGACGACGTGGCGCATCGCTTCCAGCATGAAGCGCGAAACCCTGGCCTTGTTCTTGTTGGCCAGGGTTCAAGTAACGAGGACTTGGTGGGCGAGGGGGGACTTGAACCCCCACATCCTTTCGGACACAGGAACCTGAATCCTGCGCGTCTGCCAATTCCGCCACTCGCCCGTAGGGGTCGCCACCTTACCGGCTGTCGACCAAGGGGCCCGCTGGTGCCTGGGTAAGCTCCGCCCTCGATGGGTCTGCAGCAGTTCGAGCGTCGGCTCGAGCGACTGGTCGAGGGCGTCTTCGCCAAGGCCTTCCGCAGCGGTGTCCAGCCGGTGGAGATCGGGAGACGCCTCCGGCGGGAGATGGACCAGCACCGCTCGATCGGCGTGCGCGGCACCATCGTGCCCAACCACTTCACGGTCACCCTCAGTCCCACCGATCACGCGAACTTCCAGAGCTTCGCCGACAGCCTCACCCGCGATCTGGCCGACTACGCGCGCGAGCACGCACGCGAGGAGCGATACACGTTCGTCGGGCCGGTGCTCGTCGAGCTCACCGCCGACGCGGGTATGGGCGCGGGCCAGTTCTTCGTGTCCGCCTCCATCGAGGAGGCGAGCGGCGGCGGGGCGGTGGGCTCGCTGGTGCTGGCGGATGGACGGCGCATCGCGCTCGGCGAGGAGCCGGTCACCATCGGGCGCCTGCCCGAGTGCGAGCTACCGCTCAACGATCCCAACGTGAGCCGTCGCCACGCCGAGGTACGTCGTCAGGGCCTCGACTACGTGGTCGTCGACCTCGGGTCGACGAACGGCACACGGGTGAACGGCGCGGGTGTTCGCGAGCGACGGCTGGCAGACGGCGACGAGATCTCGGTGGGGAACACCAGTCTCCGGTTCGAGGCGTCGTAGCCGCCCGTGCCGGAGTCGCTCCTCACCATCCTCAAGTTCTGCTTCCTCGCGCTCCTGTATCTCTTCCTCTTGCGTGTGGTCCGCGCGGTCTGGGCCGAGGTGGCCGGCCCGCGCGCGGCCCGGCCCGCGCCCGGTGCGGCCGCCAGCGCGCCAGCACGGCGGCGCGAACGCGGCTCGGCGAAAGGCGTGCTTCGCCTCCGGGTGGTCGAGCCCGCCGCCCAGCGTGGGCGCGCCTACGAGCTGGCCGACGAGCTCACGGTGGGCCGGGCCGCGGGCTGCCAGATCACGCTGGAGGACACCTACGCGAGCCAACTCCACGCGCGCGTCTTCCGGAAGGACGGCCAGTTGTTCGTCGAGGACCTCGGGTCGACGAACGGCACGTACCTCAACCGCAAGAAGGTCACCGCACCCGTCGCGCTGCGCAAAGGCGACCGCCTGCAGGTCGGCAAGACGGTGATGGAGCTCAGCCGTTGAGGAAGCTCAGCCGTTGAGGAAGCTCAGTCGTTGATCGGGCAATGCGGTTGATCACGCTGAAGGCCGGGGCCGCGTCCGACGTCGGCCGGGTGCGCGACGTCAACGAGGACCGCTACCTCGTCAGCGAACGGATCTTCGCCGTCTGCGACGGCCTCGGTGGCCACCAGGCCGGAGAGGTGGCCTCGGAGACGGCGGCTCACGCGCTCGAGAACGCGTTCACCGAGCCCACCGTTGCCTGCCTCATCGAGGCGGTCCAGGAAGCCAACCGCGCCATCTGGGAGATCGCGCAGGAACAGCCCGACAAACGGGGCATGGGCACCACGCTCACCGCGGTGGCGGTCGTCGAACAAGAGGGAGAGCGCCAGCTCGCGCTCATCAACGTGGGTGACTCGCGTGGCTACCTGCTGCGCGACGGTGAGCTCACGCAGCTCACCGAGGATCACAGCTTGGTGGCCGAGATGGAGCGCGACGGGCGGCTCACCCATGAAGAGGCCCGCGTCCATCCGCAGCGAGCGGTCATCACGCGCGCCCTCGGTCTCGAGCCCGACGTCGAGATCGATCAACTCGAGGTGATCCCCTACCGCGGCGACCGCCTCCTGCTGTGCAGCGACGGCCTCACCAACGAGATCGCCGACGATCAGATCGGCTCAACCCTGCGTCGGTTGGCCGACCCGAGCGACGCGGCCAAAGACCTGGTGACGCAGGCGCGTGCCAACGGCGGCAGCGACAACATCACCGCGATCGTGATCGACGTCACCGACGACGAGGGCCGTGCCGAGGAAGCTTCCGCCGCGCTCGCGGGCTCGGGCTCGGGTACGGGCGAGCACACCGCGGTGATCGACGACACGCGACGCACCAGGCGGCGACGGGCAAAACGAGCACGCGAGCGCGAGCCCGTCGAGCTCCGGCCTCGACGCCTGACCTGGCGGGTTGTCGTTTTCCTGTTGCTCTTCATCGGTGTGCTCACAACTGCAGGTGCCGCCGTCAACTGGTACGCGCGCCACACCTTCTATGTGGGTCTCCAGGGGAACCACGTGGTGATCTTCCGGGGCCGGCCGGGTGGTCTTCTGTGGTTCGAGCCGACCCTCGAGAAGCGAACGCCGCTCACCACCGACGACGTCGTCGCGGCGCGCCTCCCCGACCTCCGGAAGGGCAAGCCCCAATCGTCGCTTGCCGATGCCGATCGCTACGTGAACAACCTCGAGCAGGAGGCGAAGGCCGTGCAGCCGAGCGGGCCCGGCACCTCGACCACGATCGGCACCACGACCACGGCGGCCGGCCCGCCATGATCCGGGTGCGAAGGAACACCGAGCTGGGGCTTGTCCTGCTCGCGGCGTTGATCACGACGGGCGCTTACGTGCTCGCCAGCCTCGGCCGGTCGGCGACGCTGCCTGCGGATGTCGGGCCGTTCCTCGGGGTGGTGCTCGCGCTGCTGGGGGTCGCCCACGTGGCCACGCGCCGCCTGGCACCGGCGGCCGACGGCATGCTGCTCCCGCTGGCGGCGCTGCTCAACGGCATCGGCTACGTGTTCATCGCCCGCCTCGACCACAAGCTCGCGGCCCTCCAGTCGTTGTGGACGGGCGTCGGCGTGCTTGCCTTTGTCGCCACCCTGCTGGTCGTGCGCCGGGCGCGCGACCTCGAGCGCTACCGCTACACGCTCGCTCTCCTCGGCGTCGGGCTACTCATGCTCCCACTCGCGCCCGGCATCGGACAGAACATCAACGGCAACCGCATCTGGGTGCGGCTGGCCGGCGTCAGCTTCCAGCCCGGGGAGATGGCCAAGATCGTCCTCGCGGTGTTCTTTGCGTCATACCTCATCGAGAAGCAAGCACTTCTCTCGCAGACGCGACGTTTCCTCGGGTTGATGCTTCCCCAGTTCAGCCTCAAGCACCTCGGCCCGCTCCTGCTGGCGTGGGCCGCATCGCTCGTCGTCATGCTCGCGGAAAAGGATCTCGGCTCGTCGCTCCTCTTCTTCGCTCTCTTCGTGGCGATGCTCTGGGTGGCGACGGCGCGAGCGACATACCTCTGTGTGGGCGGGCTGCTCTTCGGGGCGGGATCGTTCGTCGCGTGGGAGACCTTCGCCCACGTCCAGGACCGCGTGCGGATCTGGATCAACCCGTGGCCGTACGACCACGGCTACCAGCTCGTCCAGAGCATGTTCGCCCTCGCCGCGGGCGGCCTGAGTGGCACGGGGCTCTCACTCGGCACCCCGCAGCGCATACCGGTCGTCACCTCCGACTTCATCTTCTCGGCCATCGGCGAGGAGCTCGGCCTGTTCGGCACCACCGCCGTGCTCGCCGCCATCCTCTTGATGGTCGGCGCGGGACTGCGCATCGCGGTGCGCGCCGACTCGGGGTTCGAGAAGTTGCTGGCCGTCGGGCTCACGACCATCCTCGCAGTGCAGAGCTTCATCATCATCGGCGGCGTCATCCGGGTGGTTCCACTCACCGGCGTGACCCTGCCTTTCGTCTCCTACGGCGGCTCATCGCTCGTGGCCAACTACATCCTCCTCGCCCTACTGCTCCGCATCAGCAGCGACAGCGCCGAGCGACATGCCGCAGCCGTCGGCGCCGACGAGACCCGGGTGCAGTACCGGGTATGAACAAGCAGATCCGCCGCCTGGGTGTGGTCCTCACGGCCTTGTACATCGTGCTGTTCGGGTTCCTCAACTACTGGCAGATCGTCGATGCCGACAGCCTCAACAAGCATCCGGCCAACACTCGGGCGGTCGTCCGCGACTTCACCAGGGCACGGGGCGCGGTGCAGACGGCCGACGGTGTCGTGCTGGCGCGCTCGGTCGACTCCAAGGACAACTTCAAGCTCCAGCGCGAATACCCGGAGGGCGCGCTGTTCGGTCCCATCACCGGCTACTTCTCGTTCTCGTACGGAACCGACGGCGTGGAGCGAACCTACAACGACCTGCTCACCGGACGCGGCCAGAAGCTCGAGCTCCGCCGGCTGCGCGACCTGCTCCTCACCAAGGAGCACAACGCGAACATCACGCTCACGCTCACCAAGCAACTGCAGCAGGTCGCCACGCAGGCGCTCGGCACCCGCCGCGGGGCTGTCGTCGCCCTCGACCCTCGCGACGGTGCTGTGTTGGCGATGGTGAACTTCCCGTCCTACGACCCCACGCCACTCGCGGGACACAATCAGGAGAACGTGCGCGCGACCTGGGATCTCCTGAACGCGTCGCAGGACAAGCCCTTGCTCCCACGCAGCTTCCGCGAGCGCTACTTCCCGGGGTCGACGTTCAAGGTGGTCACCGCGTCGACCGCTCTGGCCAACGGTCGCACCCCGACAAATCCTGTCTTTCCCCAACTCACGTCGCTCCTTCTCCCCAACACGATCAACCAGAGGCTCTCCAACTTCGGGGGGTCGCGCTGCGGTGGCAACATCGCGCAAGGGCTGCGGGTGTCATGCAACACGGTGTTCGCGCAGCTGGGGCTCGATCTGGGCGGGCCGATCCTGGCTGGCGGCGCCAACGCGTTCGGCTTCAACCAGCGGCCCCCACTCGACCTGCCCGCTCCTACCACGTCCTTCTTCCCAGACGGCGGGGTGTTGGACAAGGACAAGCCCGCGTTGGCCAAGTCGGCCATCGGCCAACAGGACGTGTCCGCATCGCCGCTCCAGATGGCGCTCGTGGCGGCCGCGATCGCCAACAACGGCACCGCGATGACGCCCCACGTCTTCGCCGAAGCTCGCGATAGCGAAGGCAAGGTCGTCAGTCGCTTCCGTCCCAAGCCGTGGGTACGCGCGGTCACGCCCGAGGTGGCAAGTCAGATGCGTGACCTGATGATCGACGTCGTGGCGCGTGGCACCGGGCGTCTCGGTGCGATACCCGGTGTGCAGGTTGCGGGCAAGACGGGTACCGCGCAGACCGGCCGGGACACGTCGCACGCCTGGTTCATCTGCTTCGCCCCAGCCGAGGCCCCGACCATCGCAGTCGCCGTGATCCTGGAGAACCAGTCGAACGTGAGCGAAGTCACCGGTGGCGTCGACGCCGCCCCCGTAGCCCGGGCCGTTGTCCAGGCCGCGCTCGCCCAACCCCGGCCGGCGGCACCGTAGGCTTTCGACCGTGGCCACGCAGGTCTACAGCGGACGCTACGAGATCGTCGAGCACCTGGCCCGAGGCGGGATGGCCGAGGTCTACGTCGCCTACGACCAACTGCTCGATCGCCGGGTCGCGCTCAAGGTGCTCTTCCCCGAGTTCGCCGCCGACCGCTCGTTCGTGGAGCGCTTCCGCCGCGAAGCCCGGTCGGCCGCCGGCCTGAACCATCACAACGTTGTCTCGGTGTACGACACCGGCGAGGAGGACGGCACCTACTTCATCGTCATGGAGTACGTGGAGGGTCGCACGCTCCGCGACATCATCCGCAGCGAAGGACCGCTCCTCCCCCAACGCGCCGCCGACATCGGGGCCGACATCGCGGCTGCGCTCGCGTTCGCCCATCGTCACGGTGTGGTGCACCGCGACGTGAAGCCCGGCAACGTGCTGATCGACCGCGCCGGCCGGGTCAAGGTCACCGACTTCGGCATCGCGCGCGCCGGTGACATGCAGGAGAACCTGACCCAGACCGGCGCGGTCATGGGCACCGCCACCTACTTCTCCCCCGAGCAGGCACAGGGCGGCGCCATCGACCCGCGCAGCGACGTCTACTCGCTGGGCGTGGTGCTCTACGAGATGGTGACCGGGCGGCCGCCGTTCTCCGGTGACTCTCCGGTGGCCATCGCGTACCAGCATGTGCGCGAGACGCCCGCGCCACCGTCGAGCGTCAACCCCGATGTTCCCCCCGACTTCGAGGCCTGCGTCCTCAAGTGCCTGGCGAAGAACCCGGCGAACCGGTACGCCTCGGCCGACGACCTGCGCGCCGACCTGATCCGGTTCGGGCAGGGCCAACGGGTGCGGGCCGAGCCAGTGCTGGTGCCGCCGCTCCCCGACGCGACCGCCGTCACACCCGCGCTCGACGCGACCCGCGTCATCTCGCAGACCCGGGCGGGCACCGTGCTTCCCGAGGACACGCCCGCGCGTAGTAGCACCGGCCGCTACGTCGCGCTTCTCCTGGTGCTCCTGGGCGTGCTCGGCCTGCTCCTGTGGCTGCTCGGCAGCCAGCTGGGGCTGTTCGACAAGGCGGCCACGCGCGTCACCGTCCCCACCGTCGTCAGCCTCACCGAGGACCAGGCCCGCAACCGCCTCGAGGCCAAGGGATTCAAGGTGAAGGCGCAACGAGCGGCCAACGACACCGCGCCGGCAGGCACGGTCTACGACCAGTCCCCCGCCGCCGAGGTGAAGGCGGACAAGGGCTCCGAGGTCACGATCTTCGTCAGCTCGGGAGCCGCGCCGCTGAAGGTGCCCGACGTCGTGGGCCAGGACGTAGACGCGGCCCGCGCCGCGCTCGGGCGGGCGGGCTTCACGCACGTGTCGGTCACGCAGCGCGCTGACAACACGGCGCCAGCTGGCCGCGTGCTCGACCAGGACCCCAAGGGCAACGCGGAGGCCGCCAAGGACGCGCCGGTGACCCTCATCGTCTCCTCCGGGCGCGACAAGGTGGTCGTTCCCGATGTTCGGGGTCGCGATCTTGCCGACGCCGCCAACCTCCTCGGCCAGTCCGGCTTCCCCTCGACGACCAGGAACCAGGCCTCCGACACCGTCGCCGCGGGCAAGGTCATCACCACTGATCCCCCCGCCGGGCAGCGGGTCGATCGCAACTCGCTCGTGACCATCGTCGTCTCCACCGGGTCCGAGACGGCCGCCGTGCCGAACGTCGTGGGGGAGTCGCAGGCACAGGCGACCGCCGACCTGCAGCGTGCCGGTTTCGGCGTCGACGTGAAGTCGAAACCCGCCCAGAACGACAGCGAGATCGGCAACGTGGTCAAGCAGGACCCCGCGCCCGACACCAAGGCGACGAAGGGGTCGACGGTCACGATCACCGTCGGGTCGCAGCCCTAACCGCGGTCAGACCAGAGCCAGGAAGTTGGCCAGCAGCTGATGGCCGGCGTGGGTGAGGATCGACTCGGGGTGGAACTGCACGCCCTCGACGGCCAGCTCGCGGTGGCGCAGAGCCATCACCACGCCGTCGTCGGTGCTGGCAGTGATCTCGAGCACCGGCGGCACCGAGTCGGGGGCGACCACGAGCGAGTGGTAACGCGTCGCCTCGAAGGGCTCGGGCAGGCCTGTCAGCACGCCTTTCCCGTCGTGGTGCACCAATGAGGTCTTGCCGTGCATGACCGCGGGTGCCCGCACGACCGTGCCACCGAAGACCTGGCCGATGCACTGGAGGCCGAGGCACACGCCGAGGATGGGCTTGACCCCGGCCAACCGCTCGATCACGGCGTTGCTGACACCGGCGTCGTCGGGACGACCCGGACCGGGTGAGACGAGCACGGCGTCGGGGTCGAGCTCGACGATCTCGTCGACGGTGAGCTCGTCGTGGCGATGGACGACCGGCTCGGCCCCGAGCTCGCCCAGGTACTGCACCAGGTTGAACACGAACGAGTCGTAGTTGTCGATGACGAGCACGGTCGCGCCCACGCCTCGGACGGTAGCCGCACTCCCTCGCGTCGGAGGGACTCGTTTATCCTTCGAGCATGGCGAAGCGGGTCAAGCCGACCAAGCCGGGCACGCGCGGGAGCGGACGGGTGACGCCCAAGGCATCGTCGCGGTACACGCCGCCGATCCCGAAGGCGCAGAAGGTCAGCCCCAAGATCGTGCCCATCCTGATGTTCACCTTGCTCGGTCTCGGGATGCTCTCGATCCTCTTGAACTACGTGGGGCTGCTCCCCGGCGGGACCAAGAACGAGTACCTGATCGGCGGCCTCGTCCTGATCACCGGCGGCTTCATCACCGCCACCCAGTACCACTGAGCGCGAAGCGTCACCGAGACTCACGGGACGTGAACGGCGAGTTACACCCGTGTGACTCTCCCCAGGGTTGTCCACAGCTGGGGACAAGTCACTCGAGGGGCGGCGCCACCAGATCCATGTCCTCCAGACAGTGCCGAGGGGGGTCGGGCAGCTCGTCGTTGGCCTGCGTCATCCGCACCTCGGTGCCGCAGATGGAGCAGCGGTAGCGGAGGTTCACCTTGCGCATCTCGCCCGGAGCGGGGGGCTCGCTAGGTTGGGCCAGGGCACGCAGGATCGACAACCCCACACGCATGATCAGCGCGAAGGCGGCGACAGCGATGGTCAGCTTGACGACGAACGGCATGGCGCCGACCGGTGCCTACCCCAGGCGTTCGATGATGGTGGCGTTGGCCATGCCGCCGCCCTCGCACATCGTCTGCAGCCCATAACGACCGCCGGTGCGCTCGAGCTCGTTGAGCAGGGTCGCCATCAGCTTGGCGCCGGAGCAGCCAAGGGGATGGCCGAGGGCGATGGCGCCGCCATTCACGTTCACCTTGGCCATGTCGGGATGGAGCTCCTTCTCCCAGGCCAGCACGACGGACGCGAACGCCTCGTTGATCTCGATCAGGTCGATGTCGTCGAGCTTCATGCCGGCCCGCTCCAGCACCTTGACGGTGGCGGGGATGGGACCGGTGAGCATCGTGACCGGGTCGACCCCCGCCAACGCGAACGCGTAGAAGCGCGCCCTGGGTGTGAGACCCAGCTCACGCGCCTTGTCCTCGCTCATGATGAGCAGAGCAGCGGCGCCGTCGGTGATCTGCGACGAGTTGCCCGCGGTGACCACACCGTCGGGCTTGAACGCAGGCTTGAGCTTGGCCAGCGTCTCGAGGCTGGAGTCGGGGCGGATCCCCTCGTCGGCCCGCAACTCCTGCTTCTCGCCGTCGACCTCCACGGTGATCGGGATCATCTCGCGATCGAAGCGACCCTCCTGGGTGGCACGTGCGGCCTTCTTGTGGCTCTCGACGCTGAACGCGTCGAGCTCTTCGCGGCTCAGGGCCCACTTCTCGGCGATCAGCTCGGCCGAGATGCCCTGGGGCACGAGCCCGCCCGCCGCCTGGTAGCGCTCCATCATCTTGGGACCGAAGGGCAGGCCAGGGCCGTTCGTGAGGGTGGCACCCATCGGCACGCGCGTCATGCACTCGACACCGGCGGCGATGACGACGTCGTACGCGCCGGCCATCACGCCCTGGGCCGCGAAGTGGGCCGACTGCTGCGACGACCCGCACTGCCGGTCGATTGACGTGCCGACCACCGACTCGGGGAACCCGGCCGCGAGCGCCGCGTTGCGGCCGATGTTGATGCCCTGCTCGCCCGTCTGCATGACGCAGCCCATGATCACGTCCTCGACCAACGCGGGATCGATGCCGTTGCGTTCGACCAGCGCTTGGAGCGTCTCCGCCGCGAGGTCGACCGGGTGCCAGTCCTTCAGCTTGCCGTTGCGCTTCCCTCCCGGGGTGCGTACGGCGTCGACGATGACGGCGGTGCTGTTGACGGCGGCCCTGTTGACGGCGGCGCGTTCGGCCATGCCTACCTCCTCGAGACGTTCGCGTCGACACTAGACCCAACGGTCAACTTCGTGGCACGGTCGCCCCGTGAAGAAGAACATGGACCGCTGGCTGGGCAACGGTGGCATGGCGCTCATCGAGGCGCTCGGCGCGTCATTCACGGCCTATGGGGTGGACGGGGACGACGACGACGGCGGCGGCTGGGTCGAGGCGTCGTGGACGCCCACCGCCCTCGCGTGCAACCCCCACGGCGTCGTCCAGGCCGGCGCCC
>Ga0070706_100007675_pt1 | contig 10090 bp, 6 predicted proteins | sample KBSK5501metaG_FD_65476 | JGI IMG/M metagenome (GOLD analysis project Ga0070706, IMG submission 65476) | Corn, switchgrass and miscanthus rhizosphere microbial communities from Kellogg Biological Station, Michigan, USA - KBS K5-50-1 metaG | ecosystem: Host-associated > Plants > Roots >...
ATGATGACGACCAGCACCACCACGCGCAGGGCGTTCACGAGAATGCGCCTGCGGCGGAGCTCGGCGCGGGCCGCGCTCACCATCTCGCTGGTGGAACTGATGACCGGTGCGCCGATGCCGTTTGCTACGCTCATGACTGCCCGCCTCCTTGCTGCTTGGCGCGCTCGTAGCTAATCATCACCTCGCTGCGCAGGTCTTCCCAGATCGTGTGGTACAGCTCGACGAAGCGCGGATCGAAGCGGATCTCGGTGACATTGCGCGGGCGCGGCAGGTCGATGGGATAGCTGCCCTTGACCGTTGCCGGGCCTGCCGTCAGCACGATCACGCGGTCGGCGAGCGCAATGGCCTCCTCAAGATCGTGGGTGACGAAGACAACCGAGGCGGAGGTGGACGACCACAGGGTGAGCAGCTCATTGCCCATGAGGATGCGCGTCTGCACGTCGAGCGCGCTGAACGGCTCGTCCATGAGCAGGATCTGCGGCTCGTTGATGAGCGTCTGCGCGAGGGCTACGCGCTTGCGCATGCCGCCGGAGAGCTGGTGGGGATAGCGATCCTCGAAGCCTGCCAGGCCCACACGCGCGATCCAGTCACGTGCCCGGCGCTGCGCCTCCTGGCTGCGCACGCCACGGAACTGCGGGCCGGACGCGACATTGCCGAGCACACTCTTCCACGGGAACACGGCGTCTGTCTGGAAGACGAAACCGACGCGCGGGTTGACGCCCTGCACTGGCTGTCCCATCACGAACACTTCGCCGCCGGTCGCGCGCTCCAGTCCCGCGATGAGGCCGAGCGTCGTCGACTTGCCGCTGCCGGTCGGGCCGACCACGGCGACAAACTCCCCTGGCTGGATGCTCAGGCTCAGATCGCGCAGCGCCGTGTAGACGCCGCCCGAGGGCGTGCGAAACTGCTTGGTAACGCCACGCAGCTCGATCGTCGGAGAGGACGAGAGCCTCGGCGCCCTCCGCGCATCTTGTGCCGACTCCATCATGCTGACCATCTCCGTCCTCCTACCGGGCTGGCGCATCTGACTGCATCCCACAGTGTCCAGGCCCGGCGATGACATCGTACTTGGAGGCGCGTAAATGCCGCATAAACGCGGCACCCACCCGCGTTAACATCGCGTAAACAATCACACCCCTGCTGCTAGAGCGCTGCTACGGGCCGTGGCAATCCCTCACCACGTCGCAAGATCGAGAGACGCCGAAAGGCGCGCTGCGTAGGCGGCCACAGGAGAGCGTCCGCGCAAGGGGGCGCAGCAGGCCAAAGCGCGCACAGGGAGTGGTTGCGCGCCGCACGGGAGGCGCCCGAGCACGCCAGTATCTGTTCCAATACACTTGCACGGCCGCTGCTACGTGCGTGGCGCGGGCGACGCCGCTCCGGGCGCGGCTTGTGCTGGAGTGGCGAAACGGTAGCCCACTCCTGGCTCGGTCACGAACAACTGGGGCCGCGCGGGATCCGCCTCGAGCTTCTGGCGCAGGCGGTTGATGTAGACACGCAGGTATTCGGCCTCGCCGCCATACTCCGGTCCCCAGACCTTTTGCAGCAGCACGCGATGCGTCAGCAGCTTGTCGGCATTGACGACCAGCTGCTCCAACAGCGCGAACTCTGTGGGCGTCAGGCGCACCTCTTCGCCGCGCAGGCGCACGACATGGCCTGGCAGGTCAATCTCCAACTGGCCAAAGCGCTTGATACCGGACGCGGGGGGTACGGAGTCCCATTGGGCACGCCGCAGCACAGCACGCACGCGCGCGAGCAGCTCTTCCACCCCAAACGGCTTGGTCAAGTAGTCGTCGGCGCCGAGATCAAGCGCCGCCACCTTGTCTCTTTCGGCGTCGAGTGCCGTCAGGACGATGATCGGCACCGCGGAGTGCTCGCGCACGCGGCGACAGACCTCCAAGCCATCCATCCGTGGCATCATAATGTCGAGAATAAGCAGGTGCGGCTGCTCGCGCTCCCACTGGGCCATGGCCTCTAACCCGTTGTCGGCTTCCAGCACCTCGAAACCGCGGGCACGCAGATTGCGCGTGATGAAATCGCGCAGCGCTTCTTCGTCTTCCGCAAGGAGAATCCGTTTTGCTGGCATCGTTGCCCCTCTCCGCGTTCACCGCGATACGCTGCGACGTTACTCGCGTCATCCACCGTGCGCCGAGACATGCTCCTCCACTTCGGGCGCGTGCTCTACCACCGCCACGGGCAGGGTGAAGCGAATACTGGTGCCAGTCGATCCGCTCTGCGCCGTGATAGTGCCACCATGCGCCTCGACAAATGCCTTGCAGATGGCCAGGCCCAGGCCGGTGCCCTGCGAGTGCCGCTGGACGCCAGAGCTCGTCCGGAAGAAGCGCTCGAACAGATGCGGCAGAGCGTCGGGTGCGATGCCAGGGCCGGCATCGCTCACTTCGATCTCCACCAGCTCGACCTGCGTGCGCGCGGCGACACGCACATCCTGACTGCTGTAGGCGAGCGCGTTGGCGAGCAGATTGCGCAGCACTACCTCGATGCGCGCGCGATCGACCTGGACCGGAGGAACATCGGCTGGGAAGTCCACCGCCAGGCCTGGGAGCAGCTGCGGCAGGCGCTGCAGTGCGCCTGCGAGCAGGTCCTCGATACGCCAGGCTTCGCAATGGAGCGGCATCACGCCTGCCTGTTGTCGTGAGAGATCGAGCAGATCGCGCACCAGGCCCGTGAGCCGGTCCACCTCCGCGCTAATTGTGCGCAGGCTCCGCTGCTGCTCCTGGGGCGACCAGGTGACGTCCTCTTGCAGCAGGGTAGAGGCATGCCCCTTGATGGCGGTAAGCGGCGTGCGCAGCTCATGGCCCACGGCGGCGAGCAGCGTCGTCTTGAACTCGTCCATCTCATGCTCGCGCGTCACGTCGCGCAGCAAGAGTCCGCGCCCGATCGTCTGCCCGGCCTCGTCAGAGACATCGAACAGGCGCAGCGCAATGGCGCGGCGGCGTGAGTCGGACCCGATCTCGATGGTCCAGCCCGTGTCGTCTTCTGCCTCAGCGCGCACGCGCGCCTCGTCATAGTCCTCGCCGCTCGCCGTGGCCTCCCGCAAGACCTTATGGACGGAAGCGATGGTCCCGCCCGTGAGCGACTCAATCGAAAGGCCGGTGAGGGCCGCCACGCCCGGATTGGCGTAGAGCACACGTCCGTCCGCGCCGGCTAGCACAAGGCCGTCGCTCATGCTGCCCATGATGGCGGCCAGCCGCTGCTTCTCCTCGTGGGTCTGCCGGTACAGCCGCTCGTTCTCGGCCGCCACTTCGCGCAGGCGCTCATCGCTGCGCTCGTAGAGCACGGCGTGTTCCCAGGCCAGCGTCGCATAATTGGCGAAGGTCAGCAGCAGGTCAACCTCGTCCTTGCTGAAGGGCTGTGGCTCCGTGCGGTGTACCAGCAACACGACGCCCCCCACGTGCCGGCTGATGATCGGAATCGCTAGCACGGCACGAAAGCCCTCGTCGTACGAGATCGGGGGAAAAGATGCCGTCCCATCGGCGATCATTTGGACGGGACGGCCATCGCGCAGCGCTCGCGGTGCGGGGAAGGCGAGATCGTTGGAGGAGATATGCACGGCATCTGCGTAGGTGGCGCTCCGTCCCTCGCTGGCCAGCACGTGCAGGACGCCAGTGTCATCCGGTACGAGCACGGCGGCCGCCTGTACATCGACGAGCCGGCCGACCTCGTGGATAATGGTCCGCCCCACCTCGTGTGGGTCGAGTGTCTGCACCACCGCATTTGACGTGTCCAGCAGGGTTTGCAGCTCGCCGAGCTGTGCGCGCACATCGCGCTCCAGGCGCGCGAGCGAGCGGGCGAGGCCGCCGACCTCATCCTCGCGGAAGGTAAGCGCAAGTGGATCTGCGCTTGCCGGCTGCGTGGGCTCAGGCACGGCGCGGTGCGTGGCGGCGAGCGCGTGCAAAGGTCGGATGACACGGCTCAGCAGCATCATCCAGAACACCAGCCCGCCAATGGCGAAAATGACGGCCGTCGTGAGGAGCCACACATGGAACTGTGCCACCACAGCCAGCGCTTCGTCAGCCCGTCGCTGCACGACGACGGCCCAGCCGGTGCCCTTCACGGGAACGGCGCTGAAGAGCCAGTCTTTCCCGTCCTGGCCGGGGCCGAGCCGGGACGTCGGGACCCCAAGCAAGGCTTGATCGGCACCCGGTAGCTCATTGAGGACCGTCTGCAGGATGCGATTGTGTTGTGGCGTCGCGATCAGCCGGCCCTGGTCGTCGATGACGCTGATCTGCAAGTTTCTGTGCAGGCGCGTCTGGGTCTCGACTGTCGAGGCCAGCGGCTGGCTCAGCTCGACCAGTGAGAGGCTGGAGACGACAATGCCGACCAGCACACCGGCACGGTCACGCACCGGCTCGGCGACGATCACGCCGGCGTTGAACGTCGTCTCCTCGGCAATACCAACCTCGAAGACCGGACTGGTAGCGGTTTGTGCACGCTGGATCACATCGGGCGGCGAAAACTCCTGCCCAATGCCGGCTCTATCGGGCTCGCCGCCGAGCTTCGGAGACGCCACGGACGCGCGAATGGCGCCGAACGGATCGAGCCAGTAGATATGATCCACATCCGTGCGCGCGACGACATAGTCCTCGAACGCCGCGCGAATCGCCGAGGGCGAAGCGGAGTTCAGGACGATCGGGCCAACGCGCTGGAGGGAAAGCTCGGCGTCCGCCAGCTTGAGGCTGGTGTCGACGGCGATCTCCTGCGCCAGCGCCTGGTCTGCGGTCTGCACCTGCTCTACCAGGCGCTGCTCAACGTTCGCGTTGACCACGAGCCCGGTCACCAGCACCACCGTGACAAAGAGCAAATAGACGCTCACCACCTGGATCAGCAGCGACCGGCGAAGCAGCTGGCGCACGATCTGCGGCACGGCACTCACTCCTCATCGAGGCAAAGTTGGTGGATATGCAAATGTGCATGTGTGCGTGTTGCGTACATCATACCAGCAGACGGCGGCACGGCGTCGTTATGGCACGTGGGCTCACGAGAGCGCCCCCATCCCCGACCTCTCCCCCACAGGGAGAGGGGAGCCAGCCGCCAGCGCGGAGCGGCGTGCGAGCGCGGAAAGGGCCGGGTGCGAACCGCGCTAAGATAGGGGAGCCGGCGCTATCCCATTGACATAGCGCGCGAACGCGTGGTGGATGTCATAGGCTTCCTGCCCGGCTTCACGCTCGACGCGCTCGTAGGTGCCGTCGCTGTGCAGGCGCCAGGCGTTGACGTTGTCGCGGAAGTACGCCGGCAGCACGACGTCGCGAATGGTGCCACGCAGCGTGGGATCTTCGATCGGCACGAGCGCCTCGATGCGATGGTCCAGGTTGCGCTCCATCAGATCGCCGCTGCCGATGAACATCTCATCATCCTCGCTGCCGCCGTTGGCAAAGTAGTAGATACGGCTGTGTTCGAGGAACCGCCCCACGACGCTGATGACGCGGATATGCTCGCTGACGCCGGGAATGCCCGGCCGCAGGCAACACATGCCGCGCACGATGAGATCGATGCGTACTCCCTCGCGCGATGCCTGGTACAGGGCGCGAATCACGTCCGGGTCCACCAGCGCGTTGACCTTGAAGATGATGTGCCCCGCTCCGCCTTCGCGCTGCCGCGCGATCTCGCGGTCGATGCGCTCCAGTAGCCCAGACCGCATAGTGTAGGGCGCAATCAGCAGCTTACTGAAGGTCAGATCGCGCGCATAGCCCGTGAGCGCGTTGAAGAGATTGCTCACGTCCCTGCCAATATCGGGCCGGGCGGTGAGCAGGGCATAGTCCTCGTACACACGCGCGGTGCTGGCGTTATAGTTGCCGGTGCCGATGTGTACATACCGGCGCAGCTTACCGCCCTCGCGCCGCACGACGAGCGCCAGCTTGGCGTGGGCCTTCATGTTGGCCGCGCTATAGACCACATGAACCCCAGCGCGCTCCATCGTTCGTGCCCACTCGATGTTGTTCTCTTCGTCGAAGCGCGCCTTCAGCTCGACCACCGCCGCCACCTGCTTGCCACGCGCCGATGCCTCGAGCAGCGCCGCCACGATCGGCGAATCCTTGCCGACGCGATAGAGCGTCTGCTTGATGGCGACGACGTGAGAATCGCCTGCCGCCGCCTCGATGAAGTCCGCGACGGTACTAAATGTGTCGTACGGATGATGCAAGAGCAGATCGCCATGCGCGATCACCGAAAACACGTCGGCCCCGTGGCGCAGCTCCATCGGGACACGTGCGACGAGCGGCGAAGCTTTCAGGTCGGGCCGGTCCAGCTCGAGCAGATCGCCGAGGTCACCCAGGCCGAGCGGCTCGTCGACCTCCATCACATCCGCGGGATCGAGCTCCAGGTTGTCACGCAGGAGCTCGCGCACCAGCCGCGGCATCTGCGGCGGAATCACCAGACTCACCACGGAGCCGAAGCGACGGCGCTGGACACTCTGCTCGACGGTTTCGAGCAAATCACTCGCGAGATCCTGCTGGATCTCGAGATCGGCGTCACGCAGGACACGGAATGGATAGGACGCGAGAATCTCCATGCCCGGAAATAACTGATCAAGATGGGCCGCAATGAGCTGCTCGATCCAGACGAAGGCGTAGCGCTGATGCCCGTCGGCCTCCCACTCGTCCGTTCGCTCCGCCTCCCAGTCGTCCGTCTCCGCCTCCTCACTGCCATTCCCACGCACACCCAGCGACACAGTCACCAGGCGCGGCAGAGAGGACGGCACCTTGACGCGCGCGAAGAGCTCGGCCACGTCTGGGCCGCGCAAGGTGACGGCGAGATTCAGGCTGCGGTTAGAGATATGGGGGAAGGGATGGGCGGGATCGACGGCCAGCGGCGTCAGGACGGGAAACACCTCGTCGCTGAAATACGCATCGGCGACCGCCCGCTGCGCGCGGGAGAGCTGGGCATAGTTGAGCACGGCGATGCCCGCAGCGGCCAGCGCCGGCTGTAGCTCACGCGTCCAGCAAAGGTGCTGGTCGTGATGCAAGCGGCGCAGCTCTTTACGCAACGCATCGAGCTGCTGCCCAGGCAGCAGGCCGTCGGGACCGACATCCTTGACCTGCGCCACGCGCTGATCCTGTAAGCCGGCATAGCGGATCATGAGAAATTCATCGACCTGGCGGCTGACGAAGCTGAGGAAGCGTACGCGGTCTAGCAGCGGGTGGCGGGGGGAGCGCGCCTCATCGAGGACGCGATAAATGAACGCGATCGCGGACAATTCTCGATTGATATATAGGTCCGGTCGCCGCAGGTCGATATTCCGCTGAATGCGTGCCGTAGCACGCACTGCCTTTGTCACTTTCGCCGCCATTCCCGCTACCTCTGACGTGTGTTATGCATAGTATCTATCCTTGCCCAGAATCGGTCAATAGGGTGTTTTAGACTGCGCCTTACCGGCGGAAAGCGTCTGGCCGTCGATCTACCCTAGGGTCTGTCGACAGGTGACGTTGGAGAGATGTCACGGCCGATGGTGTTGGTCCTGTACGACATGACGCCGCCGCGGGCGGACGCGCCACGCGCATAGAAGTTTTCTCCCCCACGGATGATGATTGCGCGCGGCGGGTGGGCATCGCGTGAGCCGCGGAACCTGACCCCTAGCCCCTCTCCTGCGAGGAGAAGGGAGAGAGATGTGTGCGGTCGCTCGTCACCATCGCCCACAGTGGTGGCTCAGGTTGCCGTGTGGTTCTCACCGGCGCCCGCGCGCTTGCGCGCGGCGTGTGCCTGGCGGACGGGAGCCATCAAGGCCAGTTGTGGCGGCGTCAACAGCCAGCGCAGCTCGCCAGATCCGCTCAGCTGGCGCGTGCCGCTGCTCGCACGCAAACGCTTTGCAGGGATGTCTACGCAGGCGCAGCCGCCCTTCTTCAGGGCAAGCCGCGCGGGCTGCGGCGCGGCGATAAGCTCGCCGACGAGCGTGCTCAGGTCCGGCTCGTGGCCGACCACCATCACGCCCGGCGCTTCGGCGCGCTCCTGCAGCAGCGCGCGCAGCTGTTCGAGCCGGGCGCCGGGCGCCAGCGCCGCGGCCGGCACCACCTCCACAGCGAGCGCTTCGCCCGCGATCTGCGCGGTTGCGAACGCACGCGCGAAGGGGCTCGTATAGATGACCTCGATGTCGGGCCGCAAGAGCGCCAGCCCCCGCGCGGCGGCGCGTGTCTCCCCCTGGCCCTCTTCAGTGAGGGGGCGCGCGTCTTCGCTGCCCTCCCACTCCTGAGCGGCCACTGCTGGCCCATGACGCAACACGTACAGGCGCATGGTCGTTCCCTTCATCGTTGCGGCGCGCCCACCGGCGCCTACAGCCCGGCGACGAGCTCCGCCAGCTCCTGGCTCACGCCCGCATCGCCGAGGTCCGTCCAGAGCGGACCAAACGCGCTCAGCAGCCGGTCGCGCTCGCCGGCAAGCGTGCTGGCGTAGATTGCCAGCTCGACGTTGTCTGGATGCTCTTCGTGCAGTGATTTCACCAACTTGAGTAGGACAACGGTATCTTGCAGCGAGCCGAGATGGTCCTGGACTTTTGAGAGCAGCTTGAGCAGCGGCTGAGTCCCCTTGCCAAGCTCAGACTCGAAGAGCTCGAGCGTGTAGCGCAGCCGCTTGCACGCGATGCGCAGCTCGTGCAGCTCGCGCGGGCGTGCCTCGCGCACGATTGCCTCGAAGCCGAGCACATGCTCGTAGCGCCGCCAGATGGCGCTGCCGGCGAAGTGGCGGACGAACACCTGCTCGCGCGGCGCAGTGGCCATCTCGTCATGCTTGTCTGCCACGAACGCCTTAACGTCCGCGAGCAGCTGCGCGAAAGCGGGACCATCCAGGCGCTTGAGGAGCTTGGCGCGCGCGCGCCGCTGCCGGCGGCGCAGAGCCTCGTGCAGCACCGTAAGGTCTGTCGCGCTCTCTGGCTGCGCTTCGAGGTCGCGCTCCACCCGCGCCAGCAGCACGTCCGCGTCGCGCACCTTGCCGGCCGCGCGCGCCAGGCCCCGCAGCCTGTTCCGCAGCACACGCACGGCCCGCTGAGGAAAGACCGGCGATTCTTCCAGCGTCTGCAGCGTGGTGCGCAGCCGGCGCGTCGCCACACGCAGGTCGTGGATGCCCTCAGGATCGACACCCTCGCGCACCACAGGGAGGCTGCGCTGCAGCCTGCGCAGGTGGCGCCGAATGGCGTGCATGCCGACGGTGCGCAAGGGAGTATGGCCGTCGAGGATGCGATTCTTGCGCAAGAGGGCAAGGCCGCGCTGCAGCTTGCCACGTGGCTGTGGCTGCAACGGCAGCTGCTCTTGCAGGCGCTGGCCGAGCGCTTGCAAATCGTCGCGCTCGCCCTCACCCTTGAGCTCGACCTCGAGCTCGTGCACGCGCGCCGTGCGACCGCCGGCGTTGATAATGCCTTGATCCAGTACCATTTCGCCGATCATGCGCCCAACATTCTCGACCTGCCACTTGCGGCGATGCACGTACAGCTTGACCAGCGGCACGAGCGGAGCATCTCCCACCAGGGGGGCGATCCGGTCTGCAATCTCGTGGGGCCAGCGCTGATAATCAGTGCTGGCGGGCACCTCCAGCGGAATCTCTATCTCTTCGCGCTCGTGCATGCCATCGCTGCCGAGGTTCGGCCCCTTATAGGTCAGCAGGATGCGCCCCTCGCTATGGCGCAGGCGCAGGGTATGCCCATCGGAGGTAATGGCGAACGTAGGGGTGTCCAGCAGCACGTCCTGGTGATGTGTCTCGCCGTCCGGATACAGGTGATATGGGCCAAGATCCAGCGAGGTGAGGGTGGCGGGATTCAGTGGTCCCAATATAGCGTACTTCGCCTCGATCTCCATGGAGCGCCCCCTAGGCCTTAGCCCCGGCGATCCTTGTATCCTCTGTGGTTGCTTGCCTCTGGACGGAGCTGGCTTCTGCGACACCATTGGCGCTGGCCTTCTTATCTGTCACGCAGCAACCGGCCGCACTCCGAGCTCTTATCGCGGCGCCCGCGCACGCTCTCCATGCGCGCCGGCAAAGCGGCGAATTTTACAGTGTAGTGTAGCACATTTCACGACGGCTTCGTGCCGGTGGCTGCGTGAAGGACGTCTGCTGCATGCCAGGATGAGGCGGGGCAGGTCGCCACGAAACGCTG
>Ga0070706_100007676_pt1 | contig 10089 bp, 15 predicted proteins | sample KBSK5501metaG_FD_65476 | JGI IMG/M metagenome (GOLD analysis project Ga0070706, IMG submission 65476) | Corn, switchgrass and miscanthus rhizosphere microbial communities from Kellogg Biological Station, Michigan, USA - KBS K5-50-1 metaG | ecosystem: Host-associated > Plants > Roots >...
AAAGGTTGTACCTCAGCGCCTAGCGTATTGGTGAAATCGTCTACAAGTTGTTGAGTTCGGCTTACGTTACCGTCTGGGCCGTTGCAGAGGAACACCAGACTGGTTTTGTGTTTGCCTGGGACGAGGTATCCGAGAATGAATCCGGGGGTCTTTTTGAGTACTTCGAGAGCAGCTTTAGCGTCCTGAACTGAGCTGTAGGATTGAGTCGTTTGTACTAGCATTTCTCCTCCAATGATGCTGCTTGGTTGGTGAGTATTTGAGCTTTAGTTGCGCTGGGCTGGCAGGGTGGAGCGAACAAGAAAATCGGACCAAGCGTTCATTGTTTGCATCCGTGTTTGCGCGTATGAAAGGCAGTTCTCCGTCCCGCCAGAAGTACCGTCCCACATTGCAAAAAGGATCGAATTGTTTGGCCCTGGTCCGTACTGAAGTGCCATGTCGATCATGCGTTCGTTCCGAATTTGCATCTTATGTGGGGAATAGGGACCGGGTGAACAAACAATGACGTTTGTTGCTTTGAGAAGGTATTCGTTGTAGGCGCGTTGTGAGGATGATGGCCACTGCGATTCCTGACCTCGGAAGGGAATGCAAGCGACGTATGGAAGCCGTAGGTGGAGACACGCTTCGACAATTGCTGTATCCCATCCCAGCGCCATCCCAGAGACAGCGCCTCGTGGTTTCAGGGCGGTCAACCAATCAATTGCAATTTGTTTTAGGAGCAAACGAGCTGGCGTGCCGAATCCACCGCATTTTTGTGGACGATGGCCGGTGGCAACAACAATGCGATTTCGGAAGTTGGATGTAACCTGATCGGGTGTCTTTATATCGTCGAGAATCATTGTCAGCTCCTCGAAAGAAGAAATCGTCAATCAGTTTCTGCAATCAAACCCGAATGCTATTGGCGTGGAATAACACGTCGTTCGGGCCGACTTTTAGTCGACCTGTCTCGAAGTAATTAGAGTCGGGCAGGGTCGACGTTCTGCGGATCTGTTTCGCGAAAGACGACGGCAGCACGTCGAAAATCACCGCTTGTGAGAATGGTCAAATCCGAGGCGGTTCCTCTTTGGCAGGCGACTTCGTTGAGGTCACCGTTTTCTCGGTCCATCTCTGCGAAAGGGAGGAGGGTTGAGCGCAGTTGTTCGAGGTGGGAACCGTCTTTCGTCGCGTGACTATCGACAACTTTTTGAGTTCGCCCTGCGTCGCCATTGGCGCAGTGGTAGAGGAATACGAGCCGTGTTTTTGGATTGCCTGGGACGACGTAACCGAGAACGAATCCGGGGATGTTTTTGATTCCTGTAAGAGCGTCTTGAGTGTCCTCAACTGAAGCGTAGGATTGGGTCGTTTCAACTAACATTTCGCCTCCGTTAGATTGTGCAAATTGTGGAGCTGCTAGGCCGCTACCTGTGTTGCAAACTCACAGCCAGCGAGGTGACAGTTATCTGTTGGGTGAAGAACGTATTCACGATCTGTTTCATTGAGCATTGCCAGTTCGACAGTGCAGTTTTGTGGGGTTGCGAGGACAAAGTCTCCGGTGATTTTGAGATGCTCTTTTACGGCAGGGAGAGGTCCATTTGGACGGCATATCAGTGTTCCGGACTCGTCTTCAATGAGGAAGTAAGGAAATGGTTTGGCGTAGGTGGCACGGACGGCGCCAGTTACGGTGATGCACTTGTGCTGAGAGTCTTTTTGGTTGTGATTGAGTTCGGCGATTCGCATGATTCGTGTCCTCGAAGGTAGTAGGTCTGTGAGGCTGTTGTGGGTCAGCAAAGATGGTGCCGTTAGAAAATGAATGTTCCTTCGGCGTTGATGCGGTCACAGAGCGCTATGCGGGTTCGCTCGCCGTAAACTCGCGCGATAGTAGCCAGGTTTGAATCGGCGTCGAGCGCTGCGTGGTAGCCATCCCAAGCGGCCATGTGGCGGGATTCTTCGTGTTCAGGAACTGTGGAGACTTCGTTGTAGATGATTGCGAATCGCTGGGCCGTACCGGCTGGCAAATCGTTCTCGGTTTCGATTTGTTGGAGCTGGGCGATAAAAGTAATCTCGTTTGAGCAGGTCATGATTTCATCGTAGTTATCGAGAAACCATCGGTAACCAGCGTCGGAGTTGCTGGACTCGGCAGCGGTTTCGTTGACTGTGTCGTATTGAGTGCTCATCGCGTTACCTCCAAGGACTGAATAAATCAAGGTTTGCATTCAACCGAAAATCTGTTTTTTAGGGCATGCCAAAACAGACGGAGGATTGGGCACGGTTGTGGGATTAGATCGAGTTGTCTAGTTGGTGAGGGTTCGTGAGTCGGAAGGTTGGAAAACAGTGATTTGGGCTTGGAGTCCCTGAAGGTGTTTGGCGATCAGTGCGGCGACAACCTTCCAGTTAAGGCGACCGTGGCCGCAGCCAAGAGCTGGCAGAGTGACCTGGGCCGGTCCTTGATCGACTAAGAACGTTCTAAGAGTAATTAGGCCAGCTTCAATATCCTCGTAGCGGGACTTGTCGCGCCAGTGACGCTTGGTAGGGAAGTTGACGATACGTTCGCCATCAGGTGTTTGCCAAATGTGAAGTCGTCCAGGACGAATCAGCCCAGCGCTGCAGTTGCGTTGGTATTCAGCAAACATTAGTGGGTAGAGACGTTTGAACGCGAGTGCAACTCCGGCGCCCATTACGCCGACACAGTTCACGGTGTTAATGCGGATGTCGGCGGGAACATCGAACATATTGCCGGTGGTAAAGTGGAGGTTGTGAGTTGGTGAGGATGAGACGTTGATCACTTTGGTTTTGACGCGGGCGACGTTGTTGGCTGTACTAGGGCTTACGCCGTCCCAGATAGCCAGACCATAATTAGCTGTTTGGCCCATGTATGCGTCTTTGTCGGTCTGGCGGGTCCCTGCAACTTGGTGGGTCTGAAAACCGCGGTTGTACCTGGGGCGGGTGCCGATATGACAAACAATTACGTTACGGTAGCCTCGCCCCGCTAAATAGTCTTGGACTAAAGTATCAACGCCAAAACAGTCTCCGACTAGTACGGTGAATCCCTCGGCGATGATTATCTCGAGCGACCTGAGTGCCAGGAAGGGTAATGATTTGATCGAGCGACAACCGGAAATGAATACAAGGGTTGACACAGTACCCTCCAACGATGACCAACATGAAAATAAAGAACGGTTTTTTGCGGGCCAATCAAAACACTGTCGTCTCGTTGGGAGTTAGGAGTTGCCGTTGAGATCGCGGTGCTCAGCGAATAGGTGAACGTCATTAAGGGTGGGGGATCGTTCAATCAATTACCGTAGCAATCAAGCAGACGCCGTGCGCGGCAGCGCCGGCTTGCGTTGGGGGCATGGATTTCTTGACGGAGCAAATTTATGTTGCGGCGGGGGATTCCCCGGTGTGCGATGTGGGCCATGCGGCCTGAGTGGCGCGGAGTCCGGTGAGGAGGTTGCAGGGTGCGATTTTTACGTGCCGTCGTTATCTGCATTTTGAATAGCTGGCAAGTGCTATTTCTCACGACCTTCCCGCGGCGGGTTGTTCTCCGCCTCTTATTGGGTCTGCTTTCGGGACTCAGACGAATTGGATTGTTCTTGAATGAAGCGGCCAAGGTAGCCGGAGGTTGAAATGATTCTATTTAGCGTTTCAACATCCCAAAGGTCGCTAAGGACGACAACAACTTCAGATGCCATGTTTGGGAAGCCAGCCTCTCGGTATGCAGTTCGAATTTTGCGTGCGTGTTCTAGGACCTGGTCGGAATTACCGTGCTTAAGCAAGGTATAGGCGGGTTCGCCGGGTATACCGAGGATCTGGGTGTCTTCGGAGTAGCAAACAGCAAGGGAGGTTGCGCGGAATAATACGCGATTACCTTGTTTCAAAACGTAATCGCCTATTATTTGATCATGCTCGTACCGGTATGGTTCATCGGACATCGGTTGGCCTTTCAGATTGATATGTATTTGGTCTTAAAGCAAGATGGAGCGTTCTCGGTAGTGAGCTGGGCTATAAGGTGAACTTACGCCTTCAACCAGGCTCCTCCTCGGTAGTCTATAGTTCCGGCGTAAACTAAATCGCCGTACTTTGTGTAGGTCGGGGTAGCAGGGCAGTCTGTCGTTAGCGAGCCTTCGAGGTGGCCACATAGTGCGCAGAGGGCGAGTCCTCCCTCACAAATCATCTTGCAAGCTGTGCCGCCGGAACGGTGCAATTTTCGGGTTCGTGGGAGAGGTGTGTGTTGGTTGAACGTGCCGTGTGTATTCGCTTGGCGAAGGCGGTAAGGATGTTGTCAATTTGATCGTGAGTTGGGAAAGGTTTGTATTTACGATTGGAAGTTCGAGGTTACGATCTGGAAAAAGTGCGAGGGACCAGACGGTATCGGAACCTGTGCTGAGAATGCTGGCTAAGGCGTTGTCGGTGTCGCGAGTGAGTTTTGTGACTCTGAAGTCTGCGTAGGTTGTGTTTCCGATTGTGAAGCCTGCTTTTACGAGCTCAAGGATGAGTGCTGGTAATTTCATTTCGGGTTCTCCGAGTGGGTGTATGTCGATGACGACTGATCTTGAGGTCGCGAGTTGATTAATTCGATGAACGCAGAGGGCTTTGCATGTCGGGACGCTTTCAGGTTCTGAGTGCAATGCGAAACGCGGCCTTCCAGTCATCGCGGAGTTTCCATGCATTCAGTGTTACACGGCGTGGATCTTGACTCCAGCCGGCGTGAAGGTGCTTGTTGTGAAACTCATAAACGTCACCGTCCTCGAGGGCGACGATGAGTGAGGCATTGTTTGAACTGGCCTTTTGTTTCAGCGCATTGGACCACATGTAGAATCTGGCCTCGCCGAAGAGTGTCACGCCGAGGGCCATGCCTGGTTTTGCAAAAGTGGTATCACGATGCGGCATGATTCCACCGCCTGCCGAGTGGTGAGTGAGGCCGAGTTGTGCGATGTCATAACCGCGTGAGGTTACGAAGTTCTCAAGATCTTGGTTGCGCCAACCAGGAATGAATTTGGGTGTGGCTCCAGCGGACATGTCGGGTTCAGCGAATAACCAAACGCTCAGGCGGCGTTCGCTTCTGTACGAGGGGTTATTGTACGGAGCGAGTAGGGCGGCGGTTCGAACGGTATCAGGAATATAGTCGTGTTTTGGAATAAACGGGATCGTGGGGTCGTATTTGAGAATTTGCATCTTAAGTGATCCTGCGGTCATTGCGGAAGTGAGGGATTAGTTCATGGCATCATCCTCGGGTTTGCGAGACCAGCTTCCAGCATGGTCAACTCCAATTGTGCCTCGCGCTCCGTAGAAAAGTAACCGGTGTCGCGTGAACCCGGCTCGGTAAAACCAGCCGGATCGTGGTATTCAGTACCAACGTACCATCCCGCGGCGGACCGCATGACCTTGAGTTCGGAATAGTTACCCTTATCGTCTTCATCAATGTAATCGGCGCTGCTTACCATTGGCGAGTTCATTGGTTTTCTCCTAACTCAAACCGACAAGTGACGTGACCGCTTGAATCTGTAATGTGGCCGCGCTGGTCGGTTGACCTTCGAAGGATTGAATAACCAAGGATTACATTCAGCTGAAATTCTGTTTTCGGAGACGCTAGAGTCCCGTCGGGTCAGGAGCGTGGCGTAAATGGGTTGGGAGGCTGGTGTAGTGGACTTCTGCTTGCGTTGAGATCGCGGTGGATCATCAAGAATAGATGAAAGTCATTCGGGGGGGAGCCTTCAAGTGATGTTTCGTAGCAATCGAGCAGAAGCCGGCGTTTGGGTAGGGTATGGCTTTGTGTGAGGGAGCAAATTCATGTTGTGAGGGTTGCTTCCCGGTTTGGCAAGTGGGCCATGCGGCCTGAGTGCTCGAAGTTCTTAGTTGTGGGTCTTTCCGAAGTTAGGTGGCAGTCCTATCTGCTCATTTGGATGCAGCCGGAATGCTTGTCGTTGATGGGGTCGCATTGCCGGGTGCTCTACAGCGTCACACGGCCTCAGGGACACTGCTTCAATCAAAGGGTGTAAGTCCTGAATCAGCGGTTCGGGGACAAACTGCTCAGCTTCGTGCTGTAGCGCAGCGTACGCTTCTTCCCTGGTTCTCCCTCTTACTGTGAAGTCCCTGCGGTTGTGGGTGGTCCACGTTACCCAGCCTTCCCATTTGACACATGTTAGGTCGTGTAGCTGACCCACGCTCTTACAGCCTGGACACGGCCTTCGCTCGTAGAAGTAGTTGGAGTTAATGATTGCGCCTCTCAACCCCGGACGTTCGTCAGTGGCTCGCATAGCAGTCACTCGCTGCTTTGCCTCGGTCTCAGTAAATAGCTCGTCAAAGTACTGAACCGCACTCTCCTGCTCGTTTCCTACAGTGTAGCCGATGCGGTATTCGTTGCCGGCTGCGTGATCGGAGAAGATTTTGTCGCAGTTCGGGCAGAGGGGATATGGTGTGATTTCTTCGCGCAACTTGTTGACGTGCTCCACGCTGATAGCTTGATCGTAGAAGAGGGTACGCCAGTCGAGCCCGCAGAGCATTGGCTCGTTATCGTCGCGGCCGGCTGTTGGTGCAACCAGATGTAAGTATTCGGCCGGTTTCTTCTCCATCTTATTTCTCCTAATCGGTGAGTAATCCTGGTCTATCAGATGCTTGACCCTTTTACAATCAAGATGGTTCGGTCAGAGTTTCCTTCGTTTTGGATCTAAGGGCTATTACTGGCCCTGTATTACTACCGTGTGATTTGTGAAGGGGCTTCTTGGGTTGTAACTATGTCGAACTCACTTTTGAGACGTTCCATGAACATTCTCGGTTTTGCGCTGGAACCTCCGCGGATCGTCCAGCCGCCAAACGAGTATTGCCCCTCTGTCGTGCGCAGCAAGGCCGGAAAGTTGTCGTCGAGCTCCAATTCAATTTCTCCAGAGGGAGACGGCAAGAAGTTGTTTGGTTCCGGTCTCTTTGCGCGGCTGTACTCAGCGCCGACACTTTGCCAGATTTGGAGAATACGGATGAATGTCTCGGCGCCAGTTGCGTCTGTTTGTAGGTTAATGTCATCGGTCATAACAAGTCTCCATGTTGTAGAAGCCTGGGTTCATCCGCTCCCGCCCAGGTGTCCCTTTATAACGAGATTAGTGTATCAGGGGAGGGTTAGTTTGAATCGGTGAAAAGTGTGACAAAAGGCGCATGTGTCGGTATAGCTGTTGGTTCGGAAGTCGGAGGTCAGGATTTTAAAGGTCAAGGGTTCTGTACGGAGTGCTCATGAATAACGACGCTCGCACTTAGGACAGATACCGTACCCGTTGTCCTGATCGAAGCGACGTTGTTCCGCGTACGTGCTTTCGAAGCTCGTATCGCAGCAGCCGCATTCAAAAGAAGCGCGCGCATCGCTGTTCTCTCCATCAAGCGGTAAACGCACGTTTTGTCGAAAGACAAAGTCGTCCGTTTCGCACTTTTCGAAGTAGCCGCGTAACTGTTCCTCATCGCACCATCCCGCTGTAATGCTTTCAAGCTGCAGTCCTCGATCTAAGTCGATGACCGCAACCTCCAGCCAGGGATTATCACAGTGGTTATCGGCTACGACTGCCAAACGGTGCCCGTGGGCGGTCCATACAAAGGCGTCGAAGTCACGACGCTCACCTGCATTGATCCTGCGAGCAGCCTCAGCGGCATTCTCTACGGGCACGGTCTCGTGCATAGTTGTTTCAAAGTACATCGTCCTCTTCCATTCCGAGTGTTGCGTTGGCGTCGTGGTTCAGATAATTGCAGCGATTGTTGGATTGTAGGTGGCGAGCTGTGCGACGTAACGACGAAGAAGGCGTCGGCTAACGGCGAAATCTTTGTCCGTCAATAATTCTTTGTTGGCGAGGCGGTGTCCCAAGTCCGTATCAAATTTGTCGAAACCAACGCCATCACGTTTTCGGGCGCCATCACAATCGTTTGCGAGATAGGCCAAGCCTTCGGCAACTGCTTTGCGCAGTACAGGCGTAATTGAGTTGTCGTTTTGAAGCTGGTGGGCCATTTCGATGAGGAGGGTGTCGTTGGTCGCGCCGAGTTCTGCGGTGGCGCGAGCGAGTTTGTCTGCGGCTTCCTGTTCAGGATCTCCGTTATGACCTTTAACCCACTCGTAAGTGACGGTATGGCGCTCGGCCGCGTGGTCGAGCCTGGACCACAAGTCCAGGTTGGTTCGGCGTTTGAATTCTCCGTTCATTGTATGAACGACGTATTTTGAATCGGATCGAATTATGACAGTGCAGGATTCTGTGAGCGTCTCGAGGCCCAGCGCGGCAGCAATAATTTCGGCACGTTGGTTTGTGCTTTCACCAATGAATTCGGCAACGGCGCGGCGACGGCCCTGATAGTTGAGTATTCCCGCTGCGGCAGCTCGTGTGTGCGATTGGCCGTTTCCGAGACACGCACCATCTACTGTGATGAATACGAGTTTGGATTGGTTAGTCATGCTGATGCTCCGATTCCCGACAAAAAGACGTCGCGATGCCTAGATTCTTTGCAAAGCGACGATGGTAATGAATTGTTTTGGAATGACGACGGGGGCGACTGCGCCGCCCCGATCGTATTTGTCGGCTGTCTGAGAGCGAAAACGGTTCGCCCTCAAAACGGAATGTCGTCGACAGACAGGTCGGATGGCGCGTCTGCGACTTCCGCGGGCGCATCCGCGCCTTGGGCTGAGTCCGCTGCCTGACTGCCTGAACGCTTGCCACCGGTGAATTCAACTCTGTTGGTGTTGACGTTCAGATTGACACGTGGTTCGCCGTCGCGCCCTACCCAGGGCTTCGGGTTCAGACGTCCTTTAAGAAACAGGCTGGTGCCTTTGGTAAGGTGCTCGACAATCTTTTCAGAGCTGCCGAAGAGATTGATGTTGTACCAGTTCTGCTTTTCGCCAGAGCGGCTGTATTCGTTGGAGCAGATCGGGAAAGAGATGACGGGGTCGCCGCTTTGCGGCATGTAGCGAATTTCAGCGTCTTTGCCGAGATTGCCGAGGATGGTTATTTCAGATGACATGATCGTTGAGACTCCTTTTAGAGTGTTTAGTTGGGTTGACGGAATGAACGAGCTGTAGGTGACTAACAACTTGTTCCGGAATCAGATTCACCTGCCGGATGAACTGACTTTGACGTGCCCTGCATTCAGCCCCAAAATTCTGCTTTTGCACTGTGGAAACCAACGGTCGCGGAGATGAATTGTGGACCATCGAGGAGGGGGTGTTTGTGGGTGTGAATTTCCGGAGGAGGTTAGAAACGTGTGAAGTGGATCAAGGACCATCCGGAATCCGTTGCTGTCCGGAATGAATTTTCCAAATGGCCCTCTCTCCTTCTGTGTGCGCGTTCAGCGCTTCTTGGTTGTATTGTGATCAACGTCCGGGGATGCGAGCACACTTGGTTTTATTAAAGGTGCTTTCAGCGTTTTCCTGGTGGTTGAGAATCTTGTGATATGAGCGGAATGGGATTTGTCGAATTCATCTTGTGTTGACAGCCTGTTTTTCGACGTGTGGGATTATTTCAGTGTTGGGTAAACCGTTGGGAAACAAATGCGGTTGGTCTAATACGAGCTGATCGCGTTCCGCTTGTGACAAGTAAGAGATGTAGTCGGCTAGAGTTTCACGAGAATCTGCAATACGGCCTTCGAGGTCAGCGATCGTGTTTTGTCCGACCAGGATGTAGCCGCGTAGTTGTGAGATTGTGTGTCCGTCAGGTCTTAGCGCAGCGTAGTCGAGTGTGATCATGATTCAGGAGTTAAGTTTGATTTTGCGGTTTGTTGTAGGCGTTGATAGCCGCAGATGATTTGGTCAATGATCCTGGCTTCCTCTTTGTGGCCAGTGCATTCCAGAGTGTCAGCGTAGTGATGATATGCAGATATGATATGAGCGTAGTTTATTGTCGGAGCGTAGACTGCCCGTAAAACGGGGATTTTGGACTCGCTGATTCGTTGTCGGTTGGTGCGGTACATGGGCTACTTATCGGGAGTTCGTATGCGGCATATATCGTCGATATTATTGTTACGTACGTACCAAGCTAATTCAGCAGTCCTGATATTCGGTTCGTAGCGTTTGATTCGCTCGCGAAGTTGATGCGGAAAGGTATGAAGATGATCGGCGAGACGTTCAATGAATTCGGGTGCTTGGCAGTCCTCTTCCAA
>Ga0070706_100007678_pt1 | contig 10085 bp, 10 predicted proteins | sample KBSK5501metaG_FD_65476 | JGI IMG/M metagenome (GOLD analysis project Ga0070706, IMG submission 65476) | Corn, switchgrass and miscanthus rhizosphere microbial communities from Kellogg Biological Station, Michigan, USA - KBS K5-50-1 metaG | ecosystem: Host-associated > Plants > Roots >...
CTGGACGAGGCCTCGGTCCGCGCCGCCCTCGCCCAGAGCGGCCGGAGGACGCTGCTCGGCCGTTTCTAGGCGGCCCCGCCGACGATGCGCTCCATCTCCTCCGCGAACGCGTCCACCTCCGCGAGCGTCGTGTAGACGTTGGGGGTGACGCGGAGACCGCGGAACTCGTCGTGGACGATCGGGGTGACGATGATGCGGCGGCGGTCCCAGAGCTGGGCGGCCAGCTTCACCGGGTCGGCGTCGGCAACGCTCACGTTGGCGAGACCGCAGGACATGGCGGGGTCGAAGCTGGTGAGGAGCTTCACCCCCTCGACCTTCTCCAGGCGGCGCGCCCAGCGGTCCTTCAGGTAGCGCAGCCGGGCCGCCTTGCGCTCGATCCCGATCCCCTCGTGGAAGGTCAGGGCCTCCGCGATCGCGTTGTGGTTGGCCGCGGGATGGGTGCCGATCTCCTCGAACTTGCGCACGTTGGCGTTCAATGCGGCGGGGGCGGGCATGAGCGGCCACAGCCGCTCGACCTTCTCCTTGCGCACGTAGAGGAAGCCGGTGCCGTGGGGGGCGAGCAGCCACTTGTGGAGGCTGGTTCCGTAGTAGTCGCAGTCCAGGTCGGCGAGGGTGAAGGGGAAATGGGCGAACGCGTGGGCGCCGTCCACGATCACCTCGATCCCCCGGGCGCGTCCCAGGCGGCAGATCTCCCGGACGGGGAAGATCTGGCCGGTGAGGTTCGTGATGTGGCAGACCAGGATGACCTTCGTGCGCGGGGTGATCGCCTTCGTGAACCGCTCGAGGAGGTCGCCCAGGCTGGGGGGCGGGACGGGGAACGAGATCGTCTTGAGCACGATCCCGTCCCGGCGCTCGCGCTGGCGCCAGGTGGTCAGCATCCGGGGGTAGTCCTGGTTGGTGGTGAGGACCTCGTCGCCTGGCTTGAGGTCGAGACCCAGCATGCAGATCTCCAGGGCCTCGCTGGCGTTCCTGGTGATGGCCATCTCCTCCGGGTCGCAGCCGAAGGCGGAGGCCAGCCGCCGGCGCACCGACTCGATCTGCGGCTCCAGGAGCTGCCACATCGTGTACACGGGCGCCTCGTTCGACAGCTCCAGGTAGCGCCGCATCGCCTCCTGGACGACGCGCGGCGAAGGGGAGACTCCCCCGTTGTTCAGGTTGACCAGGCTGCGGTCGACCGTGAAGGCCTGCTGGATCTCCCGCCAGTAGTCCTCGTCCGCCGCCACCTCCCCGGGGGAGCGCCCGGAGGCGGAGCGGCCCGCGGCGAGGACGGAGTCGAGGGCGCCCGCGCGGAACGAGGCGAGAGCGCCCGCGCCCTTGGCCAGGCCGGCCAGGAACCGTCGGCGTGTCGTCATGGGAGCCTCCTCGGGGCGCATCATATGCCCGGGCCGGCAACCGGGTCTGCTATACTTGGCGTTTGCCGCCGGCCCCGGGGGCCGGCCTACCGAGGAAACGGAACGCCATGGTCTTCGTCTACTACCTGGTCCTGACCCTGCACGTGATCGCGTGCCTCTTCCTGATCGCCGTGGTCCTGCTGCAGCAGGGAAAGGGCCAGGACCTGGCCAGCGCCTTCGGGGGCGGGGGGAGTCAGGCCGCCTTCGGGCCCCGGGGCTCGGCCACGGTGCTCTCCCGGGCCACCGCCATCCTGGCCGGGCTCTTCATGGTGACGAGCCTGACCCTGTCGGTGCTGCGCTACCGCGAATCGTCCATCCTGGACACGGTCAAGACACCGGCGGCCGCCTCGCCCAGCCCGTCGGCGAGCGGCAGCCCGGCCGCGGGCGCCACCGCTCCGTCAGCCGCGCCTTCCGCCGCGGCTCCGGCCACCGCCGCGACCCCCTCGCCCGCCGCCAAGTAGATCCGGCCGACCCTCACTGCCCTCCCGTCGGGGCAGGGGGCGTCTGGGGCAGGCGGGCCGAGACCGTGAACGGCTCGTGCAGCTCCAGGGTCTTTCCCCCCAATTCGTCCTTGAAGCTCATCACCATGTCGTAGTCGCCCGGGGCCGCATTCTCGAGGGAGAAGCCCACCATCCGCGAGAGCTTGCCGATCGAGGTCGGGTTGATGACGGTGGGGTTCGTTCCCGTGAAGACGCTCCCGTCGCTCCCCCGCACGAGGTAGCCCATGGAGACCTTCGGCATGCTCGTCTTCGGGTCCTTGGCCGCGCCGTACACCTCGAACTGGCAGTAGACCGAAGCGCCCTGCGCGAACTCCCGTCGCGCGAGGACGGACAGCCGGCCTCCCGGACCCCCGCCCGCGGGGGCCTCGCGGACGTCGCTGACGATCGGGGTGGAGACGCGGAAGTCCTCGAGGCCGGGCACGTCGAACTCGTGGATCACCGTCCCCACCCGACCCGAGGCCTTGTCCCGCACCACGATCTTGGTCTGGTAGCCGCCCGGCCGGAGCTCGAAGTCGCGCACGATGGGAAGCCAGGTGCGCGCGAGGCGCTCGCGGCTGGCCGGGAGCAGCTTCAGCTCCACCGCCTGGTCGTAGCGGAAATACTCGCCGCTCTCCCGGTGCGCGGTCACCATGAGGAACTGCACGGTGGCCAGGGCCCGCCCATCCTTCTCTTCGAAGTTGAGGTTGCGGATGTCGACCTCGGCGGCCATGAGCACGGCCGCCTTCCCCAGGAGGGTCTCCTCCCCCACGTAGTGGGTCATGCGGACGGGGATCTCGTCCACCTCGTAGGGCGAGTCCAGGGCCTGCTGGATCACGGGGTCCACCCCAGGCTTCGGCTTGTCCGCGGTCTTCAGGTCGGAAGGCGCGTAATAACCCTTCCGCGCTCGCACCTGCAGGCCCTTCTGGCCGGGGACCTTCACCTGGATCTTGCGGAACTTCCCGTCGCGGGCGGTGTTCGTGGGGTTGTAGCCCACCAGGTAGTAGAGGCGCGTCTCGTCCGCGATGCGCTTGATGCCGGCGGAGAGGTCGTTCGTGTTCCGGACGGTGAATCCTCCGCTGTCCGCGGACAAGGAATCGGCGCCTTCGGTCGCCTCGATGCTTTCGTTGAAAGCGAAGCCCACGTCCTGCTCGGGCAGGGCGGGGCCGAACTCCGCGGTCATGTACACGGGCATGCCCTCCAGGCCGCGGCTGTTGATGAAGTAGATCGCGGTGTTGGCCCGGCGCGAAGCCTGGAGGACCTTCTTGAACTCGTCCAGGTTGGGGTCGTAGATGAAGCCCTCGGAGACGAGGATGAGGGACTTGCGCCCCTTGGCGGGCGCCAGCGCGTTGAGCGTGCGCTCCAGCACCTCGAGGGTGATCCGGTTGCGGGAGGTGGCCTGGAAGTAGACCTCGGACGCGCGGCCCGTCACGTAGGGATCGTCCATGGTCTGGATGTCGCTGTTCTGCTGGCTCTGCCGCTGGAGCGCGGCCGTCGCCCCGTAGGTCTCGTAGCGGCGCTGCACGCGGGCCGTGACCTGGGGGTCGCGGAACATGTGGATGCGCATGGCCTCGTAATCGGACATGCGCTCCGGTGAGGTGTCGGGGATGTAGCGGCCGTCCAGGCGCTTCACCAGCTGGATCAGCTCCTCCCGCCCCGCTTCCATGCGGGTGCTCCACCAGGCCGAGCCCCCCGTGGCCACCAGGGTGACCCGGTCGCCCTCGCGAGTGCCGTTCTTCAGGAAGTCCGACACCGCGACCTTCGCCCGCTGCGCCATGAACGGCGTGAGGTGGATGTCGTCGAAGACGATCACGAAGGTGCGCCCGCGCTGCTGCTCCTTGGAGGTGTTGGTGGACACCCGGGGGCGAGGGGCCGGCTTCTCCGCCGCCTTGGCCGCGACCTCGATCGACTCGAAGCTCACGATGGTCTGGGGCGTCCCGTCCTCGGTGATCTGGAGGCCCTCCTTGGTGAGGCCGCTGATGGGGTTGCCCTTCTTGTCGGTCACGACCACGTCCACCGTGACCTGCTCCACCTGGGCGGGAAAGGTGACGGGGGGCTCCTGCGTTTGCGGGGCTTCCGGCGTCTTCGCGGCCTCCTGTGAGCGGAGGCCGCTTCCGGTCAGGGCGAGGGCGACGGCAATCGGAACGATCCTGCGTTTCATGGCTGCTCCACCTGGACCTGGACCTGTCCGTTCTCCACCCGCGTCGGGTAGCAGGGGACCTTCAGGTCGTGGTTGACGACGTTTTCGCCCGTCGTCACGTCGTACGTCCAGTTGTGCCAGGGGCAGGTGACGCTCGAGCCCTCGAGGAAGCCCTGACCGAGGGGGCCGCCCCGGTGCAGGCAGGTATTGCTGAGCGCGTAGAACACGCCCCCGACGTTGAAGATCGCCACCGCCTTGCCGGCCACGTTGACCTCCGTCGCCCGCCCCGGGGCGAGGTCCGCCGCGGCGATCGCATTCACGAAACCGGACATGTCACCTCCGATGGTCCCAACCAAGCAGTTTATATCAGGTGAGACGAGGGTCAGGCCGGCCCGGTCTCGGCGTCGCCCAGGGCCAGGCCGAGGCGCCGGAGGCCCTCTCGGAGCGTCTCCGGCGGAGTGCCGAGGGCCAGCCGGAAGTGTCCGGGCGCGCCGAAGAAGCGCCCGGGGGCGAGGGTGGTCTGGTGGCGCTCGCGCAGGCGCTCCAGCAGGGGCTCGACCTCGCCCCGGAGGAGACGGGGAAAGGCGATCATGCTCGGACCGAGCGGGATGGCCGTGAGGTCCCCTCGGCCCTCGAGGAAGCGGCCCACCTCGGCCTGGTTGGCGGACAGGATCGCGCGCGCGCGCGCGATCACGAGGTCCAGGTGGTCGAGCGCCACCATGCTCAGGCGCTCCGCGGGATGGGCGGGGACCACCCCGAAGAGGTCGTCGAGCCGCCACATCCGCCGGGCGAGGTCCGGGTCGGCCAGCACCCAGCCGCAGCGCAGGCCCGAGAGGCCGTAGGCCTTGGTGAGGCTGGAGGTGGAGACGAACTCGGGGCCGAGGTGAAAGGCCGAGCGCACGGGGCGTCCGAAGAGCGAGAGCCCCTCCAGGTAGACCTCGTCCACCAGCACCCGGGCCCCGACGCTGCGGGCGATCGCGCCCACGGCCCGGAGCTCCTCCTCTCCCGCCAAGGCACCCGAGGGGTTGTGCATGTTGGTGACCACGACCAGCCGCGTGCGGGGGCCGATGGCCGCGGCCGCGAGATCGGGATCCAGCCGGTAGCCGTCCTCGAAGCGCCGCGGAAAGCGGCGCACCTCGGCGCGGAGCCAGCGGGCGGCGTCCACGAACAGGGGATAGGTCGGCTCCTCGATCAGGACTTCGTCCCCCGGCTGGAGCAGCGCCGCCATCACGAGGAAGTTCGCCATCGAGGTGCCGGTGGCCGTGACCACGCAGTCCGGGCCGACCCCGGCCTTCCGGGCCAGCCGCTCCAGGAGCGGCGGATACCCGTAGAAGCTCGGACCGGTGAGCTCCAGATCCTCGGCCCGCCACGGCAGGTCGGCGAGGGGGAACGCAGCCATGCCGCTCGAGGCGAGGTTGAAGGGGGCCTGGGAGCGGGTCTTGGCCCACTCCATGTACGGCGAGTAGGGGGGCGTGCTCATGCGGTTCTCCGGGTGCGGCTCCAGGCGAGGAATGCGGGCACCCCCGCGAGGAGCAGGCCGAGGCCGATCGCGCTGTTGGCGGGATAGCGGTGGACCGTCGCCGCCACCACCAGCCAGCAGGAGGCCACGAAGAAGCCGGTGGTCCAGGGGTGGCCGGGCACGCGGAAGGCGCCCCGCTCGCCACGCGCGCGGTAGACGAACAGCGAGAGGCCGGTGAGGCCGAAGGAGATGAAGTCCACCGAGACCACGTAGTTGAGGATCTGCTCGTAGCGGCCGGAAAGGGCGATGACCGCGGCCAGGAGCCCCTGCAGGACGATGGCCACCACCGGCACCCGCGTCCCGGGATGGAGCCAGCCCACGCGCGCGAAGAAGAGCCCGTCCCGCGCCATCGCGTAATAGACGCGGGGCGCGGTCAGGATGCCCTGGCTCAGGAAGCCCAGGGTCGAGATCGTGATCGCCACCGCGATGAATGCGGCGCCGCGCTCGCCCGCCACCTGTCGCATCACCGTGGAGGCAGGGGCCGTGGTCGCGGCCAGGCCCTCCGCCCCCAGCACGCGCAGGCACACCAGGTTCACCGCGAGGTAGAGCACGATCACCCCCACGACCCCGATCACGAGCGCCCGCGGCATGTCGCGACGGGGCTCCTTGAGCTCGCCCATGACGAAGCCGGCCGTCTGCCATCCGCCGTACGCGAAGAGGACGGGCACGAGAGCCGCCCCCATGGCCAGGACGAGCGCGGGTGAGGACGCCGGCGCGAAGGACGGCGCAAGCGTCGCCGCGGGCGCGCCCCCGCCGCGGAGGCCCGCGGCCACCAGGGCCACGATGCCCACGGTCTTGAGCACCATGAGAGAGCCCTGCACGCCGCTGCCCGCCCGCACGCCCAGGCAGTTCACCGCGCTCAGCCCGAGGAGGGCGAGGGTGGCCAGGACCGGCTCCACGGGCGCTTGCGGAAGGAGCTCCCGGCAGTAGCGCGCGAAGGTGATCGCGACCGCCGCCATGCCGCCGCTCTGCGTGACCAGCAGCAGCACCCAGCCGTAGACGAACGCGACCCCGGGGTGGAAGGCCTCGCGCAGGTAGGCGTACTGTCCGCCCACCTCGGGACGGATCGAGGCCAGCTCCGCGTAGACGAAGGCCCCGGCCAGCGCGATCAGCCCACCCAGGATCCAGGCCCCCAGGATCAGGGATGGGGTGCCCACCTGCCGCGCCACCACGTAGGGGTTCATGAAGATGCCCGAGCCCACGATGCCGCCCATCACGAGCAGCGTCGCATCGGTCAGGCCGAGGCGGCGCGCGAGCCCGGGGTCGGCCGCGGGAGGATGGCCTTCGGCCATCAGGCGGCCCGAGGCACGACCGTGAGAACGGTGGCCAGGGCGTGGCAGTGGCTGGAAGTGGCGACGAGCCACCGTCGCGTCCCCGCGCGAAGGCCCTCGAGCACCCGGTCGCGCGCGGCGCGAATCTGCGCCACCGGCACCGTGCCCACGCCGTGGACCAGGTGCAGGCATCGGAAGACGATCCTTCCCTCGAGCGGCTCGCCCGGGCGCGCCCTCTCGAGGTCCTCGGCCAGGCTCCAGTCCTTCGGTCCCCGCGTGTGCGGGCAGAGGGCGGGCTCGATGCAGGTCGGCGGACAGATCCAGGTCGCGTAGGAGAGCGCCCGATCGCCGTCGCGCGTGGGCCGCTCCACGGGAACGCCGTGGGGCGGGACGCCGCTCCCGCGCGCCGCCAAGGCACCGGCGCGCTCGACCTGGCGGCCCAGCCACTCCACGAGCAGATGGGGCGCCCAGTGGTAGGGGACGAGCTGGTCGTCCGCCCCGAGCCCGCCCAGGTTCTCGTCCAGCCACTGCGACCACTCCGAGGTCACGAGCTGCACCCGTCCATCCGCCATCTCCGCGGCGGCGCACGCCGGGTCGCGGTCCACCACCAGGATCCGGTCCGTCAGAAGCCGCCCCGCCGCGGCCGCGCGCAGCAGCTGCCGGACCGAGCCCGCGCCGATCGCGGCTCCGCCCAGGACGACGAGGGTCGGAACGCGCAGCGCGCTCAGCGGGAGAGCTCCGCGAGGATCGCGGCCAAGGGTCGCTCGGCCAGGGAGGCCACCACGAGGTCGGGGTCGGGAAGGGAGAGCTGCCGGGTCAGCGTGTTCGGCACCGCCACGCAGGCCATGCCGGCGGCGCGTGCGGCCCGCATGCCGTTCGGAGAGTCCTCGAACACCAGGCAGGCCGCGGGCGGCACCCCGAGGCGCTCGGCCGCGAGCAGGAACAGGTCCGGGGCGGGCTTGACCCGGGCCACGTCGTCGCGCCCGCAGACCACCTGGAAGCGCTCGCCGATGCCGTGGCGCGCGAGCCAGCCGAGGACCCAGGACCGCGAGCTGCTCGAGGCCACGGCGCGGCCCAGGCCGAGCTCCTCCGCTTCGATGAGCAGCGACTCCACTCCGGGCAGGAGCGGCTGCGCGTCGCAGGCCCGCCGGTTGGCTTCCTGCACCTCGCGCTTTACGGCGTCGCAGTCGACCGCACCGCTCGTCAGGTCCACCAGGCGGGCCATGGGATCGAACCCGCCGTTCGTTCCGAGGGAATGCTGCCAGTCGTCCAGGGAGAGCTCCTGGCCGTGCCCGCGGAAGGCCGCCCGCCAGGCCTCGAAGACGGGCGTCTCGGTGTCGAGGATGAGTCCGTCGAAGTCCAGGATGACGGCGCCGATGCGTGAGCGCATGACCGCTCCCATTCTAGTCCGCAGGCCGTAATTCGCCTTCGAAACGCGTAAGCCGCCTGTCCCCGACAAGGCCCCCCTCCGTAGGGTTCGTATCCAGGGAACGGCCAGTACGGCCCCTCCCGGCGCCCCTTTGCCCCTGGCAGAGACCTTGCACATCGGAATCGACGGGTTTTCTTGCGCAGGCAAGGGGGGGATCGAAGATGATGGGCTTGTCGCTCGCCGTGGCTCTGCTGGCGCTCGTCCCCCTCGCCCCGGGCGGGCCCCAGGCCAGGCGGCCCGCCGACGGCAAGAAGGGCGCCGAGGATACTCAAGAGATCCCGGATGCCGCCCGGGACCGGCGCAACCCGGTGTTCCGCTCCGAGGAAACCCTGCGCCTCGCGCGCACCCTGTGGCGGACCAATTGCGAGACGTGCCACGGCGTCGCGGGCCGGGGCGACGGTCCGAACGCCCGCCTGCACGAGCGCCGCAAGGGACACGCCCCCCGCAACCTCACCGACCCCAACGTCCAGGAGAACCTGACGGACGGCGAGATCTTCTGGCGGGTCTCCAAGGGAATCATCGAGGAGGGGAACATCATCATGCCCGCCTTCGAGAAGGAGGTCCCCTCGGAGACCCAGCGCTGGCTGCTCGTGCTGTTCGTGCGCGAGCTGGGCAAGGCGGCGCGACCGTAGCGCGGGCCTTTGACCCGGGCGCTTCAGAGGAAGCGGTGCATGACGTAGGCGTCCACGAGGCCGCGCGTCGGGTGGCGGAAGGCCTTGGGGAGCTCCCCCACGATCCGAAAGCCCAGCTTCTTCCAGAGCGCGATCGCCGCTTCGTTGGTGCTCACCACGAAGTTGAACTGCATGGCGGTGAAGCCCTGGCGGCGGGCCTCCTCGAGCGAGTGCTCGCCCAGGGCCCGGCCCACTCCGCGGCCCGCGAAGCGCTCCGCCACGGCGTAGGAGGCGTTCGCCACGTGGCTGCCCCGCCCCGCCCGGTTGATGCGGAGCAGATAGCAGCCCGCGACCTCCCCCGCCACCGTGGCCACCAACCGGGTCGCGCGCGGATCGAGGAAGTACGCGCGCAGCTCGTCGTCGGTGGTCTCCGGAGCGAAGACGTAGGTGGTGCCGTCTCTCACCAGCTCGCGGGCGATGGCGAGGACGCCCTCCGCGTCGCCCTCGGTCGCCGAGCGGACGACGACGGGCGCCCGGGGCTCGCTCACCGGATGGCGAGCATCCGGTCCAGAGCGGTGCGGGCCTCACCCGCGGTCGGCTCGGGGACCCGGATGGGGTTCCGCACCTCGCCTGCGCGGAGCCCCTCGAGCACCCAGAGCAGGTGCGGGGGGTCGATGCGGGCCATGGTCGAGCAGAGGCAGAAGCAGTCGTCGAGGCTGACCACCTGCCGGCCGGGCGCCACCTCGCGCGCCAGGCGGGTGACCATGTTGAGCTCGGTGCCCACCGCCCACTTCGTCCCCTCCGGGCTCTCCCGCACGGTCTTGAGGATGCCTTCCGTGGAGCCGATGGCGTCGGCCTTCTGCACCACCTCGAAGCGGCACTCCGGATGGACGATCACGCGCACGCCGGGGATCTCCGCCCGGCGGCGGTCCACCATCTCCGGGGTGAACCGGTTGTGGACGGAGCAGTGGCCCTTCCAGAGCAGGACCCGCGCCCCCTCGATCCGCTCGTCCGGGAGCCCCCCGCGATCCTCGTAGGGATCCCAGACCGGCATGGCCTCGAGGGGGATGTCCATGCGGTAGCCAGTGTTCCGCCCCAGGTGCTGGTCCGGGAAGAACAGCACCCGCGGCTTCCGGTGGAAGGCCCACTCCAGGACCGCGCGCGCGTTCGACGAGGTGCAGACCGCTCCCCCGTGCCGTCCCACGAAGGCCTTCAGGTCGGCGGTGGAGTTCATGTAGGTGACGGGCA
>Ga0070706_100007679_pt1 | contig 10085 bp, 10 predicted proteins | sample KBSK5501metaG_FD_65476 | JGI IMG/M metagenome (GOLD analysis project Ga0070706, IMG submission 65476) | Corn, switchgrass and miscanthus rhizosphere microbial communities from Kellogg Biological Station, Michigan, USA - KBS K5-50-1 metaG | ecosystem: Host-associated > Plants > Roots >...
AAAACTTTCGTGCGGATCATGAAGAGGACATAGCACACACCTGTGCAATATTTCGGGCATGGGCGTCGTCGTTCTGATCGCCGTCGCGATCACTTCGCTGCCTGGATGGCCGCTCTACGATCGTTTCTGTCTTCCGTGTCACGGAGCAAAGGGCGACGGAAAAGGCCCGGCTGCACCGTTCACCTGGGGCGAACCGCGCGCGTTCGCAACCGGAGTCTACGAATGGCGATCGACCGCGACGGGTCAGCCGCCCACTGATGACGATCTGCGCACGGCGATTCGCTTCGGTGCCGCTGGCACCTCGATGCCCGCATTCGACGGCATCCTCAGCGCGGCCGATGTAGAGAAATTGCTCGACGTGCTCAAGGCGTTCGCGCCGAAGGCGTTCGCAAACTCCGGCAAGCGAGTCGTCATCGATCCGCCGCCGAAACCCGACGCGACGCGCGGTGCCGAGCTGTGGAAGCAACAAGGTTGCGACAAGTGCCACGGCGTCGATGGGCGTGGTCAAGTCAAAGGCCTCGCCGAGCAGCCATACGATCTGACGACACAGCTGCTGCGGCGGCCGCGTGCCAGCGACGACGCTGAGGGCCGGCGCGGTGCGATGATGATGACGATCGCAACGGGCATGTCGGGCACGCCGATGCCGGGATTTGCCGGCACTGTCAAAGACAATGACCTGTGGGCACTCGCCGATCACGTGCTCGCGCTCAACGCGAACGCAAAGCCGCGCACGTCGGCGGCGCTCGACCAGGAATCCATCGACGACGATCACGACGCGAAGGTCACGACCGGCGCGTGGCCCGGCAACGACATCGACGAGATCCGGATCTTCGGCGTGCCGATCAAGCCGCAAGGCAAACCGCTCGCCTCACTCACGCCGGCGCAAGCGTCGCTGAGCTCGCAGCAATGCGCGCGCTGCCACGCGAAGCAAGCACGTGAGTGGCAAGTGTCGCTGCACTCGAAAGCAGCCGTGCTCGGTCTGCCTGCGCGCGAGCTCGATCATGCGTCCAGTGGAGATTCTTCGTGCGACCGCTGCCACACGCCGCTCGCCGAGCAGCAACCCGGCGACGCGTTCGATTCGGCGCTGCGCGCGGAAGGCGTTACGTGCGCCGCGTGCCACATCCGCGAGTGGGTGCGACGCGGGCCACCGCGGCGTGCGCCGTCGCTGTTGCCGTCACCGAGCTATCCGCTCGTCGAGCTCGCGATCTACGAGCGTGCGGATTTCTGCATGTCGTGTCATCAGCTGCCGCCGCGCACCGCGGTCAACGGCAAGCCGCTGCTCAACACCTATAAGGAGTGGCTCGAAGGGCCGTACATGCGGCGCGGTGTTCAGTGCCAGCACTGCCACATGCCGAATCGCGAGCATCAGTGGCTCGGCGTGCACGATCGCGACACGTTCCGGCAAGGCATTCGGCTCACCACGCGCGCGGTGCGCAAGAGCGGTGCGGTCACGGTCGTCGCGAACCTGACGAACATCGGTGCCGGCCACTACCTGCCCACCACCGTCACGCCGGCGGCGTGGCTCAAGCTCGAGCTGTTCGATGCCAAGGGCGTGGCGATCCGCGGCGCGCACGCCGAGCTGCGCATCGGCCGCGAGGTGCAATTCGCAAAGCAATGGATCGAAAAGGCCGACACGCGCATCGCACCCGGCGCGACGCTCGAGATGGCGCGCGCGTGGCAAGGCGGCCGTACCGCGCAAGCCACGTTTGCTCGCATCACGGTCGAGGTCCATCCCGACGACTACTACGAACAGCTCTACACGGCCCGGCTTGCCGCGAAGCTGCCCGACGCGACGCGCAAGCAATACGAAGCGGCTCTGCAGCGGGCGAATCGCAGTCACTACGTCGCCGAGACGCGCGACGTACCGATCGCGAGCAAATGATCGCAGCGGCGTGAATAGCGAGCGCGGGCGGCTCGTCGTTGGCGAGGCCGCGTCAACCCGGAGGCACGCATGCGCATTGCCAAGCTCGCAGTCGTCTACTCGATCATGCTCGTCGCATTGCCAGCGGCTGCACAAGACGACGGTCCGCCGACCGCGAAATTCGGCGCTTCGCACGTACTCGCGTTGTCGTCGGACGCGAACCTCTCGTTCCAGCACGTATCGGTCAGCCCGGGAAGCGTCTCCAGCACGACGTTCGTGCTCCGACCCGCGGCGGACTTCTTCGTCGTCGACAACTTCTCGCTCGGCGGGACCGTGCTCGCCGCTTCGGCATCGACATCGTCGGCGATGGCGGGTAGCGGAGGGACGGTGACCAGCTTCGGCATCGGCGCCCGCGCTGGTTACAACGTGCGCCTCGGCGACCGGGTCAGCATTTGGCCCAAGGGCGGCGTGTCTTTCGTGACGGTCTCGGCCGCCGGTTCGAGCGATTCGCATGTCGCACTCGGGCTGAGCGCTCCCCTGCTCTATCACCCGGTTGCTCACTTCTTGCTCGGCCTGGGGCCCGATCTGAACGTCGACCTGTCGGGAATGATCAAGACGACGACGCTCGGGTTCGCGTTCACCGTCGGTGGCTGGTTCTAACCGCGGACGTGGCAATATCGAGCGGATGATCGTCGCGTGCACCGCGTGCAAAAACCGGTTCGAAGCAGCCGGCTATCGCGACGTGCTGTGCCCGACGTGCGGCTCGATCGCACAGCAGACGACCGTGCGGCCGTGCCCGCGCTGCGAGCTGCCACTCGAGGGTCGCCAAGTCAGCGACCTCGTGATCGACGAGTGCAGCGGCTGCCGCGGCCTGTTCCTCGACGACGTCGCGATCCAGCGCGTTCTCGAAGATCAAGGCCAGACGCGCGCCGATGCGCTGCTCGCTGCGTTGCCACGCGTCGAACATCATCCGATGCCGCGCGCTGGCGCGAAGATGTACATCAAGTGCCCGGCCTGCAGCACGGTGATGAATCGCAAGCTGTTCGCGACCGGCTCGGGCGTCGTCGTCGACGTGTGCAAGCAGCACGGCACGTTCTTCGATGCCGGCGAGCTGCCCGCGATCATCGAGTTCGTCCAACGCGGCGGCTTGATCGAAGCTGCGAAGAAAGACGCGAAGCGCAAAGCGGAACGCGACGAGCGAGACCGCCTCGAAGCCGAACGAGTACGCAGCATGCCGAGCGGTCCGGACACGCGCGATCACGCCATGTCGGGTGGCGTGGCTCTAACCGACCTGCTGTTCTCGCTATTTCGCTACTGATCGGAGCCTTTCGGATCATGTTGGTCGCCTGCAGCGCATGCTCTAAGCGGTTCGATGCCGCGGGATATCGCGACCTGCATTGCCCCGACTGCGGCGCACTCGCCAAGCCGACGTTCGCGTGCCCGATGTGCGGCGGCGCGATGCATCGCAGGCTCAGCAACACCGGTGCCGGTGTCATCATCGATGTGTGTCGCATGCACGGCACGTTCTTCGACGCAACGAAGAGCGCGACGCCGTGGACGTCGCGCTCAGCGTGGCCTGGGTCTTTGTAAACGTGGTCGTTCGCTTGCTCTGATAACCTCTACCTATCAGAGGCATCGGCATTACGTGCCTATCCGAATCACCGGGGCAGACGTAGCTTGTCGGCATGTACAAGACGCCTAGCCACCTCCCCGAGCAGAGCCGCGCCGCGCTGATCGCGACGCTCAACGACCGCCTTGCCGACGGCCTCGACCTCCACAGCCAAGTCAAAGTCGCGCATTGGAACGTGCGCGGTCCGCAGTTCCCGTCGCTGCATCCGCTGTTCGAGCAGTTCGCGACCCAGCTCGCCGTTCACAACGACTCGATCGCCGAGCGCGCGGTCACGCTCGGCGGTCTCGCCGCCGGCAGCCTCCGCTATGTCGCCAAGCACTCGCGCCTCTCCGACTATCCAAACGACGTCACGCGCGACCTCGATCACGTGAAGCTGCTCGCCGAGCGGATCGACACGTACCTCGTGGGCGTGCGCGAATCGCGGGGCATCGCCGAGAAGCTCGGCGACACCGACACGGTCGACTTGCTCACCGGCGTCGTGACCGAGTTCGAGAAGAACGCGTGGTTCTTGCGCGCGACGCTAGCGTAGCGTCCACAACGCGACCGCGGCGGGCGCGGTGAGATCGATCTCGTAGTAGCCGCCGCCGGACATCAGCCACGGCGTGTGCGTCGCCGGCACGAGGTCCTTCCACTCGTTATTGACGACGCCGTGAACGACGTGGATCGCGAGCCGCATCTGCGTCGGACATCCGCCGAGCGTGGACCACGGGACGCGGACCGACAGCTGCGAGCTCGACGGGAACGTCTCGGTGTCGAGCGCGATCGTGCGCGTCTGCCATTGGTCGGTCGGCACGAACACGCCGTCGTAACCGCCGGTACCCGCATCGCTGACGCGGCGCACGGCGATCAGCTGCGTCGGCGAGAACGGCAGCGCGGGAATGAGGCCGCTGTACTCCTTGCCGTGTGCCGCCGCCGAGCTCGCGAGCGTGGCACCGGTCTCGACGTAGATGTGGAGCGGTTCGTACGCAGAGCCGAACGCGATCGAGCTGACGGTGACGAACAGATGCGTGTGGTTCCACGCGACCGCGGCGCCATCGGTGCCGACCATCGCGCCCGGCGTCATGTGCTGCGACGCGGCGTACTTCGCGAGGTCGTTGTTGCCGTCGAGCGTCGGCGTCGCGCCGTTCGAGATCGCGCAGCCGGCATCGGGCGGCGGCGCAGCATCGGCGGCGGCATCGGCGGTGATCTTCGCGACATCGGCGGGCGCGGCATCGGTGTGCGCCGCGTCAGGCGTCGGCGTGTCGTCGCCGGCAACGGCTGCCCCACGCGCGCACCCGAGCGTTGCGATCGGCAACGCGAGCAGGAGCAAGGCTCGCGACGATCCGCTGGGTTGCGCGACCGAGGCCATGGTGTCGTCACGTATGAGCAGCGCTCGTGCCACCGGATGGGAGTAATGTCGGCGCTTCGTGAAGCGCGCTCTGCTGCTCGTAACGCTCGTGATGCTGGCGGCTGCCTGCCCCGCACCCAAGGCCACGGCTCCGGTCAAGCACGACCGCGACACGACAGACCCGGGCCTCGTCGTGCTCGTGGTCATCGATCAATTCCCTGAGTGGAGCCTCGAGCGCAAGCGCACCGAGCTCACGCACGGGTTCGCGCGCATCCTTCGTGAAGGCGAGTGGCGCGTCGGGCGCCATCCGTCGGCCGCGACACTGACCGGCCCCGGTCACGCGCTGCTCGGCACCGGGATGCCGCCCGCGCAGAGCGGCATCATCGCGAACGAGTGGTGGAGTCGCGAATTCAACAGGAAGGTCAAAGCCGCCGACGACGAGAACGGCAATACGAGCAACAAATGGCTGCGCGTGCCGGGGCTCGGCGATGCGATCGCGGCCGCGCACACCGGCGCGAAGGCGGTCGCGGTAGCGCTCAAGAATCGCGCCTCGGTGCTGCCGCTCGGTCACGCCGGCCTCGCGCTCTACTACGACGTCAAGACCGCGAGCTTCACGAGCTACGGAGGCAACCCGACCTGGCTGGCCGCGCACAACCGCGCGCACCCGATCGCACCGCGCCTCGTGCCGTGGCAGCCGCAAGATCCAGTGCTGCTGGCAAAGCTATCCGGCGTGGTCGACGCGCAGGTCGGCGAAGTCGGCGAGAAAGGCTTCTCGACGACGTTTCCGCACGATCCGAAGGCGACGAAGGATCCCAACGACGCGGTCTACGCGATGCCGCTCGGCAACGAGATCGTGCTCGAGGCTGCGCTCGCGGCGATCGACGGCGAGCAGCTCGGCGCCGACACCAACATCGATGTCTTGATCGTGTCGTTGTCCGCGCACGACTATATCGCGCACGGCTGGGGCCACGAATCGTGGGAAGCATGGGACAGCGAGCTCCGACTCGATGTCGCGCTCGAGCAATTCCTCGCGGAGCTCGATCACAAAGTCGGCAAAGGCCGTTGGGCCCTGATCCTCACCAGCGATCACGGCGGCGCGCCGCTGCCCGAATCGGTGCACGGCGGCCGTTACACCGACGAGCAGATCAAGGCCGCCGCCAACCAAGCCGCATCGCTCGTGCTCGGTCCCGGCGAATGGATCGCGTACGCCAACTTGCCGAACGTCTACTTCTCGCAAGCCGCGCTCGCCCAAGATCCGAAGGAGCTCGAGAACGCGAGGAAGAAGATCGTGAGCGCGCTCAAGGCATTTCCCGGCCTCGCGTTCGCCGATCGCACCGACAGCGTCGCCGGCCACTGCGACGACCGCAAAGATGACGAGCGCGCGCTGTGCCTATCGTTCGATCCCGAGCGCTCGGGTGACTTCTTCTACTTCCCCGCGCAGGGCTGGATCGTCGAAGAAGAAGGCGAGCGGCTCGCCACTGCCCACGGCTCGCTCAACGATTACGACCGCAACGTGCCGGTCGTGCTGCTGCCGTTCGATCGCAAGCCGCACCCGCCGCTCGCCGTGCCCGGTCCGGTGATTCCGCTGACCGACGTCGCACCGATGCTCGAGCAGTGGCTGCGGCTGCCCTAGCGCTTACATCTCGTGCGGCATCGGGCGGCGCGGCGCGCGGAAGTAGCGCAGCGGCGAGTACGGCCCGAAGTTCGACACGCGCGACGTATAGAGGTCGGCGTAGTCGTTGACCTGCTCGCCGAACCGCGAGTTCTCGTTGCCTTCGCGCAGGCAGCTGCCCCAGTGCGGGTTGTACGCGCGATCGATGCGCGCTTCGAGCGAGTCGACCTCTTGCGTCATTAGCGACGCGCGATCGCGCAGCGACTCGATGTTCGTGCGCGCGGTCTTGCGCTCCTCCTCGAGGCGCGCGCGCAGTGCCGCCGACGTCGTCGGGTCGTCGAGCAGGCGCTGGATCTTCTTGAGCCGCAGCGACTGGTAGTCGATCTCGGATTCGAGATTGCGGTGGCGGCGGTCGAGTAGGTCGAGGTCCTTGATCTGCTCGCCGAGGCGCTCGCTCACCGAGACTTCGCGCTCGAGCTCCTGCAGCACCATCGCGGTGCGCCACATGTGCTGTTTACGCAGGCGCAGGATGTCGCCGTAAATGTGATCGCCGATGTACAGCACCTGGTCGCCGCGGATGTTCGTCATCTGCTCGAACGCGACGACGTTGCCCGCTTGATAGACCTTGTCACGCGACAGATGCCTGATCTCGCCGTTGATCGAGATCGACTCGCCGGTGACCGGATCGATCTGCACGAATGGCCGCAGCTCGTTGAAGAATGCCGGCTTCGCGCCGCCGACGATCACGATGTCGAAGTAGTTGCGCCACGACGGATACGCTTTGCGCTCGCCGTCGAGCAGGTAGCTCATCACGACGCTCGTGTAGTCGTAGAGCGAGTTGGTCAACAGGAACAGCTTCTTGCCGGAGCTGCGGAACTTGTGCAGCGTCTCGCCGAGCAGCGGATCCTTGACGATGAACGACTGGAGGTCGGCTTTGATCACGCTCTTCAGCGTGTCGTCGCGGTGTGCTTCGTCGATCGCGGTGCGGATGTCGCCGAACAGCTTGTCGTAGTCGACCGTGCCGGTCTGACGGTCGGCCCAGTCGACGAGCGTCGTGTACATGACGGCTTCGGGCAGACCGAACAGCGTGTCGATCCACTCGAACCGATCGCTCGACAGGTTGATCTTCTCGTTGCGATAAGCGGCGCGGCGCTGGTCGTGGTCGAGCTCGCGAAAGCCGTGGTAGCAGCGCCCGACGTAGGCGTGGCGGTCCATCTTGAACACGTGACCGTTCAAGCGATCGACCATCAGGCCGCGGATCGCCCAGCGCGGATCGTAGGTCAGCTCTTTGATCGATTCGGGATAGCCGTGCTTCTCGCACAGCTTCTTGAGCGTCAGTGAGATCGACAGCTGCTCGAGCTTCTCCTGGTGATAGAGCGCGAGCGTGTAGTCCATGTCGAACCCGATCATCTCGATCGAGTCCATCCGGAGATTGCGGTTGCAGAACACCCGGTTCTTGCGGGCGACGTCGATTTCAGTGGTCGTCTCGCCGAGCAGCGCGCCGATCGTCGGATCGAGATCGAGGCTTGCGACCATTCGACATTATTGTAGCGCGGTTGCGATACATTCGGGGCCATGGCTTCGTCGCCCCCCGCCTGGAACCGTGACCACGACCCGTTCGCCGAGCTGATTTCAGCCGAGGCCATCGCGGCCCGCGTTGCGGAGCTAGGCGGGCAAATCACGACGGAATATCGCGGCAAGGCCGATGTCGTCGTGATTGGCGTGCTCAAAGGCTCGGTCATTTTCTTGTCCGACCTCGTGCGTCACATCGCGCTGCCTTGCGTGGTCGATTTCATCGGCATCTCGTCGTACGGAGACGCGACCGTGTCGTCGGGCGTGGTGCAAATCACTCAGGACTTGTCGCGGCCGATCGAGGGCAAACACGTAATCGTCGTCGAGGACATTGTCGACACCGGGCATACCGTGCACTACCTGCTCGAGAACCTCGCAACCCGACGCCCCGCCAGCATCAAGCTCGCTTCGTTGCTCCACAAGCCCGAGCGCCAGGAGCGCGCTGTTACCATCGACTACCTGGTGTTCACGATTCCAAACAAGTTCGTCGTCGGTTATGGGCTCGACGTCGGCCAGCTCTATCGAAACCTGCCCTTCATTGGATACGTAACGGGCGCATGAAACCCGACCAGCTCGCACGCCTCCCGGCGGTGCTGTTCGAAATAGGGAAGCTGATCGGATCGGATCTCGACCCGGGAATTCTCTTGTCGCGCATCGCGGAGCTCATCTGCCAGCTGGTCAATGCGAAGGCGTGCTCGGTGATGCTGCTCGACGCGAGCCGCAAGCGCCTGCTCGCGAAAGCGGCGTATGGCCTGCGTACCGAACGCATGCACACGCTGTCGTTCGCGATCGGTGAGGGCGTCGCCGGCTGGGTCGTCGAGAGGGGCGAGTCCGCGCTGATCAACGACGTGTCGAAGGACCCGCGCTACGTCGTGCTTCCCGCGAATCAGACGCCGATCGCGTCGATGCTGTGCGTGCCGCTATTGTCGCGCGGCGAGCGTGTCGGTGTGGTGACGGCGACCGCCGAGCACGTCGATGCGTTCGAGGCGAACGACCTCGAGCTGATCAAGTTTATCGCGACGACGATCGCGCTCGACGTCGAGAACGTGCGGCTGCATCGGGTCGCGGTCACCGATCCGCTGACCGGCACGTACAACCGCGAGTTCTTGCAGCAACGCCTGCCGCAGGAGATCGAGGCGGCGATCGATCGTGACCGGCCGCTCTCGCTCGCGCTCGTCGACGTCGATTACTTCAAGGCGGTCAACGATCAGTACGGCCACGGCGTCGGCGACCTCGTGCTCGCGGAGGTCGCGCGCCGGCTACGCAGCGCGATCCGCGGTGGCGACGTGCTCGTGCGCTACGGCGGCGAAGAGTTCATCGCCGTGCTCCCGAAAGCCGATGCCGGCCGCGCGTGGGAAGTCGGCGAGCGCATGCGCCAGCGCGTATGCGAGCGCGCATTCGACGTCGGCGATGGGCTCGCGCTGCTGCTGCGCGTCTCCGTCGGCATCGCGCAGTGGCGGATGGGCGAGGACATGCCCGACTTGATCGAACGCGCAGACATCGCGCTGTATGGCGCGAAACAGCGCGGCCGTAATCGGGTCGAGGTCGCGCCGTGACGGATGACAGCGACAAGCCCCCGCGTCGCCCGGGCAGTCGCAAACCTCCAGCGACCGAGCGCGACCGCGCCGCACCCGTCGAGCCGAGCACGCCGGCGATCGATACCGCGCCAACCGCGGAGCCGAGACAACCCGGGCCATCCGTCGAGATCGCACCGCACGCGTTCGAACCGTCGCCGCACGCCGACAACGCGTCGCACGCATTCGAACCGTCGCCGCATGCCCGCGACGCGTCGCACGCATTCGAACCATCGTCGCGTGCGGAAGACGCGTCGCACGCATTCGAACCGTCGTCGCGTGCCGACGAAATTCCGCCGGTGCCGGCGGCCGATCCGCCGAGCGGCGATATGCGGCCGCTCGATCTCGCGGCACAACCGCCCGACGTGCGCACGTTCGAGGTCGCGGCGTACCCGACCCGCCCGGGCCCACCCGACGCGGGCCCACCTGCGGACTATGTCCCGTCGCCGGTTCCGTTCGATGCGCCGACCCAACCGACCGGACCGGCGGCTACCGCGCCCGGCGACGAC
>Ga0070706_100007682_pt1 | contig 10083 bp, 10 predicted proteins | sample KBSK5501metaG_FD_65476 | JGI IMG/M metagenome (GOLD analysis project Ga0070706, IMG submission 65476) | Corn, switchgrass and miscanthus rhizosphere microbial communities from Kellogg Biological Station, Michigan, USA - KBS K5-50-1 metaG | ecosystem: Host-associated > Plants > Roots >...
CCCAGGCGCTGGCCGAGCGGGCCACCGGGCCCGCGTTCGGCTTCCTCGAACCCGAGCAGCAGCTCGCCGACGCGTGGACTGCCATCGCCTCGCGCCGGCCGAGGGAGGCGGCCCAGCGGCTCCGGCAGGCCGCCGCGCAGGCCGCCTCGACCGGGCACCGGACCACCGAGTCGTGGCTGCTGCACGACCTGATGCGGACCAGCGGCGAGGACACCTCAGGACGGCTGCGCGAGCTGGCCGCCGTGTGCGACTCGCCGCTGGTGTCCGCCCGGGCCCGGCACGCCGCCGCCGCCCGGGCCAGGGACGCCAGGGAACTGGCCGGCGCCGCCGACGACTTCGAGGCCCTGGGGGCGATGCTGCTCGCGGCCGAGGCCGCGTCGGGCGCGGCCGAGGCCTACGGCCGGGCTGGTGACCGGCGGGCGGCGGCGGCCGCCGCGCGCCGGGCAGACGCGCTCGCCGCCGCCTGCGAGGGCGCCGTCACGCCGGGGCTGGTGCGCCCCGCCACGGCCGTCCCGCTCTCGGGCCGCGAACGCGAGATCGCGATGCTCGCCGCCGAGGGCATGTCCAGCAGGGACATCGCGGACCGCCTCTACCTGTCGGTCCGTACGGTGGACAATCACCTGCAGCACGCCTACGCCAAGCTCGGTGTCAGCAGCCGGGCCGGCCTGGCCCAAGCCCTGGGGAGCGACTCGTGACACCGGAGCAGATCACTTTGGCGCAGTCGTCGTTCGAGTGCGCCGTCCCTGAGCAGCAGGGCGGCGAGTTCGCGACCGCGGGGCCCGCGGCGACCTGTACGTGGACAGCGGCCACCTGCGCCAGCTCATCGGCCGGCCCACCACCTCGCTGCGCGACGCGGTGGCCGCCGCACTGGCCTGAGGTGGTGGGCCGGCCGGCCTCAGCCGGCGGCCTTGCTCTTTTTCGGTTTCTTAGACTTCGGCGGCATCGCTCCTACGTGGGCCATGGCCTTGTCCACCCACTGGGCGGCCAGGTCCGCGTCGTCGCGCCAGGCGGCGGGCAGGCTGATATAGCCGGACATCGCGTGGCCGTCGGGCCCGAACGGTCCTGACCCGTCGATGGCGGCCAGTTCCGCGGCGTCGGGCTCGGCCAGCCTGACGCCCACGGCGGACCCGAAGAGCCCGGCGAACATGTTGCCGTGCACGAACGCGCCGAGGTTGCCGAACATCGGCTTGACCTCGACCTCCGGGTCCTCGGGCAGCACCGACCTGAAGAACACCTTGTCGGCCTCGGTCGGCTTGGGTATCTCCATCGGGGCTAGGCGGGCTGGGGCGCCGACTTGATGATGCTGAACACCGCGCCCTGCGGGTCACCGAGCACCGCGATGCGCCCGACCGGGATGTCGAACGGCTCCGCCACGACGGTCCCGCCCAGCTCGCGCGCCTTGGCCGCGGTGGCGTCGGCGTCGGCGACCTCGAAGTACACGTGCCAGTGGTTCGGCACGCCGGGCATCTGCGGCGGGGTGGTGCCGCCCACCATCTGGCCGGCCGCCTCGAACAGCGTGTACGCCCCGGCGCCCATGTCCATCGTGGACGTGGTCAGGCCCACCACGTCGTGGTAGAACGCGGTGACGCCCGGGTCGGTGGTGATGAGCTCGTTCCAGGTGACAGAGCCGGGCTCGTTCACCAGCGTGGCGCCGATGTGCTGGTTGGCCTGCCACAGCGCCACCCCGGCGCCCGACGGGTCCATGACGAAGGCCATCCGGCCCGCGTCCATGATGTCGAACGGCGCCATCGCGACCTTGCCGCCCGCGGCTTCGACCTTGGCCACCGCGTCGTCGACCGAGTCGACGGCGAGGTAGGTGTTCCACATGGGCGGCACGCCCGCGGCGCTCATCTCGGGCGGCTGCGGGGCGATGGCGGCGACTTGGTGATCGCCGAGCATCGCCATCGAGTAGACCGCCCCGTCGGGCATGGGCTGGTCGTCGTAGGTCCAGCCAAACAGGCCGGAGTAGAACGCCTTCGCCGCGTCCTGGTCGCTGGTCTGCAGATCCACCCAGTTCGGCGTGCCCTGGGTGTAAGAGGTACGTTCTGGCATGATTGGTTCCCCTGCATGTTCGATGAAACGGCGCACAACACGTTAGTCGTCGCTCACGCGTGCGGCAAGAGGGCTCTCGGGGGACGCCAAGGGACGCGCCCAGACCGTTCGGCATCATGAAGGGCATCAGCCGTCGGCCCGCCCGCGGCGGCGTTGACGGGGTCAGCCGGCAAAGCTGTGCCCCCACAGTGCTCGAGGCCGCCGACATCGCCGACGGCTACATCCTCGCCTGCCAGTCCCTGGCGCTGACCCCCGAGGTCTGCATTACCTACTGACCATGTCGTAAATTGCGCGGGAGGGGAGATCCGTGCTAAGCACGGTTGCTGCGGTTAACAAGGAGGAAGACCATGCCACTGACCATCGGCGATACCGCTCCCGACTTCGAGGCGGAGACGAGCGAGGGGCCGATCCGCTTCTACGACTGGCTCGGGGACTCCTGGGGGATCCTGTTCTCGCACCCCAAGGACTTCACCCCGATCTGCACGACCGAGCTCGGCTACATGGCCAAGATCAAGCCGCAGTTCGACCAGCGCGGCGTGAAGATCATCGGCCTGTCGGTCGATTCGACCGGCGACCACGAGCGGTGGGCCGCCGACATCGCCGAGACCCAGGGCACGGCGCCCAACTACCCGCTCATCGCCGACTCCGACTTCCACGTGGCCAAGCTGTACGGGATGCTGCCGGGCGACGTGTCGGGCGACGCCAAGGCGCGCACGCCGGCCCAGAACGCGACCGTGCGGAACGTGTTCGTGATCGGCCCGGACAAGAAGATCAAGCTGGTGCTGGTCTACCCGATGACGACCGGCCGCAACTTCGACGAGGTGCTGCGCGTGGTCGACTCGCTGCAGCTGACCGCCAAGCACAAGGTGGCCACGCCGGTCAACTGGCAGCAGGGCCAAGACGTCATCATCGCCGGATCGGTGTCCAACGACGAGGCCAAGCAGATCTTCGGCGAGTGGCAGGAGCCCAAGCCCTACATCCGGATCGTGCCCCAGCCAAGCTAGCGGAGCCGGGCTAGGTCCCCGCGGGTGCGCAGCGGCCCGGTCCGGGCCGCTGCGCATCCGACGCTAGTCCGAGATGCTCCGTAGACCCGGCATGAGTAGCTTCTGCCCTGGATTAAGGGGCGTACGGCAGTGAGCGGGCCTCGCTGGTCGCGACATCGGGGATCGCTATTCCCCGCATCCGGGCCAGCTCGGCGAGGGCGGCCTCGATGTCCTCGACCTCGGAGCGATGGTGATCGCGATATCTGATGCCGTCGCGACGACCTGGCGTCTGCGTACGACCGGGCGAGTCCGCGACCTTAGGCCGTGACCTGCAACTTCTACGCCGGTCGCTGCCCTGCCGAAGCGTTCTGACCGGTCTCCCGGGGCGGACAGGAACGTACGGGCGTTCGCTATGTCGATCGTCACTGCCCTCACCCGTGGAGTTTTCCGGAAGCGGTCTGCCGACCGTAAACATCCCGGACCGTGGTCACGGTTGCTGCCTGATCCCGGGTGGCGCTGACGATCATGCCCTGGTAGTCGAACAGCGGCGAGGTCAGCCGGTACTCGAAGTACTGGTCACCGTCGTGCTGGCCACCGGCGCCTCCGGCCGCGCGGGCGGCTTCGGCCATGGCCAGCGCCTGCAGGGGACCGTGCGTGAGCAGGCCTGGGTAGCCTTCGGCGTCGCGCGCGTAGTCACGGTCGTAGTGGATGCGGTGGGCGTTGTAGGTGAGGGCCGAAAAGCGGAACAGCAGGGTGGGCGAGACGTCTATCGCCCACTCGCCGCCCGCGGCCGGAACTGCCGAGCCCTCAGCCGGTAGCGTGGGCGGCGGCCCAGGCGATGAGGTGGCGTCGCGGTAGACGATGTCCTGCTGGTCGATGACCACGCGGTCACGTTGCACGATGTGGTGCTCCACCACGACGAAGGTCAGGGCTCCCGTCCGGCCTTGTTTCTTCTGGACCGAAAGGACGCGGCTGCGTTTGGTGGCCGGCTCGCCGCATCTCAGCGGCCCGGTTGTGCGCACGCGGCCACCGGCCCACATCCTGCGGCGGCCCGGTCCAGGCGGAGCGGGCAGCGTTCCCCGGACGGGGTGCCCGTCCGGGCCGAGGTCGGCCTGGGCGGGCCGGTCAAGCAGGTAAACCCAGTGCCATAGCAGGGGCAGGCCCTCGCCGTTCTCCAGGTCCGGTACCGGCACGGCCAGCAACGCGCCGAGCGCGTGCGCCGGCTGCGGCAGCAGTATTTCTGTCCGCTCGATGAGATCGCTCATGCCGATACGTCCTTGCGCCGGGCAGGCCGGAATTCCGCGCGTACCGCCTCGGTGTGCTCGCCGAGCGCAGGAACCGGTCCCATGACCGGTTCCTGGCCGGCCGCCTCGACCGGGGGCAGCAGCGCGTCGATCGCTCCGCCGGGAGTGCGGACAGGGTGCCACCGGCCGCGGGCACGCAACTGCGGGTGGCGGGTGAACTCCTCGGGCGTGCGGAGCCGGGCGCTGGCGATCCCCGCCTGTTCGAGCATGTCGCTGACCTCGTCGGCGCTCCTGCTCGCGAAGCAGTCCTCGATGATCGCGGTCAGCTCGTCGTTGTGCGCGACGCGATCCGGGTTGGCCGCGAAGCGGGGATCCGTCGCCAGGTCGCCCCGCCGCAAGATGTCGCGGCAGAGTACGAGCCACTCCCTTTCGTTCTGGATACCAAGAAAAACGGAACCGTCGGAAACGCGGAACGGTCCGTACGGCGAGATGGACGGATGCCTTGCCCCGGTCCGCCGGGGTGGCTCCTGGCCGTAGCGGGAGAAGTAGGCGGGCTGGCTCATCCACTCCCCCAGCGCGTCCAGCATGGCGACGTGCAGGCTCGCGCCCAGGCCGGTGCGCTCCCGGTGATACAGGGCGGTCAGGATGCTGCTGTAGGCGTACATGCCGGCGGCGATGTCGGCGATCGAGATCCCCGCCTTCGAGGGAACCGCCGGGGTCCCGGTCGACATCACCAGCCCGGTCTCGCACTGCACCAGCAGGTCATAGGCCTTCTTCGACCGGTATGGGCCATCAGGACCGTAGCCGGAGACCGAGCAGTGGATCAGCGCTGGCCGGGTCTCCCGCACGGCGGTGGCATCGAGCCCGAGTCGCTCGACCGCGCCGGGCACGAGGTTTTGCACGAAGACGTCCGCACGGTCGAGGAGCGCGTCGAGCACCGCCCGGTCATCAGGGTCCTTGATGTCGAGCTCGACGCTTTCCTTGCCGCGGTTGAGCCACACGAAATAGCTCGACTGCCCGTGTACCGTGCGGTCGTAGCCGCGGGCGAAGTCGCCGACCCCGGGCCGCTCGACTTTGATGACCCGCGCGCCGAGATCGGCGAGGTGGCGGGTGGCGAACGGCGCGGCCACGGCCTGCTCGAGCGCGACCACGGTGATGCCGTCCAGCGGATGTCCCATGATTCACTCTCCTCGGTACAGAACCGGTGATGACTCCCCTTGGCGCGGGCCTGGTCAGGAGCCGATGGGGTGTCGCTTGATGAGCTGCCGGCTGATCAGGTTCCGCTGGATCTCGTTGGTCCCCTCGCCCACGATCATCAGGGGGGCGTCCCGGAAGTACCGCTCCACGTCGAACTCGGTGGAATAGCCGTAACCGCCGTGGACGCGGACGGCGTCCAGCGCGATCTCCATCGCGGTCTCCGAGGCGAACAGCTTGGCCATCCCCGCTTCCATGTCCGCCCGCTCGCCGGAGTCGTACCGGCGGGCGGCGTACCGTGTCAGCTGACGGGCGGCCTCCAGCTTGGTGGCCATGTCGGCCAGGTAGTGGCCGACCGACTGGTGCTGCCAGATCGGCTTGCCGAACGCTTCCCGCTGCTGGGCGTAGCGCAGCGAGTCTTCCAGCGCGGCGCGCGCGACACCGAGCGCCCGGCAGGCAACCTGGATCCGGCCGATCTCCAGCCCGCGCATCATCTGCGCGAACCCCCGCCCCTCGGTCCCGCCGAGCAGTGCCGACACTGGGACCCGGAAGTCGTCAAAGGAGAGCTCGCAGCTTTCGACGCCCTTGTAGCCGAGCTTCGGCAGGTCCCTGCTGACCGAGAAGCCGGGGCCGTGCTCGACCAGCAGGATGCTGATGCCCTTGTGGGCGGGCGTGGCGGCCGGGTCGGTCTTGCACAGCAGCGCGACCAGCTGCGAGCGGCGCGCGTTGGTGATCCAGGTCTTGGAGCCGTTGACCACATAATTGTCGCCGTCGCGCCGCGCGGCAGTGCGCATGGCCTGCAGGTCCGAGCCGCCGCCGGGCTCGGTCAGGGCCATCGTCGCCCGGATCTCGCCGGTGGCCATCTTCGGCAGCCAGGCGTCCTGCTGCTCCGGCGTGCCGTAGGTGACCAGGAGCTTGGCGACCACCGTGTGCCCGCCCATCGCGCCGGCCAGGCTCATCCAGCCGCGTGCCAGCTCCTCGGTCACCGCGGCGTAGCACTGGGCTGACACGTGCGCCTCGCCCCACGGTTCGGGGATGGCCAGCCCGAAGATGCCCATCGCCTTCATCTGGTCGATGAGCTTCTCCGGGTAGGTGTTCGCGTGCTCGAGCTCCCGGGCGACGGGACGCACCTCACGGTCGACGAATTCCGCCACTAGCGAGACGATCGCGGATTCTTCCTCGGTAAGACCGTCCATCAGGCCTCCTCTCCTGTCACACCCATGGAGGTATCATTACTCCTAATAGCAGAGTTTATGAAATACCGATTTGTCATGCATGTATGCCGTGACGCGATCGCGCAGGGGGCGCAGTGGATGTCAAGCAGCTCAAGGCCCTGGTGACGGTGGTCGAAGCGGGCAGCGTGACCCGGGCCGCCGAGCTCCTGCACCTGGTGCAGCCTGCCGTCACCCGGCATATCCGGTCCCTGGAGCACGAGCTCGGAGTGGCGCTTTTCGAGCGGACGCGGCAGGGCATGCGGCCGACGCCGGCCGGGATGAGCCTCGCCGACCGGGCCAGGCGCGTCCTCACTGAGCTCGATCGTGCCCGCGCCGAGCTCGCGCCGGCTCCCGGTGCGCTGACCGGCATCGTCACCGTTGGTCTCCTGGAAAGCACCGTCGGCCTCCTGGCCGTGCCCGTGGTATCCGCGGTCCTGCGCGACCATCCGGGAATCGAACTGCGCGTTCTCACCGCCTATTCCGGCCACCTGCAGGCGTGGCTTGACGCCGGCGACCTTGACCTGAGCCTGCTTTACAACCTGACCAGCGTCCCGTCGCTGAATGTGCAACCGCTGGTGCGAGAGAAGCTCTGGGTTCTCGCGCCTTCCTCCGCCGGGCTGCGCGCCGAGCACCCCGTGCCGATGAGGCAAGTCGCCACGCACCCCCTGGTCATGCCCGCGCCCGCGCACGCGCTGCGCACGCTCATCGACCGGGCCGCCGCCCAGGCTGACGTGGAGCTCGACATCGCGGCCCAGACGAACTCCATGAGCTTGCAGAAAGAGCTTGTGCTGAGCGGGCATGGCTGGACCGTCCTTCCGGGCGCCGGGGTCGCCGCGGACATCGCCGAAGGCGCCCTCAGCGGTGCACCGCTGTCAGATCCGGAAGTATGGCGTTCCATCGCTGTCGGCACAGCGCGATCTGGACGGATCACGCCCGCCGTCCAAGCGGTCTCAGACGAGCTGCTCCGGCAGATCCGCGCTGCGGTCCGCCAGAACCGATGGCCTTCCGCCCAGTTGCTCGATACCGACACGAGATAGTGACAGGCGCGCCGATTCAACATGAAGGAATGCCGACGACCGCTACGGCAGTGCTATCGCGTCATCGCATGGTGATATGCAAAATCGGCATTTCACAAACATCATTATCAGCAGCCATGATGCATACGCAAGGGAACTGAGCGCGGGCACCTGCCCGCCGCGAGGGAGGGCGGGACGATGAGGGACATCGCGCTCGCGCGGACGTTCCTGTTCGTGCCGGGTGACCGGCCGGACCGGTTCGGCAAGGCAGCAGCCAGCGGGGCGGACATCGTGATCTTGGACCTTGAGGACGCGGTCCCGGCGGACCGGAAGCCTGAAGCGAGGGAGCACGTCCGCGCACGGCTAGACCAGCGCCACGAGGCAGTTGTCCGCGTCAACGCCGCGGATACACCATGGCATGCCGACGACATCGACATGGTCGCCGGATCTCCCGGCGCCAGTGCGGTGATGGTACCCAAGGCCGAAGACCCCGGACGGATTGAGTCCCTGTCGCGGAGGCTCCCGGCCGGGACAGGGATCGTTCCGCTGGTCGAAACCGCGGCCGGACTGCTGGAGGCAACGGCCATCTGCGCCCTTGGGCCCGTGGTGCGCCCGGCGTTCGGAAGCGTGGACCTTGCGGCCCAGCTCGGCGTCGATCACAACGCGCATCATGCCCTGCACCACATGCGCTCGGCGCTCGTCCTCGCCGCTGCCGCCGCCGGATGCGGCGCGCCGGTCGACGGAGTGACCACCAGCCTCGCCGACGACTCGGCCGCTTCGGGCAGCCACGCGGGCGGCGCCGAGCCGACCGCCTGCAGGGCCGCCTCCAGGGTCAGCAGCAGCCGCGCCCATTCGAAGGAATGGCCCGGGGTGGTGCCGTACGGCCGGAACTGGTCGCTGCGGCGGTCGTGGTTGTAGTCCAGCCGGGGCCGCCAGTGCTCGTCGTAGTGCTCGGGTATCCGCCACGCGTGGGCCCGGGCCTGGCCGTCGATCAGGCGGGCGGCGACGGAGGCGGCCCGGTCCAGCCAGACACGGTCGCCGGTGGCGTCGGCCGCGGTCAGGTACGCCTCCACCGAGTGCATGTTGCTGTTGGCGCCGCGGTACGGCTCGGACTCGGTGAAGGCCGCGTCCCAGGACTCCAGCGCGGCGCCTTCGGCGTCGGACCAGAAGTGCCGCTCGATGGCGGCGGTGGCGGCGGCGAGGGCGGGTTCGGCCCCCGGAAGGCCGGCGGCGGTCGCGCTGGCGGCGGCCAGCAGGGTGTGGGCGTGCGCGTAGTTCGCCTTGGTGGTGTCGGTGACCCGGCCCGGCAGGTCGATGCTGGCGAAGAAGCCGCCGTGCTCGCGGTCGGCGTAGCGGTCGGCGAGAGCCTGGAGCCCGGAGGCGGCCAGGGCGTCCGCTCCGGCCACCCCCTCGAGGTGCGCCAGGGTGAAGACGTAGGTCATCCGCGCGTTGAGGTACAGCGGGCAGGGCTGGGCGGTGTCGATGTCGCCGCGGGCGCTCAGCCAGCCGAAACCACCGCGGGGCAGCGCGGCCGCCCGGCCGAACTCGATCAGCCGGCCGGCCTCGGCGCGGCGCCACGGCGCCGACCCTGGTTCGCTCATGGTTGTCCTTCCTGGCCGGGTCGGGTCGGCAGGCCGCCGGGAGCGATCAGGATCGCGTCGGGCGGTGACCAACTCGATGATCGGGTTCTGCAGCGTGGGATCATTCCGACCGAGGAGCAGCATGAAAGCCGTTGTCTATGACATCCCGGTCAGCGTGACGGTGGCGGCCTCGGGCGGCGCCCTCGACGCGCTGCGCGGCGACCGGACGGTCCACAAGATCATCATCGAGTGCTGCCAGCCATGAGCCCAGCCTGCACCCTGGGTCTCGACCTCGGCACCAGTTCGGCCAAGGCCGTGGTGGCCGACACGGCAGGCAGGCTCCTGGCTCAGGCGTCGGCCGGCTACGCCGTGACCTCGACGAGGGCCGGCTGGGCCGAGAGCGAGCCGGACCACTGGTGGAACGCGGTCACCGCCTGTGCCCGCGAGGCCGTGCGGGCGGCCGGCGCGGCCGGGGCGCGGCCTGCGGCGATCGGACTGTCCGGGCAGATGCACGGCCTGGTGCTGGCCTCCGCCGAGGGCGGGGCGCTGCGCCCGGCCCTGCTCTGGGCCGACAGCCGCGCCACCGGGGCGCTCGGTGCCTACCGGCGCCTGCGCCCGGAGGCGCTGACGCGGCTGGCCAACCCGCTGGCCCCCGGCATGACCGGGCCGCTGCTGGCGTGGATCGCCGAGAACGAGCCTGGCGTGTACGCCGAAGCCCGCTGGGCGCTGCAGCCCAAGGACTGGATCCGGGCCCGGCTCACGGGCGAGTTCCACGCCGAGCCCAGTGATGCTTCCGCCAC
>Ga0070706_100007683_pt1 | contig 10083 bp, 7 predicted proteins | sample KBSK5501metaG_FD_65476 | JGI IMG/M metagenome (GOLD analysis project Ga0070706, IMG submission 65476) | Corn, switchgrass and miscanthus rhizosphere microbial communities from Kellogg Biological Station, Michigan, USA - KBS K5-50-1 metaG | ecosystem: Host-associated > Plants > Roots >...
CTGCGCGCCGCGAAGCCGGGGAAGACCTGGCTTTCCCTGGATAAGCGCTTACGCCCAAAGTGCCACCGCGGCGGTTACGAGGGTTTCACTAACGTCTACGGCCGCATGACTTGGGACGAAATCGCACCGACGATCACCACGGGATGCACAACTCCTGCGAAGGGGCGCTTCGGCCACCCTGACCGTCGCCGGACGACGATCTCGGTTCGTGAAGCGGCGATTCTCCAAGGGTTCCCCGTGACCTATCGCTTCGCAACCGACCACATGGAGAGCGTTTGCGAGATGATCGGTAACGCAGTCCCGCCGCACTACGCCCGCGTGCTCGGCGCGCAAATCATGGAAGCTCTCCGCGATCATCGAAATGCGCTGGCCAAGCGGGAGTGAAGCCCGGACATCGTTCGGCAGGCTGTCACGCTCGGAGCTGATGGCCCGAATCCGGAGCTCAGGAAACCAAACCACGGAGTTGCGTTTGCTCGCCGCGCTCAGGCGTAGCGGCATCAAGGGATGGCGGCGGAATGCCGCCATGCCGGGTCGGCCTGACTTCGTTTGGCGGTCCGAAATGCTCGCCGTATTCGTAGACGGATGCTTTTGGCACGGGCACCGCAAGTGCTCCCGGAATCTGGAGGCTCGGAGGAACCGAAAGCTATGGAAAACAAAAGTCGCCGCCACCAAGGTGCGCGACCGGCGGGCCGCGCGAGAATTGCGTGCGATGGGCTGGCAAGTCGTCCGGATCTGGGAATGCAAACTCCGACGCCCGGGCGCCGAGGTTCGGCGAATCGCCCGCCAACTCGCCAAAGCGCCGGGCAGGCCTGCGTAGTCGTGCTACGCCGGGGGCCGTACCTGACGGTGAGCTCCGCAGATCGCGTTCACCCGAAGGGTAGCCCACGGGCGAGGAACCCGTTATCCTTTCCTCTGCCCGAAAAAGGTCGGAATCCTAGTGCGACGCTCGCGGCGAGCGCGGCAGGAGGGGTTCGCCGCCGAACTCAACAGAGATGACTCTAAGCGAAGCAGATACTCGAGCAAAGCTCATTGATCCGGCCGTCACCAAGGCTGGATGGGACGAGCCGCAGATTCGGCGCGAGGTCCAGATCACGCAGGGGCGGCTTTACCTGGTCGGTAATGAGCCCCACCGCAGACAGCCGCTCTACGCTGACTACGTACTGTCATGGGAAGGCGTGCCGCTAGCGGTGCTCGAGGCCAAGGACGAGGCGCACCACGTCGCTGCCGGGCTTCAGCAGGCCAAGAAGTATGCGGAGATGCTCGATGTCCGCTTCGCGTATTCCTCAAACGGGCGCGGGTTTGTCGAGTTCGATTACGTCGAAAACACCGAACGGGTGCTCAAGGTCACGCAGTTCCCGAGGCCGCGTGACCTGATTGAACGCCTTCAGCGCCAGGGTGCGCTTCTCCGGTCAGGCGATCCTCTTCTCTACCCCTACAACACCACGGCAGGGTTGCTTCCCCGCTACTACCAGGACGTCGCCGTCCGGCGGGCGATCAGCGCCGCCGGTGCGGGCAAGACGCGGCTCCTTCTCGCGCTCGCCACGGGGACCGGCAAGACCTACATAGCGTCGCAGATCGCCTGGAAGCTCTATCAGACCAAACGCATTAAGCGGACCCTCTTCCTCGCCGACAGGGTCTTCCTTCGCGATCAGGCGTACAACAACTTCGCCTTCTTTGTCGGTCCCGCTGGCGACCCTCGATACGTGGTCGACGGCGAGCTTTCGCCCCATGCGGAGCTCTACTTCGGAATCTACCAATCCTTGTATGCGGACCACGGCGGGAAGCAGCTTTTCCGCCACGTTCCGCCCGATTTTTTCGATCTGATTATCGTCGACGAGTGCCATCGCTCGGGCTTCGGCACCTGGAAGGAGATCCTCGATTATTTCGGTGGAGCCGTTCAAGTCGGTCTCACCGCCACGCCGAAGCGGACCGACAATGTCGACACCTACGCATACTTCGGCGAACCCATCTATTCCTATAGTCTCGGCCAAGGTATTACCGACGGGTTTCTCGCAACGTATAAGGTCCACAAGGTTAGGACCAACCTGGATCAAGCCGGCGGCGTAAATGTCGAGGACGCGATTATCTCCGGCGCTGAGCTTCTGGTCCCCCAGGGGACAGATGACATCAAAGCCTTCTATTCCGTCACGGAGTTCGAGAAAAAGATCAGCCTACCTGACTGGACATCCAAGATCTGCGAGCACCTTGCCTCGACGCTCAACGCCGGCAATCCCATGGATCGGACGATCGTCTTCTGCGTCAACATGGACCACGCCCTTGAAGTTCGGCAGAGGCTTCAGAACCATTTCGCCCATCTCGGGTTTTCAGATTTTGCGGTGCGGATCGTCTCGGAAGAGCCCTATAGCTCAACGCTCCTCGAAGAGTTCAGAGACTCCTACCGAAAGACACCGGTTATCGCAACAACCGTGGACCTGCTTTCCACTGGGGTAGACATTCCCTCGGTCCGGAATATTGTCTTCATAAAGCCAGTGGGATCCGTTGTGGTCTTCAAGCAGATAGTCGGACGCGGTACACGGCTCGATCCAGTCATCGACAAGAAGTGGTTCAGGATCATCGATTACACGAACGCTACCCGGCTCTTCGACGACTGGGACCGACCCGCCGAGGACGCTGCCGAACTTCCCCCTGAACCATGGCGCGGGATGATCCGCCTTCAAGTTCTTGATGCCGAGACCGCGGAGAACGCCCCGGGCGCCTGGGCGATCGCTGTCGCTGCGCCGAACCAGCAGGTTCAGCTAGTGCCGAGAAGTAATGAGCTCGTCGCCACCGGCCTCCCGGAACTCGACCTCGCGGTCCACATCGGCGCCCCTAACTACAACGGTAGGAGAATCCGCCTTCCCGCGGTCCGCGAGGACGAGGCGGAGTTGGCCGTCGTGGAGCTGCGACCAGTTAAGGAACGAGCCGAGCGAATCCTCCTCAAGGGGGTCGAGGTTGAGATCGCAAACGAAGTCATTCTCACCGTGGACGCGACGGGCCAACAGATGACAGCGACAGAATACCTCGCGTATGCCAAGGGCGCGCTTCAGGAACGCATCGAGGACCGCGCCGACCTTCGGAAGACATGGCTTGACGCGGAGCGTCGAACGATTCTCCTGGCAGAGCTGGAGAATCAGGGCGTCCACATCGGGCTGATGGCGGATCTGAAGGGGGTACATGACGCGGACGGGCACGACGTGATCGGCAATCTCGCCTTCGCCGGCCCTCTGCTTCGCCGCGAAGAGCGCGCCCAAACATTCAGGAATCACAACAGCGTTTGGCTTTCCAGCCTGCCTCCGCAGCACCGCGAAATCGCCCTTGAGCTTGTCAGCACCTACCAGGACGGAGGCATCAACCAACTGAAGCGCCAAGCGCTCAAGCTCGACCGATTCAAGAAATTCGGCGGCGCCGTCGGTGTCGTCAGAATTCTTGGGGGTTCCGACGCGCTCGATGGTCTGCTTCGAGCGATTCAGGAACGCCTCTATCCTCCCCTCAAGGAGGCGGCGTGACTCTTCAGGAGCTAGAGGCTCTCATCAAGAAAGCCTCCAACCGCATGCGTGCGGACGACAATACAAAGCTTGTCACCAAGTACATCGAGCACTTGTCGTGGCTCCTCTTCCTAAAGGTACACGAGGCGATTGAGGAGGAACAGGGCCTGCTCGACCCAGCCTATCGACCGCTGATCATAGGCAAGTACCGCTGGTCGAAATGGACCCGCAAGGATTGGCGGGCGGATGAGTTGATCGATTTCATCAACGGCGACCTATTTCCGCACCTGCGACGGCTGAACAGTTCGAAGCCAGGCCGGCTCATCGCGAGCCTCTTCGGGGGCGTCACGACAGTCATGAAGTCAGGGTTCGGACTGAAGGAAGTAATCGCTATCGTCGACAGGATTGACTTTCACGCGCCCCAGGATGTGCATACCTTCAGCGTCGTCTACGAATCTCTACTGGGGCGACTCGGGCGCGACGCAAGCTGGTCGGGCGAGTTCTACACGCCGCGGCCTATCGTTCGGTTCATGGTAACAATCGTTGCCCCGAAGCTTGGCGAGAAGGTTTACGACCCGGCCGCTGGCTCTGCAGGGTTCCTCGCCGAGGCCTTTGAGGCGATGCGGGGCGGGGAGCACACGCTCGAAGATCACGAGCAGCTGAGGACGAAGACTTTTTATGGACAAGAGAATGGCGAACTGCCCTTTCTGCTCGGCACGATGAACATGATTCTCCACGGCGTCACGCTTCCAAATATCGCCCGCCGCAACACCCTTGAAGAGGACATTCGAGGCGTGACGCCCGACCGTCACTTCGACGTCATTCTCACCAATCCGCCCTTTGGGGGCCGGGAGAATCCCCAAATCCAACAAAATTTCCCAGTGAGGTCCGCTGCCACCGAAGTCCTCTTCCTCCAGCACCTCATGGCATTTCTCAAACCCGGCGGGCGGGCAGCAATCGTTTTGCCAGACGGCATCCTTTTCCGCAACGACGCGGCATTCGCTCACGTTCGCAAGCGCCTTATCGAGGAGTTCAACATCACGGCTATCGTTCGGTTGCCGCTTGGCGCCTTCCCGTTCGCACCAGATACGCGGACGAACCTGGTGTTTTTCTCCCGTTCCCCGGCGCGGGGTCCGATCCGCTATTACCAAATCCAACCTCCTCCGGGGAAGCGAGCGTTCACGAAGACACGCCCGATTACCGCTGAGGTTCTCGCTGGAGCATTGGCATGGGTCCGCGATGGAGTCCCGGGACCGAACGCTTGGGACGTATCGCTCGACCAGATTCGGTCCGGGCTCTACGACCTTGACCTTCTGCCGCCGGATGTCGCACAGCAGCTCGACCCCGGCGTGGTTTCCGCGCGGATCGCTTCGCTCTCGAGGAGTTCCCAGGCGCTGGCCAGCCTGATCGCCCCCCTCGTTGAAGCGGCGCGCAGCCCCGAGGGCTACCGCTTGGAGGGCATCGTGGAGCTAGAGACCTGGATAGAAGAACAGGGGCCCCGGTCCGGAGAGGATAAGCCGGAACGTTTCGTCGGTGTCTCAAACTCTGGTGGTCTCGTGCCTTTCAAGGGGAACGTGGCCAGAGACACTAGCCGGTACCGCAGAGTAGACCCCGGTGATTTCGTCTATAACCCGATGAGGGTCAATGTTGGGTCGATCGCCCTCTGCCGAACTACAGAAGAATCGGGACACGCAAGCCCCGAATACGTTGTCTTTCGTCTTAAGGGAGGTGCACCGTTTAGCGCGGAGTACCTGCTGCGCTATCTCCAAGGCTCGATCGGACTCAGGCAAATAGGACGCAACGCCCAGGGGACTATTAGAAGCAGGCTCTACTTCGAGAACCTATGCCGCGTCGAGGTCCCGGTCCCGGCGCATCCGGAGGAATGGGATGAGCTCCTCACCGCCCTCGAAAGGATCCGGCTCCTTCTCCTCGTTCTGCCTAACGAGGGGGCTGCGGTCCTTTCCGGGCTAACAGACTCACTTTTCCTGTGGACCAGACCCAAAGCGGAGCTATCGGCACCAGCCACCGTGTAACTCGCCCCGGGCTTACTCACTGTAGACTCCGGGCATGGACAGACACCACTCGGGCGCATACAAACAGCAGGGCGTCCTCATCGTAGCCGGGGACGGCAGCCCGATGGCCGAGGCTGGAACTCTGGATGACGCAAGGCGAGTCGTAGCAGCCCTCAACGCGGTAGATGGGGTCCCGACAGCGGCCCTTGAGGGAGGCGCACTGGATGAGGCCAGAAAGCTGTTAGTGACTGAGCTGGCGCCGTATCAGATCAAGCTCGCCCGGGCTCGGAAATCCAGCGGCAAGCCTCCGGGAGCGTGAGTTAGCTGGTTCCCTCCGGAAGCACGTACGTTACCGCCGATCACTTCACGAACCTTCTCGAAAGCCGTTCAAGGTCCCCGAAACGCAGCGCGATCGACGCGGCGGCGCTTTGTGGCCGTGTGATGTCGCCGGGCGCGCTCCGGCGCGCGGGCTCCTGTTTCCCATTCAGGAGGCCCTACCTGGACGAGTTACCGTCGCCGCCGCGGCCTGGGAGGCGGCGGGATGCCCACCCAGCGACGCTGCCAGGCGACAGTCGTGAGCGGCAGTCCGAGGCGGTCGGCGACCTGGCGGTTCGGCATTTTCCGTAGCAACGCGCGCTCTCGTTCCGTCCATCGATGCTGGGCACGGTGCGCGGGGATTCCCAATGACCGGCGCTCGCGAGCGACGCCAGCCGCGCTCAACCCCAGCGTTCGTGCGATGCCGGAATCGGGCTGTCTTCCGAGGCGGGCGATCGCTTGCGGGGTCCAGCGAAGATTGCGACCGTCTGGAGTCGGCAGGCCAAATTCCTTCCGAAGGATCGTTATGGTGCTGCGCGCCATGCCGTGTCGCTCCACAAGCTGACGGGTGGGAAGCTTCAAGAGCTTCTGGAGCGAAGGAGTCCGAGCAATCCTCTTCGGTGGACGGTAGCGGTGACGCGGCTTCCCGAGCTGCACTCGTTTCCAGGCTATCGTGCCTTTGGCGATCCCGAGGCGTCTCGCGATTTCCTTGTCGGGCATCTTTCCGATCATCGCGACCGTCTCTTCGCTCCAGTGAAATCGCTTTGGTCCCGGTGTGTAGCTCGCGATCCCAGGGCTGCGCCGTTTCCTGAACACCGCGGCGACGGAGATGCCGAGAGTCTTCCCGACAGCTCGATCGGACGTCTTGCCGAGAAGACGCAGCGACCGAGCTCTCCACCGATACCCTGAAGGCGTGAAGGAAGGCGCCCCGTACGGGGGAATCCCCAGTCGCAGCCGTGCGTAGGCAACGCTTCCATGACCGAGTCTCAGTTCCTGAGCGACCTCTCGGTCCGAGGCGCTTCCGAGCAACCGGATCATCCGAGCGGTCCACTCCACGGGATGGCGCCGCGGCCTGAAAGGTGAAATGCCGCGCCGGCGCCGCTCTTTGATGACGGTCGGGATACAGAGCTTTCCCTTTTTTGCGACCGTTTCGTCGGCTACTCGCCCGAGCAGCGCAATCAGAGAGCGGGACCACCTGGTCCGGCTCGGATGACTATCCCGAACTCTCATCAGCCAAGGCAGGTCACCGCGGCCAGAGCCAGCCGAAGATCGCGGCGGTCAGAAGCGCATAGATGAGACCGTCGAACGTCGACTTCAGCGTCGTCACGACCGGCCGCCAATACCAGATCGTGTTCTGCCAAAGCCCGAGCGCGTAGCCGGCGAATGCCGTGACGCCTGCGAAACGGAAGACCGCGCCAAAAGGCGCGCCGGCGGTCAGGGCCCGTGCCGCGACCCAGGCGGCGAAGACCCCGACGACGACGCAGTAGAGGAACCAGAAGGCAAGTGGCTTTCCCATCGACGGCGTTATGCCCGGTCGGACGGTCAGGAAGCCGATCGGCCCCTTCTTCATCCTCTCCTGGAAGGCGGGATCCTTCATCTCTTTTGGGCTTGCCGGTTTAGGGAAAATGTAATCGCCGGGAGGGACCTGGAACTTGCGAAGCGCGTCCATGACGTCGTCTTCGGCGGGCAACTTCTTGAAGTCGGATCGGTGATAGGTCAGGACCATGTGAATGATCGAGCTGGCGACGAAGACGGCGACGGCCGAAAGAAGGATTGGGAGCCAGAGTGAGACGATCGGAACCATCGGAAACCTCCCTCTCTAAAAGTCGTGCGTCCGAGCATATCCCGACCTCCACCATGAGGAGCCGACGGTGATCGGCTCGAAGAGCCAGAACTCAAAGGAGTTCGCGCTCGACTGCATTCGACGGCACGCAGCTCGCAAGGCTTAAGCGGGGATGTTTCGTCGGATCCTCGTCCCGGTCGATTTCAGTCCGCGGAGCCTTGGGGCGGCGCGGGCGGCCGCGCGTGTGGCGGCGAGCACGGGCGGGAAGACCACGCTTTTGCATGTCATCGAGCGTATCGACGACGACTCCGGCGGGCTGGCCGGCTTCTACCGGAAGCTGGAAAGGGGGGCGCGGGAGAAGATGAAACGCTTTTCTCTTCCCTTTGCGAAAAGGCAGCTGCCGGTGAAGGCCGAAATCCTCTTTGGCAAGCCGGTCAACGAGATTCTGCACTTCGCCGACTCGCATCGCACCGACCTGATCGTGATGAGCTCACACAAGTTTCCTCTGCGGCGCGGAGGAGCGAATTGGGGAACCATCAGCTACAAGGTTGGGATCCTGTCTCGCTGTCCCGTGCTTCTGGTCAAGTGACCGAGGCCGACTACGTCGGCGGCGGCGAGGAGGTTGCTAGGGCAGCTTCACGTTGGCGAGGGTGAAGGGAACTTCGCCGAAAGACTTCGGGTCTTCAGGCGGACCTGGAGCGTCACGGTCGGCGGGAGCGGCTCGGATGGCCGATTTGACAGCGGTGGACCCGGGTTACTACAGTCCTCGGCATTCTGGCTGAAAAGGAGGAGCGACCGAGCGCGGACTTGCCGCGGCAGACCGGCGTTTCCGCTCTGTTTCTGCCCAAGGCCTTCACGGTTCTGCGTCGCTACACGCTCCGCCAGCTCTCCGCCGACCTTCAGGCGGGTCTGATCGTCGGGATCGTCGCGATCCCGCTCGCGCTCGCGTTCGCAATCGCCTCGGGGGTCCCGCCCGAGAAGGGTCTGATCACGGCCTTCGTCGCGGGTTTTCTGATCTCGCTGCTCGGGGGAAGCCGCGTCCAGATCGGAGGTCCGACCGGAGCTTTCGTCGTCATCGTCTACGGGATCGTCCAGAAACACGGCATCGACGGGCTGGCGATCTGCACTCTGATGGCGGGCGTTCTTCTGATTGGAATGGGGCTGGCCCGATTCGGCGGCGCGATCAAGTTCATCCCGTACCCCGTCGTGACGGGGTTCACGAGCGGCATCGCGATCATCATCTTTTCTTCGGAGGTGAAGGATCTGCTGGGCCTGAAGATGGGGGCGGTGCCGGCGCACTTCCTGGACAAGTGGGCGGCTTTTGCGAGGGCGTCCGGCTCGATCTCACCGGCCGCGGTCGGCCTTTCCGCGGGGTCGCTGGCGATCCTGATGCTGTGGCCGAAGATCTTCCGAAGGATTCCCGCTCCGCTCGTCGCGATTCTGCTCGCGACCGCCGTCGTGGCGTTCTTTCATCTTCCCGTCGAGACGATCGGTTCGCGTTTCGGGACTTTCCACGCGGCTCTTCCTCCGCCTCGCCTGCCGGCCCTTTCCCTGGAGCGTCTGCGCGAGCTCTTCTCGCCCGCGATGACCGTGGCGCTGCTTTGCGGCATCGAGTCCCTCCTTTCGGCCGTCGTCGCCGACGGCATGATCGGGAGCCGGCACAAGTCCAACGTCGAGTTGGTGGGCCAGGGCGTGGCCAACATTGCGTCCGCTCTCTTCGGCGGCATTCCCGCCACGGGAGCCATCGCGCGAACGGCCACGAACGTCAAGAATGGAGGGCGCACGCCCGTTGCCGGGATGACGCACGCCGTGACGGTCTTCCTGGTGCTTCTCTTCCTCGGCCGGTGGGTCTCGCTCGTCCCGCTCGCTGCGCTCGGGGCCATCCTCGCCGTCGTGGCGTACCACATGAGCGAGTGGCACTCGTTCGTCGCCCTCCTTCGCGGTCCCCGAAGCGACGTGGCCGTTCTGTTGACGACGTTTCTCCTGACTGTGCTCGTCGACCTGACGGTGGCCGTCCAGGTCGGCGTTGTGCTGGCGGCGTTTCTCTTCATCCGCCGGATGGCAGAAGTGACCAACGTCGAGATGGTGTCGCGTGAGTTTCGGGAGGCGCCGGACGGGACGATGCTCGGAGATCCGGAGAGCGTAGCCCGGCGCGAGATCCCCCCGGGAGTCGAGGTCTACGAGATCAACGGCCCCTTCTTCTTCGCGGCCGCCGAGAAGGTCAAGGAGACCCTGTCTTTCGTGGCCAGGAGGCCGAAAGTGTTCATCCTTCGGATGCGAAACGTTCCGGCAATCGACGCCACAGGGATCCGTGTTCTGGACGACCTGCACGATAGCTCGATCCGGCACGGAGTCCCGTTTCTGATCGCCGGTCTTCACGCGCAGCCCTATCTCGCGCTCGATCGTGCGGGCCGGCTCGACCGGTGGGGCCGGGACAATTTCGCCGGGGATTTGGACGAGGCTCTCGCGAGAGCTCGGCGGCTCCTCG
>Ga0070706_100007684_pt1 | contig 10083 bp, 7 predicted proteins | sample KBSK5501metaG_FD_65476 | JGI IMG/M metagenome (GOLD analysis project Ga0070706, IMG submission 65476) | Corn, switchgrass and miscanthus rhizosphere microbial communities from Kellogg Biological Station, Michigan, USA - KBS K5-50-1 metaG | ecosystem: Host-associated > Plants > Roots >...
GCTGCGCGGCGCCGGGGCGGGGTTCGTGCGCGACGTATCGCGCTACCCCGACGTCAACGAGCTGCTGCTGGTGACCGACGTGCTGGTCAGCGACTACTCGTCGCTGATGTTCGACTTCGCCAACACCGGCCGGCCGATGCTGTTCTTCACCTACGACCTCGAGCAGTACCGCGACCACGTGCGCGGGTTCTACTTCGACTTCGAGGCGGCGGCGCCCGGGCCGCTGCTCGCCAGCTCCGAGCAGGTCGTTGACGCGCTCGCCGACATCGACTCGGTCGCGGCCAAGTACGCGGGGGCGCTCGCGGCATTCACCGTCAGGTTCTGCCCGCTGGACGACGGGAGGGCGTCCGCGCGCGCGTGCGACGCGATCTTCGGCGGCGAACACCGGGCTCGTCCGGCGCGGGACGGGGGTGCGGCGGATGCGTAGCACCAGGTCCGATCGGGCCACCCCTGGCGGCCAGGCGGCCAGGCCGGACTCGCGTTGGGCGCGTCCGCGCGCCTGGCGCCGGAACGCGCGGCCGAGCGGGCGGCAGGTTGGGCGGCAGGTTGGCCCGCGGAGCGGGCGGAGCGGGTGGCGGGGCAGGTGGCGACAGGACTGGCTGGTGGTCGCGGTCCCCGCCGTCGCGGAGTTGGTCGTGGGCGGATACCGGCTCGGCGGTCCGTCGCTGTGGCGCGACGAGGCGGCGACCATTTCAGGCTCGCAGCGGCCCCTCGGCGCGATCCTGGCGATGATGGCCAACCAGGATGCCGTCCACGGACCTTATTACCTGCTGATGCACCCGGTCATCGCGGCGGGCGGCATCTCGGCCGCTGCGCTGCGGCTGCCTTCGCTGATCGCGATGTGCCTGGCCGCCGGGCTGACCGCCGCCCTGGCCAGGCGGCTGGCCGTCGGCTCTGGCCTGCCTGGAGCTCAGGCGGTCGGGCTGATCGCCGGGCTCGTGCTGGTCGCGGTTCCGCTGACCACCAGGTACGCCCAGGAGGCCAGGCCGTACGCGCTGGCCACGCTCTTCGCCGTGCTCGCGACGTACCTGCTGGTCCGCGCCGTGGAGAGGCCACGGCCGCTGCCGTGGGCGCTGTACGCCACCGCGCTGCTGCTGACAGGGCTGTTCAACCTGTTCGCCGTGCTGCTCGCGGTCGCGCACAGCGCCAGCCTGGCCTGGGGAGGCCGACCGGCGAGTCCCGCGCCGCCCGGCCCGCCGGAGAGCGCCGCGCAGCCTGACCAGCCTGACCAGCCTGACCGGCCCGAACGCCACGAGCAGGCGGGCGGCCAGGTCACGGGCACCGTCGTCAAAGGCTGGCTCGCGGCCTGCGCCGCGGCCGCCGCGGCGCTCGCGCCGCTCGCCTACCTCAGCGCCGGTCAGTCCTCGCAGATCAACTGGGTGACACGGCCCGACGCATCCACGATCGCCTCGCTGCTGCGCGACTTCGCCGGCGGGACCGCGCTGATCCCGGTCATCGCCGTCCTCGCGCTGCTCGGCTGCGCCGCCGGGCTGGGGGTACGCCGCGGCGCGAGCCTGACGCTCGCCGCGGTCGCGCTGCCGTGGCTCGTCCTGCCGCCCGTCCTGCTGATCATCGCGTCGCTGGTCCACCCGGTCTACGTCGAGCGCTACGTCGTGTTCTGCCTGCCCGCGCTCGCGATGCTGATGTCCGCCGGTTTGGTGTGGCTCGGGGTGCTGACCAGGCGCGCCCTGGCGGGCCGCGGGCTGGGAACACGGCTGCCCGCCACGCTGGCAGCCGCGCCCTCCGCGGCGCTCGCCGCGGTGATCGTGATCGCTGCGATCGGCCCGCAGCGCGAGATCAGGCAGGTCAGCGCGCGCGTCGATGACCTGCGCGCGGTCGCGAGCGTGATCGCGGCCCGGGAGCGTCCAGGAGACGCGGTCCTGTACCTGCCGCGAGACGCTGAGCTGGTCGGCGTGGCGTACCCGGCGCCCTTCCGGCGGCTGGTCGACGTCGGACTCGGGCGAACTCCCATCGCCTCGGCGACCCTTCGCGGCACGTCGGCCGCGCCCGCCGTGATCGCGGCCCGGCTGCGCGACGTGCGGCGGCTCTGGACCATCCAGTGGGCCAGCCCGCTGTCCCGGTCGACGGCCGCGCCCGCGTACCTTGCCAGGCTGCTGGCTCCGCTGCGGTCAGCTGGCCGGTGGCGGATCCAGTCCGTGCTGCTCCGCCTGTACGTACGCAACCGCTGAATCGGCCCGAAGCTCGCCGATTCCGTGCCCGCGCGGCCGGGGGGCCGGCCAACCGCTCCCGACCGTGGCCACCGCCTGCGCGGGCGGAGGCGCGCGGTCGTGCATCCGACCAGGACATTTCTAGCTAGAATCCGCTAGGAGCACGTTCTGCTGCGAACCGGGCGGCGGCCTGCTCCGATCCCGTCCCTGAGAGGTGCTCGGATGGCTGACCTCCGATCTGACCCGGCCGCGGCGCCGGCTCGGCCGCGGTCGCCTGGTCGCGCGCCCGGCGAGCCGGCGGCGGCCCGCCGGCTGGCGGGCTGGCTCGTCGTCGCGGTTCCGGCCCTGGTCGAGCTCGTCGTGGGCGGGTACCGGATCAGCGGCCCGTCGTTCTGGCGGGACGAGGGGTACACGATCGCCGGCGCGCAGCGGCCGGTCGGCGCGATCTTTCACCTTGTTCAGAACGAGGACGCCTTCCACGGCCTGTACCTCCTGCTGATGCACCCGATTATCGCGGCTTTTGGCCGGTCGGAGATGGCGCTGCGGGTGCCGTCGCTGATCGCGATGTGCGCGGCCGCCGGGCTGACCGGCGCGCTCGGCCGGCGGCTGGCCCGCGCGTCCGGGCTGCCCGGGGCGCCCGCGGTCGGCATGATCGCCGGGCTGCTTCTCGCGGGGCTTCCCGTGACGACCAGGTACGCGCAGGAGGGCAGGCCTTACGCGCTGACCGTGCTCTTCGCCGTGCTCGCGACGTACCTGCTCGTCGTGGCCTCGGAAAGGGCGGGCTGGCGATGGTGGGCACTGTACGGCGTGGCCCTGCTCCTGACGGCGCTCTTCGACCTGGCGGCCGTGCTGCTCGCGGGAACGCACGGGGTCAGCCTGGTGGCGGCGCGGCGCGACGGGCGGGCGAACGGCGCCCAGGATCAAGGGGCCGCCGCCGGGCTCCGTGCCAGCGTGCTCAAGCGCTGGTTCGCAACCAGCGCGGCGGTCGCGATAGTGCTCAGCCCGGTTGTCGTATTCAGCTTCCGCCAGTCGGCGCAGCTGGACTGGGTACAGCGGCCGAACATTTCGACGATCAATGGCCTGCTGCACGACTTCGCCGGCGTGACGCTGCTGATCCCCGTGTTCGGCGTGCTGGCGCTGCTTGGCTGCCTCGCGGCTCCCGGCCTTCGCCGCGGCCGCGGGCTGACGCTGGCCCTGATCTGCCTGCCCTGGTTCTTGCTGCCGCCGTCGCTGCTGCTATCGGTCTCGCTCGTGCATCCCGTCTACGTGGACCGATACATCCTCTACAGCGTTCCCGGGCTCGTTCTGCTCGTCTCGGCCGGCTTGGTCTGGATCGCCGCCCTCGCGCGGCGGCTGCTAGCCGGCCGACTGTCGGCGCGGCGAGTTCGGGTGGTCTCCGTCGCGCCGTCGGCGGCTCTCGCCGTGTTGACCGTCGTCATGCTGATCGGGCCGCAGGCCGCGATCAGGCTGCCGAACAGCCGGGCGGACGACATTCGCACGATCGCGCGCGTCGTCGCCACCTACGAGCGGGCGGGTGATGCGATCTTGTATCTGCCGCGGAAGACCGCGGTGATCGGCAGGGCTTACCCGGATCCGTTCAACAAGCTGCGCGACATCGACCTGCTGACCGGCCCGATCGCCTCGGGGACCCTGCTCGGCGTTCCCGCCGGGCCACGGGTGGTGGCGGCGCGGCTGCGAGGCGTGCGGAGGGTCTGGACGGTGGAGTGGGTGCATCCGCTCGCGCCCGACAGCGTGCCGCCGCTCGACCTCGTCAGGCTGCTCGGCCCGATGCACATGGTCGGAAGCTGGCTCATCAAGTCCGTCCTGCTCGTCTTGTACGCCGCGCCCGCGCACTGACATCGCGGTTCAACGCGATCGCTGTTGAGGCCGCGGACCGGCGCCCGCATAGGCCAGCGCCCCGCCGCCTGGGGGGGAGGGGCGACGAGGCGCTGGGTCATGTGGCGGGCCGCGACGGGGCCGCGGCCAGCCTGGTACGGGCGCTGGCCGGAGGCTGGCCAGCGGCGCTGGCCGTAGCGGGGCTGCAGCCAGCATGGTGCCGGGCGCTGGCCGGGGCTTGGCCAGCTTGGCTGGCCAAGGCGAGGGCTGGGCCAGCGGGGTCAGAGGTTAGCGTTGGGCGGAGACCGTTGCTCGAACTCCGCGTGCCTGGCGGCCTGCGGCTCGGCGGGGTCCTCGCTGTGCGGCCTGGCGGCGGGCGCCGTGGCGAGGTCCGGGGTCAGGGTGGTCATCTACGGTCGCTCCCTCGTAGTCGGTCACTAGTGAGACGCCGCGGCCCCCTTTCAGGATTCGTGATCTGAGTAACATCGCCGCCACGTGACGGTAATGCCGTTTGGCCCTGGTTCGCCAGTGCCGGACCTACGGTGGCGGAGGTCGAACGCCTCGGTACGGGCGGTACTTGAGGCCTGACGCGTCTCCTGGCAGAGCACGGCTGGACGCTCGACGAAAAGGATAATGCGGATATAGCGTTAGCTGCAAGACGGGGAATACGTGGCGTATGCGGAGATCTGGTTAGGTTGCGTAAGGGGCGCACCACCATCACGCCAGGGCGGTTGCGGACCGACCCTGCGGCCCGTAGCTGGCGAGCTTCGCCCGCAGCTTCTCCCGCCCGCGGTGCAGCCGCGACATCACGGTGCCGATCGGCGTACCCATGATCTGGGCGACCTCGCGGTACGGGTAGCCCTCGATGTCGGCCAGGTAGATCGCGGTACGGAAGTCCGCGGGCAGGTCGCGCAGCGCCCGCAGCACCTCGGAGTCGGCGAGCCGGTCAAGCGCCTCGGCCTCGGCGGACGGCACCATGGGCGCGAACGCGTCGGGGGCGGCCTGCCAGTCGTCCCGGTCCCGGCTGGGCGCGATCGCCGGCTCGCGCTTCTTCTTCCTGTAGCTGTTGATGAACGTCGTCGCGAGGATCCTGTGCAGCCACGCGCGCAGGTTCGTTCCTGGCGTGAACTGGTGGAACGCCGTGTAGGCCTTCGCCATGGTCTCCTGGACGAGATCCTCGGCGTCGCTGGCGTTCCTCGTCATCTGAAGGGCCGCGGGATACAGCTGGCCGAGATACGGCAGGACCTGCTGCTCGAATCTGGCCCGGTCCGTCGGCGGCTGCGGTTCGGGGGCCATGGCGTCCCTTGGTTCCTCGCGGCCGGCCACCTGGCGGAATCTCGAGTCGGCTGCTCTGCGGTTACATCAGGCAACGAAGATATCACGGAGGCGTCGCGGCGCGGCAAAGCAGATCCGGCGCCCACTGGCGGCCCCGGCGCGCGTCATCCCAAGCAGGTCAGATCCAGCTGTGGAACCACATCCGCTGGAACCACGAGCCGTACGGCAGCACTTGAGCGGCGAGCACTGGGTAGAGGTAGGCGAAGTTGGCCAGGGTCAGGAGCAGATAGCCGCCCGCGACGACGGCACCGGTCGCCCGTCTGCCCGGCGCCGCCCTGGCCTGGCCGATGATGAGCCCGAGGCACAAGGTGATCGCCATGACGAGGTACGGCACGAAGACGATCGCGTAGAAGTAGTACTCGGTCCTGTGGTCGTGCCAGGCGAACCAGAACCACGGCAGCCAGCCGCCGGCGACGCCGACCAGCACAGCGCCCGCCCGCCAGTCCCTGCGGCTGGCCCACCAGGCCGCGCAGAAGATCAGGGCGAGCGCCGCTGCCCACCAGATCGCCGGCGTGCCGATCGCGAGCACCTCCTGCTCGGTCGTCCCGGCCGAGCCGCATCTGACGTTGTGCGGCAGGCAGTTTGCGAACATGGAAGTCGGCCTGCCGAGGATGATCCAGGTCCACGCGTACGACGTGTAGGCGCCGTGATCTTGCAGGCCGAGGCCGAAGCCGAGCATGGACTTCTGGTACTGATACCAGGAGTCGAGCACCGACCAGATCGGGGTGTGGTTGCCCGCGGACGCCGCCCAGTTCCTGCCGTAGCCCTGGCTGCTGGCGAACCAGCCGCTCCACGCGGCCGTGTAGGTGGCGAGCGGGATCGCGCCGAATGTGACGGGCTGCCACTTGACGTCGCTGCGCAGCACGCCGCCGAGCCGGTCGCGGTAGCCGAGCGCCCGGCGCGCGCCGATGTCCCACGCGATGGCCAGGCCGCCGAAGGCGAGCAGGTACCAGACGCCGTTCCACTTCGTCGCGCAGGCGCAGCCGAGGAACACGCCGGCCAGCACCCGCCGCCACCTGATCCCGAGCACCGGGCCGCCTCCGGCCAGCCGGCCAGGCGGCGCGCGTTCGGTCAGGTCGGCCAGCCTGGCCCGGGACGCGTCCCGGTCGAGCACCAGCATGCCGAACGCTGCGAGCACCCAGAACATCACGAGGAGGTCGAGTATCGCAGTCCTGCTCAGCACGAGTTCGAGCCCGTCAAGCGCCATCAGCAGCCCGGCCACGCAGCCGAGCAGGGTCGACCGGGTCATCCGGCGCGTGATCCGCGCGGTCATCAGGATCGACAAGGTCCCGATCAGCGCGACGGAGAACCGCCAGCCGAACGGCGTCAGCCCGAACAGCCACTCACCGACCGCAATCATGATCTTGCCGAGTGGCGGGTGCGCGACATACTCGCCAGGGGTCGTGAGTATGTGCGTGCTCCCGCTGACGAGCAGGGCGTTGACGTTCTTCGGGTGGTTGAACTCGACCCCGTGCTTGAGTATCGACCAGGCGTCGGGCACGTAGTAGGTCTCGTCGAACACCACCGCGTGCGGAACGCCGAGCCGGTAGAACCGCAGGAACCCGCCGAACGCGGTGACGAGCAGCGGCCCTGCCCAGCCCCACCACGAGGCCGGCGGCATCGGCGGCACCAGCCGGTCGCGCACGCCGCGCGCCTGGTCGTCGGCCCGCTGGCCGGCCTCGGCCGGCTGGTCGGCCCCGGCCGGCGGAGGCAGCGCGGATTCTGATGCTCTCATCGCTGCCATCGTAGGGGCGGGTGGCATTAGCGTGGGCGGCGATGACCTCCGGAGTTGACGAAAAGGGCGAGCGGGTGGACAACGCCCAGCGGCGGGCAGATCCGGTCGCTGCCAGCCAGCCGTCCGCGCGCTCAGGCACGCTCGTGCTGGCGGCGGCTCCGATCGGCAGGCCCGATGACGCGTCAGCGCGGCTCGTCGCCGCGCTGGCCAGCGCGCAGGTCATCGCGGCCGAGGACACGCGGCGGCTGCGCCGGCTCGCCGCGGCGCTCGGCGTCACCCTGACCGGGCGGGTCATCTCGTACTACGACAGTGTCGAGTCGGCTCGCACGCGGGCTCTGATAGCGGCGCTCGCCGGCGGCCAGGACGTGCTGCTGGTCACCGACGCCGGCATGCCGGCAATCAGCGACCCCGGCTACCGCCTGGTCAGCGAGGCGATCAAGGCGGGGATCAGCGTCACCGTGTTGCCAGGCCCTTCGGCGGTGACCGCCGCGGTCGCGGTCTCCGGCCTGCCGACCGACAGGTTCTGCTTCGAGGGGTTCCCGCCGCGCAAGCGGGGCGAGCGCGCGCGCAGGCTGGCGGCGTTGCGGGACGAACCGCGCACGATGGTGTTCTTCGAGTCGCCGCGCCGCCTCGGCAGGACACTCGCCGACATGGCCGCGGCATTCGGCGCCGACCGGCAGGCGGCCGCGTGCCGGGAGCTGACCAAGACGCACGAGGAGATCAGGAGGGGCACGCTGGGCGAGCTCGCGGAATGGGCCGGCGGGAGCGAAGGAGTCCTCGGCGAGATCACCGTCGTAGTCGGCGGCTCACGGCAGGACGGCAACACAGCTGCCGACCCGGCCGCGACCCCGGACGAGGCTGCCGCCCGGGTAGCCGCGGCCGAGCGGGCGGGCAGCACCCGCAAGGAAGCGATCTCGGCGGCAGCCGCCGAGCTCGGCCTGCCCAGGCGCGATGTCTACGACGCCGTCGTCCGGGCGAAGACCAGCCGACCGCCGCCTCATTCTGCTTGATCGTGGACGCTTCTCGGAACTCGGACCATATTCAGTCGTATTCACTGACAATCGTCCAGATTCTGAAAATCGACCGTGATCATGAGCGTGGGCTTGCCGGGCCGGGCGGCTTGCTGGGCCTGCACGGCTCGGCGGTATGCGGGGCCGGCCGGCGGCCCTCGACCCGGCCATCCTCGGCCGCATAGCCGTGTGGGCCGACCTACGCCGAGCTGTCCACCGCGCCCTGATCACCCGAACCTGCGGATTCCGAGGATTCAGCCGCCGCCTCAGCCGCCTCCACTGGCCCGCGCGGGACGAGGACCAGGCCCTAGTAGCCCCCTGGCTGCCGATGATCACGGTGTGCCCGGTGGACGTGCCAAGGTGCTCCATCAGCCTGAGCTGCAGCAGTGCCGGGTTCTCCGCCGCCAGCCTCGCGGCGTTCATCAGGCCGCGGAGCGCGGCGGTCTCCCCGCGAGCCCGCTCGAGCGAGGCGAGACCCTTGCTGGGTTGGCAGGGAGATGATCCACGGGCGGGTGTCCACCGTCCGGACGCTGCAGCCGAACCGCCAGAGCCGGTACTGCCCGGGCTCGAGCACGCGCTCCACTCGGCCGCGGCAGAACAAGACCGCCCGCTCCCACTCGGCCAAGGTGACCGGCGCACCCGGGGTCAGCGGCCGCCCCGCAAGACCCGTCGTCGTGCCGGAAACCGGCGCGTATCCGAAGGCCAACGGCGTCCGGCGGCGTCCGGTGATCATCTGCTGTTTCCGTTCATTCTGGCTGAGCTCGTCCCGGCCGACCCGGGTGGCGGCGGGAGCCCGGAGCCCGCGAGGCCGCCTGCCGGTGCCGTCGGCCGGGACGAGCCCGAACGGATCTGAACCGTGGGCTGCGAAAGCCACCGAACGGCGGATGAACACGCGGAACCTTGACTGGGAAACCGGCTGGCCGCTCATCCCGCCGCGTGACGGACATTACGGAATCGGCGCGGCCGGCGCCACTTGTTTTCGGCCGCGCCAGGCGGCTTGGCGCTGCGCCGGGTCGGCGATGACCCGCATCCGCCAAGACCGGCCAGGCACGCCCTACGCTAGAGACCATGTCCTCGAACTCCGGTCGTCATATCCTGGCCGCGCCGGCGTGGCCGTACGCCAACGGGCCCCGGCACATCGGGCACGTCTCCGGCTTCGGGCTGCCCTGCGACATGTTCGCCAGGTACCACAGGATGTCGGGCGACAAGGTGCTCATGGTCAGCGGCACCGACGAGCACGGCACGCCGATCCAGGTCCAGGCCGACGCCGAGGGCGTGACCGCGCGCGAGCTCGCCGACCGGTACAACCGCGTGATCGCTGAGGACCTGACCGGCCTCGGCATGTCCTACGACCTGTTCACCAGGACCACGACGCGAAACCACTACGCGGTCGTCCAGGAGATCTTTAAGGGCCTTCACGACAACGGCTACATCTTCGCGAAGACCACCCTCGGTGCGGTCTCGCCGTCGACCGGCCGGACCCTGCCCGACCGCTACGTCGAGGGAACCTGCCCGATCTGCGGCTACGAGTCCGCCCGCGGCGACCAGTGCGACAACTGCCAGAACCAGCTCGATCCCGTCGACCTGATCAACCCACGCTCGAAGATCAACGGGGAGACGCCCGCGTTCGTCGAGACCGAGCAGTTCTTCCTCGACCTGCCCGCGTTCGCCGACGTGCTCGGCACCTGGCTGCAGTCCAAGAGCGGCCAGTGGCGGCCGAACGTGCTGAAGTTCTCGCTCAACCTGCTCGGCGACCTGCAGCCGCGCGCGATCACCAGAGACCTGGACTGGGGGGTTCCGATCCCGCTCGACGGCTGGCGCGACCGGCCAGACAAGCGGATCTACGTATGGTTCGACGCGGTGATCGGGTACCTGTCCGCCTCGATCGAGTGGGCGCGGCGGTCAGGCGACCCGGACGCATGGCGCGCCTGGTGGCAGGATCCGGACGCGCTCGCCTATTACTTCATGGGCAAGGACAACATCGTCTTCCACTCCGAGA
>Ga0070706_100007688_pt1 | contig 10078 bp, 6 predicted proteins | sample KBSK5501metaG_FD_65476 | JGI IMG/M metagenome (GOLD analysis project Ga0070706, IMG submission 65476) | Corn, switchgrass and miscanthus rhizosphere microbial communities from Kellogg Biological Station, Michigan, USA - KBS K5-50-1 metaG | ecosystem: Host-associated > Plants > Roots >...
CCGGCGGCCTCCGCGATCCAGAAGTGCGCCCCGGTGCGGGCCAGGTGCTCGAACAGCGGCCGCCGCTCCTCCCACAGGCCGGCGAGAGTCGCCGGGTCGTCTCCCCCGGTGATCGTGGTCACGCCCAGGCGGCTGCCGAGCTCGGTCACCGCGTCCCGGAAGACGCGGAAGACCTCGGGAGAATCCTCGAATCGGCCGGGACGGAAGGTGACCGCCATCGGTAGCTGGTTTGGGTGCAGGGAAGATAGACTAGGGCAGGCGGTCGAACCGAGCCCGACCGAACAGGGAGGTACCATGCACATCCGAAACCGGAGTCATCGGCTGGCGCGTGCGGCCGCCGGACTCGCCGCCCTCATCGCGATCAGCGGCCCCCGAAGCGCCGCGGCCCAGGGCGGCGCGATCACCGAGTGGACGGTGCCGTGGCAGCAGACCCGCCCGCGCGATCCGTACCTCGATCCGCAAGGGCTGGTCTGGTTCGTGGGCCAGGTGGGCAATTACATCGCCCGGCTCGATCCGGCCACCGGCCAGTTCAAGCGCTACGAGCTCGACCCCGGCACGCTCCCGCACAATCTGATCGTGGACGCGAAGGGGACGGTGTGGTATGCGGGGAACGGAAACGGCACCATCGGTCGACTCGACCCCGGCACCGGCAAGATCACCCGCTACCCCATGCCGAACCCGGCGGCGCGGGACCCGCACACGCTGGTCTTCGACCGGAACGGCGACATCTGGTTCACGGTCCAGCGGTCCAACTTCGTGGGGAAACTGACGGTCGCCACGGGCAGCATTCGTCTCGTTCCCGTCCCGACCCGGAGCGCCCTGCCGTACGGCATCGGGATCGACGGGAAAGGTCGGCCCTGGTTCGTCGAGTTCGGTAGCAACAAGCTCGCGACCGTGGACCCGGTGACGTTCAAGGTGACCGAATACACCCTGCCCGACGCGCGGGCCCGACCAAGGCGGATCGCGATTACCACGGACGACCGCGTCTGGTACGTGGACTACGTCCGCGGCATGCTCGGCCGGTTCGATCCCGGGACGGCGAAGTTCTCCGAATGGGCGATGCCGGCCGGCGGGAGCGCCCTCCCGTACGCCATGGCGGCGGACGACAGGAATCGGGTGTGGTTCGTCGAGACGGGACCTCAGCCCAACCGGATCGTCGGCTTCGACGTGAAGACGGAGAAATTTCTCGGGGAGATGCCGATCGCGGAGAGCGGCGGGCTCACCGTCCGTCACATGGTCTACCACACGGGCACCAAGGCGCTCTGGTTCGGCACCGACGCGAATACCATCGGGAGGGCGCTCGTGCCGGAGGCGCGCGCGCTTCCCTGACCCACCCGCCTTGCCCTCTTCCTGGACGGCCTGTATAGTTTGATTTCGGTATTTATTCGGTATCCACGCTCGATCCACCGCCATACGAGCCATGCCGGCTGCCCGCGTTGCCTCTATTCAAGCCGTTCTGGCTCAACGGTTTCCGGATGCGATCCCCAGGAGTGGGTGGGCGCGGGGAACGATCTCCACCGGGATCGCCGCCCTGGATGGGATACTGCCTGACGGCGGATTCCAGCGCGGGCGGATCGCGGTCTGGCTCCCGGCACCCGGCGCGGCCGCGTTACTCCGGTCCACCTGCCTCCGGACCGTGGCGGGTGGCGAGCGCGCCGTGTGGATCGACGCCACCCACACCGTGACCGGCGCCGGATGGTGCGAGGGGCCGCTCCTCATCCGGCCCGACGGACCGGTCGCCGCGCTCCGCGCCGCGGAAGAGCTCACCCGCTCGGGCGGCTTCGGTCTCATCGTCCTCGACGGCGTGGACCCCGAGACTACTGCCCTGGTCCGCGTCTCCCGGGCCGCGCACGAGGGCGGCTCGGCGCTGGTGCTGCTCACCCGGACTACGTCGCTTGCGAGTCTCCGGCTCGCGTCCCGGTCGCTGCCCGGTGCCTACGTCTGGCGCCGGAGTCCACTCGGCGAGCCCGCCGCCGTGACGGCGGTGAAGCTCGTGATCGAGGCCCGCGCGTCGGGATGGTTCGCCTCCACCGAGCTCACCATTCCGGTGTGGCACGATGACCTGCGTCTGTCCCTCGAGACTTGCTATCCCGACCGGCGCGGCGCCGTCAACGGACGGGAGCCTCCACCCGTGGTGCCGAAGGCTTCGCCATCCGGGTCAGGCCCCACGCCAGCAGCAACGACACCAGCAGGACGATCAGGGCCCAGCCGACCACCTGGGCCCCCCGATAGATGCTCGCCATCCCGCTCTGTGCGAGGACATCGATGACCTGGTATTGATCGAGCACCTGCCCCGGCAGGAGATCTTGACGGGATCAGTAGTGCCCCATGTAGCGCTCCACCTCCCACGGGCTCACCCGGCCGATGTACTCCTCCCATTCTTCGCGCTTCGCGTCTACGTACCGCTCGTAGATGTGCTCGCCGAGAGCGTCGCGGATGACCCGGTCCTTCTCGAGGTAGTCCAGGGCCTCGTGCAGGTCGCGGGGAAGGTCGTCGATCCGGTACTTGCGGCGCTCCCGGAAGCTCATGCGCGCGATGTTCTTGTTCACCGGGTCGCCGGGATCGGTCCGCTCCCGAATACCGTCCAGGCCGGCCGCGAGCTGGACGACGAGAGCCAGATACGGGTTCGCAGCCGGATCGGGGAGCCGGTTTTCACAGCGCACTGCCCCCTCCCGTGCGGTCGGGACCCGGACGAGCGGGGAGACGTTCTGCGTGGACCAGGTCACGTTGACCGGCGCCTCGAACCCGCCCACCAGGCGTTTGTAGGAGTTCACCAGCGGGTTGGTGACGGCGCAGTAGCCGCGGGAGTGCCGCAGCAAGCCGCCGATATACCAGCGGCCGACTGCCGACAGCTCCAGCGGCGCCCCGGGCTCGTGGAACGCGTTCTTCCCGTTCGCCAGCAGGGTCTGGTGGGTGTGGAGCCCCGACCCGCTCCAGCCGAACAGCGGCTTCGGCATGAACGTGGCCACCAGCCCGTGGCGGAGGGCCACGTTCCGCACCACGATCCGGACGGTGGCTAGATCGTCGGCGGCGGCCAGCGCGTCGGCTGGCGCCAGATCGATCTCGTGCTGGCCGGGCGCCACCTCGTGGTGTAGGGATTCGGGCGCGAGCTGCATGTCCTCGAGGGCGGCGGTGATCGCCCGGCGGACGCGCTCGCCCCGGTCCATCGGCTGCAAATCGAAGTAGCTGCCCGTATCCGCCGTCGTCGTCGGAGGTGCCCCCGGCTCGAAGATAAAGAACTCCACCTCGAAGCTGATCTGCGTGGTGTAGCCGGCTTTCCGCGCGAGGTCGAGCTGCCGCTTGAGCGAGGTCCGGGGACATCCCTCGAACGGGCGGCCGTCGGGATAGCGGATGTCGCACACCAGGCGGGCGACCCGCTCGGTCGGATCCCGGCCGGCGTCGGTGCTCCCCGGTCCCCAGGAGAAGACGCGGAAGGTCGCGAGATCGGGCGCCAGCAGCGCATCCGCCTCTTCGGTGCGCGCGAACCCTTCGAGCGCCGACCCGTCGAAGATGGTCTGCCCCGCCAGCGCGCGCGCGAAGTGCGCCGACGGGACCTCGACCGCCTTGTTCACACCGAGGAGGTCGGTGAATTGCAGGAGCAGCGAGCGGATTCCCTCTCGCCGGAGCTCCTCCAGGATGTTCTCTTGCGAACGACTCTCGGGCATAGGCGGCCAGCGGTGAGGGGGAACGCGGGAACGAAGGGTAAGCTAGCGCGCGGCGAGCCGGTTGAGCCAGCCGCCGAACCCCGGCCTGGGGGTGCCAGCGGGCACGCCGGCACCGACAGCACCTGCACGCCGGCGTCGTCGTCCCCGCCGGCGTCGACGACGCGCCGCAGCAGAATTTGGGCGGCGGTCATGGCGTCGTGGCCAGATCGAGCGAGCAAGACGGCTCGGTGGCCAACGGGGCCGGCCCGATGCGCTCGGCGGGAGACATCGCGAAGCAGCTCGCAGCGGCGGAGCGAGTCGCCGTCCGACCGGTGCCGAGCCGGCCGGGACTGCTGCGCCGCCTGCTGGAGATGATCCGCCCCACAACGTGAGCACCCGCCTCGACCCTGGGGGATCGACGCGGGTGTTCCTCCGCTGTGGAGCAGGTCGGGGTGAGGCTATGCGGCCTTGCCGGTCTCCGACACCGAGAGAATGACGCTCTCGGAGCCGCTGATCATGTACTCGGGGTAGGCCGACGACCCGTGCTCATGCAGGTCCAGCCCCTCGAGCTCTCCCTCCGTGGTCACCCGCAGCGTGCCGGTCGCCTTGACGGCGTACATCAATGCCATTGCACCGACGAACGTGGCCACGGTGATGGAGGCGCTCCCGATGAACTGCGCCTTCAGGGTGCCGAGCCCCCCGCCATACAAGAGCCCGGTCACGACGGTGCTGACGTCCTGTCCGGTCGGCGTAGGCGCGCCGTACTTGCCCGCCGCGAAGAGGCCAAGCGACAGCGTGCCCCAGATGCCGGCCACCATGTGCACCGGGACGGCGCCGATCGGATCGTCGATCCGGAGGTACTCGAGCGCATCGATGCCCCAGACCACCACGATGCCCGCCCCGATGCCGATGAAGAACGCGCCGACCGGGTCCACCCAGTAGCAGGGACAGGTGATCGCCACCAGGCCGGCCAGGAACCCATTGGTTGTGAGTGCCAAGTCCCACTTCTTGGTGCGCAAATACGAGTAGAAGAGCGCCGTCAGACCCGCCGAGCAGGCGGCCAGGGTCGTGTTGAAGGCCACGCGTCCGATGCCCTGCATGTCGAGGGCGGAGAGCGTGCTCCCGGGATTGAAGCCGTACCAGCCGAACCACAGGATCAGGCCGCCGGCGGCCCCGATGATGAGATCGTGCGCGGGCATCGGCCCGCCGCCGTCGCGCTTGAAGACGCGGCCCAGCCGGGGACCCAGGGCGATCGCGCCGGCCAGTGAGATCGTCCCGCCGATCGTGTGGACGACCGTGGACCCGGCGAAATCATGGAACGAAATGGGCGTCATAACCGCGAGCCAGCCATCCGGGCCCCAGGCCCAGTGGCCGATGATCGGATAGACGAAGCCGGTCACGCCGACGCTGTAGAGCAGGTCGCCGACGAATCCGCAGCGGCCGATCATCGCGCCGGAGGTGATGGTGGAGCAGGTGTCGGCGAAGGCGAACTGGAACACCCAGAACGCCAGCAGCGGCACGCCGGTCGAGCCGTAGGTCGGGGCCAGTCCCTGGAGTGCAAAACCGGTGGTGCCGATGAAGGGCGTTCCCGGCTCGAACATGAAGGCGAAGCCCCAAAGCCAGAAAGTCACCCCGCAGATACAGGTGTCGGCGATCCCCTCGACCAGGATGTTGACCGATTCCCGCGAGCGGGCGAAACCGGCCTCCAGCATCACGAAGCCCACCTGCATGCAGAAGACCAGGAAGGCGGCCACGAGCGTCCAGACGGTATTGATCGCGTTGACCGCCGCCATGGGATCCGGCGCCGGCGGCGCGGCCGGTGCTGCCCCCTGAGCCTCGAGCAGTCCGGGCAGGAACCAGCGGGTCATGAGCGTCAGGACCAGGAAGAGCCCGATGGCCTTCCCGAGAAAGAGCAGCCCGACGTTGCGCCGGATCAGGGGGTCCTGCCAGTTCGTTCGCAACCGTTCACCGAGAGTTCGCAACGTGCTGGACATAGCGGCGACAGCTCCTTTACGCGGGAGAAGGGGATCGAATCCGGAGGCGCGGGTTCCGGGCTAGTTCTTTCCGGCGAGCTGCAAGGAGTGCTTCTGGACCTCGTCCGCGGTCACCGGGGTGAGCGCGGCGTTGTCCCGCTCTCCGGTCCGAATGCGGACGACCCGATCAAGCGGCTGGACGAAGATCTTGCCGTCGCCGACGGAGCCGGTCCGGGCGGCAGAGACGATCGCATTGATGGTCGCCTCGACGAAGGGCTCCGAGCACGCCATCTCGACCTTGACCTTCTCGCGGAATTCCAGGAGGAGCTTCGATCCGCGCCGGACCGTCACCATGTCGCGCTCCCCCCCGTGACCGCTCACGCGGGTGATGGTGATCCCGGTGACGCCCGCGCGGAACAGCGCCTCCTTGACGGGGGCGAGGCGGTCGGGGCGGATGATGCAACTGATCAGTTTCATCGCTGGTGCTCCAGTCGAAGGGATGAGTGGATCTCTACCGTGCCGTCCTCCTCTGACCTTCCGTGATCCCGGGCGGGCAACGAGAAGCCCCCGCGTTCACCGGGAACGCAGGGGCTTGCGGCGCATGGCCAGCCCGAGCCGTCACCCCGGCGGTTGGGAAGGGCGCAGCCCGCGGTTTCGACGCGCGGGTTGAAGGGCCATTGCGGCAAGGATCACGGGGCTCACGGGCGAGAGTATACGATGGGGTACCGACCGTGTCAATAGAATCATGCATGATTGGTACATTTTGATGAGCAGATATTCAGTTTTGATGGTCGAGTTGCAATGCTGAGATCATAGATATGCACATTCTGCAATGAACTGGATCCATGCCTTCAGGAGGCCTGGGCCTCGCACCCGTGCTCACTGCGGATTTGACGGCGAAGCTTGTTTCGGTGTATGTTCGGGTAACACCTGACTGCGTGTCGCATGTCGTTCGTCTGTCTCGCTCACTTCACGGCGGCCGCCGGCCCGGTCGCCGCCGATCTCGCGGCTGCCTTGCTGGAGCGGGCCCCCCGCGTTCGGGTTGACGGCAACCCGGACCAGCCCCTCATCTGGGCCGACGCCCGCGGCCTCCAGGCCCGCTCGCTCGCCGACACCCTGCTCGCGATCCTCCGCGCGCACTGCTGCGCGGCGCCGCGCGCTGGCGTCGCTGCCGTGCCGGTGGCGGCGCGGGTCGCGGCGTTGCACGGCGGGAGGGCGGAGCCGATCACCGCCGTCCCCCCCGGCACCGACCGCGACTGGCTCGCGCCCTTCCCCCTCTCGGCGCTCGCGCCGACGCCCCAGCTTCTCACCTTGCTCGAAGGCACCGGCGTCGAGCGCTGCGGCGAGCTCGCGGAGCTGGACCAGGCGTCGGTCGAGCTCCGCTTCGGCGCGGAGGGCGTGGCTCTCTGGCGGCTCGCCCGCGCCGACGATCGCCGGCTCCTGTTCGGTCCGCCGCCCCCGCCGCTCCCCCACGCCTCCCTCGAGTGGACCGATTACGTCCTTCGCGACCCCGAGCGGCTCCTCTTCGTCATCAACCGGCTGGCCGGCAGCGTGACGGCCGCGCTCCGCGAGCTGGGCCGGGGCGCGCGGACGTTCACCCTCGTCTTCACGCTCGACCGTGGCGGCGCGGTCGAGCATGCGTTCCATCCGTCGCGCCCCAACGCCAATCAGCGCACCTGGATGCGCCTGGTGCGCGATGAGCTCGAGCGCGTGCGGCTCCCCGACGCCGTGAGTGGCGTGGCGCTTCGGGTGGACGCGGTGCTCCCTTCCGCGAGCGTGCAGGGCGATCTCCTCGACCGCGGCTTTGCCACCGCCGCCGTGGCGGAGACCGCCCTCGCGCGCGTGCTGGATGAGCGGTCCCGTCTCCTCACGCCGCTCGGCAACCGGCATCCCTTGCTCCGCCGCCGCACCGTATGGCGCGAGGAGCCGGCCGCGCTCGTCTGGCGGCGCACCGAGCTCCGCGGGAGCGACGTCGAGCCCCGTCTCACCCTCTATCTCCTCCCCGAGCCGGAGCCGGTCGAGGTGGAGACCGTGGTGCGCCGGGGCTTCGCCGTCCCGGCGCGCTACCGCGACCACGCGGGGCCGCACGAGCTCCTCGGTGCGCAGGGCCCCGACTGCGTCTCCGGCGGCGACTGGGAGGAGGCGTACGCCGTCGAGCTCTACTGTTGCCTCCGGGCCGACGGCGAGCTGGTGCAGCTCGCTCGCGACGCGCGGAGCGGGTCGTGGACGCTGCAGGGCGCGTGGCGCTAACAGCTAACGGCTAATGGCTAATGGCTAATGGCTAACGGCTAACGGCTAATGGCTTCTTTCACCGAACTCCGCGCGCACTCCGCCTTCTCCTTCGGCGACGGCGCCGTCACCCCTGAAGCGCTGGTCCGTCGAGCCGCCGCCCTGGGATACGGAAGCTTGGGTCTCACAGATGCTTCGGATTTGGGTGGGGCAGTTCGGTTCGTGCTCGAGGCCCGGCGCCAGGGCATCCGGCCCATCGTCGGCGCCGAGCTCCTGGTGGAGTCCGAGCCTCCGACCTCGGCGCAGGACGCGCGCGTCGGTCCCACCGCCCATCCCGCGGCGTTCCTGGCGATGAACGAGCGCGGCTACCACAACCTCGCCGGCCTCGTCACCCGCGCCCGCGTGGGAAACCTCGCGACCTGGACTCGCGACCATCCGCACACCGCGCGCGGCCGGGCTCGTGTCACGTGGGCGCAGGTAGCCGAGCGGAGCGAGGGGCTGATCGCGCTGACCGGCCCCCCTTCCGGCGAGATCCCGACCCTCGTCCGGGGCGGCCGGCGCACCGAGGCGCTCCGCCGCCTCGCCGAATGGCGGGAGGCGTTCGGCGATCGCCTGGTCGTCGAGGTCCAGCGCCACGAGGCCGGCGCGCACGAGGCCGAGCTCGCCGACCTGCTGGTAGACCTGGCGGAGACGCTTCGCGTTCCCTGGGTCGTCACCCAGGATCCCCGCTACGTCGATCGCAAGAGCCGGCTGGTGCACGACATGCTCTCGGCGCTCAGGTCCGATCTCACCCTCGAAGAAGCGGCGCGCCAGGGTGTGCTCCTGCCCAACGGCCGCTGGCGTCTCCTCGGGCCCGAGGAGATGGCGCGCCGCTGGGCCGCGCGCCCAGAAGGACTCGAGGCCGCCGCCGCGATCGCCGAGCGCTGCGGATTCGACATCGCGTGGATGCGTCCGCCGCTTCCCTGCTTCCCCGTGCCCGACGGACACACCGACGACACCTTCCTCCGCCTCTGCGTCGAGAAAGGCGCGTGCAAGCGTTGGGGGCTGCTGGGCGAGGCGCAGCGGCGCCAGCTCGACCACGAGCTGGGTGTCATCGGCCGGCTCGGGTTCGCGGGATTCTTCCTCGTGATGTGGGACGCGGTGCGCAAGGCCCGCGAGCTGGGCATTCTCTGCCAGGGCCGCGGCAGCGCCGCCAATTCCGCGGTCGCCTACTGCCTCGGCGTCACCGCCGTCGATCCGGTCCGCCACGGGCTTCTCTTCGAGCGCTTCCTCTCCGAGGTACGAGTGGACGGCCAGACCGAGGCCCCCGACATCGACCTCGACATCGAGCACGATCGGCGGGAAGAGCTGCTCGACTACGCCTACGGCCAATGGCAGCGCTCCTGCGCGGCAATCGCCTGTACGGTGCAGCACTACCGCGCCCCCAACGCCCTCCTCGACGCCATGCGGGTTCTCGGCTACCCGGCCGAGCTCGCCTTCATGCTGTCCAAGCGGATTCATCGGTACGAGGCTGCAGAGGGCGCGGCGTACGTGCGCGACACGCTGGCGGCGGAGTTCGGCCTGCCGCTCGACGACGCCCGCGGCCGCGCGGTGCTCGCCATCATGGAGGGGTGCGACGACCTCCCCCGGCTGCGCTCCACGCACGTAGGCGGCTTCGTGCTCTCCTCCGCGCCACTGGGCGACTGGCTTCCCATCGAGCACACCACCATGGGCCGGACCATCCTCCAGTTCGACAAGGACGACCTCGACTCGATCGGCGTCCCCAAGTTCGATTTTCTTGGGCTGGGCGGGCTGTCCCTTGTGCGCCGGGCGTTCGACGTGATCGAGCGGCGCACCGGCGAGCGGCCCGAGATGTACCGCCTTCCGCCGGACGATCCCGCCACTTACGAGCAGATCTCTCGCGGCGAGACGATCGGCACTTTCCAGATCGAGAGCCGGGCGCAGATCGCTTCGATCCTCAAGACCCGGCCCGAGCATCTCTACGATCTCGTCGTGCAGGTGGCCCTCATTCGCCCCGGCCCGATCCAGGCGCGCTTCGTCAACCCGTATACCATGCGCCGGCGGGGGCTCGAGCCGGTCACTTATCGCCACCGCCTGCTGGAGCCGATCCTCGCCCGCACCCAGGGGCTTCCGATCTTCCAGGAGCAGGCGATGGCGATCGCGATGGCGATGGGACAGTACAGCGCCGCGGAGGCCGACGCACTCCGCCGCACCATGGGGCACCAGCGGAAG
>Ga0070706_100007690_pt1 | contig 10077 bp, 7 predicted proteins | sample KBSK5501metaG_FD_65476 | JGI IMG/M metagenome (GOLD analysis project Ga0070706, IMG submission 65476) | Corn, switchgrass and miscanthus rhizosphere microbial communities from Kellogg Biological Station, Michigan, USA - KBS K5-50-1 metaG | ecosystem: Host-associated > Plants > Roots >...
AAGCTGCTCGCGGGGGGCTTGTCGTTCGTCCTGGCGCTGCAGGTCTTCGTGATCGTGGGCGGGGTCACCAGGCTCATCCCGCTGACCGGCATCACCACCCCGTTCCTGTCCCAGGGCGGGTCGTCGCTGGTGGCGAGCTGGATGCTGATCGCCGTGCTGATCCGGGTCAGCGACACCGCCCGCCGCCCGCCGCCGCAGGCGATCCAGGACGAGGGGATGACGCAGGTGGTGATGATCCGGTGAACCGCGCGGTGCGCCGCATCTCCCTCGCCTGCCTGGTCATGTTCGTGGCGCTGCTGATCAACGTGAACTACCTGCAGGGGTTCCAGGCCAGCAGCCTCGCCAGCAAGACCGGCAACATCCGCACGTTCGACCAGCAGTACCAGTACCAGCGCGGCGCGATCAGCACCGCCGACGGGGTCCCGATCGCCAGGTCGCGACCGGTCAAGGGGATCTTCAAGTACCAGCGGTACTACCCGTTCGGGCCGGTGTACGCGCCGATGACCGGCTACGACTCGCTGTACAGCGCCACCGGGATCGAGCAGGCCGACGACAAGCTGCTGCAGGGTACCGACCCGAAGCTCACCGTGCGCAACCTGATCGACCTGATCACCGGGAAGCCGAAGCAGGGCGCCAGCGTGCAGCTGACCGTCAACTCCAAGGCGCAGCAGGCCGCGTACACCGCGCTCAAGGCGCTCGGCAAGTCCGGTGCCGTGGTCGCGCTCAACCCGAGGACCGGCGCGATCCTGGCGATGGCCTCCTACCCGAGCTTCGACCCGAACGCGTACGCCACCTTCGACGGGAACAAGCTCAACAAGATCGACGCGAGGTACCGCAACGACCCCAACCAGCCGCTGCTCAACCGCGCGATCAACGCCAGCTACCCGCCGGGCTCCACGTTCAAGATCGTGACGAGCTCGACCGCGCTCGGCACCGGCCGGTACAACCCGACCACCCTGGTGTACGCGCCCACGGCGCTGCGCCTGCCGCAGACCACCAACACACTGGTCAACGCCAACGGCGAGATCTGCGGCAACGGCAGCGGCCACGTCCCGCTCATCGACGCGTTCACACAATCCTGCAATACCGCCTTCGGCGCGCTCGGCGAGCGGCTCGGCAACGCCGCGCTCAAGCAGCAGGCGGACAAGTTCGGCTTCAACAACGCCGGGCTGACGGTCCCGATGCCGGTGTCGGCGAGCAACTACCCGGTCGTCCAGGGCCCGGCGTACACCGCCTACTCCGCGATCGGCCAGTACAACGACACGGTGACGCCGATGCAGGAGGCGATGCTCTCGGCGGCCATCGCCAACGGCGGCCGGCTGATGAAGCCCTACCTGGTCCAGGACGTGAAGGCGCCGGACCTGACCACGGTCCAGCAGGCCACGCCCAGCCAGCTCGGCCAGCCGGTGAGCGCGGCCACTGCCGGCCAGGTCAAGAACATGATGCTCAGCGTGGTCAACTCACCGGCCGGCACCGCGTACGGCGTCCCGGGCATCCACGCCCCCGGGCTCGACATCGCGGGGAAGACGGGAACCGCCCAGAACCAGGCGAACAACACCGGCCTGAACGACGCCGTGTTCACCGCGTTCGCACCTGCCTCCAACCCACAGATCGCCATCGGCGTCATCATTAAAGGCGGCGGGTACGGCGCTGCGGCCGCGGCGCCGATCGCCGTGCAGGTGATCCAGGCGTACCTGGCGTACCTGCACCTAGTGGGGCGGGGGTGACCGGCATGCCCGAATCGACGGCGACGGGCGCGGGACCCGCCGAGACCGGCAGCGCCCCTCCGACGGTGGTCGACCAGGCTGCGGCCGTGCCAGGTCAGCCCCTGAATATTCCGAACGGACGCGTGCTGAGCGAGCGCTACCGGCTGGACCATCGCATAGCGGCCGGGGGCATGGGCGAGGTCTGGCGCGGCACCGATGTCGTGCTCGAGCGGCCGGTCGCGGTCAAGCTGCTGTCCGCGGCGCACGCCGCGAACGAGCAGTTCCAGGAGCGCTTCCGCGCCGAGGCGCGGTACGCGGCCTCCCTGTCGCACCCGGGGATCGCGCGGGTCTTCGACTACGGCGAGTCCGCTGCCGGGCCGGACGGCGCCGACCCGCCGGCGGCCGGCGCCGCCTATCTGGTGATGGAGCTGGTGGAGGGCCAGCCGCTGTCGGCCGCGCTCGCCAGCGTGGGCAGGATGTCCGCCGACGCCACCCTCGACGTCGTCGCGCAGGCGGCCAGGGCGCTGGCCGCGGCGCACGAGGCCGGCATCGTGCACCGGGACATCAAGCCGGGGAACCTGCTGATCACGCCGGACGGCCAGGTAAAGATCACCGACTTTGGGATCGCGCGGACGATGCTCGCCGCGCACCTCACGCAGAGCGGCATGGTGATAGGCACGGCGCAGTACGTCTCACCCGAGCAGGCCAGCGCCGGCCCGATCACGACGGCCACGGACATCTACTCGCTGGGCGTGGTCGCTTACGAGTGCCTGGCGGGCCACCCGCTGTTCGCGGCCGAGACCCCGGTCGCGCTGGCGCTCGCGCACGTCAAGCAGCCTCCGCCGGCGCTGCCCGACGACGTGCCGCCCCAGGTCGCCGCCCTCGTCGGCCAAATGCTCGCCAAGGAGCCCGCGGGCCGGCCGGCCAGCGCGCAGCTGGTCGCCGGCCGGGCGAGCGCGCTGCGCGACGCCCTGCTGGCCGACGACGATCCGTGGATCATCAGGTCCGCTGAGGAGATGAGCCCGGCGGTCGGGTTCGCCGATCCCGGCCCCGGCGTCGCCGGCCCGGGCCCGGCGGGCACCGCGCCGATGCGGGGAGCCAAGGCGCCGCCGCCCCGCGCGCGGCGCGGTGTCCTGGCCCTGACCACCGGCGCGGTGGTCGCCGCGGCCGCGGCCGGGACCATCGCGATCATGGCCGCCAGCCGGCATCCCGCCACGGCGGGCACGTCGGGGCGGGCGGGCAGCAGCCGGGCGCAGCGGGCCAGGGCGCCGGCCCGCAAGACCGCGCACAAGCCGGGCGTCCTCGGCCAGACCTCGCCCGCGCTGCAGCCGCCCCCGGGCACCTCGACGCGCCCCCCGCTCGCGTCACCCAGCCCTACCGCGCCGGTGACGTCGGGCCCGGCGCCCAGCCCGAGCACGTCGCCGACATCCCCGCCGCCGTCGGTGACCCCCACGCCGACGCCGAGCAACAGCCCGTCGGGCGGGCCTTCGTCGGCCGCGTCAGTCAGCCCACCGGCAGCGAACACCAGCACGTAGGACGGGTAGGAAAGTGCGAGATATGACACAGCCGAGAATGCTCGGTGGCCGTTATGAGCTGGACGGCGTCGTCGGGCGCGGCGGAATGGCCGAGGTGTACCGCGCTCGCGACATCCGCCTTGACCGCGTGGTCGCGGTGAAGACGCTCCGCGAGGATCTGGCCAGGGACCAGACGTTCCAGGCGCGGTTCCGCCGCGAGGCTCAGTCGGCCGCCTCGCTCAACCACCCGTCGATCGTCGCGGTGTACGACACCGGTGAGGACACCCACGGGCCGACCCCGGTCCCCTACATCGTCATGGAGTACGTGGACGGCCGCACCGTGCGGGATCTGCTGCGCGACGACCGCCGGCTGCTGCCCGAGCGGGCGCTTGAGATCACCGACGGCGTGCTGCGCGCGCTCGACTACAGCCACCGCAACGGGATCGTGCACCGCGACATCAAGCCGGCCAACGTCATGGTCACCCGGTCCGGCGACATCAAGGTGATGGACTTCGGCATCGCCCGGGCGGTGAGCGACGCCCAGGCCACGATGACCCAGACCGCGCAGGTGATCGGGACCGCGCAGTACTTGTCGCCCGAGCAGGCGCGGGGTGAGCGGGTGGACGCGCGGAGCGACCTGTACTCGGCCGGGTGCCTGCTGTATGAGCTGCTGACCGGCCGCCCGCCGTTCACCGGCGACTCGCCGGTGGCCATCGCCTACCAGCACGTGACCGAGAACCCGGTCACGCCGTCCAGGATCGACCCGGAGATCCCGCCGTGGGCGGACGCGATCGTGCTGAAGGCGATGGCCAAGGACCCGGCCAACCGGTACCAGACCGCGGGCGAGATGCGCGCGGACATCCAGCGCGGGCTGTCCGGCATGCCGGTGGCCGCGCCGCCCACCGGGGCCTACCAGCGCACCCAGCGGATGGGTCCCTCGACCATGATGGCCGGGGCCGGGTACGGCGGGGCGACCAGCGCCATCCCGCCCTACCAGTACGGTCCGCCCGAGGAGGAGTACGACGGCCGCCGCCGCGGCCGCAGGTGGCCATGGCTCGTCGGCATCCTGCTGGTCCTCGGGGCGGTCGGCGCGCTCGCCTACCTGCTGCTCGGGGGCGGCGGCAAGACCTACGCGGTGCCACAGGTGCTGGGGCTGAGCCAGCAGAAGGCCGTGGCCCTGGTCAAGGCCAACCACTTGCGGGCCAAGGTGGTCATGCAGCCCAACGCCACGGTGAAGCCCGGGCACGTGATCAGCAGCAACCCGCAGTTCGGGAACCTGGAGCCCGCCAACACGCTGGTGACCCTCTTCGTGTCGTCCGGCCCGAAGCTGGTCAAGGTGCCGAACCTCGTCAATCAGAACGTGTCGCAGGCGCAGACCGCGCTGACCAGCGCCGGCCTCACCCCGTCGGTGCGGACCAACGCGAACTCCACCCGTCCAGCCGGGACGGTGATCAAGCAGAACCCGGCCGCGGGCACGTCCGTGAAACCCGGTGCCACGGTCTACCTGGTGGTCTCCGGCGGCGGGGTCCAGGTGCCCAACGAGATCGGCCAGACGCTGCAGGCGGCGCAGGGTGCACTGCAGGCCGATGGCCTGACCTACACGATCAAGTACGTGCCGGCCACCGGGAACACGACCCCCGGGACCGTGATCGGGATGAGCCCGAATCCGGGAACCGTGGTCCCGACCGGCACATCGATCACGCTAAGGGTGGCGCAGCAGGCGACCAGCTCGCCGCCGAGCTCCCCGCCGAGTTCCGGCCCGCCGACCACCCCCCCGACGACGAAGCCGACCCACTGACGGCACGCGTGCCGCACCGACCGCCCGGCGGGCCCGGATACTCAGGTTCTGACAACCGGCGGCCGACGACACGCCGCGCCGGTGACAAGCCGGCGTGAATATACGCAGAACTCGCGTGAATCCGGGCCCCTGCCCCTTGCGCGAGATGTTACGGCGAAGTAACGTACTCGCGAGTAAAGCAAACCAGCCGGACCCGGACATTCCACCCGGTCAGGCGGATCTCACGCGGCCGACCGGGACATAACGGTGTCGAACATCCACCATGGGAAGGATCGGGCAATAATGCGCAAACCCGTCAGCGCGGCGGTTTTGATGCTGTCCTCAGCGGCCCTCGCGGTCGGCGTGACCGCCGCGTCGGCCCTCGCGACCACGGCCGGTACGTGGTCCGTCCACCCGGGCGGGGCCATCACCGGGACGGCCGGCACGACCGTGATCAAGGACACCACGTCCGGCACCAGTGCGACCTGCACGTCGGCCAACCTCACCGGCACGCTCAAGTCCGGCAGCGGGCTGCCCGGCGCCGGCCTCGGGACCGTCACGTCGATGAACTTCAACAACTGCACCGCGGCGGGCCAGACCGTCTCCATCTCGTCGGGCACCGTGGCGTGGCCGCTGAACGCGCTGAAGTACAACTCGACCTCGGGCGTGACGCACGGCACGATCACCGGCATCCACATCGCGGTATCGAACTCGGTCTGCAGCTTCGTGATCGACGGGACGAGCGGCACGGCACACAACGGCCTGGTCAAGATCACCTACGCCAACGGCACCCACAAGCTGAAGATCCTGGCCAAGGGGGACAACCTGCACGTCTGGAACGTCAGCGGCTGCTTCGGGCTGCTCAGCAACGGCGACGCGGGGACGGTCACCAGCACGTTCGCGGTGAGCCCCTCGCAGACCATCACCAGTCCATGACCGTCATGACGGTCCCCCGGGACCGTCATGACAATGAGCTATCCGGCACCGTTTCAGCAGAGCGGGGAAGGGAGTAGCGCCCGAAGTTACACACCGATTCTCATGATCACACGCAAATCGATCGGGAAGGAATCGATCACATGCGCAAACGTCTAGCAGCCATACTCGTCAGCAGCGGCGCCGCCGCCGCGGTCGCCCTCGGCACCACCGCGGCGCTGGCGAGCAGCATCAACGCCACCTGGACCGTATCGCCGGGCGGCAGTGTCAGCGCGAGCGGATCAGGCCAGGTCAAGGACGCGACGACCACCACGGTCGCCAAGTGCACCTCGATCACGATGGCCGGCACGCTGAAGAGCGGCAGCGGCCTGTCCGGCACGGGCATCGGCTCAATCACGAGCGCCTCCTTCAGCGGCTGCACGGTCGGCACGATCGGCGTCAGCGTGGCCGTGCACGGCCTGCCCTGGGTGCTGAACGCGAAGAAGTTCAACTCCACCACGAACACGGCCATCGGCAACGTGACAGGCATCGACCTCGTGGCCAGCACGACCGGCTGCACCGCGACGCTGGACGGGACGGCGGCCGGCGCGGACAACGGCATCGTCGGGATCAAGTACAACAACGGCACCGGCAAGATCAAGCTCACGTCGGGCTCGGGCGCTAACCTGCACTCCTGGGGCGTCGTCGGCTGCTTCGGCCTGATCAACAACGGTGACGTCCAGAAGGCGTCGGGCACCCTCACGGTGACCCCGAAGCAGAAGATCACCAGCCCCTGATCCTGGGGCGTAGTCCTCAATATCCAAAGCCGGGTCGATGACACCGGTCGCCGGTTGCCCCGGGACCCGCGCGGGTCCCGGGGCAGCCCGTTCGGCGGGCAGGCCGGTAACCCAGGAGCAGGCCAGCGAAGATGCTGACTCAGGCCGCCGCGTTTGTATCACGACTGCGAGTACATGGCGCCCAGCCACGCGCCGGGCCAGCGCAGTACCATCTGACCCACGCGGGGACGTTGGCCACATCGGCCAGGCGAGGAGTTGATTAGCTTGCGGATGCGCGCGGCAGCCGGCGGCGGCGGATGAGATACGTCAGCCTGCCGCGGCCCTCGACGCGCGGCGTCTCCCGGGTCGCGGCCGTCACGGCGGTGGCGGTCGCCGCCGGGGTGACCGCGGGCTCCGCGCCCGCCGTGACCCAGCAGCCCGCCAGCCTGCAGTTGGCCTACGCGTGCGCATTCCCCGCGGGATCGCGGCCGGTGAGCGCACAGATCACCGCCTCGTTCCCGGCAGCCACGAAGGTCGGCCAGCCGATCCGGCCGACCGGGACGGGGATCACCGTCACGCTGCCGCAGGCCGCGGTGGTGGCCCTGGCCGGGCTGCAGACGTCGACGGTCACGCTGACCGCCGGGCTCAGCACCCGCGTCAGCGAGGGACCGAGGTCGGCGACCCTGTTCTGGCGGGGGTTCACGTCGCCCGCGATGGCCATCCCGCGCACCGGGCCGCTGCGGGTCACCACATCCGGCGCGGCCCCCGGGGTCTTGGGCGCCGTCGCCGGCCAGGTTACGTTCACCGCCGGCGCTCTATCGCTGCTGTTCACCGCTGGCCAGGCGGCCGGCCCGTCCGGCTCGTCCAGCGGGCCAGGCGGCGTCTCCAGCGGGCCGGGCGGTCCATCAGCCGACTCAGCCAGTCCCTCCACCGGCCCGACCCGTCCCGCCGGCATTCGGGTTACGTGTGCCCCCCGCACCGGCCAGGACGCCGCGCTGGCCAGGATCACCGTTACCGGGCCTGCGGCGCCGGCATCCCGGGCCGCCAACCCGGCGTTGTGCGTCCCGTTCCCGAAGGGCCTGAAGCTGAACCCGCTCTTCCCGCTACCGAATCCCCCGCCGGGGATACCAAACCGTCCCAGTGTGGTGAAGGTCTGCTCATACGCGACAGGATTGACGACTTTGCGACGGCTCCACGAAGCGGCGCTCGTAGGGCCTGGTCTCACCGACCTCAAGCTAGCAGTGAAGCAATACGTCCGATTCCCCCCGCCGTACTTCTACTTCCAGCAGGACGTGGCCGGTCAGCTCCAGTATCACGGGCGGCCCGAGCTTCCCCCGGCCCGGGCGACGCTGCTGGCCTTCGGCTTTACCCCGGTCACTGCGACTCAGCAAATCACGGAGATCGGGTCGGTGAACGCGACACTGATAACGTGCGTGCCCGGGCCCAAAAAGTGTCCGAACCATCCGGTAAGTTTTGCTCTGTTTTTCGCGCGCGTGATGCTACGCATCTATGACGTGAAAGTGGACGGTGTCCCGCTGAATGTCGGACCTCATTGCCAGACCGCGCCTTTCACCCTCAAGCTCGAAGGGACACCTCCCTCGTATTCCGTTCTGGCAATCCAGGGTACGCTGACCGGCATGGTCACGGTTCCCGCGTTCACGGGCTGTGGCGTTGGCGAGAACCTCGACCCGATCTTCAACGCATCGGTGTCCGGGCCAGGTAACTTTGTCACGATCGAGCAGGCTCTGAACTGCACCCCGGCGGTCGGCCTCGGGTGCCCGCCGGGCAAACCTATCGGGGCGGCCAGCCTCCTACTGAAGGACGGCGCGACCGGTAAGACCTTCACCTGCACGTCGCTCATTAACGGCACCTTCAGCCCGGGCAGCAGCCAAAACCCAGTCGGGACCATCACGTCAGCTGCCATCAGCTGCCCACCCCAGCTGGGCCTGAACTTCACGGTATCGCCCTCGGCACAGACTAGCCCGTGGCCGATAAATGCCGCTGCCCGCAGCGGCGGCGCGATCAGCGGAACGATCACCAATGTCGGTGCCACCATCAATTCCATCAGATGCAACGCGACCCTGGCGGGTACATCTGCCACGACACCTGGTTCGGTCAACTTCACCTACGCCAACGGCACGCAGCTGCTGAAGATCAGCGGCGGTAACCTGCACTACTGGAACGCCAGCGGCTGCAAAGGGGTCATCAACACCGGCGACCCAGTTGAGTTGACCGCCACCTACCCGGCTCTCCCGGCGGCGCCATGAGGTCGACCAGCGAGCGGCATGTGACCCTGCATGTGCCAGCTGGGTCCGAAGGGTACAGCGAAAGACTAGGAAATCAGATCTTGTTTCGCGCGTTCCATCGACCATCAGGAGCACGCACATGATCAGATTCGTCAGGACGTCAGGGCTTCGGAGTGTCGTCGCTGGCTCGGTGGCCGGCCTGCTAGCGGTGGCCGGGACGCTCGCCGCCACGGGAGCGGGCGTCGGCCGACACCACGGTCACCCTCAAGTACCCGGTGACCGGCACGACCCATCTGGCGACCCCCAACGCCAACCTGTCGCTCGGCCCTGGGAAGCTCCTCTCGACCGCCGACCTGAACACCGGTGCGATCACCGCGACGCTCACCATGCCGCCCGCCACCGGGTCGTTCAACGAACTCGGTGTCGTCCCGGTCACCGCGACCGCGAAGCTCATCAACGACGGCCCGACGACCGGAACCATTGACTCCAATACCGGCGTCGTCACCACCACGTCGATGATCACGATGCAGATCACCCACCTGGTCGTGGCCGGGATCACCCAGCCGGTGGGTAGCTCATGCGAGACCTCCACCCCGGTGTCGGTGACGGTGACGAGCCAGCCGGGCTTCAGCATCCTCAAGGGCGGCAACCTGGCCGGCACCTACACGATCCCCCCGTTCGCCAACTGCGGGCTGGAGACTCTGCCGATCAACCTGACCCTCCCCGGGCCGGGCAACACCATCACCCTGACCCTAGGTAAGGGAAAGTTCGTCCCCTGACCGCGAGCGGCCAACCACGACCAGCCGCAGCCGTACCCGGGTGAGAAGGATGTCATTCCTGGCGCATGTTCATCCGGGGCAAGTTCAGTCATCGCGGCCAGCCTGGCTCGCACGTCGGCGGTGAGCCGACCGGCGACCGCGAGCTCGGGGGGACGTGGCCACTGCCGCGCGGGCCGATGCCGGATCTTGTCATCTGCTGATAAGTCGGTCGAGTCGGGCTGTAACGGACGGATGATGACGCGCTGGCAGGACGCTCTCCGATTCGTTGCCTTGACTCCGATATCACGCACAATTAACATACTGGCCAGTAACGAGCGCGGAGATGTCAGTCGGGCCTGGCCGCTCTGGGAGTGGAGGCCGCCACATA
>Ga0070706_100007693_pt1 | contig 10077 bp, 11 predicted proteins | sample KBSK5501metaG_FD_65476 | JGI IMG/M metagenome (GOLD analysis project Ga0070706, IMG submission 65476) | Corn, switchgrass and miscanthus rhizosphere microbial communities from Kellogg Biological Station, Michigan, USA - KBS K5-50-1 metaG | ecosystem: Host-associated > Plants > Roots >...
AAACAGTAAACAGTGAACAGGGGCTCCGATCGTCGCCGGGGCCCCTGTTTACTGTTCACGGTTCACTGTTCACGCTTTTCCCAGTAGCGCGGCCACCTGCTCCCACTCGATCAGAAACGCGTCGTGACCGTAGAGCGACGTCAGCTCGGCGTACCGCGCGTTCGCCCCGGCCCGCCGGTAAGCCTCCACCCAGGCACGGACCTCCGCCGGGTAGTACAGGATGTCGGAGTCCACGCCGACCCCCACGATTTCCCCGACTCGTTCCGCGGTCTGACGCGCGGCGCCCGCCAGGTCGCCGACGTCGTGCAGGTCCATCGCGTCCATCAGCGCGATGTAGCTGGCCGCGTCGAACCGCGCGACCAGCTTCTCGCCCTGGCGCCGGAGGTAGTGGTCGACGTCGAACCGGCCCGCCGCCCGGGTCGACGCGCGGCCGAATCGCTCCGCGAATTCGGCCGCCGACCGGTAGGTGATCATCGCGATGGCGCGCGCGGCCGCGAGGCCGGACGTGGGTCCTTCGCCCTCGGCGTAGTCTCCGCCGCGCCACGCCGGGTCGGCCTCGATCGCCATCCGCTGGGCGGCGTTCCACGCGATCGCCTGGGCGGAAGTGGCGGCGGGCGCGGCGAAGACCACGAGCCGGTCCACCGGGACCGGCGAGATCCGTCCGAACTGGAGCGTCACCATCCCGCCGAGCGAGCCGCCGGTCGCCACGGCGACGCGGCCGACACCCAGCTCGGCCAGCAGGGGCACGTGCGCCCGGGCAAGGTCGAGCGAGCTCAGCCGGGGGAAGGGACGCCCGTGCCGGGCGCGCCAGGCAATCGGGCTGCTCGAGCCGTAGCAGCTCCCCAGCAGATTGGTGGACAGAATCGCGCGCCGCGTCGGGTCGAGGACCCGCCCGGGCCCGATGAGCGGGCCCCACCAGGCCGCTACGTCCGCGCTGCCGGTGAGCGCGTGGAACACGAGGATCCAGCCGTTCTTGCGGGCCGCGTCCACGTCGCCCAGCACGCGGTAGTGCAGCCGCGCGCGCGTCAGCACGTCGCCCCGCTCGGTGCGGAAGTCGCCGAGTTCGAAGTCGCGCGCGGAAACCGTGGGAGCGAGCGCCACGCTCATCGGGTGCCGGCCGGAAACGCCGGGATGTCAGGACGGTCGATCATGTGTAGGGTCGAGGTGAACCAAAAAAAATCCCCCGGGCCAGGATAAGCGCGGAGGAGACCGTCCGGCGCTTTAGCTCTTTGGTTCGGGCGTCGAAGCCCCGGCGGGAGCAAGTGGCCATAAATCACCGCCGTTGGTGGGAGTGTATCGGGCGGCCGGGCCGGCGTCAAGGGAGCACCGCTTGAAGCGGAGGGCCGACTCGGCTAATCTCCGGCTCGTCGCCCACCCCAACGCTTCGCCATGGCCAGCACCGCCTCATTCGATGTGTCCACCGGCGCCGACCTCCAGGAAGTAGACAACGCCGTCAATCAGGCGCTCAAGGAGATCGGCCAGCGATACGATTTCAAGGGCACGCACTGTGCCATCGAATTCGATCGGGCGACCGCGGAGATCCGGCTCGCCGCCGACGACAGCTTCCGCATGGACGCGCTTCTCGACGTGCTGCGCGGGCGTCTCGTCAAGCGAGGCGTGCCGGTCAAGAATCTGACCATCGGGGACCCGGTCGAAGCGACCGGCGGCTCCGTGCGTCGAACCGTCACTCTCACGCAGGGAATTCCGGGCGACACGGCGAAGAAGATCGTGCGGGCCGTCAAGGACGGGGGCTTTCGCAAGGCCACCGCCAGCATCCAGGGCGACGAGGTCCGCATTTCCAGTCCCTCCAAGGACGAGCTCCAGGCCATCATCGCGCTGCTCCGGGGCCAGGACTTCGGGATCGAGCTCAAGTTTGGCAATTACCGCGGTTGAGCGGCGGAGGGTGGCGTGGGCCGCCGCGGCCGCGGTGGCCTTCGGTTGCGCCAACCCCTCGCCGCCCGCCCTGCCGCCGGGGCCCGCGACCGGCGCGCCGGCGGTGCAGATCGGGCTGCTCGTCGGCACGGCCTCGGTTGCGCTCGGCGGTGATATCCAGCTCACCGTCACCCAGCCGGACGGGGCGCGGGTCCTCGACATTCCCGCGGGCGAGGTGTGGCGCGCCACCCCGGTGCCCGGCGGAATTGCGCTGACCACCGGCGCCGGAGTCGGTGCCGGGACGCTCCAGGAGGCCCGCGTAGTCCCGGCGGACTCCAGCGCCCCGGTCCGGGTGAACGGCCGCCAGTACCGCGGCACGCTGGCGCTGCTGCGCGACCGCACCGGGCTCACCGTGGTCAATCAGGTCGCCCTCGAGGCCTATCTCCTCGGCGTGATCTCGGGCGAGATGGGGCGGCGGGATCCCACCGAGCGGGAGGCGCTCCGGGCGCAAGCGATCGTGTCCCGCACCTACGCCGTCCGGAATCTCGGGCGCTGGCGGTCGGACGGATTCGATCTGCAGCCCACCGTGGCGGATCAGGTGTACGGCGGGATCGGTGCCGAGACTCCCGAGGCCCGGGATGCGGTCGAGGCCACCAAGGGCCAGATCCTCACCTGGGGCGGCCAGCCCATCGACGCATTCTTCTTCTCGACCTGCGGGGGCCGCACGGCGGAGGGGACGGAGGTGTTCCGTGGCGCCGACCGGCCGTACCTCCGGTCGGTGCCGGACCTCGACCGGAACGGGCTCGCGTACTGCAGCATCTCGCCGCGGTTCCGCTGGCGTGAGGAGTGGACCGGCGACGCGCTCCGCACCATCCTCCGCAAATCGCTCCCCGCCGCCGTCGGTGTGCCGGCGTCGAGAGTGGACGGAATCCGCGACGTCCGGGTGGTGGCGCGCACCGCGTCGGGCCGCGTGGGGCAGCTCGCCATCGCGCTCGACGACGGTGAGGTGCAGGTGGACGGCCCCCAGGTCCGCCAGGTGCTCCGGACCGGCACGGGCGACATCCTCCGCAGCAATGCGTTCACCCTGAACGGGTCCTACGCCGGCCGCCGGATCAGCCGGTTGGTGGCGGAGGGCGGCGGCAACGGCCACGGCGTCGGGTTCTGTCAGTGGGGTGCGGTGGGCCGGGCCCGCGCGGGCCAGGATTACGGACAGATTCTCGGCGCGTATTATCCGGGGACGGAGCTACAGCGCCTCTACTGACGCGGAGGGACCTGTGGGAGCGAGAGCCTTGATCGAACCCCTGCGGATCGGCGTCATCGGCGCCGGCGCGGTCGTACAGGTGGCCCATCTGCCCGTCCTCAAGAAGATGAAGAGCGTCGAGGTTCGGGCGCTTTGCGACAACGACCTGGTCAAGGCCCGGGCGCTCGCCGACCGCTTCGGGATCAAGGACACCTTCGACGACATCGAGGAGCTGCTGCGCTACGAGGCGCTCGACGCGGTGATCATCTCGTCGCCCACCCACCTGCACGAGGCGCACGTTGCGGCCGCGCTCGCGGCGAACCTGCATGTCCTGGTGGAAAAGCCGCTCACGATCTCCGCGGCGAGCGCGCAGCGCGTCGTGCGGGCCGTCGAGAAGCGTGATCGGGTCGTCATGGTCGGCATGAACCACCGATATCGTCCGGACGTACAGATCGTCCGCGGGTTCGTGCAGAGCGGGGAGCTGGGCACGATCGAGAGCGCGCGGGGGAGCTGGCATGTCCACCGACCCGCCCGGACGCAGCTGGGCTGGCGCCAGCGGCGGGACCAGGCGGGCGGCGGAGCGATGATGGACCTCGGTCTTACGATCCTCGATCTGGGGCTCTGGCTCGCGGGATGGCCCGCACCCCAGCGCGTGAGCGCGGCGCTCGACCGGCCGGGCAAGGACCGGGGGGTCGAGCAGGCGGGCAGCGGGTTCGTCGTTTGCGAGGACGGGATGTCGGTCTTTCTCGATGTGACCTGGCGCCACATGGGCGAGGGCGAGCGGTTCGGCGTCGGGCTCCGGGGGAGCAAGGGCACCGCGGCGGTCAACCCGCTCAAAGTCTGGAAGGAGTTCCACGGCGTCCCGACCGACGTCTCGCCCACGGGATCGGTGGGCCGGGAGAACGCCTTCAACGCCTCCTTCCGCGCCCAATGGGCGCATTTCCAGGCGGCGATCGCGGGCGAGGCCAAGGTCGGCTCCCTCGACGAGCACGTCACCCTCCATCGGATCATCGACGCCATCTACAAGTCCGCTCAGGACGGGCGCGACGTCGCGCTGTAGCCTCGGGCCACCGGCGTCGGGGTGGAGCGGTGTCCTGCGCGCCGCCGTGCTGGTCATGGCCATCGGGCTCGCGCCGCCCCGGCTCGCCGGGCAGACGCCCCCGCCGCCCCTCCGCGCTCGCGCCGACAGCCAGGCCGGGACCGAGCTCACCATCTCGCTCCTCACGATGGGCGTAGGGGAACGGGTGTGGGAGCGCTTCGGCCACAACGCCATCCTGGTCGAGGACCGCGCGCGCCGAACCGCCAAGGCCTACAACTACGGCCTGTTCGACTTCCGGCAGGAGAACTTCATTCTCCGGTTCGTGCAGGGCCGCATGCTCTACTGGATGCAGGGCTTCGACCTGGAGCCGACGCTCCAGATCTACGTCCGATCCAATCGCCCGGTCTGGCAGCAGGAGCTCAACTTCACGCCCGCGGAGCGCGTGGCGATGCGCGACTTCCTCGAGTGGAACGAGCGCCCGGAGAACCGCTTCTACCGCTACGACTACTACCGCGACAATTGCTCGACCCGGGTTCGCGACGCGCTCGACCGGGTGCTGGGCGGGCGGATCCGGGCGGCCACCGACACGATCCCGACGGGCCGCAGTTACCGATTCCACACCTCGCGGCTGATCGCGTCCGACCTCCCGTTGTACACCGGACTTCTCCTGGCGCTGGGCCAGCCGGCCGACCACCAGCTTTCCGCCTGGGAGGAGATGTTCCTTCCACTCGCCCTCCGCGAATGGCTTCGCCACGTGACCGTGGTGGACGACTCGGGCCGCTCCGTCCCCCTGGTGAAGAGCGAGCGGACGCTGTTCGCGGCCACCGAGCCGGCGCCGCGCACCGCGCCACCGGCCCGCGCGCCGGCCTATCTGGGGGCAGGCATGGTGCTGGGCCTCGCGCTCGGCGGCCTCGGGCGTCGCGCAGTGACACCGGCGTCAGCGAGCACCCGACGGTGGTTCGCGTGGCTCGCGGGCGGCTGGGCCTTCGTGATGGGGATGGTGGGCGGGTTGCTCGCGTTCCTGTGGGCGTTCACCGACCACGCGGCGGCGTACTGGAACGAGAACCTCTTTCAGGCGAATCTGCTGCTCTTGCCGCTCGTGGTCCTCGTCCCGGCCGCGGCCCGCGGGACGGCGTGGGCGCCCCGGCCGGCGCGGGCCCTCGCGGCCCTGGCGGCCGCCGGGTCCTTGGCCGGCCTTGCGCTCAAAGTCCTGCCGGCCTTCTACCAGCACAACGCCGAGATCCTGGCCCTCGCCGTCCCGGCCAACCTCGGCCTCGCGTTGGGCGTCGGAGCGCTGGTCCGGGGGATCAAAGGCTGAGGCGGCGCCCCTCTGAGGCGGCCTCGACCTCGAGCTTCGGAGACTTGAGCGCCGCGTAAGCGCGCGCGTCCCCCAGCAGCCGGTCCACGGCGTCGTCGTCGTTTTCCGGATCGTGGTGGAACAGGATCAGCCGGAGACAACCCGCTTCGGCCGCCAAGTCCACCGCCTCGCGAGGGGTGGAGTGGCCCCAGCCGGCCCGGGCGGCGATGATCGATTCCCGGTACATCGCATCGTGGATCAGCGTGTCTGCCCCCGCGAGGAACGCCACCAGGCGCGCGCGCCAGTCCGGCGCGACGGGGTAGGCGCCGCCGGGGCCGAGCTCGTTGTCGGTGAGGTAGGCGACCTCCCGGCCGCCGTCGGCGGGTGCGAGGCGATAGCCGAGGGTCGTGCCGGGGTGGCGGAGCCGCAGCGTCGCCACGCGGAAGCCGTCCACCTCGAACCCGCCCTCGGTCACCGGCGTCACCACCAGCGTGGCCGCCAGTGCTTCGAGGGGGACCGGGAAGACGGTCGGCTCCATCTGCCGGTGCAGGATCTCTTCGAGGGGGACGCCCGCCTGCGCCGCGCCGTAGATGTGGAGCGAGTTGGCCGGGCTGGCGAGGGGCTTGAAGAACGGGAACCCCTGGATATGGTCCCAGTGGGTGTGGGAGAGCAGGAGATGGACGGCGACCGCTCCCCGCTCTGCGCTCAACGCGGCGCCCAGGGGGCGGAGCCCGCTACCCGCGTCGAGAACCACGAGCTTCCTGCCTCCGTCCGAGATCCCGACGCAGGGAGTGTTGCCTCCGTAGCGGGCGGTGCGGGGTCCCGGGGTCGGAATCGAGCCCCGGGTGCCCCAAAACGTCAGGGTATGGCCCACGTCCCTCCGTGACGGGTGCTCATGCCGGGTGGGAGACCGCCGTTTCCCGCTCGCGCCGGAGCGCGGCGTGGAGCGCGCTCCGGTCCCGGAGCAGGATATCGCTCCGGGTCACCTCGATCACGCTCCGGTCTACGAGGCCGCGCATGGCGCGAGAGACCGTTTCCCGGCTGGACCCGATCATCTGCGCGATGGTGTGGTGGGTGAGCCGCCGCGTGATGCGGTCGCCCTGCTCCTCGTCCGCGAGGCGCAGGAGCAGGTGCGCGAGCCGGCCGTTCACGTCGAGCAGCACCAGGCTGCCGATCTTCTCGTCGGCCCGGCGCAGGCGTCGGGAGATCTCCTTGAGCAGCGAGATCGCGACCTCCGGCATGGAGCGCAGCCGCGCGTGGAAGTCATCCCGCCGGAGGATCAGCAGGTTCGACTCTTCCATCGCGATGACGTGGGCTGAGCGCGGGCCGTCGTCGAGAATCGCCATCTCGCCGAAGAAATTGCCGGGACCGAGGACCGAGAGGATCACTTCCCGGCCGTCCTCCGCCACGAGCACCACCTTGACCTGTCCCGCGGCGACCACGTACAGCGCGTCACCCGGGTCGTCTTCGAATACGATCACGCTGCCGCGCGGGTAGCTCCGCTCGCGGACCAGCTCGGCAAACGACTGGAGGTCCGTCTCCGAGAGAGACTCGAAGAGAGGGACCCGCCGCAGGATATCTATGGTTGCATGGGGCACAAGCGCCTCACCGGTTATGAAAAAAGATCTCAAAGTCACCCCGTCACCGAAGTGACCATCGGCCTACACGGTACGTAATACCCATCACGCAGGCTCCTGGACAAGCCCCCGCCCGGGTTTGTGACAAACCATGGCTTGCGCAGAAGTCATTCAACCGATTATACTTGGCGGCTGTAGCATTTGAGGAGCGTTTTGTGAAGTCCGATCTGCATCCGGTCTACCGGAAAATCACGGCGGTCTGCGCCTGCGGGAACCAGTTCGAGACCCGCTCGACGGCCGCGTCCATCCACGTCGAAGTGTGCAGCCAGTGCCACCCGTTCTTCACGGGCAAACAGCGCCTGGTGGACACCGCCGGCCGAGTGGACCGCTTCCGCCGCAAGTACAAGCACGAGACGGCGGCGGCCAAGGCGTAAGCGGTGGAAAGCCGACTCCGCCAGGCGCTCGCCCGCGCGGAGGAGGTCGCCCATTCGCTGGCCGACCCGGAGGTCGCGCGGGATCCCTCCCGGCTCAAGTCGCTGGGACGCGAACACGCCCGGCTCGCTCCCGTCGTCAAGGCAGTGGAGCGGCTGGCCCGCATGAAGGATGATCTGGAACAAGCTCGGGAATTGGCCCAGGAGGCCGATCCCGAGCTTGTCGCGTTGGCCAGAGCCGATCTCGCACGCCTGCCGCCCGCCATCGCCGCCCTCGAGGCCGAGCTGTACGAGCTGGTCGTTCCCCAAGACCCGCACGATGACCGCGACGCCATCGTGGAAATCCGGGCGGGCACCGGGGGGGACGAGGCCGGGCTCTTCGCCGCGGAGCTGGCGCGGATGTATACCCGGTACGCCGAACGCCACGGGCTCACGGTCGAACCGATTTCGATCAGCGAGGGCAATCTCCGCGGGATCAAAGAGGCAATCTTCGCCGTGCGCGGCCCCGACGCCTTCGGCCTGCTCCGCTGGGAGTCCGGCGTGCACCGGGTGCAGCGGGTCCCCCAGACCGAGACCCAGGGCCGGATCCACACCTCCGCCGCGACAGTGGCGGTCCTGCCCGAGGCGGAGGAGGTGGACGTGAAAATCGAGCCGCAGGAGCTCAAGATCGACGTCTTCCGCTCCAGCGGGCCGGGCGGCCAGAGCGTGAACACGACCGACAGCGCGGTCCGCATCACCCACCTTCCCACGGGACTGGTCGTGCAGCAGCAGGACCAGAAATCGCAGCTGCAGAACAAGCTCAAGGCCCTGGAAGTGTTGCGCGCCCGGCTCCTCGACCGCATCATCGCCGAGCAGGAAGCCGCGCGCGCCCGCGAGAGGCGGGCGATGGTCGGCACCGGCGACCGGTCCGCCAAGATCCGCACCTACAACTTTGCGCAGAGCCGGGTGACCGACCACCGGATCAACCTGTCGGTGCACAACCTCGACGACGTGCTCGACGGGCGCATCGAGCCGCTGGTCGAGGCGCTCCGGATGGCGAGCCGTCAGGAGCAGGCCGGTGCCTGAGACCGCGGTCACCCTCGCCAGCCTGCTCGCCGACGCCGGCGCGAAGCTCGGCGCGGCGGGTGTGGCGCAGCCGGCGCGCGAGGCGCTGCGCATCTGGGCGGATCTGCGGCGGCAGCCGCCCGGGCGGGCGTTTCTCGAACGCGGCGGACCGGTGCCCCAGGATCAGCTGGGCGCGTATCTCGAGGCCGTGGACCGGCGCGCGTCGGGCGAGCCGCTGGCGTATGTTACCGGCTGGGTCGGCTTCCGCCGGCTCGAGCTCCGCATCGATCGGCGCGCGCTCATTCCTCGGCCTGAGACCGAGGGGCTGGTCGAGCTGGTGCTCGCCCGAGTGCCGGCGGGTCGGATTGCGGACGTCGGTACCGGGAGCGGCTGTATCGCGCTGAGCCTTGCCGCCGAGGGGCGCTACGATGCTGTGGTAGCCGTTGATCGCTCTGCCGATGCCCTCGCGCTGGCCCGGCTCAACCGACAGGCGGTCGGAAAGAGGGTCGCGCTCGTCCAGGGGGATCTCACGGCGCCCCTCGCGGCGGAGAGCGTCGACGCCCTGGTCTCCAACCCGCCGTATCTGACCGACGCGGAATACGCGGCGCTGGAGCCGTCGGTCGCGCGGTGGGAGCCACAGGCCGCGCTCGCGGCGGGACCCGACGGGTTGGCCGCGACGGCCGGGCTGCTGGACGACGGGCGCCGGGTCCTTCGGGCGGGTGGCTGGATCGCGCTGGAGGTGGACGCGAGCCGGGCGGAACGCGTCGCCGGGCTCGCCCGTCGCTTCGGCTGGGATGGTGTCGAGATCGGCGTGGACCTTTTCGGGCGCGAGCGGTACCTGCTCGCGCAGAGGAGTGAGAGACCGTGATCTGGGACAAGGCACAGGAGCTGGGCCGGCTCATCGGGCAGACGCCTGAGTACCAGGCGCTGAGGCGGGCGGAAACGAATCTCCGGGAGGATAAGGAGACGCAGGCCAAGCTCGACCAGATCCAGCGGCTGGCCCGCCAGGTGGATCACGTGGTGGCGCAGGGCCAGATGCCCGACCAGCCGACCGCGGAGGCCTACGAGACGGCGGTACGGGATCTCGAAGCGAGCGGCACCGGTCAGGCCTACGTCGTCGCGCGGGCCAACTTCGAGAAGCTCATGAACAAGGTCAACCAGCAGATCGGCGAGGGGATGGAGAAAGGGGCAACGAGCAGCATCATCACCCTCTCGTGACGGGGTTCTTTCTCGTCATCGAAGGGCCCGAAGGCGCCGGAAAATCCACCCTGGCGGCCGGGCTGGTGGAGCGGATGCGGGTGGCGGGGATCGATCCGGTCGCGGTGCGCGAGCCGGGCGGCACCCCGGCGGCGGAGGCGATCCGGGCGGCATTCCTTGATCCCGACCACCGACTCGACCCGAACACCGAGCTCTTATACGTTACCGCGGCTCGGGCCCATTTGGTGCAGAACGTGATCCGGCCGGCGCTGGCTGCGGGCATGGTGGTGGTCAGCGACCGGTACGATCTGTCGACCCAGGCCTATCAGGCGGCCGGCCGGGGGCTTGATCCTGACAGGGTGGCCTATGTGAACCGGGTG